>Ga0134126_10001410_pt1 | contig 30497 bp, 26 predicted proteins | sample KB31752_FD_96881 | JGI IMG/M metagenome (GOLD analysis project Ga0134126, IMG submission 96881) | Terrestrial soil microbial communities with excess Nitrogen fertilizer from Kellogg Biological Station, Michigan, USA - KB3-175-2 | ecosystem: Environmental > Terrestrial > Soil > Unclassified ... | reverse complement strand
GCCCGCAGGCTAGGCCGTGAGCTCGCCGCCGAACTCGGCCTTGACCACCAAGACCAAGTCCGTGTCGCGACTGCGCTCAGCGAGGTCGCCAGGAGCGCGGTGACCCTCGGCCAGACCGCGGTCATCTCGTTCGGTGCGGACGAGGCCAGTCTCGTCCTGCGCGTCACGGCCAGCGGCCCGCCGCCGGACGACGGCATCGCCGCGGCTGGCCGACTTATGGACGCCGTAGCGCGCGACGGGCAAGCCGTCCGGATGACAAAACGGCGGCCACTATCTCTCACTCCCGATCTACATGCCGTCGGCGAGCGGCTGGCGGCGATGCTCCCGGAGTCCACGCTGGACGAATTGCGACAAAACAACCAGGACCTCATCACGGCGCTTGAAGACGCTACGCGGCAGAAGGAGCAGCTCTTGCTGCTCAACGCCGAACTTCAAGAGACCAACCGCGGGGTAATGGCCCTCTACAGCGAGCTGTCTGAGGAACTAGAGCAGACCAACCGCGGCGTGGTCGCCCTGTACGGAGAGCTAGAGGAGAAGTCTGAGCAGCTGCGGGCGGCGTCGGAGTCCAAGAACCGGTTCTGGGCCAATGTCAGCCACGAGCTGCGGACCCCGCTGAACTCGATCACCGGGCTCACGCGGCTGCTCGCCGAGCCAGAAGGCCGTCTCAACACCGAGCAGTTGTACCAGGTGGAGCTGATCAGGAACAGTGCGGGGACGTTGCTCACGTTGGTCAATGAGCTCCTTGACGTCGCCAAGGCCGAGTCTGGTCAGTTCGCGGTTCACCCCTCGGAGGTCAGCCTGCCTGCCCTGCTGGCCACGCTACGCGGGCTCACCCGGCCAATGACGAACGGCAAGCCAGTGGACGTAGTGATCAGTGCCGAGGATGCCCCCACCATAGTGCTGACCGATGAGATGGCGCTGACAGCCATCTTGCGCAACCTGCTATCCAATGCGATCAAATACACCGACAGCGGCGAGGTGCGGCTGACCGTGCGCACCGTCCCTGGCAGGATCGAACTCCAGGTCTCCGATACCGGCACAGGGATCCCCGAAGGCCAGGTTGAGCGCGTGTTCGAGGAGTTCTACCAGGTGCCAGGGACCAAGCGTGGCGGCACCGGCCTCGGCCTCCCCTATGCCCGGCGACTCGCCGCGCTGCTCGGCGGCGAGCTGACGCTGACCAGTCAGGCCGGGCAGGGCACCACTGCGGTGCTCCGCCTCCCGCACGGGATCCCGTCTGTTGGGACCGTAGTGGTCGCGGATGACGACGAGAGCTTCCGCCAAGTGCTGAAGGCCATGCTCGACGGCATCGCCCACCGCCTTATCGAGGCCGAGGACGGCGCGCAGGCACTGTCCGCGGTCGCGGCCGAGCAGGTTGACCTTGTGCTCGCTGACCTGGATATGCCCAACGTGGACGGGGAAGCGCTGCTTGAGCGGCTGCCCGGCAGCCTGCCAGCCATCATCATCACCGGGCTCCACGTGGCCCCACCGCCGCGCGCCGCGGCGTTCCTGCTCAAGGACGAACTCACCAGGGAGCGGCTGGCGTTCACCATCCGCCAGGTCTGCCAGGCGGTGCGATGAGCGAGCCCACCGGATCCCTGCTCCTCGTGGACGACGACGAGGCCAAGCGGTACCTCCTGTCGACCTGGCTGCGGCGGGCGGGTTACGACGTCGTCGAGGCAACCACCGGGCAGGAAGCGCTCAGCATGGTCGCCACTGCCGAACTCGTGCTGCTTGACGTGAACCTGCCTGACATCAACGGTTTCGAGGTCTGTCGGCGGATCAAGTCAAATCCGGAGACAAGCGCCATCCCGGTCATCCAGGTATCCGCCACCGCCGTGGAGGTCTCCGACCGCGCTCACGGCCTGAACCAGGGTGCCGACGCCTACCTGGTGGAGCCCACCGAGCCCACCGAACTGCTTGCGACGGTGACGGCGGCGCTGCGCTACTCCAGGGCCAGGCAGCGCGCCGAGCGGACCGCGGCGATGCTTACCGAACTGGCCAACGTGACCCTGAACATCAACGCGGCGGAAACCTACGACGGGCTCGCGGCAGCGGCCGCTGTCGGCGCCACCCGTATCTTCGACACTCACGCCATCCTCACCCTGGAGATGCCCGACGGCCAGTCGCGCAGGACTTCCGCCATCCCCGGAAGCCCAGGGACGATACGGCGCGGCGGACCGCCCGGGCTGGCCGGCCGGGTCGCGGGCCATGTGCTCGGCACTGGGCAGGCAAGCGCGATCGTGACCATCAGCGGAGACGATTGGCTTGGCCTCGTGCCGGACAGCACGCTGCGCGTGGAAGTCTGCGTGGCGGCCGCGCGGACCAAGCCCGGCAAGCCGCCCGCATCGATCGCGGTCGAGCGCGCGAGCGTCCGTGGCGACGAAGACATGTACATCCTCCGCCAGCTCGCTCAGTCGGTTGCCCTTGGCGTCGAAGCTTTGCGCTCGTCGGCCGAGGAGCACTTGGTGGCGCTGACCCTGCAGCGCAGTTTTCTACCCGCGGCCCTGCCGCCGATACGAGGCATGGAGTTGGCGGTGCGTTACCTGCCCGCCAGCGACCAGGCCGAGGTTGGTGGCGACTTCTACGAGGCGCTGCCGTGGCAGGACAGGGTGCTCGTCGCTATCGGCGACGTGCAGGGGCACTCGCTGCACGCGGCGACGATCATGGGCGAGGTGCGGCACGCACTGCGGGCCTTCGCCAGTGAGGGACACACGCCGTTGGCGATCACGGGGCTGGTGAACGAGGTGCTGCGGCGCTTCCATCCAGGCATCATTACCACGTTGTGCCTCGTGCTCGCTGACCCGGCGACCGGGGAACTGGCGATCGTCAACTGCGGGCACATGCCGGCGCTGCTCGTGGCCGACGGTCATGCGGCCTACGTAGGTGAGGGCGGGGTCATGCTGGGCCTGCTCAGGCATGAGCCGCACATCGAAACCGCCGTGCTGCCAGTCGGCGGCTCCTTGCTGCTCTTCACCGACGGGCTTGTCGAGGACCGCGATGTCTTGCTCGACGACAACCTCGAGAAGCTGCGTGCTACCGCGGCCGCAGCCGCGGCCGCTGACATCGAGGCCTTTGCCAACCTCACGATGGCGCCTTTCGGCCTCCGGGAGGACGACGTGGCGATGATCGCGATCCGCAGGACTGGGCTAGGAAGCGGCTAGGGCTTCCTCCAGGCTCTCGTACACCGGCATGAGGTGGCCAACCCCGATCAACTGGAGCACCCGGCGCACCGACGTGGTCGGCGACACGGCGAGCCGCATGCCGACATCGCGCTCGGCGGCGTTCTCGTAGGCGCTCATGATCGCGTGCACTCCGGAGGAGTCGCAAAAAGTCGTGGACATCATGTTCGCGATCACGGTGTCCACGCCAGGCCCCGCAGCGCCGACTAGCTGCTCATAGACCTGCCTGGAATTGGTGACGTCGATCTCGGCTGGCAACACCACGACAACTGGCATGACTCGCGCCGCCCGATCACCCATAACTCACCCACTCCTGCCTCCCCCCCCGCCAGCAAGAAACACTACTCCCCTCTCCCGCAAGGGCCAGCAACGGTGCGGATCTTAGGCCAGACGGACCTAGTTTTTGTGCCCTCCCTACAAGCCGGCAACCGTCGCTTGGGCCGGGTGCTCCACGGTGAAGCGGTGGCGGATCACTGACGACTCGCCTGGCGGCAGGGTCAAGGTCCAGGTGAGCTCGCCCAGATCATCGGTGCTGTCCGGGGCCGGGCTGGTCTCGCGTGGCTTCACCTTGATGTCGCCGTCGGTGGAGACCGGGAGGTGATCGTGGACGCTGACGGTGGCCTTGCGGTCGCGGTGGTTCTCCACGGTGATCTCATAGGCGATGTCAATGGTCCTGGTGCTGCCGAGGACTGCCTTGCTCGTGGTGCGGCGACGCAGCTTGCGCTCGACCTTGATCTGGTCATCGACGCCGAGCTGGACCTCGAACTCCTCGCCCGGGGCAACCGACTCCAGGCGCGTTTCGCCGACGAACTGCGGGCCGTGGAAGATCCGGGCCTGGCCGGGGAGCAGGAGGAGTTGGCCGTTGGTGACAGTGGCGCGCAGGTAGGCCTCGGGCGCGAGGACGGGGACCGTGAGGTAGTCGAGTTTCGCGTCCGCGTCGAACTGGGCGACCAGGGTCTTATGCGGGTCGCCGTCGCCTGGCACGGCGAGCGGGCGGGCCACCGTGTAGACGAGGCCGGCGCCTGACTCGCTCTGGCCGGGCGCCGCGGCGAGCACTTTGGCTTCGGGGAGCGCCGCCCCGAAGGCGGCTGCCGCCGGGACAGGCGCGCCGCCGACCACTTCGTCCGGAGCGCCGGACGCCGCCGGCGCGCCCGGGGCGGGCATGGCCCGGCCCCTGGCCGCCCGGAAGACCGGCGGCTGGGGGCGGCCGATGTACCAGGGCTGCAGTTCGGGCAGCGTCTGGCGCAGGCCCTGCCGCGTCGTGGACAGGACCAGAATGACCTCCGGCCAGTCCTCACCGGTCCGCTGGGTGATCTCCGCGAGGTAGGAGACCTTCAGCCGTTCCCCGTCGAGTACCAAGTCGTAGAGCGGCTGCCAGGATGCCCCGCTCACGTGGTAGGTCAGCTCGATCTCCGCCTCGGTGGCCGCCGCCGCCTCAAGCAGGACCGAGACCTCGGTGAACACCACCGGCTCGCCGGGCCGCTCGGCCCCAGCGAGACGTGACACCGCGGCATCGAGTTCCCGCTGCGCGTCCCGCTTGCGGACAGCGATCTCGCGCCGCTTGCCGAGTGTGGTCGCGGTTGACGCGGATAGGTGGCCGGCCATCCCGGCGAGTTCGTCATAGCCGGCGCGCCCGTTGCTCACCGCCCGCGCGAGCGAGGTCGCGGCCGCTTCGGCCAGGTGGGTGATGAAGCCTAGCCCGGCGCGCTCGGCCTCGTCGGCGTCGTCGAGTTCCTTGACCGCATCGCGGCAGCGCTCTACGTCCGCCCGCAACTGGGCCAGCGACACCCGCCGGGGCTCAGTGCCGACGCGGCGCTGCACTTCCACGTTGAGCAGCGCTAGGCCGTGCCCGCGGGCGGCCACCCGGACGGACGACGGGTCGGCGTTCTCCGGAAGGCTGGCGACCGTCACCGGCCACACCCCCGCCTGCACCGATTTGCTGCCGCTCCGTATTACTCGCGCCCCGTCGGTGAAGACCGTAACGCCCGTGATCGGTGTGTCCGCGCTCGCCTGCTCAGTCATGTTTGGACCCTACCGGTGGACTGTGCGCCGACTCATGATCACGAAGGATCCACATCGTATTCGAGGTAAATCCTTCGCAAGAGGAAAATCCTTCGCGATCACGGCGAGCTGGCGGCAGCCCGGGTGCCTTGATCGCGCGCTTCACGCACCCATGGCGCGCGAACGGACGTTTCGTGAAATTTCGGGGAATGTCGCGGCGAGTCAGCGCCCGACATTTCCCGAAATGCCACCAATTACCCAGCAGACTATTAGCAGTACAGCACCTTTAACCAGGTTGCATTTGCGTTTGCATATGCAAATGCGTGCTAATGAAGAAGACCCGGAACTACCGACGGAAGGAGCGCAGGGGCACGGCGGGAGCTCGTGGCCCGTTCGAAGGCATAGGCGAAGGCGAGCAGGCGGGGCTCGCTCCAGCGGGGGCCGAGAAACGAGACGCCGACCGGAAGCCCGCAGACGTAGCCGAACGGAAGCGTGATCGCAGGCCAGCCGGAGACCGCCCCCGGACGGGAAGTGCCGAAAACCCAGTGGTCGCCCAGGACGTAGTCGGTCAGCCAGGCCGGGCTCGCCGTCAGCGAGAAGATCGCGTCCAGGCGGTGGTCCACCGTCGGCGTCTCCACGGCGGTCCTGGCCAGCGAGCTAGCCGCGCCGCGCAGTTCCAGGTAAGCCGGATCGGTCAGGTCACCGCTGGTCGCCTCCGCGGCCAGGAAGATCTCCTGGCCGAACTTGGCCATGATCCGGCGGGCGTTTCGCTCGTTGAAGTCGATCAGGTCGGTCAGGCTGCCTGGAAGCTCGTCCCCTGAGTCGTCGGCGTACTTGGCCAAGTACCTGAGGTAGACGTTGATCTGGTTCTTGAACTCGTAGTTCAGCGCCTCGAATTCGGGCTCGGTGACCTTGTCGATGCCAGGCAGGTCAACTGGGTCGACCACAACCGCGCCCAGCGAGGTCAAGCGGATCACCGCCGTTTCGAGCAGCGCCTCGGTTGTGGCGTCCGCTCCGTCGGAGGCCGCACGCCAGATGCCGATCCGCGCGCCCTCCAGCGCATCCGGGCTAAGCAACGCTGAGTAGTCGACGACGCCCGGGTGATCGGGCGCGCTGTCTTCTGGGTCGGGGACCGCAAGCACGGACAGCAGCGCCGCCGCGTCCGCGACCGAAGTCGCCATCGGGCCCGCGGTGTCCTGCGCCAGGGACAGCGGCACGATGCCGGCCCGGCTGATAAGGCCATGCGTCGGCTTGACGCCGACCACGCCGCAGGCGCTCGACGGGGAGACGATCGACCCGTCCGTCTCAGTGCCGATAGCGAGCGGCGCGAAGCCCGCCGACACGCCGGCCGCAGAACCGGAGCTTGAACCCGACGGGTTACGGTCGAGCGCGTACGGGTTCGCGGCCTGGCCGCCGAGCGTTGACCAGCCGCTTGTCGATCTCGTCGACCGGAAGTTCGCCCATTCCGACAGGTTCGCCTTGGCCAAGATCACCGCCCCGGCCGCACGCAACTGGGAGATGATGAACGCGTCGGGTGGCCTGGCGGCCAGCAGGGCCGGCGAGCCTGCCGTGGCGGGCGCGCCGGCTACCTGGATGTTGTCCTTGACTAGGACCGGGATCCCTTCAAGCATGCCGCGCGGCTGCCCGGACCGCTGTGCGGCGTCGCTCGCTGCCGCCTGGTCGAGTACGTCAGCGCAAGTCTCGATCACCGCGCCGAGCGCCGGGTTCACGTCGGCAATGCGATCCAGGTAACGCTGGGTAAGCGCCGTCGCGGTCAGTCCCTCGTCGGCCATCGCATGCCGCAACCCGGCAACCGAGGTCGAAACAATACCGTTGGTCGAAGTATCAAACTCACGTGTTAGTTCAGAAGAAGGCTGGAAATCGGGCATGCGGGCAGGATAACGGTTGAATAGCGGTTCCGTAACCGGATGAGACTGCTGTAAATGCATTAAGGAAACACTAAGTTCGCCTCAGGTCGGCACAAGATAACTCAGGGAACCTGCTCTTCCGCGATGATCTTGCTGAGCCTTGACGCGGCGGCCCGGACTTGACCGAGCAGCCGTTCTTGCTGCGCCGACGGGGCGCGGACCAGCGGAGACGGCACGGTCAGCGCCGCGACCGTGACGCGGCCGTCCGTCACCGCCGCCGACGCGGCCCAAATGCCCTGGTCAATCTCCTCCTCGCTCGTCGCCCAGCCGCGGGCGGCGACCTTGGCGATGACCTCCTCGAGGGCGACCGCCTCCGCCGGGTCGGACTGTGCCAGCCGGGCGAAAGCCTCCCGCCGCTGCCGCTCGGGCATCCCCGCCAGCAGCACGCGGCCGCTCGCGCCGCGCAGCAGCGGCAGCGACTGGCCAGGCTCGAACGTAGTGCGTAGGTGGTGGTCGGACTCCACCCGGTGCAGGCAGACCGGCGTCCCGGCGATCAGCCTGACGAAGATCACCGTCTCGCCACACTCGCGGACCAGCTCTCGCATAACCGGGTCCGCGACCTCGATCAGCGTCTCGGCGGCCTCGGCCGCGCGGGCCATCGAGATGAACTTCGGCGACAGGTGATAAGCGCCGCGCTCATCGCCGATCATGAATCCCAAATCGCGCAGTAGCGCGATATAGCGGTACATACTGGGCAGCGGAATCGCCGTCTGTTCCGCCAGTTCCCTGGCTGTCAGGGTGTGCTGGTCTGGCGAGAAAGCCTGGAGCACCGCCAGGACCCGGCGAGCTCCTTCGGCACCGGAGGCGGATCCTGCAGACACGCTCTCCCCCGCCCCTCGCAGGGCACGGGAGGCTGATTGAGTGGCCACTTGACTCTTTCTCAGCTATTCAGAGTGTGAGTGTCGCGATACGATAACGGCCTTTTCCGGAAGGCGTCAAGCGGCACCCGAACTAGCGCGAAATGCGAAATAAATGCCCGTATGAGGTGATTACAGCAAAGCCCGCTATAGAAACACCCGAGTGATGTAACGAACCAGAAGTGGGCCCAGTTCCCTACACCAGCCAGGAAACGTGACCGACCAAGAGTGCATAACCGATGAACGCCACCGCGTCGATCAGCGTGTGGGCGATAATCATCGGGGTAGCGCGCCGCCAGCGCAGGAAGAGCGTGCCGAAGATGATGCCCATGATCGCGTTGCCGGCGAAGCCGCCGAAGCCCTGGTACAGGTGATAGGACCCACGCAGCGTCGCGCTGATCGCCACCGCGACCCACGGGTTTACGCCCAGCCTGCGCAGCCGGGTCAGCAGGTAGCCGGTGACGAGGACTTCTTCGAGCACGCCGTTCTGCAGCGCGGACAGCAGCAGGACGGGGTAGCGCCACCAGACGTTCGGTTCGTTCTCCGCGACGACGTTCAGCGCGATGCCCAGCTTGTACGCGATGAAGTACAGCCCGAGCCCGCTGCCGCCGATCAGCGCCGCCAGGCCCGCCCCGCGCAGGAAGTCGCGCATGGGCTGGGTGCGGTCCACGCCGATCGACTTCGCGCCGTCACCCGACCGCGCGAGCAGGTAGAACGCCAAGATCACCGGGGCGACGCCTGAGGCGAGCGAGACCAGCTGCAGGAACAGGTCGAGCAGCGGGCGACCGGGGGCCTGCGAGCCGTTCAGCGTCACCGACTGCGACGCGAGCGAGTGCCGCGCGGTCAGCGAACCGATGAGCGAGACGAACGCGGCGACGCCGCTCGCGCCAAGCGAGACCGCGAAGACCGCGATGATCTCCCAGCGCAGCAGGAACCGCTCCCGCCGGGACAGTTCAGGCGCATCGTCTGGCCTGGTCAGCTGGAACCAAGAACCCGTTCTGGATGATGGATTTTGATCTTGGTCTTGATCTGTCGCGGACATAAGCAGGACTAAGCCAACAGGCTGTCGAAGTCCCCGTCCTGGGCGCCGCCGATCAGGCACTCGATCTCGACCTTGGTGTAGATCAGGGCCGGGCCGTGCGGGTCAGCCGCGTTGCGCACCGCTACCCTGCCGTCGTCGAGCCTGGCCATCTCCACCCCGGTCGCGGCGTCGCCCGATAGGCGCCACTGCAGGTCAGGCAGGTCGTCGGCCGACATTCCGTTGTAGACCTCGCTGGGCATCAGAAAGCTCACAGATCCTTCAGCATGCCGGACAGCAGTTCCCTGGTCCGGTCGGGTGATGTACCTGCGACCGAGAGGCGTTCCATCACCGCGGCGTAGCGCTCGACTTCTTCCGGCTTGTCAATGTAGTGCGCGCCGGTGAGGTACTCCATGTAGACCACGTCCGGGAGGTCAGTCTCCGGGAAACGCATGATCGTGAACGCGCCGCTCTCGGCCGCGTGTCCACCGTACCTGAACGGCATCACCTGAATGGTGATGTTGGGCTCGCCCACGAGGTCGATGAGGCGCTCGATCTGCCCGACGTGCACGTCGCGGCCGCCCATTGGACGGCGCAGGGCGGCCTCGTCCATCACCACCCAGTACCGGGGCGGGTTCTCCCTGGTCAGCAGCTTCTGCCGACCCATACGCAGCGCGACGCGCCGCTCGACTTCGTCCGGGTCCAGGCCAGGGGCGCCCTGCAGGATGACGGCGCGCGCGTACTCCTCGGTCTGCAGCAGGCCGGGCACGAACTGGACCTCGTAGACACGGATGAGCTGCGCGGCCTCTTCGAGGCCCACGAAGACGTGAAACCAGTCGGGGACGACGTCCTGGAACTTCTGGTACCAGGGAGTCGCGTTCGCTTCCCTGGTGAGCTGGACCAGCTTCTCCTTCTCCGCCATGTCGTCGATGCCGTAGAACTCAAGCAGGTCGGTGACGTCGCGTTCCTTGAACGAAACCCGGCCCAGTTCCATCCGGCTGATCTTCGAGCCCGAGGCGCGGATGTGGTAGCCGGCATCGTCACGCGTAACGCCCGCGGTCTCGCGGAGGCGCCTCAGCTGGGCGCCGAGCAACATTCTGAGCACGGTGGGACCACCGGCGGGAGTGGCGCCTCCCGGCGCACTAGCACTCACAGCGGTCCCCTCTCGGCGGTACGGCGTTGCCGGCGATCCCCATTCACCAGCGGTTCTTCGCATCTTCCCGCTGCATCTGCACGTGGTGTCTGCACATGCAAGCGGGTGACGACGCACAGATCTTATCGCGCCTTGGGTCACGACACGAGATTCTGGCAATTATGAACTACTCGAATCCAAATCAGATCTTCGCGCGAGCGGGCAGGGGCGCGCTTCGCGCAGATCAGGGCTATGCTTCGTGCGTCAGCGCGTTACGTTAGGGCACCCAATGTTGAAGCTATCCGCCGCCGACCGCAACGGTCAGTCGGCCCTCACAGGCCTGGCGACGAAACTCGTAGGTCGCGATCCAGAGAACTCGACCATCCCCGCCTCGATGCGGAAAGCGGTCAGGTTCATGCTCGGCGGCGGTGCGATGACTCTGCTCGTCGCGGTGTTCTGGCTGATCGTGGCCTTCGCGGACAAGAACGCGCTCACCGACTCCAACGGCAAGAAGCTGTCCAACGGCCAGTTCGCCGGCGGCGTGGTGCAGGTGTTCATCGTCGAGTTCCTGATTCCCGTGGCGCTCTGGGTGCTGATGGCGCGCTTCAACCGTGCCGGGGCGAACTGGGCGCGGATCGTCGCGTCGGTCCTGTGCGCAATCGACACATATCTGTCGTTCGGGCTCGTCAACTCGCTGCGCAACGGGCAGACACTCACCGTGGCCGACGTCGTGTACATCGTCTTGACGCTCGCGAGCTGGGTCATCGGCGTGATCGCGATCGTCCTGCTGTGGCGGAGCGAGTCGAGCGTGTACTACCGCGAGCGGTCCGCGCGCCGCTAGCCCCCTCCGCATTAGGGTTTCGCTTGGCCAGCGTTAGGGATGCGTTTGCGTTCTTCGTGACCCGCGTTACCTCATGAGGTAAATGCCTTTGCACGGGCCCTGTTGTTGCGGAGTACGTTGCAGGGAATGCAGCAATTTGTTGAATCCTCCTGATTTGCTGTCTTGCACAACGGATTCCTAGCCCCCTCTGGACTAATGACTGCGGCTGAAGTAAGCAGGGAGGGAAGCCTGTGGACTGGTGCGGTCTAGACCTATCTGGGAGGGGAGCCCAAGTCGTGGCACACGCATGGATGCCGGAAGCAAGTCGCATCCGGGCGACAGACGGAGGCCCCCTGATCGGTGGTGCGCCCCGGGCGGTTTGGCTGACCCTCGGCACCGCTCCCCGTGCGGTGTCCGTCCAGTCCGCGGCGGGCCGGCTGATCGGCGAGCGCCGACCGTGCCATCTGATCTGGGATCCGCTGACCGGCGAGGTCACTCAGCTCATCTCCGTGCTGCGGGCCGGGCGGGCGCTTGGCGCGGTCGATCATCTCGACTGGGCGCCCGGCCGCGTCCGGGCGTACCCGGAGAACGTGAACGCCGAAGGCCGGGTCTGCGTGCAGATCGGCGTGCTCGGGCACCCGAGTGAGCCGTTCACCAACGGGCCGCTCGTGGGGATTGAGGCAATCGTGAGCTGGCTCGACTCCTGGGGCGTGCCGCGCCGCTGGCCCGCCGGACGGCCCGAGCGGTATCACCTCGACGGGCCGACCATCGCCGACCAGCGCAGCCGCGTCGCGTGGGCGCGCGGCGGCCACTTCGGCGCGTCGCAGGTGCCTGGCTGCGACAACGCGGGCCCAGGCGCGATCGACATCGACCGGATCACCGGTCCGCACGGCCTGCAGGTCCGCGCCCGGGGCCATCAACTGACCCCGCGCGCCGAGGCGATCCTCGCCATCCCGGCGTAGCTGCCGCACGCTCGCTGCACGGTCTTGTCCGGTTTGTCTGGCTTGCTGCGGTTGGAGAAGCTGGCGCGCCACGGGCCGCTGGGGCGGCCGCGGTGCGGCTGGTTCGCTCCCGGGGCACGGCACGATCGTTGTGGCCTTGTGGCACACAAGGACGGAACCGATGTGGCCGCGTGGCACACAAGGCCAAGATCGTTGTAGCCCTGGGGCACACAAGGACGGATCTAGTGGCCTTGTGGCACACGCGCCCATAGGAATCGGGCCTTGTGTGCCACAAGGCCAACCGGCAAGGGTCTGCGCCGCAGCCGCAGTCGTGGCGGTGCGAGTCTCCTGTGGTTGAGGCGGCGAGTTAGTCAGAACGGGCGCTGGCTTCACCCCGTCCGCCAGGAGCCCAGACGAGGCGCTGGGTGGCGCGGAGGCTTTCGTTTTCGTTCATCAGCGGGCTCGTTGCACTGCAGGCCGCCGCGCCACGTTCGAGATAATCGTTTTTGCCTTTAATCTTTATAGAATGAACGACCGGCTAGTGTGGATCGACTGCGAGATGACCGGGCTCGACATCGAGCGGGACGCCTTGATAGAGATCGCGTGCGTTGTCACGGACTCTGAACTGAACCTGCTTGACGGCGGGATTGACCTCATCATCAAGCCGCCGGCCGAGGCACTCGACCAGATGAGCGATGTCGTACGGGACATGCACACCACTTCTGGGTTGCTCGCCGACCTCGAAGGAGGCATGACGCTCGCCGAAGCCTCGGACGGGATCCTCGCGTACGTCAAGCATCACGTGAAGGAAGCGCGGAAGGTGCCGCTCTGCGGCAACTCGATCGCCACCGACCGCTGGTTCATCGCCCGGGACATGCCCGAGCTCGACAACTGGCTGCACTACCGGATGATCGACGTCTCCTCGGTCAAGGAACTGGCACGGCGCTGGTACCCGCGGGTCTACTTCGCCTCCCCGGACAAGCACGGCGGGCACCGGGCGCTCGCGGACATCATCGAGTCCGTGCGTGAGATGCGCTACTACCGGGAGACTGTGTTCGTACCGCAGCCCGGCCCCGACTCCGCGACCGCCCGGGAGATCGCCGCCCGGTACGCGAACAAGCAGTCTTAAGAACTGATTCGTTAGCACTCTCCTGGACCGCTATACTCATGACTGCCTCCACGTGGAGGCAGTCATGGTGGGTGTAGCTCAGCTGGCAGAGCACCAGGTTGTGGTCCTGGGGGTCGCGGGTTCGAACCCCGTCACTCACCCCATGAAGTAGCAGGTCATTAGCCCTGGTCCGGAGACGGGCCGGGGCTTTCTGCTTGCCGGTGTCCGATTGTTGGGGACCGGACATCAGAACCCTGGCGCACCTGGTGCGCCGTTAGCGCCAATCACGCTGGCGCTGTTTACGATACGAACCGCTGCCGCCGGGTAGTCCTCCCCGCGGAGGTGATCACTCGTGCCGCAAGATATCGACATAGAGGTGACCGACGACCACGAAGAGGTAAGGATCAGCATCAAGGCAGCCGCCCGCAAGTCGGAGTTCCGCGCCTGGCTGACCCCTGAGGACGCAAGGCAGGTCGGAGCTGTGCTGATGAAGGTGGCCGACCGCATCGAAGGTCATAGTTAGCCTCGCTCGGCAAAGCGTGGAACGTCCCGACGGTAGCCGTCGCCGGCCGTGGCCGGGGCTACCGGTTCCCGGAAGCCCGCCGCAACCGTCGTAGGTTGCGCGCATGCAGGTAGGTCGTGAGCACCAGCAGCGGTGTGTGGATGGCCGGCATATTGCGCGCGAACCACTTCGGCAGGTAGATATCCGTCACCGAGCCGCTGTGTGCCCCGTAGTGTTCGGCCAGGTCGGTGAGCGGGCAGCGGAAGCCGTTGCCGGCGAACACAAGGACCTCCCCGGCGATGATGCCGCCGGCGATGCCAACGCGTCTGTCGGTTCGCCCTCGCAGCCCGGCGTACAGGACGTACAGCACGCACCATTCGATGAACCCCCAGGCGAGGGTGTGGAAGGCCTTAATGACGGCGGCGGCTGTAGGCTCGGGCCGTTCCGCGACGGCGGGCTGTGCATCGTCAGTTCGTGCCCGCCACGGGCTCCATGGCGTCGGCCGCCGCGTCGGAGTTGCTGGCATGGGAGTACTTCCTTCCGCGCGTGCCTTGTCCCGGTAAGCATCCCGGCTTCCATGTAGTGGTGCGACGGGTCGGAGACCGGGCATCGGCGCATCGCCACTGCTCGCGCCAACCGCGTTGCCGGTTATGAGCCTAAGCGTCGGGGCCGCAGCCGAGGCAGTCCAGGGCACAAGGTCACCGCGGCACGCTGACGATGACAGACTGTAGGCGCTAGCATCCGGACTGTAGTCCGGTGCACGCCGCCCTGGGCCCAGCCGAAGGGTCCTGCCAGCCGCGGCCGTTTCCGTTGAGGGGGCACCATGAGGGTGCTGGTGGTGGGCGGCGGGCCCGCTGGTGCTGCCGCCGCGCTGCAGGCGCGGGAACTGGGCGCCGATGTCACGCTGCTGGAAGCTGACCGGGTCGGGGGGACCAACCTGAATCGCGGGCCGACGCCGGTCCGTACGCTGGCCCGCGCCGCCCGGCTGGTGCGGGACTGGTCCTCGTGGGAACGTTTCGGCCTGGAGGGCCCACGGCCAGTGCCCAACTTGGACGCCGTCCTTGCTAACAGCGCCCGGGTCGCCCGGTACGCCCACGAGAAGAAGGACATCTCCGGCTACCTGCGTCACAACGGGATCGACCTGGCCGATCATCTTGGCCAGGCCCGGTTCGCTGACCCGCATACCGTGCGCGCCGCCGACGGCCGCAGTTGGCACGGTGACCGCATCGTCATCGCGGTCGGCTGCCGAGCGGCTCCGCTGCCGGTCCCGGGCGGTGGGCTAGCACTGACCTACCGGGACCTCTTGACCCTCAAAGTCCTGCCGCAGCAGGTCGCGGTCATTGGCGGGGCCGACACCGGCTGTCAGATAGCCTCCATCTTCGCCGACTTCGGGGCCGAAGTCCGGCTCATCGAAGCCGGCCCCCGGATCGTGCCCAGCGCGGACGCCAGCATCTCCGCCGCGCTGCGCCTGGCGCTCGAAGCTAAGGGCATGAAGGTCAATACCGGCGCGCGCGTCCAAGCCCTGAAAAACAGCGATGAGCAGGTCATCGTCCGCTTCGCTCCCGGCGGCCCGGCCGAATACGCCACGGCGGACGCCGTATTCGCCGCTGTTGGCTGGCCCGCCAACCTCCAGGACCTCGGCCTTGACGCCGCCGCAGTCACCAGCAGCCCGCGGGCCATTCCGGTCGATGACTACCTGCGCACCAACGTCGAGCACGTCTTCGCCGCCGGGGACGTCAACGGCCGCTCCAAGCTCGTGCAGTCGGCCAGGCTCGAAGGGCGCATCGCCGCGTGGAACGCCGTCCGCGGGCCGAGTCGTCAGATGGCCTATGAAGCGGTACCCAGCGGGAGCTTCACCGATCCCGAGTACGGCTCGGTCGGCATGACCGAGGACCAGGCCGCCGGTGATCACGACATCGCCGTGGGAACCGCCCGCTACGACGACCTCGTCCGACCGGTGGCCGACGGCCGCCCTGACGGCTTCTGCAAGCTGATCGTCGACCGGCACAGCCATGCCATCCTTGGCGCCCACGTGCTCGGCGACTACTCGGCCGAGACCGTCCAGGTCGTGGCCACTGCCATGGCCGCGGGCATGCGGGTGGAACAGCTCGCCGAGATGCAGTTCGCCTTCCCCACCTTCACCGAGGCTGTCAGCATGGCCGCACAGAAGGCCTGCCGCTCCATCGGCATCGGTCAGTTCCCGCCCGCCTGGAGCTATCTCGGCCCGCACGAATGACCCACCGGCCGCAGGTCCGCTCATGTTCATATTACGAACATCACTCACAGCACAATCCAAGCTGTCGTGGATAGTGCGTGCTCACAAGGTCCTGCCTAAGCGTGCATGTTCGCGATGTGAGACTTGACACGCGTATTACGAAGTGAGACGTTGACCTCGGTCACCTTGGGCCGGACACCGGAGGCCGGCCCACGCTCGCTTAGCTCCTAGTGCCGGGGCAGCGCGGATAATTGTTGGCGAATTGCGAATCGCATATTGCGACCCGCCGTCTTTTCCAGTGCGCCATCCGACCTTATGCGCACCGGTGGCCATTTTCGGCTGCACTGACATTGCGATTGCCTGACTATCGGCCATGACGCATGACCTCATTAACCATGCCCGCCGCCCGCCGACCCGGCGTGAGAGCAGCTTAACGTCATCCTCGCGCGAAGAAAAACTGAGCCTTGCCTCCCGCCCATGCCGATGCCACGCTCAATTAACGCTTTTAGGGCGCTTGCCCGCAAAGCCGATATTCCAGCGATGGAATTCCCACTCCCCAATTCCGCTGAGCGCCAGACTTACCTAGTGTGGCCGTCATCTGACAGGAAGGTGCTGTCATGACCCAACAAGCGATAGCCGTCCCGGTTACGCGAGAATTCCAGAGGCAACGCAGACGCGCGGTCATTAGCGCGTGGGCCGGATTTGGAATGGACTCGTACTCGATCTACATCACGACGACGTCGTTGCTGCCCGCGCTCGCCTACTTCCAGGGCACGCACATGTCCGCCAGCGACCAGTCGATCTTCGCGGGCCTGACGCTCGCGGCGACCCTGGTCGGGCGCCCGCTTGGCGGCCTGATCTTCGGGCACTTCTCCGACCGGCTCAGCCGCCGGAACGCCGGGACAATCACCATCCTCGGCTTCGGGACGATGTCGCTGCTGATCGCGTGCCTGCCCGGTGCCAGCACGGTCGGCGCGGGCCTGGCGGTCACCCTGCTGCTCCTCTTCCGTTTCATCGAGGGAATCTTCCTCGGCGGCGAGTACACCGCCGCGACACCGCTGGCAGTGGAGTACGCGCCGGCGAACCACAGGGGTCTCGTCGCCTCGTGCATTCAGTGCGCCGCCAGCATCGGGCCGTTCTTCGTCGCCCTGGTGATGGACCTCGTTCTCCTCGTCGCCCCCAACCACGGCGTGAGCTCGCCGTATGAACAGTGGGGATGGCGGGTGCCGTTCGTCATCGGGTTCATCCTCTCCGTTCTGGTGGCGTGGTTCCTGCGCCGCAAAGTGGAGGACTCGGAGACCTGGAAGGCCGCTGCCGCGGCCAGGAAGACGAACCGTTCCCCGCTGCTTGAACTGCTGAAGGGCAACACTCGCCGCCTCTTCATCACCGCATGGGCACTGATGACTGGCATCTTCTTCTTCTCGAACATCTCCGGCAGTGTCGGGCCCCAGTTCCTGGTGAAGGATGCCGGCTTCTCGGCCTCGGAACTGGCGCATACCAACCTCATCACGCCCTTCCCTGCCGCAGCGGCGTACATCGTCATGGGCTGGGTGTCCGACCACATCGGCCGCAAGCGCGCCCTCTACATCTCCGGGGGCACAAGCATCATCGTGATCCCCGTGTTCATCACCTTGATGGGCTTGGGGCACGTGCACAGCTGGGCACTGCTGACGCTGATGGCCACGGCCAACAACATCTGCCTGGGGATGCTCTTCGGCCTCCTGCCGTCCTACGTCAACGAAATGTTCGCCACGGCGGTGCGATCCTCCGGGTGGGGCGTCGCCTACGGCACGGCGGTGATCATCCCGGCGTTCTTCTCCTACTACATGGTCTGGCTCGGCCACGTCATGCCGTTCGTGTGGACAGCCGCCCTGCTGGCGGTCGTCGGCGGCGTCATCATGCTCACCGCCGCGGTACTGGGACCAGAAACGCGCGGTGTCGATCTGCACACCATTGAAACCGGCGCTGAGCTGGACACTGTTCAGGCATGAGCCGCCCGGCGGCTTGCTGCGCGAGGCGGGCGAGGCCGCGCGCAGCAAGCCGCGGCCGCGCGTCAGGCAGGCTGGGTACTCAGCCACTCGCGGAGCAGCTGCACCGGCCGGCGCCGCAACCGGTCCGGCGGCGCGAGCAGGTAGTAGTCGAAGGAACAGTTCACAACCTCTGGACCGAACAGCACGACAAGGCGGCCTTCGTCGATGTCATCCCTGACAACGGTCTCGGGCAGGATCGCGATGCCCTGGCCTGCCCGGGCCGCCTGTGCGGTGAGCGCGGCGTCGCCGTACACAAGGTCACGCCGCGCGCCGACCCCGTCGAATCCGGCCGCCCGGAGCCAGCGGTCCCAGAGGTCGGGCGTACTCAAGGATTGGAGCAGGCAGTGGTCGTTGGCACGAAGCAGGTCTTCGGGCGCGACGATGCCGCGGCCGGCCAGGTATGCAGGGGCGCAAACGCACACGATGTGCGTGTGGACAACGGCAACCGCCTCGTGGGCCGGGTCAGGGAGCCGCTCGAAGTCGGTCTCCGGGTACGTCTCAATGGCCTCGTCCCAGGTGCCGTAGCCGATTATCTCGACATCAACGTCGGGCTGGTGGAACTCGGTGCCCTGGCTGGAGGCGATGAGCTGCACTTCAATGCCCGGGTTCAACCGCCGGAACTCTGGCAGTCGCGGCACCAGCCAGCCGGCGAACGCCGTCCACGTTCGTACCCGGAGCTGCGTCTCCGGCGCGCCGGCGGTGACCCGCTCAGTTGCGACCGCGATGGCCCGCAGATGGGGGCCCACCCCAGCAAGGTAGGCCTTCCCCGCTTGGGTCAGCGACACCGAGTGCGCGGTACGGCTGAACAGGGTCACGCCGAGCCAGTCCTCCAGCACCCGGATATGGCGGCTCACCGCGGCGGGAGTGACGACCAGCTCCCCTGCCGCGCCGCGGATGCTTTCCAGCCGTCCGGCGGCCTCGAAGGCGCGCAGGGCGTTCAGCGGTGGCAGGCGCAGCTCTGATGGACCATCTCGCACAAGCCCGGAGTCTCGCCGGTTCGCTCGATGGTGTCAATGAACACGGAAAGAAGGACGAACGCATGACCTTGACATCCGCCGAGCAGCAGTTGACCGCGAGTGCGTCGATCGATATCGAGCCGCCGCTCGTCGACTCGCACTTCCACATCTTCCCGCTGGGCCTGCCGTACACCGCGTCGGCGCACTCGCGACCCGATTACAGCCTGACGGTGGAACAGCAGATCGCCACCATGGACGAGTTCGGCGTGCAGTTCGGCGTCGTCGCCGCGATGAGCCTCACTGGCTTCTACAACGACTACGTGGTCGAGTCACTGCGGACCAACCGCCGCCTCCGTGGCACTGTGTACGTCCCTCCGACGATCAGCCGCAGCGAGCTCCGCGAGATGAACGAGGCCGGCGTTGTCGGTATCCGGTTGTTCCGGTCGGCCAGCAGCTTCGGGGCCCTTGAGGACCTTGAGACGCACGAGTACCAAGTCCTGTTGCGGCGGGTCCGCGATCTCGACTGGCATGTGCACGTCGTAGGTCTCCCCGAGCACTTCGGGCCGACCCTCGACGTTCTCAACGCCGCAGGGGTGAAGATCGTCGTCGACCACTTCGGCCATGCGGACCTCAAGCTCCTTGAGCACAGCCCGCATTACGATGCGATCCTTCGCTCCGTGGACCTTGGCCGGACCTGGATCAAGATTTCCGGCGGATTCCGCCTCACCGATGCCAAGGCACCGCGCGCCACAGCGGATTACGCGGAGGCGCGGCTGAGAGAGCGCCATCTCGACACGTTCCTGCTGGACAAATACGGCACGGATCGGCTCGTGTGGGGAAGCGACGCACCCTTTGTGGGACATGAAGGAACGGTGACCTACAAGGACCGGATCGACGCGTATGTTTTCGCGATCCCGTCGAACGCGACGCGGCGCGCGATCGACCGGACCGCGCTAAAGCTCTACTTCAGCTGAGCCGGGCGCACGGTGCCAGCTCTAGCGGCTGGTCAGCCGGTGCGCGGTTTCGGTGCCGCCCATCTCGGCAGTCACCGTTGCGGCGGCGCCGACCAGCGCTTCTTCTTGCGGTGACCCGGTGATCGGCAGGGACGAAACAGTGCCGAGCAGCGCGATCGTGGCGGCGAGGTCGTGATGGCCGAACACGGGCGCGGCTATGCCGACAGCGTCGATGTTGGGCAGGTGCACTCGGCAGACGCCTGTCTGGCGGATTTCAGCGAACGACGCCTCCAGCTGCTGGCGATCACGAGGCGCGAGCGGCCTGAGAAACTGCTCGGTGATTCCTTCCTCCTGCAGCAGGGCAAGGAACAACCTCGTCTGCGCTGACTCAAGGCCTAGCCGGCTTCCCACCCTTACGGTGAACAGGACCGGATGGCTGCTTGGCTCGGATACCAGCGTCACAATCGGGCCGAAGAAGGACCACAGGCTCAAGGTCACGGTGAGGTTTGTGGCCCGAGACAGGGCGCGCATGCGCGGATGGGCGACATCAAGAACGCGGCGCTGGCCCTGCGCGATGGTGCCGAGCTCCAGCATGAGTCGCCCAGGCACGTAGGTCGACGGCTCGTCACGATCTCGCTCCAGAATCTGCTCAGCCACCATCGTGCTGAAATAGCGGTGTGCGGTCGACCGGTTCAGGCCAGTCCGCTCCGCGGCCTCAGCCACGCTGAGGCCGCGCGTGGACTCGCTGAACAGCCGCAGAATGCCGGCCAATCGGCGCACAGCCTGGATATCACCGGAACTGGCGTTGGTTGCCAATCAGACCTCTCAGCGAAAGGGGGCGGGGATTACGGGGATTCGGTCGTCGGACACGGCCGCTGGACGACGACAAGCTGAGATCTCGCCTAACACTGTAGGACTTTCGTTTCCCGCGAATCACTCACCCCGTGCACTAAGCAGTAAGGGTGACCCGAGGTTTCCCGGGTCACCCTTTTGTTGTGCGGCGTACATGTTCAGCGAATGTTGAGCACCGTCTTGCCCGGCGGGTGCGGTTTGGTGGCGCTTTCGAAGGCCAGCCGGCCCTCGCTGAGGGGGAACTCCTGGCTCAGCACCGGGCGGAGCTTGCCCTCGTCGACCAGCGCGGCGAGCCGTGCCAGTTCCACTGCGTCCGGGGTAACAACGAAGAACATGGCATGCACGCCAAGCTCCGCCGCCCGATGCGCGTCTGGCGGTGCGCTCAGCGTCACCAGCCGGCCGCCCGAGCGCACCAGTGCGTAGGAAGCGTCGAGGACAGGCCCGCCGACTGTATCGATGACCACGTCGAACTTTCCGGCGGCGGCGCCCCCGTCGTCGATCGCCAGGTAGCTGGACGCCCCGAGGTGCTGCACGAAGTCCCGGTCCTCGGCTCGCCCCGTCGCGGTGACGTCGCCGCCGAGGATGGCGGCCAGCTGCACTACGTAGCCGCCCACCCCGCCGGCCCCGCCCTGCACCAGGACCCGCTCCCCCGGCTCTAGCGCTGCGTAGTCGACGAGCGCCTGCCACGCGGTGAGCGCCGCGAGCGGCAGGGTGGCGGCCTGCGCATGCGAGACGGAGGCAGGCTTGGCGGCCAGATGGGCGGCGGGTACCGTGACGAACTCGGCGGCGGCCCCGTCCCGGTCGAACTCGATGAGCCCGTATACCGCTTCGCCCGCGGTGACGCCCTCAGCACCGGGACCGAGCCCGGTCACCATCCCAGATACCTCGTGCGACGGGATGACCGGGGTGCGATCCTGCCCGTCCTTGGTCGTCCAGGACAGGTCCCAGGTCAGCTCGGCGAAGGTGATCCCCGCGGCGTGCACTTCGACCAAGGCCTCGCCCGGTCCGGGCGCCGGAGCCGGGGCGGGCTCGTAGACAAGTTGCTCGGCGCCGCCCCTGGTGTGCGCCCGCAGCGCCATCATGGTGTTCGGCAATGACATCAGAATCCCTGCTTACCTAGCCAGAACAGGCACTTGTCGGCCACTCCGCGCCAGCCGCTGTCGATCGTCAGGCTGTGCCCCCGGTCCTGGAACTCGATCAGGTCGGTAACCGCGGACGAGCCGCGGTACTGCTTGAGGGTGGACTTGGTGATCGCCTCAGGCACGGTGTGGTCCTTCCCACCCATGATAAGCAGCAGGGGCCCACGGCCCTCGTTGCCCGTCTCGACCTTCGCCGGGGAGTTCGGCGAGAAGTTGGCCGTGGCCGCCTCGAACAGCGGCTTGCCCGGCGCGGGGATCGACCACTGCTCGTACAGCGCGTCTGACTCCTCGGGGGACACGGCGTTGCCGAAGGCGTATCGGAACTGCTCGGCGGTGAGCGAGACGGCACGGTGGGCGTTGGCCGGGTTCTTGAAGACCGGCAGCGTGGAGCGCAGCGACGACAGGGGCAGCGGCAGCACGCCCTTGATCTGCGCGGCGTCGATCGCGATGGCCGCCGCCCCGAGGTTCTCGCCGAGCAGCTTCTCCGCGATCATGCCGCCGAAGGAGTGGCCGATGAGGATCGGCTGGGCGGGCAGCTGGTCGATGATGCTGGCGTAGTGCTCGGTGACCTCGTCGATGCCGTGGCCGGCGAGGGCCTCCGGGTTGGCGCGGGCAAGTTCGACCGTCTCCTGGTCGCCGGGCCAGCCTGGCGCGACGGGTGCGTAGCCCGCCTCCTGGAACAGGTCGAGCCAAGGGGCCCAGGATGTGGCGTGCAGCCAGAGCCCGTGGATGAACACCACGGGGGTGCGGGTGCTTGTCATGAGCGTTACTCCTTAATCGGTGCGGTGACCAGGCCATGGTCGCCCGCACGCGGCGGTCCGGGCTTCAGTCAGCCGACTGCGCGGACGGCTGAGTCACCGCAGCCGTCCGCGGTCCGGTGGCACCAAGCCGGGGCAGCGCGAGCAGGGGGAAGACGATCACCGAGACCAGCCCGGCGGTCACCAGGGCCGCGTAGTTTTCCGGCCTGATCAGGCCCAGGTCGACGCCGATCGTGCCGGCCACGATCGGGATGCTGATGGAGGTCGCCTGCAGCAAGCCGGCCGCGAATACTTGCGCGGGCCGCGCGGCCAGCGGCCGGTAGAGCAGCGCCGGGGCCGCCCGGGCGATGAACAGCATGGCGAGGAAGACAGGCACCCGTACCAGCGTGCCTGGTCGAGCCAGGCTGTGCAGGTCCAGCGCCAGGCCGGTGGAGACGAAGAAGAACGGCACGAACGCCCCGAAGCCCACCGCCTGCAGCTTCACTCGGAACTGGCTGTGGGTCATCCCCCGGTCATGGTCGAGCAGCTTGAGGGTGGCCCCGGCGAGGAAGGCGCCGAGGATCGCCTCAAGCCCGAAGACGCTCGCGATCGCGGCGAAGACCATGAGCAGCGCGACCGCTCCCCTGATGCGGATCTCCGCCGTGGTGTCCTGCAGTGCGAGCAGCGTCCTGGAAAGCCAGCGCAACCGCTCGAAACCGAAGATCAGCAGCCCGGCGACCGCCACGAAGGCGGCGAACACGGCCAGCAGCGTCAGCTGTGACCAGACGCCCGACCCGTCCTCGGAGAACAGCAGCGACAGCAGCACCACGGGCACCACCTCGGCGATCGAAGCGCCAGCCACCACCACCTGCCCGAACGGCGTGTCCAACTGCCCGGAGTCCTGCAGCGCGGGCAATATGACGCCAAGGCTCGTCGCCGCCAAGATCACCGCGATGAGCAAGGGAGACCGCACCAGGCCAGCGGCACCAAGGATCAGCCCCATGACAACCGCCAGGGCGAAGGACAGCGCGAAGCCGATGGAGGTGAGGCGCAGGACCTGCCCGCGGAGCCGGTCGAAGTCGATCTCAAGGCCGGACAGGAACAGCAGGAACGCCACCCCCACCACCGAGAGCACCCGGACCGGGGTGTCGTCGTGGGCCCAGCCAAGCACTTGCGGGCCCACGACGGCACCGGCGACGATCTGCAGCACTAGCTCCGGGATGCGCAGCCCGATTAGCCGGACGGCCAACGGGGCGCCGAACGCGACGACCGAGACGACGGCCGCAGATGTCAGCGACATGGCGAGCGCGGGTCAGGCGCCCAGGCCGGGCGGGTAGGTGTCGTCCCAGTCGCGACGCTCGACGTCCAGGTCGAAGTCGCCCGGGGCCTCGAAGGTCACGTGGGTCGCCGCCGAACCTGGTGCGGCCCCGTGCCAGTGCCAGGTACCTGGCGGGTTGCTGACCACGTCGCCGGCCTTGACCACGTGCACGCCGCTCTCGTCCGCGACGACGCCCACGCCTTCGACGAACACCAGGTGCTGTCCCTTGTGGTGCTGGTGGGGCACGGTTCGTGCGCCAGCGCCGAAGTGCACCGCCAGCGAGTCAAGGCCGGGCAGCGCGCAGGGCAGTTCCTGCACCCGCACGTCGTCGGGATGGTTGAACAGGCCCCGGAGCGGTTCCGGGACCGGGTTTCCCTGGGCGCCAACTGTCGTGCCGAACTCGTCCATGAGGATGCATTCCTTCCTATTGCGGTTACTTCGCGGGGACGACGTAGGGGAATCCGGGCTGCCTGGTCTCGGCCGCGCTGGCTGACGTGAGTCCGGTGGGGAATCCCGAGTTGGTGATCAGGCCGTACATGACCTCGGGGGCGTTGTCGGCCAGCGACCGGCCGTTGAACCCGGCGAAGCTGAACGCGGCCGGTGTCCCCACCCGGTACGGCAGCAGGTCGGGCAGCAGCCGCTGCACCACGCCGGCGGCGTACGCCTCCGGGTTCTCGGTCCCTGTGTTGCGTGCCGCGGCGGCGATGAACTCCGCGATGCGGGCCTCGTCGTTCGCCCGGTCCGCGGCCGGCGCCGCGACGGTGTCGCGCAGGTAGCGGGCGCTGTCATCGGCGTCGCCGATGGCCCGGAACAGCGGCCACATCATGGGGATCGACGCACGGTTGACCTGGCGCCAGCCGCCTGCGTCGGTCGCTAGGTTCGCGGCGCCCCAGGCACCGATCAGGCGGCCAGGGCGCAGCCATGGGTCCGTTTCCGGCACTTCAAGCACGATCGCGCAGATCTGCGACCCGGTGAAGCTGCTCGCCGCGTCGTCGGTCGTCCAGCTGTCAAGTTCGATCGGCTTGCCGTTCTGCAGCCCCTCGATGATGTGCGCGAGCTGGTGCAGGTCCAGGTAGAACGGGTCAGCGGCCGCCCCGGCCCAGGCACGCAGGCCGCTGCCGTCCGCCGCGCGGATGACCTCGCCGGTGCGGCCTTGCGCCACCAGCGTTCCAGGCGCGAAGTCGTTGCGGGCGTCCGCGCCAACCAGCTGGTAGATGGCAACGGACTGGTTCGCGGCGTCGCCTTCGGCGGCGCCGAACACGAAGCGGTAGGTCAGGTTCTCGTGCTCCTCCTTGTCGAGGTGCACCTTGAACTCGTAGCGCCCTTCGGGATGGAAGCCGGGGACGCGCCCGGCGCCCGCCAGGCTAGTGTTCACGATCATGGCGAAGGCGGTGCCTGCCTCCCCGTCGAACAGGTAGAAGTCCGTCACGTTGAGGCGAGGGTCTCGCCGGGAAGCCGGCGAATCGAGATGGTGCGACACGGTGCCCCTCCAGGGTGCGTTGTGGGTACGCGAGAAACGTACAAACGCACAAAGCAGGGGGTCTTCAGTCAGCCGACTGCATCATCGGCTGCACCACCGCTCCTCGCCAGTCAGGACTTTCTGGCTAGTGCCCGGACTCGCTCCCGGCGTGCCTTAGCCGCCCAGCTCAGTGCCCCTACCCGCTCGAATGTGGCCTCCGCCCGCTGCAGTGGCCCGACCGCGTCCGCGCCGGTGCGTTCGCGCCATAGCCAGCTGCCGTAGGCGAGTTCGGCCCGGGCCTGCGCCCAGGGCCAGCGGGTGTAGTCCGCCGCCATGAGCTCGGCGTAGGCGGCCGCCGCGTCTTGCGGATCAGCGAGCACAGCGCGCGCGTACCGCAAGTGGACGCGCAGCATGGGCGACGGGGTCACTGCGGCGACCGCTTCCAGGCCCGTGATGACTTCGCGGGCGTCCGCGCGCTCGCCCACCTCAAGGGCCGCGTCCGCGAGGAACATGACCGCACCGAAGCGCTCGCGCTGGTGGAAGCTCGGGTCCGCCGGGTCGAAAAGCCGCCGTAGCTGCGGGTAAGCGGCAGCGTACTGCCCGGTGGTGACCAGCGCCGCGCCCCGCGCGAGCTGTACGCAGGACAGCAGGTCGTTAAGCCGTTGCCGGCCGGAGAGGAACTCAACCTCGGCCGCGTGGGCGAACGCCAGCTGGACGTCGCCGCGGAAGGCGCTGTACATCGCGTCGCAGACGAGGGTGCCAGCCCGCCAGATGGGCTGCCCGGTTTCGTGTGCCAGCCGCTCGCCTTCACTGGCCGCGGTGGCCGCCCGGTTCCAGTCCCCCAGTTCTAGCCAGTCGACGACTTGCATGCTCAGCACCTGCGACAACAGTCCTAGCCGACCCTGCTCGCGGAGCACCGCCTCGGCCCGGGCCAGGTAGTCGACGCTGCGCTCGGTGTCGCCGACCGCGTGCGCGGCCATGCCGAGCAGCCGCAGCGCGTCGCCGTCGGCCATGTCCGCTACAGGGAAGCGGGACAGGAGTTCCATGACGGCCGCGCCCTGCAGGACGGGATCGGCGACGGCGAGCGCGGCGACAAAGCGGGGATCGTCGGCCGCGTCGGCGAGATCCTCGCTGACGGTCCTGGTCACCTGCGCGCGCGCCGCCGGCCCGGTATCCGCCCACCAGCAACGCAGCGCGGCGCCGAGCAGCAGGTTCAGCGCCAGGTCCCGGTCTCCCGCGCGTAGCGCCTGGCGGGCCATGTCGCACAGTTCGATCACCCGCGTCGCATCGCCCGGGACGCCGTCGCTGAAGATCTCGCGCAGCCACTGCATCCGCGCCCAGTCAAGCTCGGCAAGCTCGGTCCGCGCCGCCGCCTTCACCAGTTCGTCGACCAGGTCAACGCGCCCCAGGCCGAAGGCGTGCTCGGCAGCGGTCAGCAGCCGGTGGCCCCGGTGGGCTGAACTGCTAGTGAGCTCCGCCGCGCGCCGCAGGTCGCCGATCGCGGACATCACCGCGCCCCGGCGCAGTGCCACTGCGACGTTCGCCTCAAGTTCGTTGGCCACCTCGTCGTCCGGGCCTACGATCGACTGCGCGCGGTGCCAGGTCCGCCGGTACGGGTCTTCGTCGAGCACCGAGGCGAGCGCGGCGTGCGCCGCCTGCCGCCTGGCCAGCGTTTCTGCCTGGAGGACGCCCGACCGGACGAGCGGGTGCCGGAAGTGGAACTGGCCGTCCTCGACGCGGATTAGCCCGGCGTCGATGGCCGGATCGAACACGTCGCTGGTAAGCGCTGCCCCGTGCAGCAGTGCGCTGGCCGCCACGATCTCGGCGGCGGAGTTCACCGGGTCGACCGCGGCGATGAGCACCGCGTCCCTGGTCGGCGGCGGCATCTCGGCGAGCCGCCCGGCGAAGGCGCTTTCCAGGCGCGCCGTCAGCGCTGGTTGCTCGTCATTGCCCATGCCCAGCGGCATAGCGGTCCTGGCGACCGGCAGCTCAAGCAGCGCCAGCGGGTTCCCCTGCGCAAGACGCCTGATCCGCACCCGGTCGGCCGGGGCGGCCAGGCCCGCCTTGACCTGGAGGATCTCGTCCGCCGCAGCCTCGTCCACCCCGCGCACTTCGACCACTGGCAGGCCGGCGGCCAGGTACGGGCCGCCGTGCCCGGTGCGCATCGCCCCGATGACGACAAGCGGGTGGCGGCTCGCCCGGCGGGCCATGAACGCGAGCACTTCCTGGCTTTGCGGGTCAAGCCACTGCACGTCGTCGACCAGCACGGTGACCGGGCGCGCGGCGGCGACAGCCTCAAGCACGCTGACCGCAGCGAGGGCGATCAGGTAAAGCTCTGGGCTCGGCCCGTCGGCCAGCCCGAACGCCGTGAGCAGCGCACGGCGGTGCGCCGCCGATACCTGCTTCGTCGCACCAAGTACGGGCCGCAGCATCTGGTGGAGCCCGGCGAACGGGAACTGGCTCTCCGACTCGACGCCGGTTGCGGTCAGCACCTCGAATCCCCTGGCGCGGGCCAGTTCGCCCGCGGTGCCGAGCAGCGCGGTCTTCCCGATGCCAGGTTCGCCGACGAGGACGACGGCCTGGCCGACCATCGCCGCCTTGTCGATGAGCCTGGCGAGTTCTGCTGTCTCGGCATCACGGCCTATAAGGGTGATCACAGCACCGACGGTACGGCCGCCGGGGACAGTGGGGCTTGCGTCAACTGACTTAACGCATGTCTCGCAGTCGCTGTGTTCGCGCCCTCGCTGCGGGCCAGGAGCAGGCGGCTCGGCTAGGCGGCGTACCAGCCGTTCGGGAGGCAGCCGAGCTGCTTGAGCAGGCCAAAGTGGTCCTGCAGCGTCCAGATCTCGACGACCTTGCCGTCGGCGAAACGCCAGATGGCCATATCCGCGACCTCGACGGCCTTCCGCGTCGGCTTGATGCCGCCGTACGGGCCGGTGTGCGTTCCGCGCCACACTAGCCGGGTCACCGCGGTGTCCCCGACCTGGAGCATTTCCTCGATGGTAGTGGTGAGGTCTGGGAACCCGCGCAGCCGGTCCTTGATCCGGCCGACGGGACCGGCCACCCCGACGCGCATGCCGTTCGTCCTGAGCTGCTCGCTGAAGATATCTGGCGCCATCGCGAGCTCGCCCCGCCAGCCGAGGGTGAACCAGCGCTCAGCCACCGCGACGAGGTCCTCCGTTACCTGCGTCGTCACGTTCCGCGTTCCTTCCGTGAGGCAGCCGCAGCGTTTACTGGGCTACCGCACATACTCGCCCTTCCGGCCGGATCCGCTCTTGGGTCAAGCGACTGCACCGACAACTGCGCCCTGGTGGTGTTCCCGGTGCCGAGCTGGCCGTAGAGTCGGCACCGGGAACGGCTGCGAGGGTTAGGCGCCGACGGGGTCGACTGGCGGGCCCTCAACCTTGATTTTCTTGTTCTTGGCGCGGGACGGCGAGAGCCAGGGGCCGACGCCACCGATGGCGATGCTCGTCCCGATGAGGAGACAGCAGATGGCGGAGATGACCATCCAGGTGGGCCACCCCGAGCCGTTCCCCACCACATGGGGCAGCCCCAGGTTCAGGAAGAGCGTGGCCGCTAGGCCGAGGGGCATCTGCAGCGAGAAGGCCCGGCCGACGCCGAAGGGGCTGATGGCCTCGGCGTTCTCCGAGATGAGGGCGGTGTAGGCCGGGTAGATGAAGCCGGCGCAGATCCCGGTCAGCGCCCAGATGAGGCTCAGCTCGCCGATGGAGTGGGTCTTCGGCAAGAACGCGATGACGAAGAACATCACCCCGGTGGCGATCCCGCCGAGGGTTCCCACGATCTTGCGGACGTGCAGTTTGTCGCACATCCAGCCGGAGAAGACCAGGGCCACGGTGAAGGTGAGCCAGAACATCGATGCCAGCCCGGCCGAACTGGCCGTGCTGATGCCGTCGTACTGCACGATGTACAGCGGCACGTAGGAGCCGACCGTCACATAGGCCACGCCCCAGAAGATGACCACGCCGTTGAGTACCCACATCCGCCAGTCACGGAAGATGAGGTTGCCGGTCTGGTTCGCCTCCTCAAGCGTGGCGTACCCGAGCTTGTGCGCCTGCGCGTTCATGGCCTCGGCCTGGTCGTGCAGGATCTGACCGCGGATACGAGGGGACAGGTCGCGGTAGAAGATCATCAGGATCACCAGGACGACGCCGGACATCACGGCGCCGATCCAGTACTGGGCCCGGAACCCGGGCCAGATCGGGATCGTGAAGTGAGCGACCCATGTGGAGAGGAGCGCGCCGATCGTGTAGGCGAACCCGAGCCAGCCGAACGTGGTCGCCCGCCCGGTTTGCGGGGAAAGGTCGCGGCACGCGGCCGTGACCGCCGGTGACATCCCGGCGACGACCAGCGCGCCGAGGAAGAGCGTCAGCGCGAAGATGCCCAGGTTGGGGGCTACCGCCCCGATGATCATGATCAGCCCGTATGCGCACACCGGCCAGACGATGATCGGCCGCCGACCGATCTTGTCCGACCAGATGCCCATCCACAGGCCCCCCGCCGCGGTGGCGACCCCGGCCCCGGCGGACAGGTAACCCCAGACCGTCAGGTTCGTGTGGAAGTCGGTGAAGATGTACGGCAGTACTGGGCCGGCCTTGAACGCCTCAAAGTTCTGAACGGTCCACGCCAGCACCACCAGGCCCAGCAGCCAGTACCGGAGCTTCTTGCGGGGGAAGTAGTCGATGTCTTTGTTCTGGAGGTATGTCCAAAATCCTACGGACTCTGTCGTTGGTGACTCTGTGGTTGCCATTTGAGCTCCTGTGGCTCCAGTGTCTCGACCTGCCTATGCGCCGGAAGTCACCGGCTGACCCGGCAGGGTTTAAGGCGCGATGTCGCGGTTCATCCGGAAGAGGGTGACGGCCAGGCGCGCCTGGCCGTCACCTGCCGGTCGCTGTTGCGTCAGGCAAGCTGGCCCGCTGCCGGGCTGCTTAGCCGAGCGTGAAGTCGAGGATCGCTCGTCCCGCGATCCGGCCGGCCTCAAGGTCGGCGCAGGCGTGGTTGATGTCGTCGAGCTTGTAGCGCGCGGTCACCAGGCTGTCGAGCTCGAGCTGACCCGACTTGTACCAGTTCACGAAGACCGGGAAGTCGACGTCGGGCGTGCAGGAGCCGCCGAGGCTGCCGACGAAGCGCTTCTCGCCGAGGAGCAGGTCGGCGGTGTCCACCAGCGCCGGCTCGGTCGGGACGCCGACCAGGAAGGCCGAGCCGCCGCGGGTCTTGCCCCACTGGCCGCGGCGGGTCGCCGCGATGGCCTGCTGGGTCGCGATGACCCGCCCGATGCAGTCAAAGGCGTAGTCGACCCCGCCGAGGTCGCTCTCGCGGGGGCCCGGCGTGAGG
>Ga0134126_10001409_pt1 | contig 30506 bp, 29 predicted proteins | sample KB31752_FD_96881 | JGI IMG/M metagenome (GOLD analysis project Ga0134126, IMG submission 96881) | Terrestrial soil microbial communities with excess Nitrogen fertilizer from Kellogg Biological Station, Michigan, USA - KB3-175-2 | ecosystem: Environmental > Terrestrial > Soil > Unclassified ... | reverse complement strand
GTGACGCACCGCGAGATCGAACCCCTCCTGAGTCAGGTTGACGAAGCGGTCGCTGAGATCGAGCTCGAGGCGCAGCTCCGGATAGTGCTCGAGGAGCGACGGAAGCGCCGGCGCGATGTGCTGGCGCCCCAGGGCCACGGGCGCGGTCATGCGTACGAGTCCGCGCGGCGCGCCGGCGAGATCCTTCACGCCGGCGATGCCCCGCTCGATGTGGGCGAACGAGGCGCGGGTCTCCTCGACGAGCTGTTGTCCGGCGGGCGTCAGCGCGATCGATCGGGTCGTGCGCCGGACCAGCAGCGCCCCGATGACGCGCTCCAGGTCCTTCAATCGCATGCTGACCGAGGACTTCGCGACGCCGAGGCGGCGCGCGGTCTGCGTGAGGCTGCGCGTCTCGGCGATCACGGTCAGCATGTGCAAGTCGGGCAGCGCGGCCTCGAGATCACGGTTGCTCATCGGACTCTCGATTGTTCAATTTATTGAACATTGTAATCGCCCGCCGGTAGTTCTCAATCGCCGGCGCCGGTCCTAGACTGGCTGCCCGTTTTCCGTCCGGGACCTCCGCCATGGCAACCGCACCTCGCGCCTCCGCCGCCTCTGCCGGCGATAGCCTCCTCGGCCACTTCATCGGCGGTCAATCCGTACCGGGCGATGCCGGCCGCGCCCAGGACATCTTCAATCCAGCGACCGGTCAGGTCGCACGCCGGCTTGCCCTCGCCGATGCCGCCGTCGTGCAGCGCGCCGTCGCGAGCGCGGCCGCTGCCTTCCCGGCCTGGGCGCAGACGCCGCCGCTGCGCCGTGCCCGCGTGCTGTTCAGGTTTCTCGAGCTCCTGAACCGCCGTCGCGACGAGATCGCCGCCCTCATCACCGCGGAGCACGGCAAGGTGTTTTCCGATGCGCAGGGCGAGGTGGCGCGCGCGATCGACGTCGTGGAATTCGCCTGCGGCATTCCTCAGCTCCTCAAGGGAGACTTCACCGACCAGGTCTCGAGCGGGATGGACAACTGGACGCTGCGCCAGCCGCTCGGAGTCGTCGCCGGCGTCACGCCCTTCAACTTTCCCTGCATGGTGCCCTGTTGGATGTTTCCGCTCGCCATCGCGGCTGGAAACACTTTCGTGCTCAAGCCGAGCGAGCGCGACCCGTCCGCCTCGATGGTCATCGCTCAGCTCCTGCAGGAGGCTGGCCTCCCGGATGGTGTTTTCAACGTCGTTCAGGGCGACAAGGCCGCGGTGGATGCGCTGCTGGAGCACCCCGAAGTGCGCGCGTTGAGCTTCGTCGGCTCGACCCCGATCGCGCGGCAGCTCTACGCGCGCGGCGCGCAGCTCGGCAAGCGGGTACAGGCACTCGGCGGCGCGAAGAATCACCTGGTCGTCATGCCGGACGCCGACCTTCACCAGGCGGTCGAGGGTCTGGTCGGCGCGGCGTACGGTTCGGCGGGCGAGCGCTGCATGGCCATCAGCGTCGCCGTCCTGGTCGGCGATGTCGCGGAGCGGATCGTTCCCACTCTCGCGCACCGGGCCAAGGCCCTGCGAATCGGCAATGGCATGGATGCGGGCGTCGAGATGGGCCCGGTCGTCACCCGCCAGGCCCTGGAGCGCATCTCGAGCTATATCGATGTCGGCGTGCGCGAGGGCGCCACGCTGGTGGCCGATGGGCGCTCGGTCAAAGTGGCCGGACACGAGAACGGCTTTTTTCTGGGCGGCACCCTGTTCGACCACGTGCGGCCCGACATGACTATCTACAAGGAAGAGATCTTCGGGCCGGTGTTGAGCTGCGTGCGAGTCAAGGACTTCGCGGAAGCCGTCCGGTTGGTCAACGGTCACGAGCTCGCCAATGGCGTCGCCTGCTATACGCGCGACGGCGGCATCGCGCGCGAGTTCTCGCGCCGCATCGAGGCCGGCATGGTCGGCATCAATGTTCCCATCCCGGTGCCGATGGCCTGGCACGGCTTCGGCGGTTGGAAGAGCAGCCTCTTCGGCGACATGCACGCCTACGGTGAGGAAGGCGTGCGGTTCTATACGCGTCAGAAGTCCATCATGGAGCGTTGGCCCGCGGGAGCGCGGGAGGGCGCGGACTTCGCCATGCCGACGGCGCGCTGAGGCTCGCGGGTCAGGATGCGGGTTTGCGCTTGATGAGGGCGGAGCGCACGCACTGACAGACCACCTCGTCCCTCTGATTGATCGCCCGGTGCTGGAATGTGACGATCCCTGCGTTGGGGCGCGAGCGGCTCGCCCTCAGGCTCACCACCTCGGTTTCCGCCCGGAGGGTGTCGCCGATGAACACCGGCTTCGGCATGACCACCTGGTCGTAGCCGAGATTGGCCACCAGAGTCCCGACCGTCGTGTCACTCACGGTGAGACCGATCATGAGCGCGAAAGTGAACGTGCCGTTGACCAGGATCCGACCGAACTCGCTCGCCTTCGCCGCCTCGACATCGAGGTGCAGCGGCTGGGCGTTGTGCGTCAGGGTCGAGAAGAGGAGATTGTCGGTCTCCGTCACCGTCCGCCGGATCTCATGGGCGACCCGGTCGCCTACCTGCCATTCGTCAAACCAGCGGCCTGCCATTCAATCCTCCTTTTTCGATGCGCGCGCGGCGAGTCTGAGCAGGGATTGCGCGCGCGCCAGGTGTGGGCGGTCGAGCATCGCACCCTTGTGACCGAGGGTGCCGGCGCCCGGGTGGGCGGCGAAGAGATCGACGATCTCCTGCGCGGCGCGCCGCTCCTCGGCGCTCGGCGTGAAGGCTTCATTGATCACCTCCACCTGCGCCGGGTGAATGGCCAGCATGCCGCGAAAGCCGGCGCGCCGCGCCTGCCGCGCACGCCCGCGAAGGCCCGCCTCGTCGCGAAAGTCACCGTGAATCGTCTCGATCGGCGCCACATCGGCCGCGGCCGCGCCGAGGAGACAAAAGCTGCGCGCCAACTCATACGTGAAGCCGTAGGTGCCGTCCGCGTTACGGTTGTCGGCCGCGCCGACCGAATCGGCCAGATCTTCAGCACCCCATGTCATCGCGACGAGCCGCGGCGCGCCGCCGTAGGTCCCGGTGGTGAACATCGCTTGCGCCGTTTCCGTCACGAGCGCGATCACTCGCGTCACCCCTGGCTCCATTCCCGCGGCGGCTTCCAGGTCGAACAGGTGGTGATGGAGACGCTCGACGTCGGTCCGCGCACGGGATTTGGGCAACATGATGCCGCCGGGACGGCCCGGCATCACCGCGGCGAGATCCGCCAGCGCGTGCGGTCCCTGCAACGGGTTGATGCGCACCCAGAGGCGCGCGCGCTCGGGCGGCTGCGCGGCGGTCAGAAACGACGAGATCCGCTGCCGGGCCTCGGGCTTTTCCGCCTCGGCCACCGCATCCTCGAGGTCGAAGAGCACGATGTCCGCGGGACCGGCGGCGGCCTTCTCCATCTTGCGGTCGCTGTCCCCCGGGGCGAAGAGCCACGAGCGGGCCTCGAAGTCGGCGGTGTCGGTCATGGCCGCGAATATTACACGGGCGCCCGCAACGGCAACCCGAGAAGAGCCCGCCGTCGCAGCCAGAGGCTCGGACGATAGCGATCGGAACCGGTGACTTCCTGCATCTGCCGCAGAATGTCGTGCACCCTCTGCGCTCCCAGCCGCTCGCCCCATTCGAAGGGGCCGCGTGGGTAGTTCTGCGCCAGGCGCATCGCCACATCGATATCCTCGGGCCTGCCGATCCCCATCTGGGCGATCTCGCAGGCGAGGTTCACGACCATCGCGAGGATCCGCGGCGCGACGAAAGCCGGAGAATCCTTGATCACGATGACCGAGAGGCCGGTGCTGCGCAGGTGCGCCGCGAGTCTCTGCGCCACGCCGTCTCCGCCGACGGGCGCCATCAATGTCAGGAAGTTGTTCTCCATCCCGAGGAAATCCACCGCGACCACTCGGGAGGGATCGAGCCGCAGTCGCGCCGCGGCGGTCGCCGCATCCTCGCCCTTCGGGCTCACCAGAAGCGCCTCGGCCTGACTCGCGCGCGAGCTGGCGCGGGCGAGGAGCTGCACGCCGCGCTGCGCGAGCGCCTCGAGCTCGGGACCTTCCTCTGCGATCCAGGCCGTGACGGGAGGACCTGCCGCAGGCTCGGCGAGCGGACTGCCGCCGTCGGCGGGCTTGCCGTCCCGGTAGTCGTGAAAACCCCGCCCGCTCTTGCGCCCGAGCTGCCCCGCCATGAAAAGTGACTCGTGCAGCGGCGTGGTCCTGAGGCGCGGGTCGTGCTGAAACCCCTCGTAAACGACGCGCGTCGCCGGGAAGTTGACATCAATGACGGTCAGGTCCATGAGCTCGAACGGGCCCATGCGAAAGCCGGCGGCCTCGCGCATGATCCGATCGATGGCCGCCACCGGAGCGACGCCCTCGTGTTGGATGTGCAGCGCCTCCGTGAGATAAGCGCGGCCGAGGAGATTCACCAGGAAGCCGGGCACGTCCTTCACCCGCACGGCGGTCTTGCCGAGGCGCCGGGCGAGCGCAAGCGCCCGCTCGATCGTGCGCTCCGAGGTGTCAGCCGCCGGGATCACCTCCACCAGCCGCATGAGCGGCACGGGATTGAAGAAGTGGAGCCCGCAGATGCGCTCGCGGTGGCGACAGACGCGCGCGATGGCGGAGACCGGCAGCGACGAGGTGTTGGTGGCGAGCACGGTGTCCGCAGGAACGATGTCCTCGAGAGCCGCGAAGAGCCGCTGCTTAGGCTCGAGCTGCTCGATGATGGCCTCGATCACCATCTGCGCCGGCGCCAGATCGGTGAGCCGCTGCGCCAGGGTCAGCCGTGCTTCGGCCTCGGCGGCCGCCTGCGCGGTGATCTGGCCCTTCTCGGCGAGCCGCCCGAGCCGCGCGCGTACCTCACTGCGCGCTCGCTCGAGGGCGGCGCCGCTCGAATCGTGAAGGATGACCCTGAGTCCGGCGGTGAGCGCCGATTGGGCGATCCCGGCGCCCATGGCGCCCGCGCCGATGATGGCGAGAGTGTCGGGAGAGGACGATTGCGGTTGATCGGGCATCTAACGGCCCTTGAATTCGGGCTTGCGCCGCTCGAGAAAGGCGCGCATCCCCTCCGCCCGGTCTTCGGTGGCGAAGAGCGCCTGAAAGCTCTCCCCCTCCAGCCGCAGCGCGGCCTCGAGCGGCAGGTCCGCACCGCGAAGAACGGCGTCCTTGATGGCCGCGACGGCCAGGGGCGGCAGCGCCGCGATGCGCTTGGCGATCTCGAGCGCGTGCGTCAGTACGTCGCCGTCGGGTACCACTTGCGACACCAAACCCAAGCGGTGCGCCTCGCCCGCGGTAAACAGCTCGCCGGTCAGCAGCCACCGCATGGCTGCGAACTTACCCGCCGCGCGCGCGAAACGCTGCGTCCCGCCGGCGCCGGGCATGATGCCGAGCTTGACTTCCGGCTGTCCGAGCTTGGCGCCCTCCCCGGCGATGATGATGTCGCAGTGCATGGCGAGCTCGCAGCCGCCCCCGAGCGCAAATCCGTTCACCGCGGCGATGACGGGCCTGCGATAGCGCTCGAGCGCCGACCACGCGGCCCGCGATTTCGCGAACGCCTCATCGGTGGGCGTGCGCGCAGCGAGCTCCGCAACGTCGGCGCCGGCAGCGAATGCTTTCTCATCCCCGGTGATGACGACGCATCTGATCGCGTCATCGGCGGCAAGAGCCGTGAAGTGCGAGGCCAGGCTCTCGCGCACCGCCATGTTGAGAGCGTTCAGGCGGTCGGGACGGTTGAGCCGCAGCAGCGCCACACCCGCGACCGGCCGCTCCAGGAGGACTACCGACATCGGCTTCCTTGAAGCTTGAACTATTGCCTCAAGCGTAGGCGGTGGTCCGGTCCGGGGCAAGCCCCGACGCCTCGGCCCCAACGCCCCTGGCGCCCCGGTGCGTCGCTACTTCCGGCCGGTGAGATGGCGGTACTGCGCTTCGCTGAGCGGCACCACGCTCAAGCGTCCCTGGCGTACGAGCGGCGACTCGGCAAAGAGCTTGGTGGCCTTGATCTCCGCCAGCGGCACGGCTTGCGGCAACGGCTTTCCCGCCCTGATCTTCACTCTGGGGTCCTTCGCCTCGGCATCCAGCAGCGAGACGACACTCGCCGTTCCGACCGCACTCTTCTCATTTCCCGTCTCATAGATGATCAGCAAGTCACCGGCATGCATGCCGCGCAGATTCCGCAGCGCGACCGGGTTCGATACCCCGTCCCAGGTCGTCTCCCGGTCGCGCGACAGATCGGCAAAGGAATATTCGGATGGCTCGGTCTTCAATAGATAATGAGCGGTCACGTGACCTCCTCTTCAAGCGTGCGGCTGCGGCCCCGGCGTATGATCCCCATTGTCGGCGCCGACGCGCAACTGTCACCGGAGCTATCGGGCATGCATCACTCCCGCCTCTGCGCTCTCTTGATCGACTGCAATACCACGGACCTGGAGGCGGCCGCCGGCTTCTGGGCCGACGCCCTCGGCCGGCCCGTGGACCCGGATCATCCGGGCAGTCGCGGCAACTACCTCATGCTGCAGACCCCGCCCGATGAGCCCATCGTGCAGGTCCAGCGCGTCAGCCACGAAAGCCGCGTACACCTCGACATCGAAACCGACGATATTCCCGCCGAGGTGGCTCGCCTCGAGAAGCTGGGCGCGAAGGTCGTGGACCGCCTGGAGCGCTGGGTCGTGATGCAGGCGCCCACCGGCCAGCGCTTCTGCGTCGTGCGGATCCAGCGGCCCGGCTTTCCGAAGAACGCGAACCGCTGGGACTGACGGGTCGCTCGGCTGACCTATTTCGGCGCGGTGGCGACCAACACCTTGTAGTAGTCCGGCGCCGTGCCCCGCGCACCGCCGGCGGGGCCCGTCACCCATCGGGCGGCGTGGCTCCAGGCCGGGAGCTGCACTTCGGTGGAGAGCCGCGTATCCGCGGAGGAGTGTCCGAGCCAGACTTCGTAGGTACCCGGCGCGGTCCACCAGGTCTGACTGTGCTCATCGAATGTCGCGAGCAGGCGCGGATCCGCCGTGATCGACGTGGCAACCGACCCGTGCGCAGCGAGGCTCACCTTCGCCCAGCCGACGAGGCGCCGCGGCGCTTCCCACCCGCCGGCCTTCGGGCCCACATATACCTGCGGCACGGCCGCGCCGGCGCGACCGCCGATGTTCTGCACCTCGAACGACACGACGAGCCGGCCGCTCTCCACCCGGGCCGAAAGATGGCTGTAGCGGAACTTCGTGTAGGAGAGGCCGTAGCCGAACGGAAAGAGCGGCGTGAGCCCCTGCTTCTGGTACCACTTGTATCCGACGGCCGCTCCTGCCCGGTAATCGACGGTGAACGGCTTGCCATTCGGGACGTTCGCGCCGGGCAGCTGCGGCTGCGGAAGTTGCTGCAGGGAGCGCGGGAAGGTCACCGGCAGCCGCCCGGACGGGCTCACCGCGCCGAACAACACCTGCGCGATCGCCGTCCCGCCGCCGCTGCCCGGATACCACGCCTCGAGGACGCCCGCGACCTTGCTCAACCAGGGCATCAGGACCGGTCCGCCTGTTTCCAACACCACCACGGTGCGCGGATTCGCCGCGGCCACCGCGGCGATCAATGCATCCTGATCGTCGGGGAGGGTGAGCGAGACGTCCTGTCCCTCGGCCGCCCACTGGGTGGCGAATACGATCACGCGATCGGCCCACCTGGCCTGGCGCGCCGCCGCGGCGACATCGGCGCCGGATACATACCGGATCGCGGTGAGCGGACTCTGTCCCATGATCGCTGCGAGGGGCGCTGATGGCAGATACACGATGGGCCCGGGGAAGCCGGTGGGCCCGAGACCCGGCACCGCGTTGCCACCCACGGGGAACACGGTGGAGGATCCGCCGCCGGAGATCACCCCCCGGTCCGCGTGCCCGCCGACGATCAGCAGGCGCTTCGTCGTGCGCGCGAGTGGCAGGATTGCGCCGGCGCTGCTCGGCCCTTCCTGGGCCTCACCCCCGCTGCCGCGGGCGCCGCGCGTGCGCGCGTCATGAATCGCTCCCGACGATTCATTGCTCGGCCCTTCCTGGGCCTCACCCCCGCTGCCGCGGGCGCCGCGCGTGCGCGCGTCATGAATCGCTCCCGACGATTCATTCTTCAGCAGCACGATGCCCTGAGCCTCGTCGGCCTCGGCGATGCGCGTGTCGGCGGCAAAGTCGATCGGCGACGCAACATCGCCGGCTGGGGGGTTCACTACCCCGGCCGCGAACATCGCGCACAGGATCCGCCGCGCCATGTCATCGAGGCGCGGCACCGGCACCCGCCCGGCCCGGACCGCCTGCCGCAGCGGCGCGCCGAAGTACGGCTCCCGATCGAATATCCAGCCCGACTCCTGGTCGAGTCCGGCGAGCGCGGCCCTCACGGTGCTGTGCGTGGCACCCCAGTCGGACATCACATAGCCGCTGTAGCCCCAGTCGCTCTTCAGCACCTGCCCGAGGAGCCACTGGTCCTCGCAGGCATAGACGCCGGCCAGCCGGTTGTAGGCGCACATCACCGCGCCCGGGTCGCCCTGCTCGATCGCCAGCTCGAAGGCCAGCAGATCCGACTCACGCGCCTGGCCGCGATCGATGTCGACGCTGAGGACGGTGCGGCCGGTCTCCTGGTCATTGAGCGCGAAATGCTTGAGCGTCGCGATGACGCGTTGGGATTGGATGCCGCGGGCCTCCGCCCCGGCGATGGTGCCGGCAAGCAGCGGGTCCTCGCCGGCATACTCGAAATCGCGCCCGCCCCGCGGCTCGCGCACCAGATCCATGCCGGGCCCCAACAGCACGTTGAATCCCGACGCGCGCGCCTCGGCCGCGATCATCGCGCCGCCGCGGCGCGCGAGCGGCGGACTCCAACTCGCCGCCGTGGCCAGCCCGGAAGGCAGCGCCGTCCGCTCCCGATAGGCCTCGTCGGACTCCCGTTGGGTGGCGACACCGAGGCCGGCATCGGTGATCCACTGCGGCGGAATGCCGAGACGGGCGATGCCGGGTACATAGCCCGCCGAGCCCATGCGCGCCCCCGCCGGCGGATGATAGGAAGCGTCGGATTTCTCGGAGCCGAAATAGCCGTAGACCAGCGTGAGTTTCTCCTTCTCGGTCATCGCCCTCAGGGCGAGCTCCGCGCGCGCCTGCGGCGACAGCGCCGGATTGAGCCACGGGCGGTCGGCCGTCGCGGCGGCAGCCGGCCTTGCCGGGATCGAGGCGGTGAGAACCATCACGGCGGCGACGAGCCCTCTGAATATCGACATCAGGTGCAACTCCGTCAGGCAGGGGTCGGGATGTGCAGTCCGGCGATGCTCGTGGTCGCCTCGAGGAGCCGCGAGTTCTTGCGGCGCGCCATCAGCGGGAGCTGCTTCAGGGAGGCGATCATCAGATGGATGAGAGTCAGGTAGCCGCGCCGGAAGAGCTCCACCACCACCGCGTCGGGCAGCTTCGCGAGGACATCCTGATTGACGGTGTAGAGGCCGGCACACCGGTGCCTGCTGGCATCATCGAGCTCCACCTCGATGTCGATCGGCTCGATGAGCCGCAGCTCGAGCAGCCGCGCGATGAACACCCGGGTCGTCTCGATGCCGGGCTTGAGGTCCTGGAAGGTCCAGATGATGCCCTGCAGGTAGCGGCTCGGCCGGCCACTCTCGTCAAAGAGCGGCTGGCCGGCCTCGACGCCGACCCGCGGATGATCGAGATCGATGGCGATCTGCGGCCCATGCGCATAGAAAGGCAGCCGCTGCAGCGCTAGCGGCCGATACGTCTCGCGTTCCTGCCACTCATCGAGGAACAGGTTCTCCCCTTCATCGAAGCCGAGCATCGCCCCGCAATAGAACTGTCCGGTGTCGGCGCTCTTGGCGAAGAGGATCGGATAGCGGACCACGAGCTGCGGAAACTCGTTGACGATCACCTGGGCGAAGTGCTGGCTGTCGCCATAGGCGGCCGAGGCCCGACCGTCGACCTTGAGCGTCCGATGCGCCTCTTTGTTGAGCGTGACTATCTGTGTCATGGAGCTCCTTGAGCCGATCCGGTACGGTAACCGGATCGGCGTCGTCGCGCCAGCTCAGAAGTTCAGGCGTGCCCCCATCGTGAACGTGCGCCCATAGTCGATGATGTCGAGCACCTGACTCTCGAAACGCCCGCGGGTGACGTACTGTCCGTCGTTGAGGTTCAGCGCCTCGAAGAACACGTTGACGTTCCTGTTGATGTCGTAGCTGGTGGTGAAGTCCACCGTCTTCGACGCCTCGAGGAACGTGGGCTCCGTGCCGGTGGATGAGTTGTTCTGCGTCTGCCCGAAGAACAGGAACTCCTCCGCCTGCCAGTTGAAGCTCACGCGCGCCTGGAAGCCATGCGCCTCGTAGAAGCCGATGACGTTGACAGAGTTGCCGACGCCCGGCAGCGCGAACTGATTGGTGTAGATGTGCGGATTGTAGGGCTTGTTGGTGCCGATGATGTTCGCATTCAGCGTGTAGCCGAAGTTCAGCGGCAGCATCTGCTGCCACGTGATCTCCACGCCGTGCACGTTCGCGCTCGGGCCGTTCACGTACGAGGTCTCGGAGAACTGCGCCAGCTTGCCGGTCGTGGGGTCCATCACGCCGTTGATCGTCACCGTGGCCGTGTTGAGCTGCGCGAACTGGCTGACGCGCTTGAAATAGCCCTCCACCGCCACGTAATCGTTCGGCGCATAGTACCATTCCCCGCCCAGGGTGAAGTTATCCGAGATCAGCGGCAGCAGCTTCGGATTGCCGGTGCTCGCCGTGAGATCGTTCACCCGCCCGCCGACGCCGACCGTCGGACCGAGATCGCCCAACGGCGGCTTGGTGAGCGTACGGGACGCATCGAAGCGGAACTTCAGGTCAGGCCGGACCATCAGGTTCAGATCCAGGGACGGCAGCAGATAGTGATAGTCGTTCGAGGCGCTGACCGGCACGAAAGCATTGTTGTTGGCGAAGTTGAACAGGAATGCCGTGTGGTCGGCCTGCTGGACCGTCAGGGACTGCAGCTCCTGCCCGAGACCACCCGTCTCGACCGTGGTTTTGTCGTAGCGCAGGCCGAGACGCGTATTCAGCGCCACTTCGCCCATTTGGAAGTCATGAGCGATGGTCGCGTACGGCGAATACGTTTTCTCCTGCATCCGGAAAACCGAGCCCACGCTGAGCGCGAGCGGGATGGCGCCGCCGGTATAGGGCGGATAGCCCGCGGAGATGGTATTCGGATTGGCAGCGCTGGCGGGCAGGCCCGCCAGATAGTTGGTGACCGCGAACGGATTGAACAGCGGAATCGCCGGCACCCCGCCGTTACCGCTCCACCCGGGCAGAAAGTTGGCGGTGCTGTAGCCGGCCGTGAAGAGCGACGGCGGCAGCGCCACGCCGCCGGTGTCGTTCGACAGAGGCCCGTAGCCGGAGAAGAGCTGCCAGGCATTGTTCTGGAAGCTGTTGTTGGTCTTCGTGTTGAGCGTGTTCTCGACGAATTGCAGGCCGAAGTTCAACTTGGTGGAGCCCGTCTGCCAGGTGGCGTCCACCTTCGCCTGGTTGATGAAGTCGGTGTTGATCGGTTGCTCGAGCGGCAGGACGTGCGAGCCGATGACGAAGGGATTCAGGCCAAGGAAATTGGCAGTGTCGCTGTTCGGACCGGGCGCCGTCAGATACGGCAGCCCATTGCCGCCAGGCACGGCGACGCCACCGGTGTAGCCGTTGGTACCACCCGGGACCGAGGGGCCGTAGCCGACGTCCGCATCCACCTGGCTGTACTGGCCGTCCGGATTCAGGTAGGAGGCGGATTGATCGGCGTCGAGCTCCGCCGTCCACGAGTCGCTGAGGTCCCACAGGACGTTGAGACCGTAGTCGATGTTCTTGACGTAACTGCCGTCCCAGTCCGCTTGCAGGTCCGTGGGTGCCGGGCCGTAGTCGAAATTGGTGACCGTGCCATTGGCGTCGGTCTGCACGTTGTAGAACTGATTGCTGCTGAACCAATTGCTGAAGTGCGCCCGATCGCCCAGTATTCGGTCGTCGGAGTAGTTGCCGTCCAGGGTGACCAGCACCGTATCGGCGGGGTGCCACTGGAAGACCGCCCGCCCGTTCTTGCTGCGGTCATCGGTGCGATTCACGAACAGCGAGTAGTTCTGGATGAACCAGGCCGGGGTCTTGCTGAGCGGCGTCGCGGCGTTGCTCACGCTGGCGCCGAGCGGGATCGGGTTGCCGGCGGCATCGACGCAGGCGGGTCCGCCGACGTACTGGCAGGTGTTGAGGTAGGTTCCTTCCCAGCCCTGCGTATCGAGCTGATGCGAGGTGACCTTCTTGTCGTTGTACTCCGCCTCGAGCAGGAATCCGAAGCGGTTGTCGTCGAAGGTGTCACTGACGAGCGCGCCCACGTCGGGCGTGAACTGGCCGTCGCGCTCGGAATCGGTGGCCGAGCCGATCGCATGCGCCGTGAAGCCGCGATGATCGAAGGGCTTGGGAAGCTTGATGTTGACCGTGCCGCCGACGTCGCCGGAAGAGAGACTGAAATCGGGGCTCTTGTGCACGTCGATCTCGCCGACGAAGTCCGCCCCGAGGGAAGCGAAGTCGAATTCCCGGCTGCCGGGGGTGACCGTTGCCTGCGGCCGGCCGTCGACCAGCGTCTCGACGAAATCCCCGCCCAGGCCATCGATGGTGATGCCGGAGGCATTGCCGGTCGAGAGGACCTGGGTATCGTTGAAACCGGTCGCCTCGCGGTCGACCGTCACGCCCGGGATGTGCTCCATGGCATCGCCCAGGCTGCTCGAGGGAAAGTGGCCGATGCTCTCCGCGGAGACGGCATCCACCACGCCGAGCGACATCTTCTTGATCTGCAGCGATCGCTCCAGGGAGCCGCGGATACCCGTGACGACGATCTCCTGCAGCTGCGAGGCCGCCGTGGTCGGCTTCGGCACGGAGTTCTGGTCCGTTGTGTTCGAGGCATCCTGAGCGTGCAGCACGCCGGTCACGCCAATCGCGAGCGAACCGACTGCCGCGACGCGGCCGAGCTCGCTCAATTTGGCGTTCTTGCGGGTCCCGTGCTTAGAAGCATTGCGCAAAGTTTTCCGGCTCATCGGACGCCTCCCCTCTGCAAGGAGCCCACGGGCCGTGTCTTGTGAAGCTGATTCACGCGTTTGTCCCCCTCGGACTGGTTGTCGGTGGCCGCCGGCGCACGCGAGTGCTGCAAGCGGTTTCTGAAACCGGTTGCAGCGGAGTCTGCTCGCCCGATTGCGAGATGTCAAGCAAAAGTGGAAACGGTTCCGCTTTGAGGCGGCCGTGCATCGCTGTCATCCGAAAGCTGCGGATTCAAAGGGTCAGCGATGTGGCTTGCCCGCAACGTTTGCGGCCGCCGGATCGAGGCTCGCGACGGCATGCAGCAGCCGGCTGTACCAGCGGGCGCTGCGCTTCGGCCGCCGCTCCAGCGTGTCGTAATCGACGCGAACGATGCCGAACCGCTTCGCGTAGCCGTGCGACCACTCGAAGTTATCGAGCAGCGACCAGACGAAATACCCGCGAAGGTCCACCCCCTGCGCGATCGCGTCCGCGACGGCATGCAGGTGGGACTCGAGATACACGCGCCGCGGCTCGTCCTGCACTTCGCCATCGAGCAGCCGATCGTCGTAGGCCGCGCCGTTCTCGGCGATATGGAGCGGCGGCAGCCGGTAGTCGTGATGGAGCCGCAGCAGGAGCCGGGTGAGATCGCGGGGTGAGACCTCCCATCCCATCGCGGTGACCGGCGCGCCGGGCCGCGCCGGTATCCAGCGCCGGGTGGCGCTCGAGAACATCGGGTTGTAGAAATTGATCCCGAGGAAATCCAGCGGCTGGGCGATGAGGCGAGCATCGTCCGGGCTCGTGCGCGGCGCATCGGGTCCCAAATGGGCGAGCACGTCCGCCGGGTAGCTCCCGAGCAGCAATGCGTCGAGGTACCACCTGACGAGCAAACCATCGTCGATCCTCGCCTGCGCGATATCCTCCGGTGTGTCACTTGCCGGACTGACGGGCGAGAGGTTCAACGCGATTCCCACGGATGCATCCGCCCGTGCGGCGCGGACCGCCTGGGCCGCAAGACCGTGACTGAGGAGGCAGTGGTGCGAGACCTGCATGGCCGTCGCGCGGCTCCTGATGCCTGGCGCGAAGATGCCCGCCTCGTGACCGAGCGTGGCCGTCACCCAGGGCTCGTTCTGGGTGGTGAAGGTCTTGACGCGATCTCCCAGGCGCGCCGCCATCACACCGGCATAGTCGGCGAACGCGTCCGCGGTGCCTCGATCCGCCCACCCTCCCGACTCGTTCTGCAACGGCGCCGGCAAGTCCCAATGATAGAGTGTCGCGAGCGGTTGGATACCGCGCGTAAGCAGGCCGTCCACCAGGCGGTCGTAGAACGCGAGCCCGGGCTCGTTGATGCCTTTGCGTCCATCGGGACGCACCCTCGGCCACGCAATCGAGAACCGGTACGCCGGGATCCCGAGCGCCTGCATCAGGTCGAGATCCGACTCGAAGAGGTGATAGTGGTCGCACGCGGTCTCGCCGCTGGAGCCGTCGGCGATGACACCCTGCCGGCGGCAGAAGTCGTCCCAGATGGAGGGACCGCGTCCATCGATCGCCACGGCGCCTTCGATCTGGTAGGCGCTGGTCGAGACTCCCCAGACGAAGCCCGCCGGAAATCGCCGCGCCAGGGCCTCGGCTTCTGAATCACTCACGCAGCATCACCTCGCGGCCTACACCGCACGTCTTCGATCTCGATGGGATCACAGTCGGCGCGTGGAGTCGCGCACCACGATTTCGACAGGGGGCGATTCAACGCGCGGCCGCCGTCCGGCGAGCAGCGCGAGCAGCCCTTCCACGGAACGCTCCCCCAGCACGCTCACGGATTGGCGCACGCTCGTCAGCGGCGGCAGCGCGTAGGAGGATGTCGGCAGATCGTCGAAACCGACGACGGAGATGTCTGCCGGCACCGAAAGCCCCTTGCGGAAAAGAGCCAGATAGGCGCCATGCGCCGTCTGGTCGTTGATGCAGAAGATGGCCGTGAAGGGGCGCCCGGACTCGATCAGCTGCATCGTCGCCCTGAGGCCGCCCTCCTCGTGCCAGTCGCCGGTCGCGATCAGCCCCGGATCGAAAGGAATCTTCGCCTCCTCCAGGCCCCCTTTGTAGCCTGCCAGGCGTTGCAGCGCATCGGGGTGGTTGTCAGATCCGGCGATGAAGGCGATGCGCCGGTGTCCGAGTCCGGTCAGATGTCGCATGGCGAGCAGCGCGCCGTGCCGGTCGTCGATCGGCAGGCTGCAGACGCCGGGCGCCTTCAGGGTGCGGCCGGTGACGACGATGGGGACGCGCTTGGCGAAATCCTTCACCGCCAGATCGCTGAGGAACCCGGAAAACATGATGATGCCGTCGACGCCGCGGTCGATGAACTCGCGCATGCAGCGCTCTTCGTCGATCGCGTTCCAGTTGCCACTCATGAAGAGCGCCGCATAACCCGCCTGCAACAGGCTCCGCTCGACGCCCCGCAGCCCCTCGGCGTAGAACGGGCTGTCGATCGCCTGACTCAACACGCCGATGGTCAGCGTCCGCCCGAGCGCGAGTCCACGCGCCGCCGCATCCGGACGGAAATCGTGACGGGCGATCGCGGCCTCGACTGCGGCTTTCAACTCATCGCTGACTTTGACGGTGCCGTTGATGATGCGCGAAACGGTGCTCGCCGACACGCCCGCCTCACGCGCAATCACGCGGAGCGTCACGGCGCGTCGCGGCCGCGGGCCGCGCCTGCCCGGTTTCTGCCGCTGGACACTCATCGGGCGGACCCCGCGGTCCTCGTCGCTCCGTCGCCGGATCTCACCTCATGCCGCATCGACTCCGGCCGGCTGCGCCACACACGCTTGCCGAGCAACGATCGCTCGATCTCCTCCAGCGTCTTGCCGCGGGTCTCGGGGCCGAGCAGCAGGACAAACGCCAGAGCTCCCATCGCCAGCACTCCGTAACCGAAAAAGGTGCCCGAGGCGCCCCAATGCGCGAGCTCCCACGGGAACAACAGCGTGACGGTTGCGCTCACCAGCGAGTTCCAGAAGCCGACGATCGACAGGGCGAGTGCGCGCTGCTCGTTGGGGAAGATCTCGGCCACCATCACCCAGGTCACGGGGCCGAGCGAGATCGCGAATGCGGCGACGAAGACCACGATTGCCGCGAGCACCAGCATCGGGTGAAGGGTCGGTGCTGCGGCGGCACCGGTGCCGGCGCGAAACGCCCAGCCGATGGTGAGAAGCGCCGCGGTCATGCCGCTCGTGCCGATGACCAGGAGCGGCTTGCGGCCCAGCCTGTCGATCCAACGCATCGCGATCAGCGTCATCCCGAGGTTGACCGCGCCTACGATCGCGGCCTGGTGGAATGCGCTCGCGAGCCCGCCGCCCGCCTGGGCGAATATCGTCGGCAGATAATAGAGCACCGCGTTGATGCCGGTGATCTGCTGGAAGAACGCGAGCCCGGCTGCGAATACCAGGACGAAGCGCATGCGCCTGCCGAGCAGGGCTGACCAGGACCCGTGCCGCGCCGGAGCCGCCGCGATCGCTTCGAGCTCCTGCTCCGCCTCGCGGCCGCGAACGGCACGCATGACCTCGAGCGCCTCGGCTCGACGCCCGCGCGCGAGCAGCCAGCGCGGGCTCTCCGGCACGGCCGTGAGCAGCGCCAGAAACACCAGCGCGGGAATCGCCTCGACCCCCAGCATCCAACGCCAACTGCCGGGACCGGTGGTCAGGATCAGATCATTGGAGAAGAACGACGCGGAGATGCCGATGACGATCATCAGCTGATTCATCGACACCAGCAGCCCCCGCCGCTCGGGCGGCGCGATCTCGGCGATGTACATGGGCGCGACCAGGATTGCGGCACCGACAGCGAGCCCGCCAAGCACGCGCGCCAGGATGAACATCGGGAAAGAATGGGCGGTCGCGGCGAGGAGCGAGGAGCCCAGGAAGAGGATCGCCGTCAGCAGCAGCACCGAGCGGCGGCCGTAGCGGTCGCTCAGCACGCCCGTGCAGAGATTGCCGGCCATGGCACCCCAGCCGAGGCTGCTCACCGCCCAGCCGAGCGCGAGACTCCCCGCCGCGCCGCCGAGACCGAAGGCAGCGCGAATGAAGGGCACGGCACCGGAAATTACCGTCGCATCGAAGCCGAGGAGGAAACCGCCCAGGGCCGCGACGAGCGCGATGCGGACGCTGCGTGGAGTAGTCGCCAACCGAATCCGCCCCTCTGAAACCGGTTTCTTGATGCTGCACTCCACCGGCAGGGATGTCAAGGCGCGCACTGCCCTCAGGTCAGGAATTCCACCATCGCCTTGGTCACCGCCGCCGGCTGCTCCAGTGTCGAGAGGTGACCGGAATCCCGGATGATGGCGAGCCGCGCGTCCCGTATGCCGTTCGCGATCTCCTCCGCGCGCTCCGGCGGGGTGAGCACATCGCCATCGCCCACGATCACGAGCGTTGGACAGCGGATCGCGCTCAATCCGCCGCGCGAGTCCGGCCGCCCGAGAATCGCGGTTTGCTGATGGACGAATCCCTCGGCACCGACCTCCTGCACCATCGTGCGCCAGATGCGGCGCAGCGACTCATCGCCCCAACGGCGCGCATGCACCAGCCTTGGGAAGAGCATGTCAGCCAGCTCGCCGAGATGGCCGCCGCGCACGCTCTCGATCTGTGAGCGCCGCTGCTCGCTCTGCTCCGAAGTGTCGGCGCGCGCGCTGGTGTCGAGCAGCACCAGCCGGGCCACCCGCTGGGGTGCCTGGCGCAGGATCTCGAAGCAGACATAACCGCCCATCGACAGCCCCGTGAGCGCAAAGCGCGGCGGGGCGCTCGCGAGAATGCGCCCCGCGATGGCGCCGATGCTGTCATCGCGCGCGTGCTCCGCAAGGGTGAGCGGACCGATGCGCCAGAGCGCCGGAATCTGCTCCGCATAGAGGCGCGGCGAGGCCAGCAGGCCGGGAATGAGGACGATCGGCAGCGAGTGCGATTCGGTCATGGCGTGTCTTGCGCGCGGCAAAGTCCCATTCTACCCGTCGTGGGCGCGCTAAGATGCCGGCCGTGGAATCCTCGCGCCTGCACCGCAAGCTCTCCCCCTTCAACGCGCTCCTCCTCACCCTTTCCTGTCTGTCGCCGGTCTTCTCGGTTTACGGGCCGGGGTCCGATGTCCTGCAGCACACGGGCACCGGCGCCGGAGTGTTGTTCCTCATCTCCATCGGTGCGGCGGCCATCTGGGCGATGGTATACGCGGAGCTCGGCTCCGCCTATCCCTATGCGGGCGGCGACTATGTGGGAGTCGGTTCCATCCTGGGTCCCGCCGCGGGTTTTGCCAGCCTCGCGCTCTGGGCCCTGGTCATCCTGCCGATCGACGCTTTCCTCGCCGATATGGTCGCGACTTATCTGGCGCAAGTGATCCCGGTGCAGCCACTGGCGGTGGCCTGTGCCGCCCTGATCCTGGGCGCGGGCGTGGCGCTGCTCGCCGTGCGCGCCGGCGCCATGCTGACGGGAATATTCCTCGCCATCTCGCTCCTGACCGTGCTCGCCCTGGTGGTGGCGGGTCTCTGGCACCCGGCCGGAAACGTCCTCGCCGTGCTCGCGCATCCGCGAATTCCCGGCGCCCACGGGCAGTGGCTGCCGGTCGCGACGGGCGCCCTGGCGATGGGCGCCGTGAACGCCGCATTCGCCACGGCCGGCGGCAACCAGGCCATCGCCTTCGGCGAAGAGCTCATCGACCCCCATCGCAACATGGGCCGCGTCATCCTCATTGCCTGTCTCTCCGGGGCAGTCGCGATCGCACTGCCGGTCATCGTGGTCGCCTGGAGCGCGAGCGCGCATCCCGAGGTCTTCCGCAGCTCGGCGCCGCTCAGCGCGTTCGTGACCTCGATCGCCGGTCCCCTCGCGGGCAAGGCGCTCAGCGCCGTAGTGGCTTTGGCCGTGTTCAATGCGCTCATCGCCCAGTTGCTGTTTGCATCCCGGCTGCTCTTCAGCTTTGCGCGCGACGGCGTCTTCCCCTCGCGGGTCAACGCGGCTCTGGGCAGGGTCGATCCCATCTCCGGTGTGCCTCGCTTCGCCACGGTCGTGGTGGCTGCGGGCTCGCTGCTCTGCTGTCTCATCTCCGCCCACACCCTGTTGGTCTTCATGTCGGGCCTGATCGTCTACGCGCTCGCGCTGGTCAGTGCCGCCGTGCTGGTCGGACGCGTTCGCGGCCAGACGGGCGCGCAGGGCTACTGGCGCTCCCCCTTCTTTCCGCTGCTGCCTGTGCTCGGCATGGCGCTGGCGCTCGCTTTCGCCGCCGCCGACTGGAAGGATCCCGATGCCGGACGACCGAGCCTGCTCCTTCTTGGCGCGCTGCTCATCGCCGCCGTGGGCTGGTATCGCTTCGTGCTCAGGCGGCGCTTGGGCGGCTGGGCACCGCGGCTGCACCCGGCGGCTCCTGCCTTGACGGAGCACCGAGGCAGCTCTACCGTACCCACTGCCGAACAGCGCTGAGCAACACGCTCCGGAGGCTTGACGATGGCGAGTCGCCCCCCGTTGCCGCCCTTCACCGCCGAGACGGCGGCTCAGAAAGTCCGCGGGGCGGAAGACGCCTGGAATACCCGCGAGCCGGAGCGGGTCGCCCTCGCGTACACCGAAGACAGCCGCTGGCGCAATCGCGCGGAATTCATCGCCGGGCGCGCCGAGATCATCGCCTTCCTGAAGCGCAAGTGGGCGCGCGAGCTCGACTACCGCCTCATCAAGGAGGTCTGGGCCTTTGCCGGCAACCGCATCGCCGTCCGGTTCGCGTACGAGTGGCACGACGACAGCGGCTCGTGGTTCCGCGCCTGCGGCAACGAGAACTGGGAGTTCGACGAGCACGGGCTCATGCGCGTGCGCCACGCGAGCATCAACGACGTGCCGATCACCGAAGCCGAGCGCAGGTACCGCTGGCCGCTCGGCCGGCGCCCGGACGGCCATCCCGGCCTGAGCGATCTCGGCCTCTGACTCGCGGCAGGCGGCGGGTGACGAATGTCACCCGCGAGTCCTGATAGCCATACCTGCCGCCGCCGAGCGCGGCCACGCCCATGGGCAGGCCGCCCATCCTGCCGATGTTTCTCGACATCGGACTGAACGTGGTCATTCCGCTGATCTGCTATCAGCTGGCGAAGTCGTACGTTTCTCCCTCGGAGTTCACGGCACTGCTCCTTGCGAGCATCTACCCCATGCTCAAGAGCATCTACGACGTCCTCCGGCGTGGCGAGCTCGATCCGGTGAGCGTGGTGGTGCTCCTCGGCATCGGCTCGGGCATTGCGGCGCTGCTCTTCACCGGGAGCTACCGGGTGTTGCTCCTGAGAGAATCGCTGTTCACGTTGGCCTTCGGCCTGGTGTGCCTCGGCTCACTGCTCGTTCCTTCGCGACGGCCGCTGATGTTCTACTTCGGACGGCACTTCGCCACAGGCAATGATCCGGCCAGGCGGGCCGAGTTCGATGCCAGTTGGCAGTATCCCTCGGCGCGGCGCACTCATCGGGTGATCACACTCGTCTGGGGGCTGCTCTTCATCGTGGAGTTCGCGTTTCGCGCGGTGCTCATCTACACCGTGTCGCCCGCGACCGTACTCGCGGTTTCGCCGGTCGTGCTCGGCACGGCAACCATTCTCGTCATCGTATGGACCTTCCGCTACGCCGCCCGCGCGCGGCGGCGGGCCATGGAGCGCCGGATGACGCAACCGGCCGCACCCGGATAACATCGGGCGAACCGCGCAGACCTTCCGTTTCGCGACGGCCGCCGCATTTCCGCGGCCGCCGTGGTGTTGCCGAGCCGCGCTTCAGCTAAGCTCCCCGAGGCGCAAGGGCAGGCCTCAACCATCCGGTCCGGCGCTCACCAACCGCCATGGCAGACGACCCAGTCATAGTCGCTCGCGGACTGCGCAAATCCTACGGGCGCGGGCGGGTGCTCGATCAGCTCGATCTCACGGTACACGCCGGGGCCGCGATCGGTCTTCTGGGCGCGAACGGGGCGGGAAAGACCACACTGCTCAAGACGCTTCTCGGACTGATTCCGCTCGACGGCGGCCGCACTACCGTTTTCGGCCAACCCTCATCCGCCCTGCCGCCAGAGGTGCGACAGCGCCTCGGCTATGTTCCCCAGACGCCCGCGCAATTTTCCTGGCTGACCGGTCGGGCGATGCTGCGGTACGTCAGCCGGTTCTATCCGACGTTCGATTGGGATTACGTGCATTCGTTGAGCACCCGCTGGAAGCTCAGCCTGCGCACACCGATCGGCGTCCTCTCTCCCGGCCAGCAGCAACGGCTCTCGATCGTGCGCGCTCTGGCCACCCGGCCCGGAATCCTGATCCTGGACGAGCCGATCGCCAGCCTCGACCCAGCGACGCGGATCGCAGTGATCGATGAGCTCACCGCCGAGCGCGCCCGGCGCCCGCTGACTCTCATCTTCTCTTCCCATCTGATCGGCGACCTCGAGCGCCTCTGCAGCCAGCTCGCCGTCCTTTCCGCGGGGCGGATCGCCGTCCTGGAAGAGGTGCAGTGGTTCCGCGGTCTCGTCCGGGCCCGGCTCGAGGCCGACGAAGGACTGCTGGCCGGCGTCTCCGTCCCTTCTGCTGCGATGACGCGCAAGAGCGGCGAGGGCCGACGCGTCGTTCTCCTCGAGCGGGCCATCGCGGATCGGTTGCGAGCGACGTTGCCCACATCCGTCAACATCACGATCGATCAACCGGACCTCGAGTCCGCCGCGTCCGAGTGGATGTCTTGAAGGCCTGGCTCACCCTCTGGGGACTCCTTTTGCGCCGCCCCGTCATCTCCATTCTTCTGGGGATGGTTTATCTCACCACGGTACTGCTGATCGTCGTGGCGGCGCCCGGCAAGCGCGGCGCTCTGGTCGCTCTGATGAGCGCTTTCGTGGCGGGAGGCCTGAGTGCAGTCCTGTCGGAGCGGATCCGACGCCACTGCCTGGCCGCGGGTTCCCTCGGCATCCCGGGGCATTCACAGCTCATGCATCGAACACAGGGTCTTTTCCTGATCCTCTTCGTGGCAGCACCGGGCGTCGTTGCCTGTGCGCTCGGTCTGTCGCCGCTCACGACAGCCGTGACCCTCCTCCTCGGGCCTGCAGTCGGGATCGCTCTGTCGGTATACGGCCTCTGGTGGATCATGCTCGTGCCGGCTCTGGGCCGCTTCGACACCCACACCGAGTGGGTGAGCCTCCCCATCACCCAGGCGGCGGGGGCCGCCGCGAGCCTCTGGTTCATCTGGCGCTGGTTCGAGCTGCCCGGGCGGTCGGAGCGGATCGGACAGGAGGGTCCGGTACGGCTCGGCGACTCCCGTCACGAGCGCGCCATTCGCCACTCGGGACCCGTGCAGCGCAGTAACATCGCGGTGGACCTCTTCGACCCGCACGCGCACGATGCGGTTCTCCCGACCATCGATCCCAACATCGAGGCCGAACGCACTCTCCCCGCGGCATTTGCAACGGGCCTGGGTTACTCCGTCCGCACCAACTGGCGCTTCACGGCTTATGGCACCGCCGCGGGCATGACCGCGCTCATCGGCTGGCATGTGCTTCGGGGAGGACAGGCGGAGATCACCTCCTACGTGATGATATGTATGGTTTGCGGTGTCAGCCTGGTCGCCCGGCTGCAAAGCATCCTGCAGCGCTGGATGAGAACGTCCACCGAGCAGGCGATTCTCCGCATCGCTCCACTCTGGCCCGACCCGGCGCAGGTGAAGCGCGCGATGTTAGGGAGCACCCTTCTCGTGCAACGGGGAGCGCTGGCCGCGTGGGCGGCGATCACGCTCTGCGGCTGGGCCCTCGACCTCGTGTCCAACACTTGTGTGTTCCGCGCCGCTCTCGCCCTTGCCGGCACGTCACTGGCCTTCAGCGGCTCCCTGTGGGCAACCCTGGCGCGCCGGCAGGTGCGCGAATGGCATACCGCCACGGTCGCCATCGGGATCACGGTAGGCTCGGGTGCTCTGATCGCGGCGTTCGGCGCCCCTTTGCTCTCACTTCACGTGGCACTCGGTCTCGCCCTCATGCTCGCCGCGCCCGCCGCCGCCCTCGCCTGGTACCTGCTCGCTCCCGCGAGAATCCCCATCAGCGTCGATCCGCGCGCATTGTCATCCCGACCCACCTCGATCTGACCGGTGCGCATCCTCGAAAATGGACATTCGTTCGATTTCGAGTGTAGCCTGATCGAGGCGGCGGCTGAAGAACGGAAAGGTGAAATTGGTGCGAAATCGAACGCGGGCGCCGGTTTCGTCCGCAAGCGCGCGCACGGACGTGCGCATTCAAAGGACGCGCGCCCTGCTGCACGAGGCGCTCGGCGCCCTGATGCACGAGAAATCATATGACCGCATCACCGTGGCGGACATCCTGCAACGCGCGAGGGTGAGCCGCTCGACCTTCTACATCCATTTTCGCGACAAGGATGCGCTGCTGACGAGCAGCATGCGCGCTCTGCTCCCCGGAACGCTCTCGACCGGGGGCGCAGGCGCCTCGGACGGAGCCGAGCGAATGGCCGCCTTCAGCCTCCCGCTCCTCACCCACATTCACCAACATCGCCGCTCCGCCCCCGCGAGATTGGGCGAGCGGGGCCGGGCGATCCTGCACGAGCATCTGCGGCGCGTCCTGGCGGAATGGATCGCGAGCACCATCGAGGAGCGCCACCGATCCCGGCGAGCGCCCGTGACCTCGGAGCTGCTCGCGCAGCACATCGCCTCCACGTTCGTGCTCATCCCGGCTCCGGCGTGAAGCTTCGGTGACACCGACTGTTCGCGCTGTCGGCGTTCTGCGATACTCGGTAACACAACGGATATCTGTTCGGGGGAACGACGATGGAAGCCGGCGAAACCAAGGCACCGCAATTCACTACCGCCGAGTACACGCCCGACAGCTCGGTCCTGAAGTGCGCGGCATGCCAGCAGCCGCTCGGCGGCTCCTATTTCAAGGTCAAAGGCGCGACGGTCTGCGCGGCCTGTACGGAGAGGATCAGAGCGAAGATCCCGAAGGACTCGCAGGGCGCCTTCCTCCGCGCCATCGTGTTCGGAATCGGGGGCGCGTTGATGGGACTCGCGCTGTATGTCGCCTTTGCACTGGCCACCGGCCTCATCATTGGCTGGGTGTCCTTGGCGGTAGGTTGGATCGTCGGCAAGGCGATGCACGCGGGATCGGGCGGCGTGGGAGGACGGCGTTACCAGATAGTGGCCGTGCTGCTCACGTATGTCGCCGTTTCGATGTCGGCGGTACCGATCGCCCTTTACCAGAATGGGCACATTCGTCACGTCCCGATGACGGGCGACGTCCTCGCCAGGCTGGCCTGGATCGGTATCGCTTCGCCGATTCTGGAGCTCAGGGATACGGTGTCCGGTCTCATCGGGCTGGTCATCCTCTTCGTGGGCATTCGCTTCGCCTGGAGATTCACCGCCCGCCCGACATTGCAGGTATCCGGGCCTTTCAGCGCCACATCCGCCGGGGCCGCATAACGCGGAGAGGACTTGCCCGCTCCAGCCGTTTCCGACCGGTGCCGTAGCTGCGGTGCGTCCCTTGCGCCAGGCACTCTGGCATGCCCTCAATGTCACGCGTTGGCGCATGCTCGCGATCTCGAGGCGCTGGCAGCCCGTGCGAGGCAGCACGAGGAAAACCGGGAGCCTGCCGCGGCGCGGGCGGACTGGCAGGCCGCCCTCGATCTGCTTCCCGCGGATTCCTCACAGGCCGCTTGGGTGCGCACCCAACTGGCGGCGCTGGCGCCGGACGGCGCCAAACCGGCGAAGAGCGCGCCGCCCGCATGGACGCGCAGACTCGGACCGCTGGCGCCGATCGTGGTGTTCCTGCTCAAGGGAAAGGTCTTCCTGTCGCTGCTGAAACTGCCTTTCCTGCTCAGTTTCGCGAGTTTCGCCGCCCTCTACTGGGCCCTCTACGGGCCGACATTCGGCATCGGGCTCGCGGTGCTGATCCTCGTGCACGAGGCCGGGCACTTCATCGAGGTGAGAAGGCGCGGGCTGGCTGCCGACCTGCCGATGTTCATTCCCGGCTTCGGTGCCTATGTCCGCTGGACGGCGGCGGGCGTGAGCCCGGATGCAAGAGCGCTCGTGAGTCTCGCAGGGCCACTCGCCGGGGCTGCCGGGGCGGCCTTCTGCGGTTGGATGTGGCTGCAGACCCAGGAGCGCCTGTGGCTCGCGCTGGCGAGCTTCTCGGCGTTCATCAATCTCATGAACCTGATTCCGATCTGGCGGCTCGACGGTGGACAGGCCATCGAGGCCATCGACCGTGTGGGCCGCATCGCCATCGCCCTGGCGGCGGTGCTGTTGGCGGCCTGGCTCTCGCAGCCGATGCTGTTGCTCGTCGCCGGCGGCGCGGTATATCGCGCGTTCGACAAACAGCTTCCGGCTCAGATGCCGCCCAGCTACGGACTGACTGCGTACTTCATCATCCTGGTAGCCGCGTTGGGCTATCTCTGCACCTTGGCTCCGTTCGCAGCGCCGCAACACTGAGACGGCGGCCGAGTCATGCATGCGCGGCATCAGGCGGCCGCTTGCCAAGACGTCCATTCCATGGTACCTTTATTAAACAAGGTAGCTTCTATCCGGCATGGGCGAAGATTCAAAACTCGGTGCGCTGCGCAAGGGCTTCCTCGAATTCGTGGTTCTGCGGATCATCAGCAGCTCGACGGTGTACGCCGCCGACATCCTGAAGAAACTGGGGGCGACGGATTTCGCCACGCAGGAAGGCACGCTCTATCCGCTCCTGAGCCGGCTGCGGCGCGAGGGGCTGCTCGATTACCAGTGGCAGGAATCCGAAGCCGGTCCGCCGCGCAAATACTATCGCCTCACCACGGCCGGCCAGCGGCAACTGTCGGAGTTCGATGCCTATTGGGCCCGACTCAATCAAACGATCGATTCGATGGGGAGTTGAGTCATGCGACCGGTCATCTCGGTGAGTCTCAACGGGCGCGCCTATCAGCTCGAGGACGACGCGCACGCGGCGCTGGCGAATTACCTGGATTCGGCGGCACGAGCTCTTGCGGGCAATCCCGACCAGACGGAGATCCTCGCCGACCTCGAGCAGGCGATCGCGGACAAGTGCGAGCGCTTCCTCAATCCGCACAAGACCGTCGTGGTCCGCGGCGAGATCGAGCAGGTGATCGGCGAGATGGGTCCCGTCGACTCCGGTGCCAGAACCGACACCCGCGATGAGGGCGCGCCTCGCGGCGCTCAGGCCCAAACGGGCCGCGCAGCCGGCGGGACCGGAGCCACCGGGCAGGCGGGCTCGACGGCCGCGAAGCGCCTCTACCAGATCAGCGACGGCGCCTTGTTCAGCGGGGTCTGCAAAGGCCTCTCCGTCTACCTGGACGTCGATGTGACGCTCGTTCGCCTCCTCTTCATCATCGCAACCGTGATCACCGGCGGGCTCGCGGTACTGGTGTACGTCATCATGATGTTCATCGTGCCGTATGCCGACACACCGGAAGAGCTCGCGGCGGCCAGAGGCTTACCGTTCAACGCCCGTGTGCTCGTCGAGCAGGCGAAGCTCAAGGCGGCGCAGCTGGCCGACGCGGCGATGCACAACAGCTCCCCCGCCACACGCGCGCAGTGGAAAGCCGAGTGGCGCAAGAGGCGCGCACAATGGCGAAGCGAGCGTCGTAGGTGGCGTGCGCAGTGGCACGCATACCGCTGGACAGGCGTCCCTCCCGGCCCGGTCCCCCCTGCCGCACCGCCGCCTTCCATGCCCCCTCTGGCGCACTTCATCTCCGGCTTGATATGGGCCGCTCTGGGCCTCGTGGCCGCACTCGTGACGTTGGGTTGGCTGTTTGCGCTCCTCTCACTGATCACGACCGGCGCGGTGTTCGGCTGGATTCCGTTGCACGTGCCCCTGTGGATCGCCATCATCGGTCTCATCCTGATCTATCAGGCGGTCGTATGGCCGCTGCGGGCGCTGCGCCACGGACTGGCGCCGCGCTATTACGGTTACGTCCACCCATGGCATGCGTTCTGGGATGCACTCGTAGGCCTGTTCATCCTGGCGCTGATCGTGTGGCTCTTGACCCATCACGGCCACGATCTGCGGCAGTCCTTCGACGCCGTTCAGCAGAACGTGCAGCCGGCGTGGAACCAGTTCGTGTTGGCCTGGCAGACCCTGATTCACGGCATCACGCACTGACGCGGGCGGCGCGCGGCGAGCCGGTAACCGCTCCAACCCGGCGAGGGGCGGACGAAGCTGAACGAACGCTGAACAGCGAAACCCGCACGCGCTCCCTCGAGGGAACGCACACGCTCGAGTGACCTGCGCAGTCAGCGAAGGTTGTGGTAGCCTGCGTCTCGTCAACGATAATGAGCTCCGGGCCAGCGCTGCGGCGCGGCGGCACCGGACATAAACGGGCGGTCTGCAGGTGGCGATCCCTTCGCGCGGGATCGCTCGTGTCATTCCCAATAAAGAAACCGAATTTTCCCGATGGACACCATTGCTGCCGACCGAATACCGCCGCTCAGGGACCCATGGTGCCTCGCGCGCCTCCTCGCTGAGATCCCATCCGACTGACGGTCGGGGTCTCGCGTGTTTCACATCGAGGAGATCCAGGCTCAACTGGATGACGGCGCCGCGCTCGCGCAACTTCTCGCCGACACCCCATGGCCGCAATCGATGCAAGCGCTGCTGCGCAAGCCCTTCTTTGCGCGCAAGTGGGATATCGGCAAGCAAAGCGACCGCTGGCTCGCGAGCGATGGCAGCACCGTCGTATTGCTGACGATCACCGGGGCAACCGCGTCCGCCGTCGCGAGGGCGCGGCTGCGCTTCGATGATCTTCGTATCGCCGCCCCTCGACTTCAGCCCTCCCGCGAGACGGTCCGCGGCATCCTGGAGGGGATCGCCCGTGAAGACGATCGCGCCGCGACCCTCTTCCGCCCGCCGCCCGAGCGCTGATCCGGACCTCGCAGAGCTCGCCGGTACCGTCCCGGTCCGGGCCGAATCAGGCTGGTGGAGGCAGTCACGTCTGCAACTGCGGCTACATGACGAATGCGGAGGCGACTGGCCGGGGAATTAGACGCCCGCCCGGCGCTCGCCAACCTCCTGTAGACTCCGAAACCATGGCTGGACAATCGATCGCTTCGGGCACGGTGCACAGAATGCCTGCGGATTTTCGCAAAGCGATAGCGTCTGATGCGATCGTCATGGATCTATGGGCGAGCATTACGCCACTGGCACGCAATGAATGGATATGCTGGGTCACGTCCGCCAAGAAGGATGAGACGAGGACTAGCCGCATACAAGTCGGGCTCGATAAGATGAGAAAGGGCATGCGCCGACCGTGTTGTTGGCCTGGATGTCCTCATCGCTGAAATGGCTCGGGCCCGCGCCTTACCGATCATTCCCGGGGTTTTTGGAAAAAGCGGCCCGCGTTCGGACGGAAGAGGCACCAGACAATCAGGACGAAGAACAGGCCATGAATGGCAAGCTGGCGGAGTACGCCGAAACTGATGGCGACGTGAAACGCCATCCACGCGACCGCGAGCCAGCGAGCCCAATTCTGCGCACGCAACAGGAAAACACCGCACACGATCGCGAGACACTCGGTGATCTCGATCCAGATCCCATCGGGCGCGCGCAGGCTTTTGAAGTGAGCGATGACTCCGACGACGCCCACCAGCAGATAAAGGCACGCGATCAAGCTGACGGACAGCGGAATCTTGAGCCGGCGCTGGCTGAGGTCGCTGCCCGTATTTTCGTTCATGGCGTCAGGCATGCGATCCCTTTCCTTGCTACTGCGCCATGACCTGCCAGGGGGCGCCGTACCGGTCCACCAGCATGCCGAAGGCATTGGCCCAGGATGTTTTCTGCAGCGGCATCTCGATCTGCCCTGCCTCGGAGAGTGCCTCGAACACGCGGGTCGCCTCTTCCACGCTCCGGCAAGCGAGCGTGAAACGCGTGCCTTTGATACCCGGGTAGGGGGCCGGCGCCATCCAGTCGGACGCCATCAGGGTGTTGCCGTCGAACCTCAGGCTGGCATTGATGACCCGGTGAGCACTGGAAGGTGGAAACTGGGATGCCATCGGGGATTCCCCTACCGTGGTCATGTTCTCGATCTCTCCGGCGAACACTTTCTGATAAAACCTCATCGCCGGCGCACAATCCCCGTCGAAAAGCATGTAAGCCAACAGGCGCGCCATCTGACTCTCCTCGGTGAAAAACTGAACGCATCCGACCGAGTGCACTATGCGTTCACCGATCGCTCACTTCAACTGATGTTTTGTGATGGCCGGCGGGCAGGTGGCGACCCTTACCCGCTTCTCACCACTGTCCCCTTGGAGTATCCTCACTGCCGTCTTCGTCCGTGCGACGACTGATCAGCAAGCTGCTAGAGCGACGTGCCATGAATAAGACCGCTTCGCCGGACCCGGTGACCATTCACGTTGGGCAGATAGAGATCCGGTACATACAAGAGGCCGGGAACGGCTGTCAGATGGGGTGCTTCGAAATGAGAGTGCCGCCGGGCTCTAACGTGCCCCCGCCGCACAGCCACGCAAATAATGAAGAGCTGGTGTACGTGCTGGACGGCGTTCTGCGCTACACCGTGGGCGGCGAGACGCGCGACCTGCGGCCCGGCGACACCATGGCCACGCCGCGCGGAGTGGTTCATGGCTTCAGCAACCCCCATTCGGCCATTGTGCGGGCGCTTATCATGAACACGCCGGACATTGGGGCGCAATACTTCCGCGAGGTCGCCGCGATCATCAATGCTGCTGGGCCACCTGATCGCAGCAGACTCGTGGAAACCATGCGGACGTTCGGACTGGTGCCCGCCACGGCTCAGAGAGCCCCGTAGCGACACGCTCGACATCGCGGGGTGCCGAAGCCACGGAAGAGGATTCCGACGGACTTGTACCGACCCGAAACGGTAGTCGCGAGTGACCGTTTTCGGGAACCCTGCCATATACTTCAGGGTCGTCAGCTTCGTCGTTAAAGATCGCAGGCATGTCAGGAACCTCACGGCGCCCTATTAGGCTGACTTTGTTAACCCTGGCCCTGATCTGGCTCTTTATCAGTGCCATCGGCAATCTCCTCGTATGGAGATCTATTCAACCCACAGCCTTCCCGCCGGGATCGCCAGGAGCAGCCGTCATCCCGGCAATGACAGGACCCCTGTTTGACTCTCTGCTAAGTCTGTACGGCTTAACAGCCTTAGTTGCGGCGGTTTCCGTTTGGCGCATGCTTCCCTGGATGTCAGCTGCATTTCTCGTCTGGTCCATCATGGCGCTCTTGCTGGGTATGGTCTTTTTGGAAGCGATTCCGCCCAGCCTCATAATGGGTGGCAGATATGCCGCTGTCGCTTTCGTCGCCGGACTGGCAGCCATTCTGTGGTTGATCTATCGATATCTCCAACGGATCGCACCGAACGCGGCCAACGGAGCGCTCTAGTTTCGGGGCCGCACATGTCATGGCGGATCGCGCCGGTTGCAGACCTGACTACAGCTGAGGCCCGCGCCATCGCGATGCACTTCGGCGCGACAGCCGGGGCGGTACCGAAGAGTAAAGTGTGCCGACTGGGACTATCAGGACAGGAACAATCCCGATC
>Ga0134126_10001408_pt1 | contig 30506 bp, 23 predicted proteins | sample KB31752_FD_96881 | JGI IMG/M metagenome (GOLD analysis project Ga0134126, IMG submission 96881) | Terrestrial soil microbial communities with excess Nitrogen fertilizer from Kellogg Biological Station, Michigan, USA - KB3-175-2 | ecosystem: Environmental > Terrestrial > Soil > Unclassified ... | reverse complement strand
TGGCTTGCGTCCGGGGAACCAGAACGGTGCGGCTTTGTGCCATGATCGATAACGGCGTCGACAAAATCGCGCTCGTCAGCAGACCGGAAAAACCGACGGCAATCAAACTTCGATACCGCAGAGTCGCCCGCTGGTAGAAGATTCGAGACACGCGCTTTCTCACGTGTAGCAGACGAACTTTATGGTCAATCGTCTGGCGCGCGCATTGTTTTTATCGGGATCCATATGGAGTCGGAATGCGAAACCGTTTCGAACGTTGCCCGGTAGCAACAGGATCTAATCGTCGATACTGAAGTCCTGATCGAGATCCGCGTTCGAGGTGTCTTTATAGCGAGGCTTCATTTCCTGCTGCGGAACATCCTCCTGATCATCGACGGCCTGAATTCCCTCCAGGTCTTCTTCGATAAGAAGAAACTTACGTATATAGCGCAGCGGCTCCTCGGTAATGGCCATGGCCTTCAAGTGGAATCGCCAGGCATCGGGCAGCACCGTCCGCCGCGTGTGGCCTCTTCGCTCCACCGTCATGGTGGCGCCGTTTTTCAGAATGCGGGTAAATCGATTGGTGGGGACGACGAAGGTCATTTTCGTGCCCTCCCGCCAGAACGACTGCGCAAACTCATGGGCGAAAAGCAGCGCGTAATAGCGGTGCTGTTCGGAGAGTGCCTGAACGGCGTCATCAAAATTCGTCCAGGGCAGAGTGATCCGGCTCGCGTACCATTTGCGGAATTCGAACCCATTCAATTTTGCCTGGCGAATCAGCGCGCGCAATAGCTCGCTTCGCGTCATGCGTAACAGCTTAGTGCAGGATGGCAGCGGCAGGAAGAAAGAAAATGAATGTTCGGTTATTTTGTTGCGGACGGAGTTCCAGATTTACCCGGCTTGCGCGAACCTCGCAGGAGGCCGAAACTGGAATTGTTCATCCAACCTAATATGTCTCGATGCCGGGAAATTTTAACCGCTCTTCGTCCGCGCCCTGACCGGCATGGGCAGCGAAGCCGATCCGTCTCGACCTCGCCGGTTCGAACGCTTTTGATTCTCATGACCTGCGTGCTCGCCGCAATTTTGTCTGCCTCCGCCGCGGTTACGGCTCCGAATGGAACCGATACAAATCCGCTGAATCTAACGCCGGAGGTGCAGGAGGCGTATCGGCATTTTTACGACCTGGATTATGCCACGGCGGAAACGCTTTTTGAGCAAGTCGCCGCCAAGCACCCGACTGATCCGATGGCAGCCGGCTATCTGTTGAACAACACGGTATTTCGCGAACTCTACCGGCTCGATCTGCTGGATACCACTCTCTATGTCCAGGACGGCTTTTTGTCCGGCAAGCATCCGGTGATCGAAGATGCGCGGATCAGCGCGAAGGTGGAGTCGCTTTACAACCACGCCATCCAACTGAGCAACGACAGGCTGCGTGTCGATCCGAAGGATGCGGATGCGCTGTTTGCTCGGGGATATGCGACCAGCCTCGAGACCGTCTACATCGGCATGGTGGAAAAGAAATATGTTCCCGCATTGAAGATGGCCCAAGCTGCCCGCAAAGATGACGATGATGTACTGAAGCTCGATCCAAAATATGTGGACTGCGACCTGATCATCGGCGTTCATGATTATGTTCTGGGCAGCCTTGCCTTCCCCTTCAAAATTCTGGCGGGGATGGTGGGAATCCACGGATCGAAATCGAAGAGCATGAAAGAATTGCGGCAGGTCGGCGAAAAGGGCACCGTCAATTCGGTATCGGCCCGCACCGCGCTGGCCATCTTTCTGCGGCGGGAGGCACAGTATCCGCAGGCGATTGAAGTTGTGGAGGGGCTGCACCAGCAATATCCGCACAATTTTCTTTTTTCGCTGGAGCAAGCCAATCTGCTGAAAGATTCCGGCCAAGGAATGCAGGCCATCGCAGCGTATCAAACATTGCTGGCCGAGTCCGCCAAGCCGGGCGACTACTACCCCGATCCGCACCTTGAGATGGCTTATTACGGGTTGGGAGAAGCCGCGCGGGGCCAGCGGCAGATCGCGGTGGCGGCTTCGGCCTATGAGTCTGCGGCGGGGGAGCCCACAGCCTCCCCCTTGATGCAGCGGCGGGCACACCTTCGCGCCGGTCAGATGTACGATCTGCTGGGGCAGCGCGCCCAGGCAAAAAAGCAGTATGACTCCGTTCTCGCGCTGGGAGAGGAATTCAGCCAGGCGCAACTGGCGCGGGAATACGAAAAATCTCCATACACCGGCAACTGAGTCACACCATGTTCCGAAAGCTTGTAGCCCGATGGAACCGATCGCCGGCCAATTACGTATAGATGACTGAGTGCTAGAATAATCGCGCCTCGGGATGATCGTGTCGGGAGGGGTCATATGTATTGTCGACAGTGTGGAAAGCCGTTAGCGGAAGGCGCCAATTTTTGTTCCAGTTGCGGTTCGCCTGCAAATGCCAATGTCTTTACCGCTTCTCCGCTCAACACCATGTATCGGCCTCGCGCGCAGCGCATGATCGCCGGAGTGTGCGCGGCGTTTCATCTACGCTATGGCTGGGACCTGACGGCGACGCGCATTCTGGCGGTGGTACTCGCCATTTTTCTGTTTCCATTTACGGAGATTGCCTACCTGGTTGGATGGGTGGTGATTCCCGAGGAAGTGCCTTTCATGCCGCCTGCGCCCGTCGTCAACGTGACGAACCAGGATGCCCAGCCGCGCTGAAAAGCAGAAATTTAGAGAGCCTGTAGATTCCTATCGCTTTTCGTATTGCGTAGGTAAAGGACCGCGACTACTAAAAGGGCAACTTCGATGAGACGTTGCAGCGAGCTTATTATCATAAAAAAAGTTCCAATCGACATTTGTCCACGTTCAACCAGACTGAATGGATAAAGCCCTGGCAAATGGTTGTAGCGCAAACGCACAAAATATTTACCGATGCCTCGATCGACCATGCCAGATATGAGAGGCCAAATGACAACAGCCACGCCCAACCAGATAAAACCCGCATCGCGCGTCCGTAAGTACTTGCAGATCAAAACGACTGCAAGCGCGAGATTCAAGATAACAACTAATGAAAAAAGAACAATTGGAAACACAATTGAAAACACGATGAACGTCCTCCGCGCAAATAGTCTCATAACGTAATCGATTTTCAGAAGAGATTTTAGACCGACCCATCACTGATTACCTGAACGCACTATCAACAGAATGTCCGTTATCATTCGGTAAGGCATTCAGGAGAAGCGCTTGTTTATCGAACGCGATGGCGGACGGTTGTTTTCGACAACGCTAGGCACAGGGCCGGACGTCGTCCTGCTGCATCCCACGCCCGTCCATCACGCATTCTGGCTGCCGGTTGCCGAGCGGCTGGCGAGCGACTTTCGCGTGACGCTGGTCGATCTGCGCGGACACGGACAGTCCACGTCCGGCGCCGGTCCCATCACGATGGGGAGGCTGGCGGAGGATTTGCACGCCGTCCTGCAGTCGATGGAAGTTATACAGGCCGCGTTGGTTGGCTGCTCCATTGGCGGCTATTTGTTGTATGAATACTGGCGGCGTTTTCCCGGAGAAGTTGCGGGGTTGGTTCCGGTGTGTGGCAAACCGCAGGCGGATACCGCAACCAACCGTGAAAAAAGAAACGAAACCATGCGCACCGCGCGGCAGCCAAACGGCCTGGGAAGAATCTTCGATTTGATGACGGATACGCTCATTGCGCCGACCGCGCAGCAACGCAATCCTGAACTCCGCAAAATTGCTCGCGCCATGATGAATGATGTTTCTCTCGATGCATTTCTGGCGGTGCAGGAAGGCTTGATGGAACGGCCGGATTCGGTGCCGACGCTGGCCACGGTTCGCGTGCCGGTCTGCGTCGTCGCCGGGGGTGAAGACCAGGTCAGCTCGCCGGATGAAATGCGAGTCATTGCCGAAGAAGTTCAGGGAACAGAATTCCATCTCCTGCCGGATGCCGGCCACTATGCTCCGCTGGAGCAGCCGGAGAAGATCGCCTGCATTTTGCAGGCATTTTTCAAGCGCGTGGCTTCCCAGTCCTCCGCGACACCCGCCGCAAAATCCAACTCCCAAAAATCCACGACAGGTCCGGTTCATTGAAATCAACTCGAAGAAGCAGTCCAACCCAAACCATTGCTGTACGTCCTTTTCAATATGGAGGGGCAAAGCGCCGCGACCTGTTCTGCGATCGCGTATCGCTGGCCAGCCTGGCGCGCGAATACGGCACACCGCTCTATGTCTATTCCGCGACGAATATCCGCCAACGGGTACAGCTGTTCGCCGATGCTTTTTCCGGGATGCGGCATACGGTCTGCTATTCCGTAAAGGCGAATTCCAATCTGTCGATTCTGCGCCTGCTCGGCGATCTCAAGACGGGCTTCGACATCGTTTCCGGCGGAGAGCTGGAACGTGTGCGGCAGGCCTCCAAAGCGTCGTTGCGGCGAGTGGTTTTTTCCGGCGTGGGAAAAACAGCGGCCGAGATTGACGCGGCGCTGGCGGCGAAAATCCTGGTGTTCAATGTTGAAAGCGCCGCCGAACTGGATTTACTGGAACAGCGGGCGCGGCATCTGCGCGAGCGCGCTCCGGTTGCGTTGCGGGTTAATCCCGATGTCTTCGCCGAGACCCATCCCTACATCTCGACCGGCATGACGGAACATAAGTTCGGCGTCGAGATGCGTACTGCAACTGCTTTGTATCGACAGGCGGCACGCAGCAAATATCTGAATCCAATCGGCGTCAGTGTTCACATCGGCTCGCAGATTCGCAGCGCCGAACCCTTCGGCCAGGCCTTACGGCGAGTGAACGATCTGGTTCGAGAGTTGAAGTCCGCGCATGGCATTGAAATCCGCCACATCGATGCCGGCGGCGGTCTGGGAATTTCCTACAAACTGGAAACCAACGATGCGGAGAGGGATGAGTTTGATCCGGCAACGGAAGTAAAGGCCTACGCCAAACAGATACGCGAAGCGCTCGAGAGCTTTCCCGGGGAACTGTTGCTGGAGCCGGGCCGTTTCATCATCGCGCAGGCAGGTGCGCTGGTGACGCGGGTGTTGCATGAGAAGCGCAACGGGAAGAAGACATTTGTCGTGACCGATGCGGGCATGAACGATCTGATCCGTCCTGCGCTCTATCAGGCATATCACGCGATTCTGCCTCTGCGTCAGCGGGACAAAGAGAAGTCCGCTGCGGTCGATGTTGTTGGACCGGTCTGCGAGACGGGAGACTTTTTTGCCCGCGATCGCAAACTGCCGCCGGTTGCATCCGGCGATTTTGTTGCTGTGCTCGATGCCGGGGCATACGGAATGTCGCTCAGTTCGAATTACAACTCCCGTCCTCGCGCGGCGGAGGTGCTGGTCGATGGGCGAACCCATCGCTTGATCCGCCGCCGGGAGACAATGCGCGATCTGCTGGCTGTCGAACAGATTTTGCTGCGCAAGTAGCTGCGGTTCAGAAGACTTTAGGCTTGTCGAAACGTTCGGGTTTGGCGAAATCGTTGATCGTTCTCGGTTGCAAAGTTAACAATGGACGCAAATCTATTTTCCGGGTGAACCATGAAACAACTGAGTCGCAGGAAATTTATGGGCGGAGCATTGCTGACCGGCGGTGCGTTGACCTCTACCTTAGTGTTGCCCGAAACGTTTGGGCAAACGGCTGCTGAGGCGGCGGCGCCTTCTTCTCCGCTGATGGATGTGTCCGCAAACCATACTCCGATCGATTTCCGCTACTCCCCGGTTTTTCGCCAGACGGCGTTTTGCTTTCCAGACGATCCGTACAAAAGCGTAATGGATGAGAAGGGAAGTCTTCTCTACGGATACGACCGGGCCGGGAAAATCGATTATTTTCCGCTGGTGATCGACTTTGCTTTGGGAGGCATGAAACAAGCGGACGCAATCGAGCAGACGATGGAGTCGCCTTCGGCGCCTATTCTGCGGACCCACATGGACTATCCGCGCGCGACCATGCTGCTGACTACATTTGCAACCAATCATCCGGACGAAGGCCGCGTGGATAACGTGCTGATTGAAGTTCGCCCGCGCGGCAGCAAACCCGTGCGGGTTTCTCCCCTGCTGAAGATTCACTGCACTGAGAAGCATGAGCTGAAATCCGATGGACAGGCGCTGTCGGTGACGAACGGCAGGACGGGAGTGATTCTACTGGTCGCCAGGACCTTCGATGACTCGAATGCAGTTTCACCTCAGTCCGCCCCGGTGGCGTGGCCGCATGACGACCTTTTTCACTCCACGTCCGACACTGAGCAACAGTTGATCTTTCCTCCAGGGTTGGCTGCCACCGCAAAACCGTATCGGGCGTTCGTTCGTTTCCCGCAGGCGAAGCAGGCCGCCGCGCAGCTTGAAAAAGGACTGAACGACCCGGACAGTGAGCTCGCATCGGCGCGGCATTTCTGGGCGTCGTGGCCGGCCTCTCAGCGGCCTGTTTCGTGGCAGATTCCGGGCAGGCAGGGAGAGTTCGTGACTGCTTGCGCACGCAACATCCTGCAGGCGCGCGAATTGAAAGACGGCAAGCTCACGTTTCAAGTCGGCCCCACTTGCTATCGGGGGTTATGGGTGGTGGACGGAAATTTCATCCTGGAAGCCGCGCGGTATCTCGGCTATGACAAAGAAGCCGTCGAGGGCCTGAGGACGACATGGGGCAAGCAGCAAAGCAATGGGCAGGTCGTCGCCGGCGGTGGCCTGGAGCATTACAAGGATACAGCCATCGCCATGTTTACCCTGGTGCGGCAATGCGAATTAAGCCAGGATTGGAGCCTGCTGCGCGAGTACAAGCCGAATGTCGTTGCGGCGCTCGACTTCATCGATGCTTTACGAACGCGTTCGCATGCCGAAGGCGGGGTGCTGGGCCGATATGGATTGCTGCCAAGGGGCTTCTCCGATGGCGGCCTCGGGGTTGGAATTGAAGTCACGAACACTCTGTGGACGATGGCTGGACTGAAGGCCATCGGCGCAGCGGGGGAGAAACAGAACATCCCGGAGATTGCCCGCGCCACCAGAATGTATCGCGATCTGTACGCGGGCTTCAATGAACTTCCGTCCACGGAAATGCGTTCGTTCGACGGAAAATTTCAGTATCTTCCCATGCTGCTGAAGGAAGATCCGTTGTGGCAGGCGCCGAATACATGGGACCGGCCGCGTCCGCAGTCTGCGCAGTGGGCGTTGTCGCATACCATTTTCCCGGGTCGCGTTTTCGATCCGCAACACCCCGTGCTCCAGGGGCATGTGAAACTTATGCAGGCAGTGCGGCAGGAAGGCATCCCGGCGGAAACCGGGTGGACCCATCATGAGGGCGTGTGGAATTACAACGCCGCGTTTGTCGCTGAGGTGTATCTGTGGCTGGGAATGAAGCAGGCGGCGCACGACACCTTCGTCGCCTTCCTGAATCACGCCAGTCCGCAGTATTGCTGGCGCGAGGAGCAGCCGCTGCAGGACGCGTTGCTGGGATCCTATGTGGGCGACATGCCGCACAACTGGGCCAGCGCGGAGTGCATTCGCTACATGCGGCACATCATGGCGCTCGAAGACGGACCTGATCTACGCCTGCTGGCTGGAATCACGGAGGGGGAGTTGGCTCTCAATCGACCCTTTGTTCTGAAGGGAACACCGACTCGGTTTGGCCGGCTGGACCTGAATTTCGAGCCTCTGGATCGAAACCAAGGATGGCGGTTGAACTTCAATCGGGAGAACGGCCCCACGCCCGCCGCAGTGACGCTTCCGGCCGCTTTGGGCAGCCGTTTTCATCTGGTTTCGACCAAGAACCTAAAACTGAAACAGAATGGCGTGGAGGCAACGGGCGATCCGGCCATTCGTCAATGGTCGGCTACGTGGAAAGCCTGACCGAGTCTGAACAAAAAGATGGTGCTCTGTTAGCTATAAGCTACAAAACTGCCGGGCCGTTAGCTTATAGCTAAACGAAACCGGGCCCGAACCAGGTTTTAATTTTGGGTGGTGGCGGGCATTTCAGAGGTCGCCATGGCCCCGATCGGATCGGCCGGAGTCGCGTCGGACAGGCGAGAAACTCCGGTGGGATTCGCGGAATATTCGCCTTCATCCTGCTTTGGGCCGAGGCCCAGCTTAATCAACGCTCTCGAATCCGGAGTGATCTTCGACTGCCAGCCGTTGTCAGTCTGGTATTTCACCATGGCCGCCTGAGTTTCCGTATCCCATTGGCCGGTGGGGTTTCCATTCAGGTAATGCGCCTGAATCAGGGCCTGCTGAATCTCCGTGGCTCGCTGGGAGTCCATTGCCTTCTGGCCAAGGCTGACCGGATGACGGTGGCGGGACGCGCGATGATGCCGAGTGTGGGTGTAGGACGCATGGTGAACGCCAGTATGATGATGCGATGCTGCCGCTTTATGGCTCGTATGGTGGCTGTGGGTTGTTGTTCCCAAAGCGGCCCCGGTTATGCTCAGCGCAAGAGCGAGAATTCCGGCAGCGACAGGGAGACGGGTTGGCGGCAAAAACGTCATGTTTGTTAAAAATAGATGCAATTTCGGACCTTCGCAACCCTGAAAACAATCCCGGGGGCGGGAAAAGCGGTTCTTTTGAAGCCAGCAAAAAAGGAGGAGCGATGCTCCGCGCCTCTTTTTTGCTGGCTATTTGTTTATTTACAGCTACTTACGAAGTTACGGCAGGGTACCGCCGATGTAGGAGTTTCCGCCTTGCGGCCGTTGGGGGTCGATGACCAGGAAGACTACATCATCGCCGGATTTCAGTTTTGACGCCATCTCCTGGAACTGCTCGACGTTGGCGATCGGCTGCCGGTTCATCTGCAGAATGACCTCTCCTGGAGCGAGACCCTGCAATCCGTCGGCGAAGGAACCCGGACGAATGCTGCGTACGATCACCCCGCCGGAGATTCCCGCCTTGGCGGCCAATTGGGGCGGGATGTTGCTGACGCTCATCCCCAATTTGGTGGTTCCGTTCGGCTGAGTTTCATTTGTGTTGCCGGAGGGCTGCCCGGTGTTCATGGCTGCCAGCATATCCTCGCGGTTCGCAATGGTGACCGTGGTGGTCTGATGCTGTCCATTGCGGATGTATCCGATGGTGGCCTTCGTGCCGGGTTTGCGGTTGGCGATGTCAGTGATCAGATCGTCACAGTCCTTCAACTGGCGTCCGTCAATGCTGACGATGATGTCGCCAGGCTTCAGGCCTGCCTTGGCTGCCGAAAATCCAGGCTGTACGGAGCTGATGATCACGCCATTCTTAAACCCGTAGACACGACCGACAGCGCTCGACACATTGGACAGGAAACTGATGCCGATCGAACCGCGGACCACTTTGTGCGCCGGGCTAATCAGCTGGTTATAGACTTCCGCAACCGTGTTGGAGGGCATGGCGAAGCCAATGCCTTCATTGCCCGCCGACTGGGTATAGATGGCGGTGTTCATGCCGATTACCTGGCCGTTCATGTTCAGCAGCGGACCGCCGGAGTTGCCGGGATTGATGGCGGCATCGGTCTGAATAAAGTGCTGAAATTCGCCGGAGACGCCAGGTTGAATCGAACGGTGTTCCGACGAAATGATGCCGGCAGTGACGGTCTGGTTCAGGCCGAACGGACTGCCGATGGCGACGACCCAGTCCCCAATCTGCGCTCCGTCGGAGTTGCCCAGTTTCACCGTGGGCAGCGGGTGGTCCACATTGATTTTCAGAACGGCGATGTCGGTCGCTTTGTCGGTGCCGACGACGGTGGCCGGGTGTCCAGGATCGCCCTCAGGGTCGGTGGTCAGCCGGACGTTGATCTTGTCCGCCTTATCGACCACGTGGTTGTTGGTGATGATGTAGCCGCGGGAATCGACGATAAAGCCGGAGCCGAGCGCCTGGCGCTCACCGCCATCGGGGACTTCTCCTTCGGGGCCTTGCGGACCGCCGAATCCAAAGAAATGGTTGAAGAAGTCCTGCATTCCCTGATTGCCGTTTCCCTGATTGGGCCCCTGACCCTGATCAGGGCCCTGGTCCTGGTCGCCGTCATCGGGACCCTGATCTTCGGGAGCCTGCATCCTGTCGTGGAACCGGGTGCGGCCGGTATGGGGAATCGAAACCGTGTTGATATTGACGACCGCGGGGCCGACCTGCTTTGCGATCTGGGTAAAACTAGTGGAAAGATTGACAGGATTCGGCACCTGCAGCGGGCGCGCATCGGAGCTGTCAACCTTCGCCTCTTTTCCATCGACGCCGTGGGCCAGTACTGACCCAATAAGAATTCCAGCAGAAAGCGTCGCCAGGATCGCGAAGGTGAGTGTCAGGCGGCGCATACGAAACTTTTCTATCCAAGCTTTCATGATCGTGATCAAACCTCGTTAAGGATGCCATGTGAAAAATCTGGTTGGAACCTTTGATTTCACAGTATAGCGGTTTTAGACAAAGGCCCAGGGATTGCAAAGCAACGCTGGCGCCACCTTGTTAGACGCACAAGCACGGGAAAACGTATCAGATGAATTGATAGAGTTTGGTAACACGATGCGGAACCGAAAATGCAGGTCCCTCCACTTCATTCTCGCCTTCAATGAGAACTCGGGTCGGGATGACCATATCTTTGACCCACTCAAGCCAACCCGTTCGACTCGCTTTGCTCGCTCAGGCGGGCTTCCACCCCAACGAGCAAAAATCCCTCGTCGGGGCACTGGACAGGTCGGTTTCGTTATCGAGGCACGCGGCGCCAGCGGGGCAGTAGCTCAGCGGCCAAAATTCCCAGCAGCACCAAACCTGCTCCAAAAGCTCGCCGGAGTTGAAGACTTTCATGCAGCACAACGAAAGCTGTCAACCAGGCGAAAACAGGTTCGAGGGTGACAATGACGGCGATATTCGTAGCCGGGATGATGGACTGCGCCCAGGTCTGGATACTGAAAGCCAGAGCGGTGGCGAGGATTCCGGTGGCCGCGACGGCCAGCAGCACCACTGGATTCGTGAGCAAGCGGGGCAGTCGATTCAGGTGTGCGAACAGGCGCGGTTCAGAAAGTCCGGCTCCCGCAGTGAGGAAAAGCATGGCGAAGCCGACCTGGAGCAGTGTCAATTGTTCAAATTGGACTCGCTTCGCGCCGTGGTCGAGCGCGATGATCTGCAGAGAGAATCCAAAGGCGCAAACCAGTGTCAACAAATCTCCCCGATTCAGGTGGTGAAGAGTTTCGAGCCACGGCATATGGGCTGGTGTGGTCAATAAGGCCACGCCAAAAAAAGCAAGGAGTGCGCCCGCCCATGCGGTCCAGGGCGGCAGTTCCGCGCCGGGCGAGCGCAGCCCCGGAATACATGCCAGGAACGGGACCATGACCACCACCATCGCGGTGATAAATGCCGAATTGGTGGCCGTGGTGTAGAGCAGTCCCTGCGCCTGGAAGAAAAATCCGCAAGCCATTGCCGCCCCGACAGCGGCTCCGGCGATCCATGCAGTTCGAGTCATCCGGCGCCAGTGGTTGCGGTAAACCAACGCGAGGCAGAGGAACGCCAAAATCATGCGCAGGGAGTTGAGCCATTGCGGCGGAATGTAGACCAAAGCTTTCTTTACGATGACGAACATGGTGCCCCAGATGAGCGTCATGGCCAGCATCAACAGGTGGGCGAGGGTGTTTTTCGAAAATTTTCCGTTGGCTGGGTGGGAAGCGGTGTCGAGCATCGTATCGCAGCCCCCTAAATTTCTGCCTGAGCGAGGGCCAGCAGCAGCAGCAGAATGCGGCGCAAAGCAAGATCTCTTCCGGCGGCGTCGAACCACTCCTGGCGGGTGTGCACACCGCCACCCCTGCCGCCGCTGCCGATGCTGACGGCTTCAATGCCAAGGGACAAGGGAATGTTCGCGTCGGTGGAAGCAATCCGCGGCTGGCTGTGAATGCCGAGGTGCCGATCGATGGCTCGCAACGCCAAGAGAATTCCGGCGTCATCGTCCAATGTTGCTGCCGGGCGCTCGCCGATGGTTTCAATCTGGAAGCGAAGCGCGGGAGATTTCTGTTCGTTTGCCGAGGCTGGGCCGAGGGACGAGTTCGCTTCGCAGATGGCTTGTTCGACGGCGTGAAATATCTCGCGTTCCAGACTCAGCAACATCGAGGCGTCGGTGGAGCGCGTATCGATGCGCGCCTGCGCGCTTTGCGGGATGGCATTGATGGCAGTGCCACCTTCGATGTGGCCCACATTCCAGGTGGTGCGCGGCGAGCCTGGCAGCTTTATCTTTCCCAATGCTGCCAGCGCATTCGATAAGACCAAGATGGGATTGGGAATTCGAGCGTCGATCCAGGAATGGCCGCCGGGCCCAGTGATGACTACGTTGAAGCGCTTGCTGCCGAGTGCCTGGATGACGATGCTGTCGGTGCCCGCACCGTCGAGGACGATGACGGATCGGATTCGGGCAGCGGCAGGAGATTCCGTGAACAGGTATCGCATCCCGCGCAGATTGCCTTCGCCCTCTTCGCCAACGTTGCCGGCAAATAAAATGTCGGTCGCCGGTTGCACCCCGGCGGACTGCATGGCGGCGGCAGTCGCCAGCAGGGCAACAATGCCGGCGCAATTGTCGCTGACGCCGGGACCCAGCAGCCGGCTGCCCTCCTCAACCGGAATTCCAATCGCGTCGGCGGGAAATACGGTATCGAGATGAGCGGACAAAAGCGTACATGGACGAAATGGAGAAGCGCCGTCTACCGATGGCGAGTTCGAATGGCTATGTGCGCCGTAGATGGAACCCAGGGCGTTTCCGCAGGCGTCGATGTGGACATTTTCGAGACCGAGCGCCGTGAATTGTTCCACCATCCATTGCGCGCGCGCCTGTTCGCCGAAAGGGGGCGCGGGAATAGAGGCGACTTGGCGATGCCACTCGCGCAGTTTCGGCTCCTGCAGATGGAACCACTGAAACGCCCGATGGACAGCCGTGAGCCCGGCCAGCTGGCTGACGGTGTGGAAGGCCGAAGTGGAGTAGGTTTCTTGCATGGGTGGTGGCGATGCTTCTAAGGCATTTTCGAAAATACTGTAATCTTTCCAGAATTTTTTAGGCCGCCGCTCTCTGTTGGTCGCGGCTATCGGCTTAGTTCACTTCGGTCTACACCATTTCCGAAAATGCTATAGCATCGCATGAATCGAGAGGAAGCGGGATCAGGGGATTGCCGATCCTTCGGCTTTCAGATTGGCTCAGTAGAGGACCTCCACCAGGCATAAGCCTTGTGCCGGAGCGGTCGGACCAGCCAGTGCGCGGTCGCGGCCCTTCAGGATTTGAGCCATCGCGCCGGGTGCGATTCGCCCGCGTCCTACCTCAATGAATGTTCCCACCAGATTGCGAACCATGTGATGAAGAAAGCCGTTTCCGCGCACGGTATAGGTGAAGATTTCGGCTCCGGTGCGACTGGCGGCATCGAGGCCCGGCAGAAGATCGGCCAGGGCGAGAGCAACCGGGGCTGACGACCAATCGGATTGCTCGATGCGGCGGGCGTTCGAAATGGGAAGAAGGTTCGGCTGCTGAGAAGCGGTGCAGTTTGCAGCGCGGGCGGCGCGATCGGAATCGGTGGCGGCGAAGGAGGTAAAGTCGTATTCACCGACGATTGCCTGCGCAGCCTGCTGCATGGCACTTAGATCGAGCGGCCAGCGGGAACAGGCGACATAGCGCGCCAAAGCAGGAGGACACAACGGGCCGAAAAAAATCCGATATTGATAAACCTTGCCGGTGGCGCTGTGACGGGCGTGGAAATCCGGGGCAGCGGGTTCTGCCGACAGCACGCGGATGGCCGCGGGCAGCACCCGGTTCAGGGCGCGCCGAAAGTTCTCCGCAGGAATCGGAGCAACCAGGGCGAAGCTGGCTGCCTGCGCGGAGGCATGCACGCCTGCATCGGTGCGGCCCGCGCCCTGCGGCAGCACCTGCTCACTGGTAACCGCGGCGATGGCGTCGGCGAGGATTCCCTGAACGGTAGGCATGGCAGAGCGATCCAACTGCACCTGCCAGCCATGAAATTCCGTGCCGTCGTAGCCCAGCCGTAACTTCCAATTGGTCTTTTCCATTGGTCTCAATCGACGTATCGGGAGCGGCGAGGTTCGAGCGGAACCAATTTGCCTGACCCCGCTGCGATATACTCGTCCTCACTAGTTAAAGGTATATGCGCTGGGTTCAAGGGTACACAGACTTGGATTCCATGGCGTTGCACCGCGGCATGGGGACGGAAATCAGTCCGCTGAACATTCCTGCAATTTGTCGAACCCTGCAATTTGTCGGACAAAGGCAAATCGCCGGAGGGAACCATTCGGCCTGGAGCGACCGGAACGCAGAACTACTCCGGGGTAAGTCTCATACAACTCCACAGAACGAATGGGAGAGCGAGCGGGATGCGTGGCCGGTTTGCGCCGAGATAGCCGGAATGGGCATCCAGGAATCCGGCAAATAGCTGGAAAATTTGGAATCCGGATCGGTTGCCGCGCGTCATATGGGAAGCGTCTGCGTTCCGGCGGTATCTGACAGGAATCGGGGAATGGGAGTAGTCCCTGTTTCATTTTTTGATATCGCGGCTGCGCGCCAGCCGGTATCGATTTGCGATGATGGGAGAAGTGAATCTTGAGACGCGAGACTCTGGTGAAGGAAAGAAGGGATAGAACAATCGTGAAAACGCAGAAGCTGCAGGGTGGGCTGGCGATTGGACTGATGGTGTTGAGTACGCTTGCGCCGGCGGCCGGTGCGCAATCGGGAGCGACGGGAAGCACGACGCAACCGGTTCCCAATGCTCCGGCTCCGGTACCCGCTGCGATCTCGACTCCGGCTCCGTCGAACGTGACCGAGCCATATTCTCTTCGCCCTACGGATCACGATTATTCCCGTGGAAAGTCACAATTCCCTAATCCATTTTCGGTTTATACCGGGACGACAGTGCCACCGCCGCGTCTGACCAATTCCAGCTTGCTCGATACGCTGTATCGGGATGGAAAAATCTATCTCAGCCTGAATGACGCCATTATGCTGGCGCTGCAGAACAATTTCGACGTCGCCATTGCCCGCTACAACCTCGACATCGCCGATACGGACCTGCTGCGGGCGCGCTCCGGGCTGCCATTTCTCGGCGTCAATACCGGTCTGGTGACGGGAACTCTGGGTGGCAGCACGAGCCCGGTGGCCAGCTCTTCTCCTTTTGCAACGACCGGCACGAGCGGGACGGGATCGGCGACCAGCACGACGATTCAAACGACCGGCGCGGCAGGCGGAGGCCCCGGCGGCACTTCCGCCGGTGCGGGCGGCGCAGGCTCCGGTACCAACGGAATTACCGCTACCACGCTGGGCGCGGGACCGCTGGATGTGCCGATCGAGCCGCTCGATCCGGTCCTCACGAGCAATCTGTCAGTGCAGCGCTCGAATATTCCACAGACTTCCAACCTGATCACCGGCACGTTTCAACTGAATCAAAATCAGAACGTATACGACTTTGGCTACACTCAGGGATTTCTCCCCGGCGAAACGCTGGCGGTGACGTTCAATAACAGCCGGTCGACCACGAATGAGAGTTCTCCATTCAGTAACTTTTTCAGCCCGGTATTGAACTCGACCTTCAATGTGCAACTGACCCAGCACCTGTTGCAGGGTTTCGGCTGGACGGTGAATGGGCGCTACATCGCGATCACGAAGAACAACCGCCGCATCACCGATTCGGCCTTTCGGGCGCAGCTGCTATACACCATCGACCAGATTGAAAATATCTACTGGGGCCTGGTCAGCGCGTATGAAGACGAGAAAGCCAAGGAAGGCGCTCTAAAGCAATCCACACAACTGGCGGCCGACAACCAGAAGCAATTGCAGATTGGGACCCTGGCTCCGCTCGACGTGGTCAATTCAAATGCGCAGGTCGCCAGCGACAAGCAGGCGCTGATCAGCGCCCAGAGTAAGTTGCAATACCAACAGCTGATCATCAAGCAGGCGATAGCGCGCAATCTGGACGATTCCACGTTTGCGAACGCGCCGGTGATCCCGACGGATCGCGTGTCGCTCGAACAGACGCCCGAGGAGCGGAAACCGCTCGAAGAGCTGGTGCAGGAGGCCTATGCCAATAGCCCTGGCGTCGAGCAAGCGAAATTGAACCTGAAAAACCAGGAGATCACGCTGAAGTCCGTCAAAAACGCGCTGCTGCCGCAGCTGGATGTTTATGCGTTGTACGGCGCCGCGGCCGTCGGAGGTTCGAAGAACCCACTGGTCAAGTGCGGACCGATCCCCGGATTTGGATTCGATCCTTGCACCGGCGTTCCAGGATTGGACATTCCATATGGAGACGTGCTCCAGAACCTGTTCAACAGTTCCGGGGCGAACAAAGGAGTCGGATTCAATTTCACCGTGCCGATCCGCAATCGGCAGGCGCAGGCACAACAGGCTCGCGCCCAGCTGGAATATCGGCAATCGCAGATGCGTCTGCAGCAGCTGTATGTGCAGTTGCGTATGCAGGTGACGAACCAGTTGTATGCGTTGCAAAACGATCGTGCGCAGGTGCAGGCGGCGCAGGCCAGCCAGAGCTACGCCCTGCAAAGTCTGGATGCCGAGCAGAAGAAATATCGGCTGGGCGCGTCCACCACTGCCAACGTGTTATCGCAGACGCGAAATCTGGAAGCAGCCGAGGACAACCTGATTGCCGCACACACGGCGTATGCAGTCGATCGTGCGGCGCTTTCTCAGATGGTTGCCGATACGCTCGACAAATACGGCATCGGCATTACGGACGCTGCCACGGGAAATATCTCCCATGAACCGCTTGTGCCCGGTCTTCAGGCGCCGCAGCCGCAAACCAAACCGGAGCCGCTGCACAACGGTCCGCGGCAGGATGGGACGGGTGCCACGAACGCTCCGGGTATTTAGCGTTCGGTAACGCGATCCAGAAAATCAAAAAACTCTGGAAATGAGATGGCGGCGGATTCCGCTCCGTGAATCAGCGTTTCTCCGCGGGCGCGCAATCCGGCCACGGAGAATGCCATGGCGATGCGATGGTCGTCGCCGGAGTCAATTTCCGCGCCGCGCAATGTCTGGTTTCCCGGCACGTCCAGGCCATCTTCAAACTCTTCGACGATGGCACCCATGGCGCGCAGATTTTGCGCAACCAGTGCGATCCGGTCGGACTCCTTGACGCGCAGTTCACGCGCATCGCGAATGCGAATGCCTTTTTTTGTATACGGGGCGATGGCGGCGAGGACGGGCAGTTCGTCAATCAACTGAGCGGAAAGAGCGCCTGAAATCTCCGCCCCTTCGAGGCCTGCGGGGTTGCCCAGGACCTGAAGCGTGCCCACCAGCTCACTATGTTGTTCGTTGAGTGCAAGAACGTTGAGGGACACTCCGAGACCGCGCAGAACGTCGAGCAGCGAGGCGCGGGTGGGATTCATGCCGACACCATCCAGCACCAGGTTCGATTCCGGAAACAGCGCCGCTGCGCACAGGAAAAATGCCGCGGAAGAAATGTCGCCCGGCACGGCGGCGTCCATGGCGTGGAGATGCTGGCCACCGGCGATGGTGACGCTGGTCCTGCTGCGTTCCAGGGTTGCGCCAAACGCGCGCAATGCCAGCTCGCCGTGATCGCGGGTATGGACGGCTTCATGCACCTGAGTCGTGCCGGAGGCTTGCAGCCCCGCGAACAGAAGGCAGGTTTTTACCTGGGCGCTGGCGATGGGGGTTTCATAGTTGAGGCCGCGCAGCGGGCCGCCGTGAATGGTTACCGGCGCGTGGCCCCCGGTGAGATCGACGCGCGCGCCCATAGCGGAGAGGGGCTTCCGAATCCGCTCCATGGGCCGACGAGTAAGCGATGCATCGCCCATCAGGGTGCTAGTGAACGGCTGCGCTGCCAGCAGGCCGGCGAGCATTCGCATGGTGGAACCGGAGTTGCCGCAATCGAGCGGCGAGGTGGGCGCGGCAAAGGTTCCGCTGCAGCCGGTGACGGCGATGGTTCCATCTTCCTGATGTTCCACGTGCGCGCCCAGTTGTTCCATGCATGCCAGGGTGCTGTGCGGATCGGCGCCGCTGGAAAAATTGCTGAGGTGAGAAGTGCCTTCGGCGAAGCCCGCCAGCATGGCGTAACGGTGCGAGATGCTTTTATCGCCTGGCAGGCGCAGACTGCCGAGCACATTGTTCGCCGGAGCAATCAAGCGGATGGACGCCTGTGGCGCAGAAGTTGAAGGCTTCGATGACGGCAAGAAAAATTTCTCCTTAAAATTTTTAGAACAATTCCACTCTAACTGTAGACTGCCGATTTTATTTTTGTGCAGTCGTTCTTTAACGCATTTTTACAAATACCGTCGAGTGGTGACCAAGGATGTCGCCTGGGTCGGGCGGCGGAATCCGCACGTTCCATTTCAGGACCGCCGATTCAAACCGGAAATCTCATCGTATCGCGAGTCGATTGTTTCCAGAGAATCCCTACGCGTGCCGCAATACTGGAACCGGCGACTACAGTGCCCGGCGAGAGGCCCATCCATGTTTCGGAAACGCGAATTTCAGATCGATTGGTCCAGGCTGAGAGTCGCCATCGTTGTTGGAATCGGCTGCCTGTGTATTCCTGTTGCCGTGGCACTAAATCATGGCGACAACACCACGCCGGAAAGCTCAGGCCCAATCCTTACAGCGCAGTTGCCGGTCTCATCGGGGGCGATGACGGAGCAGGGAATTCTGCCGAAAGCCTTTCATCTCTATCTACAGGCGGTCGAAGAGCTTCACCGGGGGCAGGCGGTTTCCGCCGAAAAAGACGCAAACCGCGCCGCCGCGCTGGATGTAAACTTCGCGGACGCCAAGGCACTGGCAGCGACTGCTGCGTTAGCGCAACGGCAATTTCTTCGCGCGCGCGAAGAAGCCGATGATGCGGTCCATCGCAATCGGGACGATGAAAAAGCATGGGTGGCGCTGGCGACAGCGGACAACTACCTCGGCAAATATGCGGAAGCGATCGATGCGTTGAGCAATGTGCGTGAGCAGGATCGCGTGACCTGGCAGGTTGCCTACGAATGGGCACGAGCGGAGGCCGGGAGGAACGATGCTGCACAGACATTGGAATGGTCGAACCGCGCCGCGCTGAAGGCGCCGTCCGATTTTGCTCCGCTGCATCTTCTGCGCGCCAGCGCTTTGCTGGCGGCAAGCCAGTATTCACAGGCTGCGAACGAGCTGGATACCTATCTGCGCCTGATAAACAAAAGCGCGCCGGAGCGCGAAGGACTCACGCAGGAATTGCGCCGGCTACGAGAACTTGCGCAGTCTGCTTCAAAGCCGCTCCCCGCGACAACGGAGTTCAACGCGCCCGGTGAACTGAATATTTTCGACGTGAAGATACAGATCGAAGAATAAAATCGGAACGATCGCCAATACGAAATCTGTCAGGGGATATATGCGTCGTCGGGAATTTATTCAATCGATGGTTGCGCTTGGAGGCCTATCGGCTTTAGATAAGAGCGCAGCTTTTGGTGCACCCATGTCTCAATACATGCCTGTGCCTGAGTTGAACGTGAAACGTGTGCTGGTGATGTTCAAATGCCATTTTGATGCCGGCTTCATCGACACGCAAAAAGCTGTTATTCACTGGTATTTTGCGGACTATTTTCCGCAGGCGATCCGGATTGCAAGCGATATGCGGCGCACTGGTGGTCATCCCTACGTATGGACAACCGGCTCATGGCTGCTCTACGAGTATCTGGAACAGGCCTCCACGGAAGATCGTCGGCGTATGGAAAAAGCCATCGTCGATGGAGATATCGCCTGGCACGCGCTGCCTTTTAGCTGGCAAACAGAACTGATGGATCCTTCGATGATTGCGGGGAGCGTCGGCTTATCGCATTCCCTGGACCGGCGATTCGGTACAACCACGACCGGAGCGAAGATGACTGACGTGCCGGGGCATACCCGCGGTCTCATCGCGCCGATAGCGGCTGAGGGAGTGAAGTTTCTCGACATTGGCGTGAATCGCGGCTGCACGCCGGCAGAGGTTCCTCCCTTATTCCTGTGGAAGGACAAACGAGGATCGAGTTTGATGGTGATGTATCACCTCGACTATGGTGGCGTTTCCGTTGTGCCCGGATCCGACCTGGCGATCGCAATCGTCGTAGCGGGAGACAATTTCGGACCCCACTCCCCGGCAGAGATCGTGAGAGCGTATTCGCACTTGAGCCACCAGTTTCCAAACGCAGAAATTACGGCTGCAAGCCTTACCAAAATTGCCAATGCCGTGGAGCCGTATCGGAATCAATTGCCGATGGTTACTGAAGAAATCGGAGATACATGGATTTACGGCGCGCCCAGCGATCCGGTAAAAGTCGCGCGATATCGTGAAGTCGCCCGTCTTCGACAGAAATGGATTTCAGAAGGAAAATTCCGTGTGGGCGATGCTACAGATGTCGCATTGCTGCGCTTCCTGGGATTAGAGGCCGAGCACACCTGGGGAACCGATACGAAAACATGGCTCGACTTCGACAATTACACGCCGCGGGACCTGGCGAAGATGCTGGATACCAAAAATTACAAGACTGTAGCGTTCAGCTGGCAGGAAAAGCGTCAGGATCTCTTCGATGGGATTGCCGCACTCCCCGCACCGTTACGGAGCGATGCGGATGAAGCTGTCCGCAATCTGGAATTCAAAGAACCTCAGATGAGCAGTGGCACAGCCATTTCGGCGGCAAAAGAAATTGAAACTCCGCACTTCATCCTGAAGGTCGATTCCCAAACAGGTGCGATCCATCGTTTGCGCAATAAAAAATCGGGAAGGGAATGGGCATCGCCTCATCATCCGCTGGCGCTGTTCTCCTATCAAACGCTTTCGCAGGATGATTACCGGAAATTTTTGGCGGACTACACGGTTATCAAGGCGGAGTATCTTGAGCCCGATCTGGGAAAGCCCAACATCGAACATTTTGGAGCAAAAAACCAGGAATGGCTACCCTCGTTGGTTGAGTTGCGTGAAGAAAAAGATTCAAAGGGACATCGATTCCTGGAGCAATTGAAGATCGACGATCCGGATGCGCTTCAATCCGGACGTGCAGCATTTCCGCAAAAGATGTATCTGGAGTTGCTATTGCCGAAGGATGAGCCGGTTATCCATCTGAATTTCTATTTGTTTCAGAAACCTGCTACTCGTCTGCCTGAGTCGATGTGGCTGGGTTTCAATCCGGTTATATCCGACCAGCAAGGATGGATGCTGGAGAAATCCGGGGAACATGTGTCGCCCTTTGACGTGGTTCGCGGAGGCGGCCGGCAAATGCATGCGGTTTCCAGGGAAATCAGTTTCAAGGAGAACGAGCATTCCTTTACAGTCGAACCGTTGGATTCTCCAGTGTTTGCCATGGGAAAGAAATCGCCGCTGAATTTTTCCAAGGACCAGCCGGACCTTTCCAGCGGCGTCCATTGCAATCTGTTCAACAACGTCTGGGGAACGAATTACATCATGTGGTTTGGCGAGGACATGCGCTTCCGCTTTGTGCTGCGTGCCTGACGCAGAGCGTCTCGGAGATTTTCGATTGCGGTGCGCTCAGCACTCAGGCTGTTTTTTCGCGTCGATGACGCGCAGCGCGATGATGGTTTCATCGTCGAAGTGTTCGACTGCGCCCTGAAACGTGGACACTGTTTTGAGGATGTTGCCTACCACGGTGGCAGCCGAACAGCGGCGATTTTTGGAGAGAACCGCGGTCAGCCGCTCGATATCGAACATCTCATCGCGATCATTTTCCGCGTCGATCATTCCATCGGAAAAGAAGAGAAGAATGTCGCCGGGCTGGGTGGACAGTGTGAACTCTTCATATTCGACATCTGGAAACATTCCCAGCGGAATGCCTGTGGCATTGATCGGCTCAATGCCCTTCGACCGGCTGAAGAGCGGCTGACAGGCGCCGGCATTGGCGATCTGCAGGGTCTTATCGTTGTCGTTCCAGATTGCGAACAGCATGGTGACATATTGCGCGTCGAGCTTGCGTTCCTGCAGTTGCTCGTTCAGCGCCGCCAGCATCTCCGCCGGAGAAGGCTTTTGAGCTGCGAGCGACCGCATGATTCCGCTGACCAGAGCCGCATAGAGTGCGGCGGCGGCGCCTTTTCCGCTGACGTCTCCCAGTACGATTGCGGTTCGCCCGTCGCCATAGTCGAGAAAGTCAAAGAGATCGCCGCCAATGGTACGGGCGGGAACAAAGCGCGCCGCCAGTTGCGCGTGGACGGGGTCCGGCATGGTCTGCGGCAGCAGGCGAAACTGCACCTTGCGCGCCATGGACAAATCATCTTCGAGGCGCTGCTCCTCGTGCGCTAGGCGCTGATACAGGCTAGCGTTTTCAATTGCGATTGCGAGCTGCGACGCAAGCGTGCTGACCGCATGGACGTTGTCTTCGGTAAAGAAATTTGGCCGTGTGTGTTCCAGGTCCAGCACGCCGAGGACCTTCCCTTTGTAGATTAAAGGGACTGCCATCTCCGAACGCGTTTCCGGATGCACGACAATGTAGCGCGGATCGCGGCGGACATCGCCAACGGTGATGGTCTGGCGGCTGCTGACGGCAGCGCCAATCAGTCCGCGCTGGATTGGTACAGGCTCAGAAAATTCTTTATCGGTCTTGCCGAACCGAATGGAAAGCCGGTGAATCAGCATGTTGCGCTTATCGTCCAGCGTCCAGATGGAAAACATCTGATACGGAATGACGCGCTGCAGGAGATTGCCGACACGCTCCAGCAACTGTTCCGGGTCCAGAATGGAAGTCAGTTCGCGGCTGATCTCATGCAGCAGCTCCAGCGTCTGCGCCTGCCGCGATATGCGGGTGTAGAGGCGCGCGTTTTCTACCGCGATGGCCACGCGAGAGGCGGTCAGCTGCAACAGGTGCATGTGTTCGGGCCGGAAGTAATTTGGCTGTTCCGACTGAATATCGATGACTCCGATTACACGGTTCTTTGTGACCAGCGGTACCGCAAGCTCCGAACGCACATCGGGATTGGCGTCGATGTAATTGGACAATGTGGTGACGTCGTTGATCAGCATGGCCTCGCGACGCTCGGCCACTTGCCCCACCACTCCTTGTCCCATGCGGATTCGCATCCGTTCAACTTCCGGAGAATGGCCAAGCTGAAAGCGCATGCGCAGTTCGTTGGTGCGGTCATTCAGCAGCAGGATGGCGAAGATGCGGTAGTCGATGACGGCGCGGACGAGATCGGCAACGCGATGCAGCAGGGTTTGCAGGTCGAGCGTCGTGTTCAGCGCATCGGCAAGGCGGGTAAGGAAGTCGATCTGCAGTGTGTCGACGCGGGGTTCATTGCGCGGCGGCAGTTCGGAGGCGGGGCGATAGTCTCCTTCATATGGGTGGTGTTCCTCCGGCCCCGCAGTGGAGAGAGGTTCTTCCGCCGATCGGCTTCTTTTCGCCTTTGACAAATGAACAGTTTCTGAAGTGTTGCCGCCATCTGCAGTCGCGGACGGGCGCATGGCCTTTTTGGGGGTGGCCACGGTCGAATCGTCTGCGGATTTATTTTTCAGGGAACTCATGTCCGGCTTTTTCAGGATAGCGCAGTGTACTTGCCTGAGGGTTATGTGATCTGACGTTGCCGCGCTCAATTGACGCATCCCACTGTAGCCGCGAAGGACGTGGCTGGAACAGGACGCCCACATCGTTGTTGGAGCGTAAATTCCAGGTCTCAAAGTCGAGATCCTGGGTTACCCGGCGACGAGGGAATGCGTCAGTTGGAGGGCAGGATCGCTGTCAAGATTTTGTGGAAAGAAGATCGTGCGACACCCGGCTCTGCGCGATATAGCTTTGGACAATGCCAACGCCGGAAGACGTGCCGATGCGGTTTGCGCCCGCTTCGATCATGGACTGCACGGCCTGCAGTGTACGTAACCCTCCCGCGGCTTTTACGCCGCAGCGTCCGCCCGCGACGCCGCGAAGCAGGCTTACATCTTCGGCGGTAGCGCCGGCGGTGGAAAAGCCGGTGCTGGTTTTGAGAAAATCGACCCCGGCGGCAACGCAGATCTCTGAAGCGCGCAATTTTTCTTCGAGCGTTAACAAACATGTTTCAAGAATGGCTTTCACCCGAGCGCCGGTATTATGCGCCACTTCAACCACGGCGACGACATCGCTTTGCACCAACGTATTTTCGCGGCCCTTCAAGGCGCCAATATTGATCACCATATCCAATTCGGTCGCTCCCAGACGCAGGGCGGAGTCCGCCTCTTCCCGTTTGCCGCGGGTCAGAGAGGCTCCCAGCGGGAATCCAATCACGGACCCAACTGGAACGCCTGTACCCGCGAGGGCGCTGTGGGCAAGCGCGATCCAACATGGATTTACGACCAAGCAGGCGAAGCGATAATGGCTGGCTTCCTCGCATGCCCGCAGCACATCTTGAGAGGTTACGGTCGGCTGCAGCAAGGTTTGATCGAGCGTGGCGGCAAGATTCTGCCAGTCCTGCAACGCGACGGCAGCAAAGCCGGCAATATCGAAACCGGCACTATTGAAATCCTCTGCAAGGGCAGAGTTGGAGAGGGAGGGGGAAATTGAAGCGCTCATTCGTTTTTTTATCCAATCAAGGTTCAACTCAATCATTTCGCACAGTCACCAGCTGTTCTTTGCATGTACTCTGGCTGATGCGATTGCGTCCAAAGCAGACTACTTTTCTTGGATGTCCGATGGCACAAAGTAGATATCCGGCAGATTGCGATAGCGTTCGTTCGCGTCCATGCCGTAACCTACAACGAACCGATCGGGAATTGTAAAGCCAACATAATCCGCCTCAAAATTTTGCAGGCGGCGAGAAGGCTTGTCCAACAGCGTCACAGTTTTTAATATCGCGGGCTGTTGTGTCAACAAAAGATTTTTAAGGTAGCCAAGTGTTACACCTGTATCAAGAATGTCTTCAACGAGAAGTACATTTTTCCCTTCAATTTTCTGCTCTAGATTTCTGACCAGGCGAACGGCTCCGCTGGATTTTTGGTTTGATCCATAGCTGGCGACGTTGATGAAATCGAAGGCGCAATCCAAGGAGATTGCCCGGGCCAGGTCGGCGAGAAAAATGGTCGCGCCCTTCAACACCGCGACCAGGACAACCGTTCGTCCAGAAAATTCCCGGCTGATCTCCGCCCCCAATTCCTCGACACGCTGTTGAATCTGATCGCGGGTCAGAAATCGTTCGAGCTGCGGCGCATTTGTCGCGTCTGTCATGGAAGTACGTCCTGGAGGAACAAGGCTGGTGCTGATTGTAGGACGAAATTTTGAGCGTGGAGTAAGCGAAGAGTCCGAGAAGAGGGCCTGTATCCTGTCGCTTATACTGGAGGCACAGGTAAACACTGCTGCATGTATCCATTTATTCACATTGGCCACTATTCCATCGGCACCTTCGGAATCCTGCTCTGGCTGGCAGCCGTATCGGGATGTTGGGTGCTTTATAAGAATTTTCAACGCAAAGGCATTGAGGCCGATGCCATCAATGTGACTGCGCTGGTCACGGTGGCGGGTATCGTCGGGGCCAAGTTGTGGCATGTGTTGGAATCGCCGCATCTGTTGATGCAGATTCCGATGGAATTGCTGCTGGACCGGGCCGGATTCGCCTGGTTTGGAGGGCTGGTAGCAGCCATCCTGGTGTTGATGTGGCAGGGCCGGGTGGCGAAGATCGGCGCACTTAGTATGCTGGATCTTACTGCTCCGGCAGCGGCTGTCGGCTACGGTGTAGGCCGGCTGGGGTGCCTGATCTCAGGTGACGGCGACTACGGAATTCCAACTTCATTGCCGTGGGGCATCAGCTTCCGAATGGCCTGGTACCGACCGCCCAACGCGTCCATCCCACGCCGATCTATGAATTTATCGTAGCTTTGCTGATCGCCTGGTATCTGTGGCGCCGCGGCAGTGTAGAAAAACCCCTGGGTGAAATTACCGGAGAGTACCTCGTATTGACGGGCATCGCTCGCTTTCTGGTGGAATTTATCCGCATCAATCCGCGGATTTATTTGGGCATGAGCAATGCGCAGCTGGCCAGCATCGCATCCATCATTGCCGGAATTGTTTTGATCGTGTGGGCGCAGCGCCATGCGCGGACACTGGCGCAGGTTCCAGTTCGCAAGGCGGGCGTGCATACCGTTTCCGGCTAGGGCTTCTGCGCACCGACTGGCCGGTCCCAGTTCATAATTTCCTGAGATACTCCTTCACCTTGTCCAGTTCGGGAAACAACTTCTCGTCGCGTTGAAATTCACGGGAGTGCACGCAACGGCGCCCGCCTCGCACCTGCACTGGATGCTTCAGGTGAAGCATTTCATGGAACAGAAGATATTCGACCGCGTAAGGAGGCGTATCGGGCCGATCGAATACGCGGCTGACGACGATGGTGTTATGCGCGGCATCGTAGTGGCCGAGCATGCGCCGCGCGGTGTGGGCGCTCCACGTGAGCACAGGCTGGCCCAATAGACCGTGAAAGAACTGCCGGTTCAGGCGCTCAAAAATTTCTTCCAGATTGTAATAACGGCCCTGCGCGGTGATCACATTTTTTCTTCCTCGGCTGCGGCGTACCTGTTCCGCTCGGCGCGAGACAGCCTCGCTACTGAGATGGCGTCGATAGCGGTTCGCGTGGATGGCTTCAATCGGCTTACGATAGAGCTTTGCCAGCAGAATATGCGCGATCGCCCGCAGCACGTTCTCCGGCGCGCCTTCCAGCAGATCGGACAAGCGCACCAGCGCCTTGCCATCGCGAAGACGGATGGTGGTGTTGATGCCGGTAAAAGGATAGAACTGAACCTGGAACACGGGCATAGGCGCGCGCGGACGCAGCAGCCGGTATTCGATTGCAAAAATATCGAGCAGGTTGCGTGGATGGGCGATGCGATCCGGTTCTGGTTCCAGCAATGGGAGAAGTGCTGGCTGCGATGCAGGCAAGTGAAAGGTCCCTTCTAGAGCAATTCCACTTTATTTTAGAGAATTTCCAGAAATGTTATTGGTGAGATTTCCTCAGCTCGGACAATCGCGTTCTTGTCTGCGCCTCTTCATCGGGAAATTTTCCCTGCGCCGTGCTCAAAAATTTTTGATAGTACGGGACCGCTTCCCGATAGCGATGCAGGTGATCGAGCGCAGTCGCCCGTAGAAAAGAAGTGGCCGGAACATCTGTGAGATAGCGTGCGCGCTGGTCGAGGGCGGTCAGTACCAGGGAATATTGCTGGTTCTCAGAAGCGGCAAACGCCAGATCGCTCCAGGCATTGCCCTGCCGCGGCTGTAAATTCAGAGATTGCTGGAACATCTGCGCTGCTTCTGCCCACTTCTGTTCTTTCATCAGATTTTCACCGGCTGCGGTCAGCAAATCGGAATCGCGTGCATCTTCGACGAGCAACTGCCGGTACAACGGATCCGCCGCCTCCGCCTGGCCACCGGTGCTATATAGATCGGCCAGCATGCGTGTAATGGCCGGCTGATTCGGGTTCTGGCGGTGCAACGTCTCCAGTTGCGCGATGGCGTCGCCGGTTTTCCCCTGATTGGCCAACGCAGTTGCGGATTCGGCCAGCAGTACGGGATCGTTCGGTTCGCGCTGCAAAGCCTGCTGGAGCACCTGTTCCGCGTCGCTGAATTTTTCTTCGTGAATCAGGGCCCGCGCGAGACCTTCGGCGGCGGGAGTCGACTTTGAATCGGCGGCGAGGATTTTTTTATATTCCTGCGCCGCACCGGCGTAGTTATTTTGATCCTCCGCCAGTTGTGCCGTCAGGAACGTGTCGTCACTCTGCTCAGGCGTCAACTTCAACGCTGCCAGCAGGGCATCGCCGGCAGCGGCGGCATCATGCATCTGCGCATCCACGCGAGCCAAGGTGCGGTACACCGTTGCGATGGTCTGCACGCGGTCGCCGCTCGCCGGTTGCAGGCCCGCGGCCAGCTGCAGTTCGTAGCGAGCATCTCTCCATTGCTCCTGTTGCGCCAGCAATTGGCCTAACGCCGCGTGAGATTCGAACTGCCTGGGATTGGCAGCGTTCGCTTTGCGATAGTTCGCAGCGGCGGAAGAGAGATTGTGCTGCTGCTCTTCGATATAACCGCGGTCATAGAATGCTCTGGCTGTTTGCTGCGCATTGGCGGACGCCAGCGCGATGGCTTTGTCCAAGTCGGGAAGAGCCTGGTCATACTCGTCGTGCACGATCGCGTCTTCGGCTTTTGAAATTAGATTGGCGGCTCGCGCCTCAACCCGATCCGGCGAGGTCGTCGGGCCTGCATCATCGGGCAGCGATGTTCCCGGCGGAAGCGGCGTGGCCTGAGAATAGATCGGTGCGGCGAACGATACGACCGCCAGCAGGCCGAGACAAATGAGAACAGGCTTCACATCAATCTCCCGCTCGCGCAAATTCCGCGTTTTGCGGAGCAGCCTTCAGCACCTTCGCCAGCCATTGTCCTGTGTGGGATTCCGGCACAGGTACGATCTGTTCCGGCGTTCCCACGGCGACGATCTCGCCGCCGCGCTGGCCACCTTCGGGCCCCAGGTCGATGATCCAATCGGCGGCTTTCAAAACGTCGAGGTTGTGTTCAATCACCAATAGCGATCCGCCGCCATCGATCAACTGCCGTAGCGCGGAGAGCAGCTTGCCGACATCGTCAAAATGCAATCCCGTGGTCGGTTCGTCGAGAATGTAGAGCAGCCGGTTCTTGGAAGACTTCGCGGCACTCTGGCTTCCAGCAGGTCTCGCATTTGCCAGATGCGACGCCAGCTTGACGCGCTGTGCCTCTCCGCCGGAAAGGGTGGTTGCCGACTGGCCCAGCCGCACATAGCCGAGGCCGACGTCCGCCAGCACGCGGAGGCGATCCAGAATTTTGACATGGCCGGCGAAGAAATGCAGTGCTTCTTTCACGGTCATATTCAGAACATCATGAATATTCTTTCCCTTGTAGCGAACCTCGAGAATCCCGGCTTTGTAGCGGGTTCCGTTGCATTCTTCGCAGGGCAGCTCGACGTCGGCAAGGAATTGCATCTCGACGGTTACGGTTCCGTCACCCTGGCAGACATCGCAGCGGCCGCCGGGCACGTTGAAGGAGAAAAATCCCGGCGTATATCCGCGCCGCTTCGCATCGGGCAGAGACGCATACAGATCGCGAATGCCGTCGAAGGCCTTCATGTAAGTTACCGGGTTGGATCGAGGCGTGCGGCCAATGGGCGATTGATCCACGAGCACCACGCCGTTCAGATAACGCGATCCTTGAATGGTGTCGTACAAATGGGCGGGATCGGCAACGTCGCTTTCGCCCAGCGCGTAGGCCAGGGCGCGATACAACACATCATGTACCAGCGTCGATTTTCCGGAACCGGAGACGCCGGTGATGCAGGTTAGCGTGCCGAGCGGAATTTCGCAGTCAACCGATTTCAAATTATGCGCGCGTGCGCCGGTCAGGCGAAGCCATTCATTGCCCGGCGTGCGACGGCGCGAGGGAATGGGAATCGAAAGCTGTCCGCGAAGATATTTTCCCGTGAGTGAGTCGGGCGACTGCATCAACTGCGAAAGCGTGCCGGAAGCCAGCAACTTGCCGCCGAGTTCGCCGGCGCCGGGGCCGAGGTCGAGCAGATAATCCGCCGCTCGGATGATGTCTGGATCGTGCTCGACCACCAGCATGGTGTTGCCCAGGTCGCGCAGGCCTTCCAGAATGCGGATGAGCCGGTCGGTATCGCGAGGATGCAGGCCGATGGAAGGCTCATCGAGCACATACATCGCGCCGACGAACTGCGATCCCAGCGAAGTGGCGAGCTGCACCCGTTGCGCCTCTCCTCCCGATAATGTTGATGAGAGGCGGTCGAGCGAAAGATAGTCGAGGCCGACTTGGTTAAGGAAATGAAGCCGCTGGCGGACCTCTTCCAGAATTCTTCCGGCGATCTCCATCTGCGCCGGGCTGAGCTGCATCTGCGAGAAGAACGCCTGCGCCTGACCCACAGTTAACGCAGTGACTTCGCAGATATCAAGATTGGCGATCTTTACCGCCCGCGCTTCGGCCCGCAGGCGTTTGCCTTTGCATTCCGGGCAAAGCGCGTAGCCGCGGTACTTGCTGAGAAACACACGGACATGAAGTTTGTATTTTTTTCGTTCCAGCGCGGAAAAGAATCCACGGACACCCGGAAAGGAACCGGCGCCGTCGAGAATAAAATTCTGTTGCGCAGGTGTCAGGTCGCGCCACGGAGTATCGAGCGGAATCCCCTGATCTTTTGCGGCCCGGCGCAACTCTCCAAACATTGGACGGTACTTCGGTCGGACCCAGGGATCGATGGCGCCATCGTTCAACGTCCGAGTTTTGTCCGGAATGATCTTATCGAGATCGAAATCGAGAGTGTTTCCGAAGCCTTCGCAACGCGTGCACGCACCGTACGGATTGTTGAAAGAAAACAGCGGCGGCTCGGGTTCGCGATACACGCGATTGCAATGCTTGCAGGCATATGCGCCGGAGAAACGCAGCCGTTGGGTCGCTGGAGACGCCGAGCCCTCCTCCGGCACGCGTGGCACAGTTTCGAAGATCACCTCGCCGCTTTCACGGTATCCGGTCTCGGCTGCGTCTACGATGCGGGCCCGCACATCTGAAGAAACGACAAGGCGATCGATCAGAACGAAGAGCGGCTGTGAAAAATCCAGCTCCAGCAGCGACTCCGGCGTGGAAAACTCCACGATGCGG
>Ga0134126_10001407_pt1 | contig 30522 bp, 28 predicted proteins | sample KB31752_FD_96881 | JGI IMG/M metagenome (GOLD analysis project Ga0134126, IMG submission 96881) | Terrestrial soil microbial communities with excess Nitrogen fertilizer from Kellogg Biological Station, Michigan, USA - KB3-175-2 | ecosystem: Environmental > Terrestrial > Soil > Unclassified ... | reverse complement strand
TGCCGCCTGAAAGATGCACGCCGCATCGCCACGCGGTACGACAAATCCGCCAAACCCTACCTCAACGCCATCTGCCTGATCGCGATCGTCTACTGGTGGCTCAATTGAGTTTGGACCCTAGTTGTCGTTACCCCGCAATTCTAATTGTCGCTGAACAGGCACGTGCCGGAGCTTCTTGGTGAAGCCGCGATAGGCGCTCTCCGCATCCGTGCCCTCCATTTTTGCCAACAGGACCAGGCGGGTGGTCCGCTCGACCAACGTGCCGATGGCCAACCCGTTGCGAGCGTCTTTGAGCAAGTCGCCTTCCCAGTGACCCGGCACCGTCCGAGTGGCGACCGCGACGGGCCGCTCGGTGATCGGCGTCATGTTGGGAATCTGGCCGCGGCGGTCGCCCCCCCCCCCCGTGTGCGTGGCCGACGCGTCTTACGTGCCTGACGCAGGGCCGCCAGCAATTCGGTCCGCAAGGTGCCACGCGGCAGCACATACAGCCCAGCATAGATGGTCTCGGCGGACAGCTGCTTCCTCATGGCACCAGGATACGCACGGCGGAGCCGCCCAGCAATCTGCTCCGGCGAGCAGCCCGCCGTCAGATGCCTCCGGACATCCTGCCACAACCACGGGTCGAGAAGTTTCCGTGGTCGCCGTGGATGATGAGCTCGGGTGGCCGCGTGGCTCTGCGCCGTACAGGCCCGATAGGGACGGCCTCGTGTCGTGTTCTGGGCCACCTCACGGCTCACGGTGCTGGGGGTACGTCCCAAGATCCGCGCCATCGTGCGGAGCGAATGGCCCTGGGTCAAGCCCAGACTCAAGGTCTCACGTTCTTCGGCACTTAGGTGTCTGTACGATTTCGTGTGCATGGCAACACCGTAGCCCATCTGGGCTGGCAGTGTTGCACTTGGAGTTAGAACTCAAGACGGTATAAACAGCAGGTGTGGAAATAGGAAGAGGGCGGTGGCAACCACCAACCCCACCGGGGGAATCTCAGCCATGAAAGGAGACACCGCCATGCAGAAGCCGATCACAGAAGTTGAGGTCTGGTCAAGCCGCGAATGGTGGAACCACCTGGAGACACATTTGTGCGCGATCACATTCAGCAGTTTGTCCAGCGGCTGTTAGGGGAAGAGGTCACGCTGCGGCTGGGCCGAGCGAAGTCGGTGCGCCGGGTTGCCGTGGATGCGTCAGCAGGGTACCGCAACGGGTATGGGCAACCGCGGAAGCTGGCGTTGACCTGCGGGACGATCACGGTGCAGCGACCGCGCGTACGCGGGCTGGTGGAACGGTTCGGCAGTCGGCTCCTCCCGCTGTTCAAGCGACGCACCAAGGAAGTCGGCGAGTTGTTGCCCCAGTTGTACCTGCATGGACTCGCACTCGGGGACTTCGAGCTCGCGCTGCGGGGGTTGTTGGGGGAGGGCGCGCCCCTGTCGCCTGCCTCGCTCCAGCGGCTCAAGGCGCAGTGGCAGGGCGAGTATACCACGTGGAAGCGGCGGCGGCTTGATGAGTTGGAAGTCGTCTCTGTGTGGGCCGATGGTCTGTATGTGAAGGCTGGCTTAGAGACGACCAAAGCGGCGCTCCTTGTTGTGACCGGGGCGCTCACGGATGGCCGTAAGGTGGTTTTGGCCGTGGAAAGCGAGCAGCGCGAATCCAAGGAGTCCTGGGGTGCCGTGCTACGGGATCTGCGCACCCGAGGGCTCAAGCTCTGGCGTTGCACCAGCGCCGATGGCCATCTGGGGATCTGGGCGGCGCTGGTCGAGCAGCAGCCCATGGCCGCCGAGCAACGGTGCTGGAACCACCGGCTCGTCACCGTGCTGGATGCCATGCCGAAGCACCTCCAGCCGGAGGCGACGTCCCTGCTCAAAGCGCTGCCGTATGCGGAGACGCAGGCGGCGTGTGAGCAGTTACGAGACCAGTTCAGCCGCCGGTATCGCGCGCGGGTGCCGAAGGCGGTAGAGCGGCTTCATCACGACTGGGAGTGGCTCGTCACCTTTTATCAGTTTCGAAGGAGCACTGGGGTCATCTGCGTACCACCAATGTGGTGGAGTCGCCGTTTGCGTCGGTCCGGCTCCGGACGACGGCGGGCAAGCGGTTCAAACGCGTAGAGTCAGCGACCGCCTTGATCTGGAAAGTCTTGCAGGTCGCGGAACAGACCTTCCGGCGCCTGAATGCGCCGGAGTTATTGCCCCTGATCTATGCCGGGGTCCCATTTGTCGACGGACAGAAGCACACCGCCGAGGTCATCCACCAGGAAGTCGCCGCCTGATTCCATTTACACACCGATTGACAAGCCCTCAATATACATCAGTTCAGTGAAAGGATGTGTGTGATCCCGACAAGTTAATGCACGTCCTCACTGCTGAGAGCAACACATTGCATGCCATCTAGCAGGCGATAATACTTCAATACATCTCCATTTTTCGTTGCCCTAGAGCAAGGTCGCCAACCGCATTGTTCATAAAAACGTCGAGCTGCTGTTGCGTTCTCGTAGACCGACAATACCAACGATCGCATCTGAAAGTCACGAGCTCCACCTTCAATGGCATGCATCAAACGCTGACCGATTTTATTCCTCCGTTGAGCAGAGGCCACACCAATCGCCACTAGCGACATCGATGGCCCAGGTAATTCCGATGCTTGTGGAGCGTCTTGTCGTAGACCAATAAGGCTTTTAATTCGCTCTACCAAGACGATCCAGAATCGAGCGTTAAAAATCAGCCACGGCCTTGTGAGTATTCGGACTGCAACATTCCAGCAGAGGTCACGATTAAGTCTTGTTGAATATCCTACGGGTGCGCCGAGTGCATAACCGACGACTTTTTGATTTTCATCGATGGCAGCGATGGCTATCGTTCCCTTGTTCCTGATAAACCATTTTACAAAAGCTCTAATGTATCCGCGACCTAACAAAGTATTTAGGTGACCTGCGAAAGCGTCCAGATGAAGCTCCGCTACATCGTCCAACATGTCGTCTTCTGTCACTGGAACGACAGTGAGATTTTTTGTCAATTGCATGTTTCTACAGAAGAATTGTTTCTAAGCCCGTCACCCATGGCTATTCGATACACATCCACAATACGTTCCGCAATGTTTTCCAAGCTCAAGCTTGCCACATGCTCTCGTCCGTTGCTTCGCTTCCGTTCCAATAAAACTTTCACAAGCGCTTCCCCCATGGCGTTGGCGTCACTGGGTACCACTGCTGAAGGCTGTACATCCGCTAATCTCTCGGGAACATCTCCAACTGGGGTTGAAACAATAGGGAGGTTACATGCCAGTGCCTCTTTGACTACATTGGGCGACCCCTCAGATCGACTCGCACATAAGAGGACGTCTGCCGCACGGTACCACAGTGGCATTTTGTTGGGCTCCACGTTCTCGATCAGACGCAATTCCGCCCCAGGAATCCGTGACTGTACTATTTGCATGGCGGCCCTCGCTAAACCCAACCCCTTGTTCATTGGGTCATTTCTTACATTGAGAATAACGATCTGGCGTTCAGCCTCCCAACCTAATTGTTTACGCGCGATGTCGTACGGGCCTGGGCTAAAAAGTTCAAGATCGATTCCGCTAGGGATCACTACCGCTCGGTGTCGACGCCACCACAGCTCTTGACGAAGTTGTACACTCTTACAAACTAATGCCCTGGCTCTTAACGCGGCCATGTTAGACAAGAAGATGCCTAGATACGTTCTGATCTTTGAGACTGATGCGCCTGTCTGTAAATCGTTTCCGCAATACGAGATCACAACCGGTCTGCTCACGAATGCCGATACAAAACCGATAACTGTGCCGTATTGGGCATGAATAAGATCAGGATCGAGCCGCTGCACCAGCTTGCGAAGCTCTAACCATTTTCCCACAATACGGATTGGAGAGTGGCTTGTGCCAATATCAAAAGTAGTAATCCGCACTCCGACTCTTTCTAGCGAAGCAATTTGCCGATCAACGAAGATACCAGCCGATGGAGTCGATGCCTTTACTCCCCAGTGGTTAGAAACTACCAGCACGTGGGGTTTACCTTTCATCTCGCATAGATTCCTGACTCAAGACCGGATCAACGGAAGGGGGTCTTGTCCCCAAGAATTGACGAGCCCAGGATTCATACATCGCCAATCGAAACAGGAGGTTTTCCACTGGCAGAGATCGGTCACCAGAATAATACCGCCCTAGAATAGATTTAAGCCCTCGAACATCTATCACAGCACCCAGGTAACGCGGTGCGCTCAAGGTATCCCGGAACCAAGTCGAAAGGGGCCCTGCTAGCCATGCCGGTTCAGGTGTAAGGAAACCCAATTTGCCTCTCCGAGTACGAATACGCTCAGGAAGTACGCCCCGAAACGCCTCTCGTAATATCAACTTTGTCCACCCTCCTGAAAGACGTAGCGAAGCTGGGAGTTTTGCAACCCATTCGACTAGGACATGGTCGACAAAAGGCACTCGTGATTCAATGCCGAATGCCATCATGTTTCTATCTTCAAAGCGGAGAAGGGCCGGTAAACTAAATCGGGTTAAATCTGCTTGAATGCGACTTCCAAGAGACACACCAACGCCCAACGCATTCGGACGACCAGGGAAAGATCCTTCCGGCCAAAGAACAGCGCTTTCCGGCAAAGATCCGTATAAATAGCGCCGCGCATCGACAAATCGACTGGTGCGAATGATTTCCGGCCTGCAGAAGAATGCTACCGCTTCGCGCACTGCGGTCACGTAAGATCGTGCATTTAAAAGTTGTCGCAAATAGACGAGAATGAACTTACGATAGCCGGCAAGCTGTTCATCAGCTCCTTGTCCGTCAAGGAGCACTTTGATGCCATTTTCTCGCGCCAATCGCGCAAGACAATACTGTGCATACACACCTGAGCCTCCCACTGGTTCTTCCTGATGCCAAACCCATTGTTCCAGGTCTTTGGCAAATTCTTCCCCACTAGGGAAAACATAATGACTTTGACAACCTGTAGCCTCAACTACCGCTTCGATGTAGGCTCTCTCATCAAGGCGAGGATCTTCGAAACAGGCACTAAAGGTATGCTGAGTGTGCTGTTGCTGCAGTCGCCTTCTCTGTAATTCCAAATTGGCTACACAGACGATCGTAGAAGAGTCCAGTCCGCCACTGAGACAAGTGCCAACAGACACATCCGACCTCAGATGGAGTGAAACGGCCTCTTCGAATAATCGACGAAACTCTCCTATGAGCTTTACTTCGTGTTCAGGCGAGACTTGAAAATCATCATTAACATGTAATTCCCAATAACGCCAAATTTGCAGCCCTTCACCCTGCCGCCATATCAATGCGTGCCCAGGAGACAAGCGCATAATTCCGGAGACCATTGTTTGATTAGGTTCATGATCAAGGAGATTCCATGCAAGAAACTGCCTGGCTAAGGTCGTATTGACCATCCGGTCAGGAAGAAATTCCAACAATGCTTTCAATTCTGAGGCGAATGCCAATTGTAGGTTTCCATCAGCCCAATAGTGGAACGGCTTGATCCCAAGCCGATCACGAGCCGCGAAGAGAGAACGTTCCTTCTGATCCCAGATGGCAAAGGCGAACATCCCTCTCAGTCGCTCCAGGCAGGCTTTGCCCCAGTGACGGTATGCGGTCAGGAGTACCTCGGTATCTGAATGTCCCTTAAATTGATAGCCAAGGCCTCGTAACTCCTCGGCTAACTCAAGATAGTTATAAATTTCACCGTTATATGTAATCCAATACCGGTCATTAGAGTCTGACATCGGTTGATGGCCTGCATCAGTGAGATCAATGATCGCCAACCGGCAGTGACCAAGCGATGCACCAGCAGTATCGTAAAATCCCTCTCCATCAGGACCCCGGTGGCGTTGCAAAGCAATCATGCGACGGACAGCCGCCATCGCGGCCTTGCGACGGACTCCCTCATACACCAAACCCGCTATCCCGCACATACCTATCCTTCTTACCTGCTAAGGGAAACGCCGGACTGATTGCTATGACTGATCCTTACACATGATCTCATAGCTACTCCCCCAAGATTGCCACAAAGTTTCGAGCCCAGCCTGAGCCCCCGCAACGACACCACGTAGCTGGTCGCCCATAGTAATGCAGAGCTAGCCGCATAGGATCAGGAATTCGTCACCGCGTCAGATTATCTATCCAGCAACTCATGCTATCTATCCATCCTTCCACCCCTCTGCTCGATAGACCGCAAATGTCTCCGAACTCAAACGTTCAAGGCTGAATTCTCGCTCGGCTTTGATTCGACCAGCTTCTCCCATCCGGCGAGATAGCTCAGGGTCTGCCAATAGGGTGGCTATGCGATTCGCTAATGCAGTTTCATCCTGCCTTGGCACAACGAATCCCGTCTTGCCATCATCTATCAACTGGGAAACGTCTCCGGCATCGGTGGCGACTACGGCACGACTGCAAGCCATAGCTTCCAGTACGACATTCGGCAGGCCTTCCACGTCGGACGTATGCACGAGAAATGCTGCACCGGCAAGTAGGTCTGCAATATCGTGACGGCTCCCCAAGAAACGAAACACCTGTTCCACACGTAACTCTCTCGCCATAACCTCTAGTTCTTCTCGCAAGGGCCCTGAGCCGGCATGGAGGACCTCAAATTCTATGCCCTTCTCAGTGAGATATGCGACAGCTCGAAGAAGGCGATCCCAACGTTTGACTGAAAGGAGGCTACCCACCGCCAAAATATATCCTCGTTCAGAGTGGTGCCGAGGAGAGAATTTCTTCAGATCGACCCCGTTTTTGACGACGTAGTTGCGGCGAGGGCGAAAAAAGGTGGCGACGCGCCCTGCATTCTGTGCCGCAGTGGAGCTATTGAAAATTTGAGCAGGGGGCCATCGCGCGCACAGTTTCCCCAGCAGCTTCCCAGTTTTTTGACGCTCTAAAACAAAGTTGCTTTGTATCGCCCCAATTGGTATGGCTGCTGTACCTCGCGCAGCCCACCAAGCAGTGATATTGGTATAGAACGAGTACGAATGAATCACTTCAGGTCGCAGATCAGCCACCAAACTGTAGAGAGCCCGCAATTTAGCCAATCGTGAAGGCTTCGTGCCTAGGGCAACTACCGGAACATCAAGCGCACGGATTTCTCGAGCATAATGATCGTTGGGAGAATTGCCCCATACAGCAACGACCGGTTGATACTGTCTTCGATCCATGGATTCAATCAGGCAGAATAGCTGTCGCTCTAATCCTCCTAGACCTAATTGTCCGACAAGATAAAGGAGGCGGCAATTCACGTGGATGGATCCTAGACTGGAGGCTTCGACAGGTCTTCCCATACTCTTCAAGTCTATTGACTTTGACAACTGCCTCTCTACGTAAAGGGTTCTAGACCCGTTGAATCAAGCTTTAGAACTTCCCCAAATGGCTGTGGGAGCTTCGGTAGTCGATGGAGAGTTGCTTGCCACAACTTCCGGCACGATGCCGGTAGGCCAAATCCAATACCGAGCCCCAACCAGTAAGCCTATACCCAGGGCATATGCTTTATCATAAAAATTGTGTGTCTGAAGCAACAACATACTGAGGGAAACAATAAGACCAACCAACGCTACTGCAAGCTCATCACGCCCAGCTCGCAATGGAATTGCACGATAGGCGCACCATAGGAATAACTGATATGCAAGCAAGCCGAAAATTCCCCAGAAGATTGTGATCTGTATCAATGTGTTGTGTGCGCCAACCACGTGATCACGTCCGGAAAATCCATTCTTGGTTCCCCAGTCGCCGTAGTAATTTCCTGCTCCGACACCGGCCAGGATATAGTCTGGCAGACGGTCGAGCGCGGTCGTATATAGCTTTGCACGGCTCTCCATCCCACCCTGGTTCACCTGAGTCGAGTACTCCATCCTGGACCAAACCGCATTAGGAACCACCATATACACGGCCAACCCTAAGACGCCCACAAACATCAACGCTTTCCCATGTCTGATTCCACGAACATAGAAAATCGCTCCAAAGGACATGAGCCCCATTAGAACAGCCCCGCGAGACATCGGCAAGTAAGAAGCGATGAGACAGAATGCGGTTATTCCCAACAGATATAGCCTAAAATGCTTCCACCTGTCCGACAAACACAGGGCAAACGCGACGATGGCTCCCTGAACGCACACGAAAGCCAGGCTATCTATGTTGGCCTCCATAGGCTTATCCGCGAATGCTTCACTGCGAGCCTTGCTGGCCTCTGCGAAATCATCGGCCCGAATTTGTTGGAGGCCTCCGTAAGAAGTCGCGTACAGCATCACAGATACCCACAAGCCGGCAAGAATATATGCATACAGGCCGGCCGCCAATGCCGACCGATCTCGACATAGTACCGCAACACTTATTGCTCCTACGATCATTTGTCCGAAACGGATGATGTCAGTATATCTGGATAGGGGACTCGTCGCTTCCAGCAGGATGCTGACACCGATAAAGACATATGCTGCAATGAAAAGGGAATGAGGCAAAATCACACCCAACTCCCGGGAACGATTCACCAGAACGTAAAGAATCAGCATGGAAAAGATCAGAAACATCACGCTCATTCCACCCACTGCTGAGATATGATCTTGCATGGGTAAAATTACAACGGTGATCATAAGCAAGACTCGTTCTACCCAAGTGGAACTAGAATGGGACGACCGACTTTTGCTCAATATATTTGCCCCGCCAGCGGGTGGTGTCTGGGTCAATTTGACGGATCGGTCAATCATAAAAGCTACTTAAGCCATTCCCTGCTGGTATATTGAATGATCCATGCCTAGTTAGTCTTGTCAGGAGTCATGCACCTGCGTAGGGTGGCATCGAGGTTCTTTGAGATGGTGGTCCACGAACAGATCTCGCTATTCTTGGGCTCCAGACCTTGGCCACCAACCACATCCTTAAGAAACGATACCATACCCTGAATCTCTGTTCCTGTAAATCTTTTGACCAACCCAGTAGGCTCGGTTATTGCCTCTGCGTCACTGCTGAGGGGAGCAATGAGAAGAATAGGGGTTCCAAGCCCAATGGCTTCAAATATTTTGCCTGTCACAATCCCCTTGTCTTCTAATGTGTCTTGTTCGGCCGCTGATGTGATCACCACCGACAAGTTTGCGCCCTTGACAGCCGATAAGACCTCCTGTCTGGGCACTCTTCCGTGGTACACAATGCGATCGGCCAAACCAAACCGATCGGCCTGTCCTCGAATATGGCCTTCATCCACGCCATAGTAATGGAAGTACCATTTGCCGGCGCTGTCAGGTAGAGACTCCTTGAAAATTTTGAGGGCAGCTAGAAACGGAGTGATAACCCGCTTGGGCGGATAGAAGATTCCGGCATACACAAACGCACAATGTCCGAAGTCATACGGTTTGATCTCCGCCATCTCACCGGAATCATAGCCATTCGTCAGAATGTGAAGTTTTGCACCCACACCAAAACGTTGATCTAATGCAAGTCCCCATGAAGGTGATACGATCGTGGCCGCTGCACAACCCCCAAGCGCATCCGCCTCTCTTTTAACGGCAGCTGGCGGTGGAAGATGTCCATGATGGGGATTCCCAGTCCATGGATCGCGATAATCCAGCACGTAGGGTCGGCCAAGCCGTTCAGCAAGACGTTTAGCTAGGCTGAAAGTCCCAAATGGTGGGCCGGACGCCACGATTATGTCTACGTTGTCGGCAGTTAGACCGGAACAGGCTCGATCCACTGCTTTGATCCAACCAGCATCCTTGTCGACGCCTAGACGCCGTGCGACGGCACGACAAACTCCTCCAGCAAGCCAGCCTAGGCTCTCATTCCAACAGTTGAGATGCTCCGGTACCAGACAACGCCATTGATGGTCGGTCAGAATGCGACCGATGCCTTCGCGCTTGAGATAAGCGTCTATGTCTTCAGGTACATCGAGGTGGCGAAAGACGGAGGGATGAGGAGTGACGACGGTAATATCCCACCCTAACGGCTTTAGATATTTGACAATGTTCCATGTTCGTACACAGCCGGCGCTGCGCAGTGGAGGAAAATTCCATGTCAGAAACAATAGTCTCGCGTTCCTATTCAACAGGGATCCCCCTAAGGTCAGGCATCATCATCCGGTCAGATCCATCACAGCATTGTTGATCAGAAGCAGAGACTATATTGCTTCGAACTGAAGCCCTGTGAAATATTCTTTATAAGGAGCCCCAAGCCGGTTACATATCGAACCAGCGATAGTATGAACCAAGGTGTCCCAATCGACTTGTCGCGCGATGCTTCGACGCTTCTCAATTTGATCGATCGAAATGGCCTCTGGCAGAAGCGACCCAGTCAACGCTCTGGACCATTCCTCTTGAGTACTGGCCAGCTTAATAACATGGACAAAATCCAACAGAGATCGTATGGACGTTCCCACAATCGGCTTCCCGCCAGCCAGATATTCATTGAGCTTGAGCGGATAAATGTACTTTGTGTAATCGTTAGCCTTGTACGGAAGCAGGCAGACATCCATATGCTGTGGATAGGCACACGCGACTTCTATTGGTTTGTGTCCGAGAAAGTGCACGTTCGACAATTCGGACAATTGATCCACGAGCGGCGCGTCAACTCCCAGCTTGCCTCTGGGTCCCACGAACACAAAAGACCACTCCACGTGGCTGTTCGCCAACTCAAGTAGGAGCCGAAAATCCAACTGCGTTTTGACGATCCCAACATAGCCAAGCCGTGGGCGTGGAATCCTTGCCAAATCAGCCGGCTCCGCTTGTGGAACCGCAAATGCTCGATAGTTCACGCCATTGGGAACAAAGCGCGTGTGCGGATTGAAATGACCTTTACGCTCCAGCAAGGCCGGCGAGTGGATGAATACTTGGTCTACTCGCTTAATCAATTGTATTTCTTGATTTGTGAGAGGCTGCTCGGAAGGAGAGAACGAATATTCATCCACGATATGGTAGCAGCTGAGATCATATGAGTGACTGTCCAAGACAGAGTCGAAATGCGGGCGCCAGAGATAAAAAACGATAGTCTTGCACCCGCGTTGACGAAGCAATGCTGCCGCTCGGCGACTTCGTTCCGCCGCAGTCCACGAGGCCAGCCAGGCGGGTCGGCCAAACTGCGGCAACCAACTCTCCGGCTGATATAAAGCAAAGCCCTCCGGGAACATCTCCAAAGGATGAGAGCAATTCGCCGGCTTCCCACCGCCGAGCACGAGTTCTCTCCAGCTCCCGGCAGGCTCCGCCCACAGGACATGAAAATATCTGGAGAGGCGAGTAAGCACCTGATGCCGCGACAGCCAGGGGCCGCCCCATTTCTCTGGGACAAATGCGACCACTCCGATTTCAGAAAAGAGCGGTCGAGGTACCCTATTATGGTTAGGGTTCTCACCAACATGCATTGGAGCGACCTCTGTGATCATTATGTGTATGTCTTTATCGCTCGGTCTGCTACTCCGGATCTGATAACCCATCTTGGAAGAATTTCACAGAATGTCGGGCCGCAGGACATTAGTCAGACATAGCATACCGGAACCACATCGCTCAGCTTTCGACATTGCATGGAAGACAACGAGAGATGTTTGGGTTTCGATGATCGGCTATCTTCTTGATAGACAAATACTTGATATTTCTCAGGCTGAGAGCAGGAATCGAACCTCTCGACCTTTGAAAAATAGCATTCATATCTGTCGAAGTAGTCTAGCCCTGGTGCTCGCACATGACCAAATTCATTCGGGTCAGGCTCAGAAAATTCGACGGTTTTTCCTGAGTAGATAGGGACGGGAAGAATAGCCATGCCGTTCGGCTTCAAAATTCTTCGGATTTCAGAAATTGCTTTCTTGTCATCCGGGACATGCTCCAACACATGTGAAGCAAAAACAAAATCGTACGTATGATCGTTGAATGGAAGAGATTGAAGGTCCACGATGTGATCAGCACTCTTCATCTTCAAGTCGGCAGTTTCATATTGGCCAAAGCGCTGTGAGAAGAACTCCCGAAAGAATGTTTCTGGGGCAACGTGAAGCATCTTCAAATGGTCTACTTTTTTATCTCTTAGAACTGTCTGTAAGACTAGAAACTGAAGACGGTGCCGCTCCAAGGCGGTGCAGTTTGGGCATTTTGCGTGTTTCCTGACACTGTTATGAGTGGCCTTATCCAAGAAGGGCCCACAGTAACCACAGATGGGGCATTCATAGCGCTCTTTATCACGATTGCAAAACCTAAAAGCCAAAACATTGAGACTATTCCTCAGTCCGTAATACCGCATTTCCTGCTCCTCATGTGCAGTCGAAGACCTAGAATTCAATGACTTATTTACCACTGAGACAAAAACCTGAGTTCATCCGCCATGATGAACATACGTTCCTAATCATCCCTCCCACACAGCTGCTCAAGCTCTGTACCGAATCTTTTTCAATAGGGTTTCAACCGTTCGCTTGGGATTAAAAAGGTAATCGATGGTCTTTGAGCAAACGGCAATGGCCAATCTCGGCAGACTCAACGGATGCCCCATGCTTTCCATTTTCTCTCGGTGAAATATCCAAAACTCTTTTTCTCTTACCATGAACACTGAGACAGCAAGATAATCATAGTATACGGCCCAATAATATATGAGCCGTGCTCTTAATTCATCCTGACTCAAGACTGCCGGACCGAACTTCTGAAGCCGATCGATATTGTTAGGAAGATAGGTATTGTACCGCTTACTGAAAGTCCTCCCATCAGCTTCCCGTATTCTAATGTAGGTCAGCACTTGATGCACAAAGCCAAAGTCCCAACTTCTCAAGATCCGAAGGCACGCTTCCGAATCGCGATGGCTATTGGACTCATCGTAAAACGACTCCGAGGCTCTGACGAGGTCTGACCGCAGCAAAAGCGCCGTGGGACTTCCAAATACATATGGTTTTCCCAAAAGAGTCCATCGGCTGATCTCTCGACCGGATATCACTGAGCTGGCATACGGCAATCCATCCCATGACACCCTGTCTCCGACCAAGCTATAGGCGCCGACGATGGCGACCGTCGGATGAGCTTCCGCCAATTCAACCATTTTCATGAGGCATTCAGGGAACAGCCAGTCATCGGCATGGACGACTTTGCAGTACATGCTGTTCGATGCAATCTGACGAAATGCAATGTTCCCATTTTGGCCGACGCCAACGAAGTCTGAGTTATTATGTATACGGATCCTCTTGTCTTTCTTAGCATAGGCTTCTGCAATTTCCAGGGTCCGATCGGTACTGCAATTATTGACGATGCAATATTCAAAATTATGATAGGTTTGCGCCAAGACACTCTCAATACACTCAGACAAATAACTCTCGCCGTTGTAAACGGGCGTCAGTACGCTCACTAAAGATTGAAATTCTGATCTCATACCATTGCCTGACTTATTCCTTTCGTCGAACTATCCCGAGACTATCCAATAAGCCGATGTTCAAGTATCATAGCGCTCGAAATGAAATTGAGGCTCCGCAAAAAGTTGAACCCAACTCAAGATGATTGACCAGGTAAGGCGATGCCTAACAAACTCCCGCGGCGTTTGTAGCCTGAAGGAATCGAAAATCTGACTCGACGATTGGCGGCTGATTTGTCTTCTGCTAGGACTCTTTGCTCCCCGCCTTTTCCAAAACATTCACAACAAATTCCTTGTAGTCTTCTGCAAATTTTCCCCTTGTATGATTGGCCCGTGCGAATTCCCAAGCTTTCCTAGCCATCTGCCGAAGCTGGCCGGAGGGAAGATTTGACATCATTTGCACGGCATTTTGTATGGTACTGACGGAATTGTCCTTCAACATCATGCCAAAATCCTCCACGTCAACACTTGATTCATAGCTGACAAGGGGAATCAGCCCTGCATGCATACAGACAATCACATTCCCTCCTCCTGCTTCAGCGCAAGAAGGATAGACCACCCCCAGACACTTCTTAGCCATCACCGTAAATTCTGGGGTTTCTACATCGACCCATCCCACCGCATGAATATTCGGGGTTTGATAGAGCTCTTTATGGTACGCTGTTACAAAATCTTCTTCCTTTTTTAACGGACCACACACGTACAGATGATAATCCGGCATTTCAGCAAACGCTTCTAATACCAAATCCAATCCTTTATGTACGAATCCGTGGCTGCCGAACCAAAGAAAATTCGCCCGACAGGAGCCGAACTCTTTGTCATCCGGCCAGGGGTACACAACCGGAGGCGTCTGAGGAAGCTTGCAAACCGGCTTGTTTGAATACCGGAGTGTATTGACATTGAAATCATTGCCGCAAACAGTAATGCAATCAGCATGTTCAAGGGCTAGAGTTTGTTCAACTATTCTATCGCTTCCTTTGATCGTTATTCCTCTTCTCTGCTGCAGCTCCAATTTACGTCGATACGTCGAATAGTTATTATAAACCCAATGAGCCGTATCCAGATGGGCGATCTTGATACAGTTACTATCGAGCAATCCGGCAATCCGATCAAAATTAATCCGGTGGCCGACGAACAACGCGTAGGGCTTCGTCGGCTGAAAGACGTGATTATGGGAATCGATCACATCTACAGAATATCCCAAGTCTAAAAACGTTTTCGTGATCTGCAGACACCGCCATTGGCTGGTATGTGAATTTGGAATAGATTCACCAGGCTTTAGCAGGAATGGCTTAATGTGATATGAGATAAGCACATTGCCTTGAGATTTGCTTCCAGGCTCAAGTGATACTGTTTTCTCATATACCTTGGGGACATACCGCCTAACATCTAGACCGAACTTCCTAAATATTTCCCTCATCAATTTCTTGATCGTTCGACCGATCACCGAGTAATACAAGGAGGATTTTCTTGCTCGTACTGGGGGCAGGCTGACTTTGATGAGGTTTATTGGGAATAGATTCCCGACCATTCTGTCCCCTTGTTCTAAATCTCTTTCTTTAATGAATGATTCCTCGTTGTACCATTCCCAGTGATCATACCATGTCCAGCATTTATTCCTCTTATAAATGTCCCTAATATCGCGCGCCAGAGCCTTATCCGTTTCGAAGGAAGCATATTCGAAATGAAATCTATTCAGATGACTCACCATCAACTTGAACGATTTATTGCTGACATAATTGGAGTACCACAAATTAAACTTTATCTTGTCTTGCAAACTTTTGACGACTTGATATACTTGTATATGCTCTTCATGCCCATACTCACCCCAAGGATTATGGGTAAACACATTGAGGCGCCCTATCAAACGCTGTTCAAGCTGCTGCCTCAGATTCTCGTAATTCTTTTTATATTTCTCACTCTGGCCAGGCGGCGTCTTGTTCACAATCTCTATTCCATACTCCGTAACCACCGGATTGTTCCAATCCCCACCGTTGAACACCTTTGACTGATCGATATCGAGAATGGATAGACTCTTCAGCGGATATGCGGCCAAACTCTTCCGTCTTCCAACATTCCACCCAGGGTAAGACTCGTTATTCACAAAACAGATAACAATCTCATTGACTTTATCCAAGAGGGAACTAAACCATAACACCTCGTCGTCGGGGTGTGCCGACACAATGATGGACTTTTCAAGCATGGTAGGAAACAGCATCATGCACCTAGGCTAGGAAGCGCGTTGTTGGTTGTCTCCAGAACTGATGGGCACAGCTTGGTCGCTTTTCAATATTCGACGTTCGATTAGGAGCCTATTGAGCGATAGAAGAGGGCACTAGACCATCCGTCCATTTTCACTGGCTCGACACACCTTCCAATCAAGCACGGGCGAGACGACACCATCACGTTTGGGCTGCAACGTGCAGCCCACTCCTGACACATCGAACGTTAATACTCTCTGAAGCCTCTCAATAATTCTCACTCCTTCGACAAACGCGGCGAACGATAACTGATAGCGGCCAGGTCTCAGTAGAAGAGGGGGGATTTTTGTAGTAGCACAATAGATATCGGGATTTCTGACGCATCCATTCCATTCCGGCATATCGGTATCCATCGACTCAAACACGAGACAATTCATCGAATCATGAAGAAGACATGTGACGGAAAGATTTCGTATGGGGACCTTTACTTCATAGGCAATCTCGACCAGAAGCGATTCGTTGAAGTTAATGATGGCTAGAGGTTGTTCATCAGGGGATAACAGCCGTACGGACTTAAATCGGACATCAGAGTCGTTAGGCTTGGAAGATTCATCTGACCAGCTCGACTTGAGCTCTGTCCCGGCTACTGACGACAAATAAGCGGCTACTACCTCTCCAGCGGATCCGCTCCGTTTCAATCTCCCTTTCTCCAATTGCACGGCTCTTCCACAAAGCTGCGTGATGGCCCCCATGTTGTGACTGACAAACAAGACGGTGCGGCCCTCTTTGGCCACCGCTCCCATTTTGCCGAGACACTTTTGTTGGAATCCTGCATCCCCGACTGCCAGCACCTCGTCAACTATTAGAATCTCCGGCTCAAGATGGGCTGCAACGGCAAAGGCCAATCGAAGATACATTCCACTGGAATAGTGTTTTACGGGAGTATCGATAAACTTCTCGACCTCGGAAAAAGCGACAATTTCATCGAATTTCCTATCGATCTCCTTCTTATTCATACCGAGGATCGCACCGTTTAAATAAGTATTCTCTCTCCCCGTTAATTCCTGGTGAAATCCGGTCCCCACCTCCAAGAGCGAGCCGACACGCCCGTGGATTTCGGCAAAGCCCGTCGTCGGCTCTGTGATCCGTGAAAGTATCTTTAAGAGAGTGCTCTTACCGGCACCGTTACCACCGATAACCCCAATAACCTCCCCCTGCCTCACCTCGAAAGAAACCTCCTTCAACGCCCAGATCTGCTCATCTTGTCCAGTGTCGACCGCCCCCTCTCCTCGTAACAATCGTCCCACCTTGAGAAATGGAGCGGCGAATGCCGAAGCCAAAGTATCCCGTAGCGTCTTATATTTTTCCGCTTTACCGATGCGGTACTTCTTGCCGATTTCCTCTACTCGTATGGCAATATCACCCATGATTCCTCGCTGCAGGCTCAGAGTTAGACGCGTTGTCTGCACTCTACTCTCAGCTGCGTCCTACTGCTACGAATGCCGGTTACCACGACATCAAACTACATCAGCAAAAGTCTTTTCCAGACGACGGAAATAAAATATGCCGCTTACCAAGATCGCCAGAGCAGCCAGAAAAGACACAACCACCATCAGCCCTGGCGCGGTCTCTGCCCCAAGCAAAGCCCAACGGAATCCCTCGACCACTCCGACCATAGGATTGATGCTATAGAGCGTTCGCCATGGTTCTGACAATAGACTGCTGGGATACGCGATCGGGGTTGCGAAGAGCCAGAGTTGCGTCAAAAAGGGGATAATATGACGCACGTCGCGGAAATGGACGTTTAATGCAGAAAGCCAGAGCGAGACACCAAGTGACGTAGTAAGGGTCAGCAGAAGCAACACTGGGAGCCAGACCACCTTGACTCCCGGGAAAATGCCGTAATAGAGCATCATTCCGAGCAACACCATAAAAGCAAGCGCAAAATCGACGAGCCCCGAGGTCACTGCCGCGATCGGGACACACAGCCGAGGGAAATAGACTTTTTTGATTAGATTCGCGCTGCCGACTAGGCTGTTGGACGCTTGACTCAACCCTTGGGAAAAGAAGGTCCAGGGAACCAAGGCGGCATACGTAAAGATCGGATACGGAATGCCGTCGGAAGGGATTTTCCCTAATCGACCAAAAAAGAGGCTAAAGACGAGCATCGTAAACACGGGTTGGATAATCGCCCATGCTGCACCCAAAGCCGTCTGTTTGTAGCGCACCATCACATCACGCCAGATCAAGAAGTAGAGCAGCTCCCGATACGCCCATAACTCTTGTAGTTGAAGCGCCACCCATCCCTTGGACGGCTCGATCCGAATGACTTGAGTATCTGGTTGCATCAGATGACTCACGCGGTTTCTCTCATGGTGGCGTCGGAGTAAGGGAAGCGTCATGTTAGTCCCTCTTAATCGCAATCAACATCCATCACAGCGCTTATCGGACTGGACGATCGATGCCATTCGATCGTTCTTTGAATACCTTCATATATGGATATCTTCGGCTGCCAACCCAACACGCGACGTGTATGCTCTATATCAGCGGTTCGCACCTCTTCACAAAATCGACTCGACAGCGCCCCAAACTGCGGCTCGATCGATACTCCCATAATTTCGACAATCTGGCGGATCATGGCTTCTACCGAAACCAGCTGCCCTGTCCCCATATCAATCGTCGAACCTTCAACTCCAGGGATCGACATGGCTGCGATGAAGCCATCTATCACATCATCCACATAGATCCAATCGGCACGCCACTTCCCACTCGTCAATTTCGGCTGATCCCCTCGCATAAGCGACTGGATGGCGTATGGGATCACTTTTGTTGGATTCTGATTCGGTCCGTACACCATGAATGGGCGGACGATCACCACGGGTGTTTGATAGATACAATGAAACATCCGGCCAAACGCGTTGCTGGCCCACTTCGATGCCGCATATGGAGAACTAGGAGGGCTGTCTACCTGGCCGGCTTGAGGTTCAGTTAAGGACCCGGTCAGAATGATGCGTCGGCAACCAATTTCGGACGAGCTTGTCAACACGTGAACTGTTGTAAGGAGCTGACTTCGGAACGTTGGCAAAACATGACAGATGTCCGGATCTCCTATCGCTTGACCGGACAAATGGAACACTACGTGAGGCCTCACGTTTTCAAACAAGTTCTTGGTGGCAGCACAGTCTTCAAGATCTACCCTCCACCATCGTAGATTCTCAGATGGAGCGCCTTCGAGGGTACGAGAAACTGCATGAACTTCCACTTCACATTCAATCAGCCGCCGGCAAAGGTGAGAGCCGAGAAACCCGCTGGCTCCCGTCACTAACACTCTATCCCCTCGACCAAGCAACGGCCGATTAAGACGGCTGTCTTTCTCAACTAGAAATCGGCCACTCATTCCTTATCAACTCTCGGCATTGAAACGCGCTTTGTAGTCTATGAATACATCAGTGAGGGACATGAACCGACGGAAATACGCAGATGGCCCGCATTTTACTCAGATGAACTGAGAACATAGCAGTACCGAACCCTGTCACCACACAGAGAACAAAAGCGCTCGAGTACCTCATTCCCACGCTACAGTCAGCATAAACCCCGCTTGACTGCGCGAGTATTGGAATTGGAGTGCCGAGGCATTAACGTCAACATTTTGGTAAATATAAAAGATCTCGCCTGTAATGGTTCTGGTCAGCTTATAGGCAAGCTTCGACGATGCCGTGATATTCTGTAGCTTCCTGTCTGTATTGGGGAAGTATTCATTGTAGCCAAAGCCGACCATCCCATCGAGGATGAGCCGTTCATAAATTTTACGGCTGATTCCCAGACTGGCAACATTGCTGATCGTCGCTCCACCCTGCAGGAAATACGATGGCATACCTTGCCGTGAAAGTCTGAGATAGACGACGGTATCTCGCTCGGGTTGAGTGTTCACCGTAAGGGTGCCCGACGGAAATGCCTGCCCCGCCGGCTCGATAAACGTGATCCCGCCTTGGATGGTGAAACTCCATTCTTGAAACTCCTTGGTATAGTCGCCCGCTAACGTTATCAGATTGGTATCAAAAGTCCTGCCGCCCTGAGACCCCGACTGGGTGATAAAAGTCTGCCGATACAAGACTGCGACACTGTCGTTTCGTGTCAGCTGATAGCGCGGTCCTCCGAACCAGGTGTGTGCCATGGTGTTAAAGAAGACTGTGGCTCCTTGTAGGTCTGCTGTGCCCCCTTGAACTCTCCCTATCCTCCGAAGCACAAATGTGTACCCCCCTTCCACAGAGAGATCTCGGGACACGGGGTAATTCCCGTTGACCTGCGTGGTATTGTAAAGCGTATTGGCTCGAAATCCCTGGATGCCGGTAGTCAAGCCGGCGTCTGCGGGTAGATCCCTCACTCCCTGCAGAAAGCTCGGTTGTTCTGGGGTATATCGCAAGTTCTCCGCAATACGCAACTTCGCGCCTCGGACATACTGATCAATCCATTGGTCCAATCCAACATGGCCGTTGAGTGTTGCGCCGAGATAATTCCGGTTCGTGTTTTCCACATAGGTTTGGAAGAGTCCTCCCATCTTCATATCCACTTCGATGTCTCGCGTCTTATGCAACAACGCTACGTTAGCGCCAAACATGTTCGCAAAATCCCCGACCTGTGTGCCCGGGGCTAATAACTGCTTCGGTCTACGATATATATTAGAATCATAATATGATCGCAAACTTGCCGATGGGACAACGATCGTCTCTGCATGGACCGACAACACCGGCAAGGCTCCCCAGAGAAGCACAGCAGCAACCACGAATCTGAGCAACAATCTGATCTCAGCACATCGACAAGCCCACAATAGAATCACCAAAACTCCTTTTCAGGGATGGCTGCTCATGTGATGAAGATCGCGGTTCACCAGTCCGCTCGTCCTACCGCCTGCATGGGGCTTTGAGAAAACCGAGTCAGCGAGGTCTGGGACGTTCTATATGACCCCGTCACGGTACGACAACCGTATCACCGGAGGCCAGCACGATATTACCTGGTTCACCGCGACCACTGACGAGATCATCATAACGCAGCGGAATGTGGATCTCCTGACGTTTGTGACCGGGACTTTCAATCACCCGCACAACTTGCAACCGATTCTTGCTCGCATAGTTTGTGAAGCCTCCAGCCATGGAAATAGCTTGGAGCACTGTGACATACGATTTAAGCTGATACTTACCAGGCTTCGTCACTTCTCCTAACACAAACACCGAATAGCTATTGAGCTCTTTGACGTTGACCGATACCGAAGGATTCTGGATATAGCCCTTGAGACGATCGGTAATCTGCGCAGCAAGAGCCTCCGCCGTAAGGCCTGCAGCCTGAATGTCCCCGATGATCGGCATCGATACATATCCATCCGGTCGTATCAAGGTAATCCTTGACAGGTCCGGATTCTTCCAGACGTTGATTTCTATTAGGTCTTCAGAGCCGAGAAGAAATTCGGTCGGAACATCGGAAGCTTTATATTCCCTCGATGTTACGGGCCCCAGACAACCGGCTTGGATAGCAAAGGAGCACAACAAGAGCCCAATCGATAGAGTTCTCATCTTTGGCAAATATGCCGTGCCTATCCTTGCCCATCTCGCGTAATTGTCCACAGTAATCCTTTCCGGTATTCCCTACCGACCAGGGAAGACCACCATCGACTCACTCGGAACCACAAGCGTATCACCGGGTTTGAGTTCAAAATTATCACTGATTCCGCTTCGAAGCACGATGTCGTCGTAGCTCGCCGTGAATCGTTTTTGACCTGGAGCAGTTTCAATAAACCGGAAAATGACTATCTGATTTCGCGCTGCCGTCTCTTTGAATCCGCCCGCGATGGTAATCCCCTGGAGGAGCGTCATTTTGCTTTTTAACGGATATCTCCCCGGATGGGCAACTTCACCCAGCAGAAAAACGTTGGAACTATTGACCTCTTTCAACGTCACGGCAACGACTGGATTCTGAACGTATTCTTTCAGTTTGCTTGTCATTTCTTCAGCCAATTGGGTAGGCGTTTTCCCTACAGCCACGACGTCACGAATAATCGGCATTGAAATTCGCCCATCGGGACGCACTTGCACTTGTCTTGACAGGTCCGGATTCCTCCATACAGTTATGTCCAGCATATCTTCGGCACCGATCACATACTCACTGCTGACCGCGTTCGACAGCTTATCCATCACCACCTGACTGATCGCTTTCTCGGTCTGCGGCGTCGCAGCAGGCAATACGGTGGTCTCTGTCGGCAATTTGCCGGCGCCGGATGGCTTCACCGAACCCGAATCACAGAATCCGGAGCCCGAGCTTACCGCCAACGCTAGCGAGATGATGGGAACCCACAGGGAATATTTCATAATATAGTTCTTTCTGTTGGTACTGCGCCTGCGCCGAACCCAACGTTCAAATTATACATCTTCTGAGACTGCTTCAGGCATGCACGAATTGCCCGTCGATATTCTGGTGTCCAGCGGCTGCAACGACATCTCCCCGATTCCTGGTTAGATCGATACACATATCCTTCCGCAGCAAATCGGGCCGGTTATACAGGGCATGTCGAAATACGTGAAGAAAATAAAACTTGTCGATCCAGGCACTGTTCTTGTGCTGAGAGGCACCGAGATAGATGCGATGAGAGCAGGGCTTGAAGCCAGGAAGTCCGACATTTTCTGTTCGATCAAACCCAGCTTTAACCAGGCAGGGTGCAAACGTTTTTCCAATTCCTTCTTATCCATAGGATACTGCCCATAGAAGAATACATCCGGTAGGTTGCAGTAGTCTTGTGGTTTAGGAAGCCCTCTTTCCGAATCAAACCCACAGACGTCGATCTCAATATTCACCATTGTTTCAACCAGCTCGGGGGCTCTTTCCATGGCAAGCAACCCTTGTCCCCAGCTACTCCAAACTCGATCACAGAAATTCTTTCATTCCACAAACTTTTCCACGCGCTGCTCACTGGAGCACGCCCAGATATACGCCTCATGCTTTCCACGGAAAGGACCCCTTGCTAACTTCGAAAAACTCGCCCTCAGCCATTCGTACGTGGCACCAAACATAACCTCGCATGCAGTGACCTGCTCATCTTCATCAAGCCAAGGGCTAAGTTCCCTGGTACGGGTTTTTATGATCTCATGAGTATAACGCGCTCTTACGTATCCGTCTCATTTCCAAACGGTGATAGATATCGGTTTGTCGAGTCAACGCGCCCTGTTCTTCCTGAAACCCGAATGCAGACCATTGCAATTGTTCAACCCTTCACCTTGCCGCCAAGTAAGATGGCCGAGAATTGGATACGAACCGACGAATCATAGAAAGGGCTTGTGGAGTCCCGATATCAATATACCGCCCTGTGGAGAATGAGACCCCCTCAATTTTGAGCTTAGCTTCCACCGCCTCTTTCAATACAACTCCCACCGGAATATCACCCTGAGCATCGATTCTGCGATTTCCAACCACTCCAGCTTTCCTTCTGCGTTTCGCCCGACGCAAAAACTGATGCAAAAACTCTGTAAACACAGGCGTCCATACTGCGCACAACCAAGCATATCGCAGGCATGACGTTTTTGGCTTTAGATGAATCGCACGAACGCGAAGAGCTTCGTCAATATCGATCATGTCCATAGCCTTGGCATCATGGGCGGGGAATAGCGCCAATACCACGTCGCTCCCGAAGCAATCCAACCGATCCAGTAATTTAGCAAAAACATCTTTCGGACGAAGAATAATATCTGGGAAGCCGAACGCTACGATCTTGTCCTTCACGAAGGAATATGCCCGATCGATCGTATCAGGCGGACCACTGGAACCTTCAATTACTACATAGGCAAGGTTCATCCCTAACATTCCCCCACCTCCCCAATAAGCTGGGATGTCCCATTTGCCTTGACGAATTATGATATACCCCTTCCGAATACCTGCCTTTTGCAAACATTCAAGCAGATAATGACTGACCACTCTGAGGCGTGGCTCCCGCAATCCGGCCATGGTCTTTAAACCGACAGGAAGTATCTCCTTGCTGCAGGGGAGCGGAGCCAGTCGAAGAGATCTGCCGGCTGCCGGAAGTACCGCCACTACTTCTTTCCGTCGATTGGTCCCAGTCCTCATCTGATCATTTGAAGTCAAACTTCACACACATCATGCGTTGTGCTCCACCTGCTGTTGATAGGTGAGCACACCGGCCTCGGCAGTTTCGTCATCATAGAGTGACACAAGATCGTCGGGGATACGTGAGAGGTCGCTAGCCCTCAAATAATCTCTCATGGTGGTTCCGGTGCACTCTTCATCCACCCGAGAGGCACCTTTTCTTCCTCCCACATCATCAACGTTCACGACACGAAAGTCTATGCTAAATCGAGTTTTTCCCGAAGTATTGGGTACACTCGAGTGCATCTGAGCTGCCGAAAACAAAATGATGCCTCCCGCCGGCACAATGAGGCGAATCTGGGGTTCAAGCACAAGTGATTCTGTCGGTTTTGGTAGTGGCCTGGGATCTTCTTTTAAGAACCTGGCGACATGCTCTCCGCGATTTTGCTGATTCCAGACATAGTAATTATACCCCTTGGAGCTGTTCTTTACCGGAACATTCCAATACTGCGGGTGAAAAGCCATGGCATTGTTGGACTGAATATCATAGATCGGGATCCACCAATTGATCTGACAAGGCGGCGCGGAATACCACGTATCTCGATGCGGATGCCAGGCATAAGCAATTCCCGTCGTTAAATAATTATCGCTGGTAGAGCTTCGCATCTTCGGCACATCAAAATATGTCCTTTCAAGATCGCAGCCCATCTCGTGAAAAATGTCGCGCATGAGCGCTTTCGATTCGGAATGATGGATGAAATTTGGTTTCAGTTTTCCAAGGAGGTCGGCGTACTGCTCAACGGAAAGATGTCGCTGAGCTGACTCCGGATCAAAAGGAGCAAAGGCCTCCTCGATCAATTTCCTGGCAAATTCGATAAACGCGAGAGTACTCCTTCTTGGAGAATATACAAGCAGCTGGCCTTGATATAACTCTTCGCGGCGTCGTTCGTCCGAGAATGAAGGGTCATAATAAATGGTGTTCATGATCGCGCCTTTCCATTAAATATCTCCCGGCCTCCGACATTCTTTCAATAATCCAACCTCTAGGAGCACTTCGGCTGCGGATTGAATTTTGCCGAACGGAAGATCGGCGCGCTCTGCGATATCAAGCAATGTCTGGTGTCCATCAGACGCGTTCAAGACCCAGAAGAGAGCCAATTCCGTCCATTGTTTTTCTTGTTGACCAGCAACGGCACGATAGAGCCCCCGACGCCCTAATTGTGGTTCGCATTTTGGGTTTTGATTCATGTACGTACGATTTCCTTCCAATAGCTCCCACACCTCTAGGCATCGGGTATACGACTGCACAAGAGAGTCCGTCTTCACAAAGTCCAGATTGTCTGCAGAGGAGTGATACTCTGGATATTGCCCATGTGGGGCCCGCATGAAACATCCAACAGGCAAATCAAACCCCGGAGAACAATACTGCCGTTCATCATACCCATAAGGGAAAAAATCGATGATGGTTGAGGTCTTTCCTGAATGTCTCAGCACATGCGCCATCGCCCGATCGATCTCCGCGTTACCCTGACGACTCTTTTTGTAAGTGATGTTTCCCGCATCACCTACCCCGGTCAAGACAAGCCCATGTTTAATGCGAGACACCACCTGTTCATTCTGAGCCAGCCAGGTAATCGATCCGATTGTTCCTGGAATGAAGAGAAAGCGATATGAATATCGCCTTGAACGTGTAGCCATGGTTTCTGCCAGCTTCACAGCCACCGTAATACCCGACAAATTGTCGTTGCACATAGAAGGATGACACACATGGCATGAGACGAGAATCTCATCAGAAATTTCACCCGGCACATAGAACTCGCCATACGTAAGTGAACCAGGCCGAAGACTCGAATCGATGACGACATCGTACTCATCATCGGATAGTCGTTCAAAATCTGCGTGTCGAAGACAAAAACCCCAGTTCTCCTTGTAATAAGAAGTTCGGTACGGTATCCACTCGGGATGTTCCGGCAGCGTGAATAAATGGGGTTTGAGGTCCGCCAACGGCATCTTTTGCCTGATGGGCAAACTGTAGCTCATCAGATGTAGATTGTGAGCTTTGAAATCGATGACTCGCTTCCCTTCTCGGTCCGAGACATAGGCATCGGACACATTCCACTCCATCGGAACCGTCCAATCAAACACCTTGGTCCCACTAGGAACCTCATGCATTTCAAGCGGAATGCGCTTTCGGATGGCTCGAAGGGTTGCTCTGACACCCTCACCGGTAATGCTCCGACATATTGGATAAAGCTCCACTATGAAGTTATGCAACTCTTTGCCTAACTCTTCACCTCTCACTGCCTCTTTGGAACCAGGTGATGTCATGATGACAATGCACTGTTCTTGAGGAATGTTGGCCATGTTCGATCCTTCTCCACCATGACCAAAATGGGTGCAGGCCAGGCAATCTTGAACGCAGGGTCATCCCATCGAAATCCTCGAGCACTGGCAGCTACATGAAACTCTGATATGCAGTACGACACTTCGCTATTTTGTTCGAAGGTGAGAAACCCATGGGCACAACATTTCGGAATATAAACAGTCCGGCGATTGTCTGCAGAGAGCATTATTCCGACATACTGACAATACGTCGTCGATGCAGGTCGCAAGTCGACGATGACATCGTATATGGCTCTCGTGGTGCAACGAACTAGCTTCACTTCCTCATGTGGAGCAGATTGATAGTGAAGACCCCGCAGGGTGCTTTTCAGTGTATTCACCGAAACGCTTGACTGTACCCATGTGATTTGAGGTCCATGAGCCTCGAACTCCCGTTCGTACCAAGTCCTCATGAACATTCCCCGCTCATCTTTGACAGGCTCAGGATCGATCAGAAATACACCCTTGAGGGCGGTTTCTGTGAAAATCATGAATGCATTTGCACCTCAGGAATTGGAACGACAAACTTCCCGCCCCACTCCCGAATGTGACTCATCTGCTGCATGACTTCTTCTCGAATATTCCAGGGTAGAATCAGAAGATAGTCCGGACGCGTTTCACGAACTCGTTCCGGCCCATAAATAGGGATATGCACGCCTGGCAGGAAATGCCCTTGCTTATGTGGACTCCGGTCTACTGTGTAGTCAATAAGATCCGTCCGAACCCCACAATAATTGAGCAGCGTATTACCCTTTGCAGGGGCCCCATAACCGACAACGTGCTTGCCTTCCTGTTTCGCAGAGATGAGAAAGGACAGCAACTTTCTTTTGGTCACCTCAACTTGCAGACCAAACGACAGGTAGTGAATCAGCTGACCGAATCCGGCGGTTTCTTCTCGTGATTTCAGTTCCTTTGCCCGAGCCTCTGTAGGTTTGGAAGTATCGTCATCGTGGCAAGCATAGATTCGCAGAGACCCCCCATGCGTCGATAGCTCCTCGACATCGAACAGTTTCATTCCATGACGAGCAAACACCTGCTCGACCGCCAAGAAAGAAAAATAGGAAAAATGTTCATGATAGATGGTATCAAACTGGTTCTGCCGCATCAGCTGAAGCAGGTGGGGAAATTCCATAGTGATCAAGCCCGTCGGTTTTAGCAGCACCTTGAGCCCGTTCAAGAAATCATTCAGGTCCGGAACATGGGCCAGTACGTTGTTCCCGATAATCAGATCAGCAACCCACCCGTCAGCAGCTAAATCCAAAGCCGTCTTCTCCCCGAAGAAAGCCACCTTCGTATGAATTCCTTTCTTCTTCGCCACCTCAGCTATGTTGGAAGCAGGCTCAACTCCCAGCACAGGGATGCCCCTCGACACGAAGTTCTGCAAAAGATATCCGTCGTTGCTGGCAATCTCCACCACCTTGGAGCTGCGATCCAATCTGAATCGATCCGCGATCATGTCGACATAGGCCTTTGTGTGTGCCAGCCAGGAATCTGAAAATGATGAAAAATACGCGTAGTCTGAAAAAATGTCGTGCGGCGTTGAGAATTGTTTCAACTGAACCAACAAACACTTCTCGCAAACATATACATGCAATGGATAGAAAGGCTCCATACGATTCAATTGGTCGGGCTTAATGTAGGAATTGGCCAACGGAGACATACCAAGATCGACGAACGTACGCTCAAGCGTCGCACCGCAAGACCGACATCCTGATTGCCCCATACTGATTATTCCTCCTACTAGCAAAGAGCGATGAGCCGTGCGCAATCCCCGATGCGACAACCGACTACGCCCTCAAGCATTGCTTCGCTCTTTCCACACAAGGTCATCTGTCAGTTGCCCACTCTCTCGCAGTCGCTTTAGCGTGACTAATCGTATCAACTCACCCGTCCGGAACTCATGGTCGCGAAACTGCATGGTCATGAGTCCATCCCGGAGATCCCTTACGGCACTCTGGAGGTCAACCATAGGGAGAAATCCTTGCGCGAGCTTCGAGAATTTGTCAAAATTCACACGATATGAGCGTTTATCTGGTTGCGCGTCTTTATTGATCGAAACCTCGACATTCGGCACAAGATTGGCTACAGCTGCCGCCAAATCCTTCACCTGATAATTCCATGCGTCGCTTCCCACGTTGATTGTCAGAAATGATCCACCATCTCGACTGTCTCGCTGTACGGCCCAATCGATTGCTCTCGCCATATCTTTGACGTGAATCAAGGGGCGCCATGGTGTTCCATCGCTCAGGATATTGATGCGTTCTGACACAATCGCGCCAGCCACAAAATCATTCAACACAAGATCCAATCGCAGCCGATCACTCATGCCGCATGCTGTTGCAAACCGTAGACAGGTCGCTGTGAAGGCTTCCGATGCAAGCGATGCCAGGTCTTGCTCAGTTTGAACTTTCGATTTGGCATATGCCGTGAGAGGATTCAACGCATCTTCTTCTCTACGGGGGCCACCTTCGGCAAATCCGTACACACTGCAGCTTGATGCGAACACAAACTTCTTAACGCCTGCTCGTTTTGCTTTCCCGGCCAGATCGATACTCGCTCGATAGTTGATATCGAGGGTAACTTTTTCAAAAGTGGCGCCCATAGGATCATTCGAGATAGCACAGAGATGTACGATGGCGTCTATTTCTTGCAGGATCTGCTCAGGAACATATCGGATATCCCCGAAATATTGCTGATCAGCCCGGCTTTCAGGGAATCGAGAAGTGCCCGTTAAACAATGCGCAAAGTAACCCATATCGTAGCCAATGAGCGTTGCGTGAGGATGGGATTCGCGCAAACGACGCAGTACCAATGGGCCGACATAGCCCATGTTGCCTGTAACTAGAATCTTCATGACCTAACTCCCGATTTAATCATTTTTTACCGTTGACACAGCTTGAGCAAGGAAGCCATTGCTGAAATGCCTGGCGAGACATCATTTACCAAAGGCATCGAATGCTGGACACTCTGCAAGACTGAATTGACTCCAAGCTTTCCCTTCCCGGTATAACTGCTACAGGAACGCCCCGGACTTTCTCAGTCCTTTCCAGCAGTGCTATGAGGGCGAAAGAATACGAAACGGTCGAAAAATTATGATCTTACCATACCTTCCAGGGAGCCCTCGACGACTGCCATAGCTCCTCCAAATAATTCTTCTCTTTCAGAGTATCCATACAGGACCAGAAACGATCATGCCGATACCCCATCAATTGATTAGCTTTCGTGAGCTGCTGGATTGGATCCCTCTCCCATACAGTCTCATCACCTTTAATATACTCAATGGCCTTATGCTCGAGAACATAGAAACCGCCATTGATCCAGCCTTCCTCGCCATGAGGTTTTTCTTTGAAATCGACGATGTGATCTTGATCGAACACAAGCCGTCCGAATCTAGCAGGAGGCAGGACTGTAGTCACCGTGGCTAACTTTCCGTGAGACTTGTGGAACTTAATAGTGGCTTGAATGTCGACATCTGAGACCCCATCTCCATACGTAAACAGAAACGTTTCGTTCTCGCCTATCCATTTTTTCAGCTGTTTAAGCCGACCTCCCGTCTGAGTGTGCAGACCGGTATCGACGAGATGCACTTTCCAGTCTTCGTGCCGTTTCCCATCATGAATCGTCGTCTTCCCACTTTCGAGATCGACCGAAATATCTTTATTGAAAGCATAGAAGTTGAGGAAATAGTCCTTGATCATCTCTCCCTTGTAGCCAAGACCTATAACAAATTCTTTTATGCCGTGCGCAGCATAAATCTTCATGATATGCCACAGGATCGGTTTTCCACCGATTTCCACCATAGGCTTTGGTCGCAGAGTGGTCTCTTCGGATAGTCGAGTTCCCCATCCTCCTGCAAGAATTACCGCCTTCATGCTCATTTCCTCCTTAGCATCAGGCCCCAACACTTGGAAGGAATTCCCGTCGAAGCCTTTCAGACCAAACTGATAATCGGAATCTACGGTGTTCACGCTGCAGCATATGGAGTGAGTTGGTTGATCTCCAACACAACCCTCGCCTGGAGCGCAAGTGTACGCAGAAGCACCATCGCTCTTTGATGTCCAGGCATCTCTCGCATAAACACGGCCTCAAGTCCAACGAATGGGCCATCCTTAATTTGAACAAGCTGGCCGCTACTTAGCTCCTTCGGTTTCTCCAGTATGTACACTTGAAGACTTGCCATTCTACTCTTGATGGCATCAATCATCGCGATATCGACTTCCACAGGAGTCGCACCGAACTCTACGATTTTGCGAACTCCTCTGGTATAAGACACCGCTCGATAGTGCTCCGATAAATTAATTCGGACGAATAGATATCCTGGGAAGAGAGGAGTAATTACGGTTCCGACCCTGCGTCGAATAGTCTTCTGTTCTTGCAACAATGGCAAGAAACACTCCACTCCCATGCGTCGGATATTCTGCTCGGCTTGCTTTTCGTGGTTTGACTTCGTACAAAGTACATGACCTTCCCCCATTTGTTACACCACCGCCAACGAAGTTGACTTCTGTGCCACGCGAGCCCCGTCCTGATAGGTGTTGATGAACTCCTGGGGTGTCACATCCCCAATGGAGCTGTGCGTCC
>Ga0134126_10001406_pt1 | contig 30532 bp, 26 predicted proteins | sample KB31752_FD_96881 | JGI IMG/M metagenome (GOLD analysis project Ga0134126, IMG submission 96881) | Terrestrial soil microbial communities with excess Nitrogen fertilizer from Kellogg Biological Station, Michigan, USA - KB3-175-2 | ecosystem: Environmental > Terrestrial > Soil > Unclassified ... | reverse complement strand
TTTTCTTTTATCGATGTTACGCCTACTTCTTTAAATGCTTTTGCAATTTTCTCGATGGCTTCATCGATTTGGTCGAAAGTATGGGTAGCCATGAGCGAGAAACGCAGCAGCGAGGAATCGGAAGGAACAGCAGGCGAAACAACCGGGTTAACAAATATCCCTTCGTTTTGAAGGAATTTGGTAACCAGGAAAGTTTTATGATTATCCCGTACGTAAATAGGGAGTATGGGGCTTTCTGTAGGGCCAAGGTCAAAACCTTCTTCCAGCAGCAGTTTCATGGCGTAGCGGGTATTATCCCAAAGTTTAGCGATACGCTCGGGCTCCGACTCGATGATATCCAGGGCGGCAATTACGCTGGCAACAGATCCCGGCGTCATACTCGCGCTGAACATTAAAGCACGTGCACGGTGTTTCAGGTAATCGATGGTTGCCGCGTCACTGGCAATAAAGCCTCCTAATGAAGCCAACGATTTACTGAAGGTGCCCATGATAAGGTCCACATCGTCGGTCAGGTCAAAATGCGAGGCGGTGCCTGCGCCTTTATGGCCGATAACCCCCAGGCTGTGCGCATCATCAACCATGATATTGGCGCCATACTTGTTGGCGATCTGCACGATCTCCGGAAGCTTAACGATATCGCCCTCCATACTGAAAATACCGTCTACAGCTATTAATTTAACAGCTTCTTCGGGCAGGATGCTGAGCTTGCGCTGCAGGTCGTCCATGTCATTATGGGCGTACTTAATAACCTTTGAAAACGAAAGGCGGCTCCCGTCAATGAGCGAAGCATGATCGTACTCGTCTAATATCAAATAGTCGTTACGACCTGTAATGCTGGATAATACGCCCAAATTAACCTGGAAACCAGTGCTGAATAAAACGGCGGCTTCCTTATTAACATATTTGGCAAGCCTGTGCTCCAGTTCAATATGTATATCAAGCGTGCCGTTTAAAAATCGCGAACCGGCACAACCGGTACCGTATTTATCAATTGCCTTTTTTGAAGCTTCCTTAATTTTAGGATGATTGGTTAAGCCTAAATAAGAATTGGAACCGAACATTAACACTCTTTTGTTATCGATCATTACTTCGGTATCCTGTCCAGACTCAATAGGCCTGAAGTATGGATATAGCCCCATTTCCCGGATCATATTCGCATCCTGGAACTGCGCTATTTTCTCATGTAATTTTTTAACCATGTATATTAACCCTGCTTAAATTTTTTGTAAAAATACCATCAATTCGCTAAAAACTCATATTTAGGCGTAATTTTTTTGAATTACTTTAAAAGCGAACCTCTTCCCATCCGGCAAATTAATTAAAAATTTTGTTTATTCAGCCAGATAATTTTTCATTTTTTTATAAAAAAATGAAAAATTAAGATAAACTCCGGCGAATTATCCGGCTCATGTAAAAATTTTATTCACAATTTTATATCTCTTATAAATATAGGATATTCGCGCTTCCTGATGTAAATAATCACAATTACAAATCGGTACTTTGAGGTTGTTAAAGGAACGAAGATCCATACATGAAAATCCCAGCCTTTCTTTTAATAGTTAATTCCATATTTATGCTGCCTTCTGTTGTTTCCGCGCAACCGGGCACAGATACGGTCGTCTCTTTAAAACAATGTGTAGAATTTGCATTGCGTAATCAACCGGCTGTGAGGCAGGCATCCATTGATCAGCAAATTAACGAGCGGGATATCCGCATCGGGCTTTCGGGCTGGTTGCCGCAGATCAATTCGTCCGGGCAGTATCAATATTATTTTAAAGGAAGCCCGGTTGCCAATACCGGGAGCGCAGCGTTGCCGGCTACTAACCTCAACCAGTTCTCGTCGTTAGGTTTGCAGGCCAGCCAGGTAATTTATAACAACGATGTACTGCAGGCCGCCCACGCTGCAAAGTATTCGCGTCAATATTATAAAGAAAACATCCTGAGCAGCCAGATCAACGTGGTCTCGGATGTAAGCAAGGCTTTTTTTGATGTATTGCTATCGCAAAAGCAGCTCGATATTTTAAATGAAGATATCGCCCGGCTACAGCGCAGCTTAAAAGATGCTTATAATCGCTACCAGGCCGGCGTTTCAGATAAAACAGATTACAAACAGGCTACCATATCGCTAAATAATTCTTTGTCGACACGCAAGCAAACCGCCGAGGCGATCAACAGCAAGCTTGCATATCTTAAGCAGATAATGGGTATTGACAATGGTCATAATTTAATACTTAGCTATGATTCCAGCCGGTTTGAGCAGGAAGCCAATATTGATACCAACCAACGGTTAGATGTGAATAATCGCATTGAATACCGTTTGCTGCAAACACAAAAGAACCTGGAAAATGTAAATGTGAACTATTATAGATATGGTTTTTTGCCGTCTATATCGGCCATAGGCGCATATAACTTGCTCTATTTAAACAATAGGTTTTCCGACCTCTATAGCCAGTCTTTTCCAAATGCTTACGCCGGCCTTTCGCTGGCGCTGCCCATTTTCCAGGGAACAAAACGCCTGCAAAATTTAGGTAAGGCCAGGCTCCAGGTGGAGCGCGTGGATCTGGACATTGAAAATTCGGCAAATACCATTAATACCGAATATGTGCAGGCGCTGGCAAGCTATAAAAGCAATTACACCAGCTGGAAACTGGTGAGGCAAAATGTCGGCCTGGCTAAAGATGTATATAAGGTGGTAAGTCTTCAATACCGGGAAGGGGTTAAAACTTATCTCGATGTGATCATCGCACAATCCGACCTGCGTACGGCCGAATTGAATTATTACAACGCATTATTTCAGCTGCTGTCCAGTAAAATCGACCTGGAAAAGTCGCTTGGCATTTTAGGTGTACAATAAATTGAATATGAAAACAAGCAATATCCTTTGGCTGGCGCCGGTTGTTTTGTTAGGATGGTCGTCGTGCCATAAGCAAACCAAACAAAATGCCGTTTTACCGCCAACACCTGTAAGTGTTACCGACGCTAAGGTAGCCAAAGCCGTTTACTATGATAAATACCAGGGGACCGTTGTAGCATTGAATTCTGTTGAATTACGAAGCGAGGTAGGGGGTTTTATAACCGGAATATTTTTTAAGGAAGGAGAGATAGTTCCCAAAGGCAAGCAATTATATGAAATTGACCGCCGCAAATATATGGCCGCTTACCAGCAGGCGCAGGCCAATTTATCGAGCGCGAACGCTAACCTCGTAAAAGCGCAAAAGGATGTCGACCGTTATAATATGCTGCTTAAAAATGACGCTATTGCACGGCAAACGGTCGACCAGGCAATTGCAGCGTACGAAACCGCCAAGAGCCAGGTTGCTGTTGCCAAAGCCGGGGTTTTGTCGGCAAGGACGGACCTTTCTTACTCGATCATTACAGCGCCCTTTACCGGCCGTATCGGTATTTCGCAGGTTAAGCTTGGCGCCCAGGTTACTCCCGGCACCACTTTATTGAATACCATATCGAGCGAACACCCGATAGGTGTCGACGTTGTTATCAACGAAGACGATATCAACAGATTTTATAATTTGCAAAAACATAGTACCGACTCTACCTTCAGGCTCCAATTATCCGACGGCACCGAATATAAAAGATCGGGTAAGGTTTTGGCTATTGACAGGGGCGTAACCAGCCAGACCGGGACAGTTAAAGTCCGCATCCAGTTTCCCAATGATAATGATGCGCTTAAAGATGGTATGAGTTGCGTTTTAAATGTGCTGAATGAAGATTCGGGAGATCGCGTTCAAATACCATTCAAGGCGATAACGGAGCAAATGGGCGAGTTTTTTGTTTTTACCGCGCACGATACCATAGCTAAACAGAACAAGGTTGTGATTGGGCCGAGGGTGGGATCCAACATCGTTATTATGAGCGGCCTGCAGCAAGGTGATAAAGTAATCACAGACGGCTTTCAGCGCTTACGCGACGGGGGCAGGATAACGCTTGGAAATCCCGCAGCCGCAACAGGGGGGCCGGGCTCACCGCCGGCAGGGGCAACGCCACCCAAATCCGGTCTGGGTAAATAACAGATTTAATAAAACAGCATGATCGCAGAAACCTTTATACGCAGACCGGTTACCGCTATTGTTATTTCATTAGTGATACTGATTGTCGGTGTTTTAGCCATTACATCCTTGCCGGTCGGTCAATACCCGGAAATTTCGCCGCCCACCGTTAATATTTCCGGCACGTATACGGGCGCCGATGCGCTTACTGTCGAGCAAACTGTAGCCACGCCGGTCGAAGTGCAGGTTAACGGAACTCCGGGCATGACCTACTTGCAAAGCAACAGCACCAGCAACGGGCAAATGAGCATGACGGCCAATTTTGAAGTCGGCACTGATATTAATATTGCCGCGCTCGACGTACAAAACCGCGTAGGCATTGCAATCCCAACGCTGCCGCAGGAAGTGCAGCGGCTCGGTTTAACCGTGCGAAAGCGCAACCCGAGCATACTGATGCTGGTGGCTATATATGCGCCAAAGGGGAGCCACGACGTTACTTTTATCGATAATTATACCAACGTTTTTGTGCGCGACGCTTTATTGCGCGCCAAGGGCGTGGGCGACGTGATTAGCCGCGCCGATGATTTTAGCATGCGTATCTGGCTTAAGCCGGATAAGCTGGCTGCGCTCGGCATGACCGCTGCCGATGTTACCAACGCTATACAGGAACAAAACGCGCAGGTGGCGGCGGGTTCGGTCGGATCGACGCCGCAGGAAAAAGAACAGGCGTTTGAATACAGCGTTTTGGTTAAGGGCCGTTTGTTCGAACCGGAAGAGTTTGGGAATATCATTGTAAAAACATTGCCGGGCAGCGGTGCCATCGTTCATCTGAAAGACGTTGCCCGCATTGAGCTGGGCAAATTTAACTATGCCGGAAACTCATTTGTCGACGGTAAAAGGGCTTCGTACCTTCTTATTTACCAGGCGCCAAACAGCAATGCTATAGAAACAGCCGACGCGGTATATTCAACCATGGAACAGCTTAAAAAAAGCTTCCCTGCCGATGTCGATTACGTGGTGCCGTTTGAGTCGATAACCGTTGTAAAAGTTTCGGTACACGAAGTGGTGATAACGTTGCTCATCGCATTATCCCTGGTGATTGTCGTGGTTTTCCTGTTCCTTCAAAGCTGGCGGTCCACGCTGATCCCCGTGCTGGCTATACCGGTTTCCATCATCGGCACATTCATCTTTTTTATACCGCTTCATTTTACCATCAACACGTTAACCCTGTTCGGTTTCGTGCTGGCTATAGGTATTGTTGTCGATGATGCGATCGTGGTGGTAGAAGCGGTTCAGCATTATATAGACGAACGCGGAATGTCGGCAAAGGAAGCAACCATTCATGCTATGCGCGATATATCTGCGCCGGTTATCGCAATCGCGCTCATCCTTGCAGCCGTGTTTGTTCCGGTGGGCTTTATCCCGGGTATCGTAGGCAGGTTGTATCAGCAATTTGCCATTACCATCGCCATATCCGTATTGATCTCGGCATTCGTGGCCCTCTCGTTAACCCCGGCCTTATGCTCACTTATGTTGCGGCCGCATAAATTGGATAATAAATCCAGGGGGCTCGACAAGTTCTTTTTTGTATTTAATAGCTGGTTTGAGCGGGTTGCCGGAAAATACCGCAACGGCGTTCATCGCGGCATCAAAAACTCCAGGTTTGTGATTGTGATACTGGTATGTATTATTATCGGCGCCGTACTGTTGTTTAAGACCAAACCGACGGGATTTATACCAACAGAAGACGAGGGCCGTGTTTACGTGACCTACGATCTGCCGGAGGCCTCTTCGACGCAACGCACGGTTGAGGTGCTGCACCAAATGATGAGGTCGCTTGACAGTATACCAGAAATATATCACTACGCTGCGTTAGGCGGGTTAAATGCTGTAAGCTTTGCGAGCAAATCAAACAGCGCCACCATATTTTGCCAGCTCAGGCCATGGGATCAGCGCGAAAAGAAATCGCAGCAAATATTTGCCGTTATCGCCAGGATTCAAAAAAAACTGGCCAAATATAAAGAGGCCAATGTGGTGGTTATTGCGCCGCCCGCAATACCAGGGCTGGGAAGCTCGGCGGGTTTTACCTTCATTTTAGAGCAGAAGCAGGCCGGCGGGGATATTAAGAATTTTGAAAAAGTATTGCAAAACTTTGTGGTGGAAGCCAACAAGCGGCCCGAAATTGGCAGGGCATTCTCGTTTTTTACGGCGCATACCCCGGCTTACCAGCTTACCATCGACCGCGAAAAGGCCAAGAAAATGGGCGTTGCAATTTCTGATATCAACAACGCATTACAAACCTATATGGGCAGCTCGTTTGTCAATGATTTTACTATTTACGGGCGTAATTTTCACGTGGTCGCACAGGCCGACACAAACTACCGCACCAATATTCAAAACATAGGCCAATACTTTGTGCGTAACCAGGCGGGCGCTATGGTGCCTCTCAGTACCTTAACGTCGTATAAGCTGATGGAAAATGCGCCGTTGATATCGCACTTTAATTTGTTCCGCTCATCGGAGATCGACGGTACGTCGGCGCCAGGCTACAGCAGCGGCGACGCTATTAAAGCGTTGCAGGAAGTGGCGGCGCAATCGTTGCCGCAGGGGTTTGGTTACGAGTTTGCGGGCCTTAGCCGCGAGGAGATCATATCGGGATCAAAAACAGTTTACATATTTATGCTTTCCATCGGCTTTGTCTTTTTATTCCTGGCCGCATTGTATGAAAGCTGGTCGGTGCCATTTTCGGTGATACTCGCTGTTCCGCTCGGAGCCTTTGGGGCGATATTATTTTTAACATTTAACCCCGGACTGGACGATAACATTTATGCGCAGATAGGTTTGATCACGTTAATAGGTCTTGCCGCTAAAAATGCAATATTGATCGTCGAGTTTGCCAAAGAACGGGTTGATCGCGGGATAGAACTGGAAAAAGCGACGCTCGAGGCGGTAAGGTTGCGTTTACGCCCCATCATCATGACCTCGATGGCGTTCATTTTGGGCGTGTTACCGCTGGTATTTGCTTCCGGGGCGGGCGCGCAAGCGCGACAAACTATCGGATGGACCGTTTTTGGAGGCATGCTGGCAGCCACGTCGCTGGCCGTATTCATCGTACCCGTTTTATTTTATACCATCACCAAATTAGCTTATGGAAAGAAAAAGCTTGCTGAACTGGAAAGAAGCTATAAACCCGACCCTGAGCACGATCCGGAGACGTAGCATTTTGCCCTCATAATTATTCCACACAGGAAGCCCGGCAGACAATAAATACCTGCCGGGCTTTATTTTTTATTTAAATTTTCGACAAAGAAATGAACGGCAAAAGCCGGGGGCGACATTTTGATTATCAGCCCGGTAGACATCAACAAATGTTGAAAAACTTGCAGAAATGCCTGTAAAAACCAGATTACAATACTGGAAAAAGGATGGATTGGCAAAGTATTTGTTAATCGGTGGTTAATTAATTTAATATTAACAAAAGCAACAATTATGAAAAGTGTATCAAAGTTAATAGCCGTAGCGATTGCCGCTGGAGGGTTATTTTTAACAAGTAATGTAAATGCACAGACCAGTACCACGAGCACTCCAAACCCGTGGCGTTTTGGTATTGGTGTTGAGGGAGGCATACCAACCGGTAACGAGAAAAACTTTTCGAATTTTGAATTAGGCGGCACCGCCCGCCTGCAGTATGATGCCGATAGCCACCTGGGAATAACCCTTACCTCGGGCTATTACAATTTTTTTGGTAAAGACGTACCTGGATTTGCCGGTACAAAATATTCAAACGATGGGATAGTGCCTGTGAAAGCCGGTATTAAGGCCTTCTTTGCACCGGAAATATATTTTGGCGCCGAAGTTGGCGCAGGGTTTGAAACCTGGAATGGTGGCAATACCAAGCTGATCCTTTCTCCGGCCTTAGGCTGGGCCAACAGAACCTGGGACGTAGGCGTACGTTACGAGAACTTCTCGGGCCAAAATGATAATTACGGTTTGGTGGGGTTACGTGTAGCCTATGCCTTTGGATTTTAAAATTAAGATTTGAGTATTGAGATGTGAGACATGAGATTGAACAGTTCATATCTCACATCTCATGTCTCAAATCTCATATCTAATACAGTTTCCCTAAAGCTTCTTTAATACGCTTTACCGCCTCTATCAATTTATCTTCGGCGGCGGCGTAGGAGATGCGAACGGATTTCTTATCGCCGAACGAATCCCCGCCAACGGTAGCAACGTGGGCTTCTTCGAGCAGGTAAATGGCCAGCTCATCCGAATCATTGATCGTTTTACTGTTATAGCTTTTGCCAAAGAATGAGGTCACGTCCGGGAAAAAGTAAAAGGCGCCCTCGGGCAGATTAACTTTTAAACCGTCGATCTCCTGTAGCAAGCCATAAACAAGGTCGCGGCGTTTTTTAAATTGATCGCGCATTTGCAGCACGGTTTCCAGTCCGCCTTCACTGGCCGCGATGCCCGCGCGCTGGGTGATGGAGCAGGTACCCGACGTTACCTGGCCCTGCATTTTATCGCAAGCCGCGGCGATCTCTTTGTTCGACGCGGTATAGCCAATGCGCCAACCGGTCATGGCAAAAGCCTTTGAAAAGCCGTTGATGATAATTACGCGGTCTTTGATCGGATCAAATTGCGCGATCGATTCGTGCCGGTCCACAAAATTAATGTGCTCGTAGATCTCGTCCGAAAGAATATAAATATGGGGATGTTTTTCAAAAACTTTAGCCAGCCCTTCCAATTCGGCCTTGCTGTACACGCTGCCGGTGGGATTACACGGCGACGAAAACATGAACAGCTTTGTTTTTGGCGTTATCGCCGCTTCCAGCTGTGCCGGGGTTATCTTAAAATCCTGCTCCACGGGCGCATCGATAAAAACGCTTACGCCTTCGGCAAGCTTCACCACCTCGGAATATGAAACCCAGTAGGGGGTAGGGATAATTACTTCCTCGCCGGGATTAACCAGGCATAACACGGCATTGGCAATCGCTTGCTTAGCACCGGTTGATACTACGATCTGGCTCGGATCATAATCCAGGTTATTTTCATTTTTCAGTTTGGCCGAGATAGCTTTCCGCAGCTCCGGATAGCCTGATACCGGCGTGTAATAGGTATAGTTTTGGTCCATCGCCTGTTTGGCGGCGTCCTTGATATGGTCGGGTGTATGAAAATCGGGTTCGCCAAAGCTCAAGCTGATCACGTCAACGCCTTTGGCGGCAAGTTCGCGGCCCATTTTGGCCATTTTTATAGTAGCTGATTCCGACAGGTTATTGATCCTGTTACTAAGTGCACTCATCGTATTTTTTGTTATCGCGGCAAAGATAGAAAATTAGGTGAAAGGTAAAAGGTTAAAGGCGAAAGCTCAAAGGTAAAAGCTAAAAGGTTCTCATAGATTTATGCTTTACGCTTTCTGCTTTGTGCTTTATGCTTAAATCCCGTGGTTATTCATAAATTTGGCCGCAAATCGAATTGTTTTGAAAGAGCAGAAAAGGATCATACTTATAGCGCTGATCACCGGTATAATCCTGATGCTGGCTAAGTTTTTCGCCTATTTTTTAACAGGATCCAACTTTGTGCTTACCGATGCTGCCGAAAGCATTGTTAATGTGCTGGCCAGCTCATTTGCGTTCTTCAGCATTTATCTGGCCGCCCAGCCGCGGGACGAAAACCATCCATACGGACATGGAAAGATCGAATATTTTTCGGTTTTTATCGAGGGCTCGTTAATTGGCATAGCGGCGCTTATTATTATTGGTAAATCCACTTATAGCCTGTTTTATCCCAACGCCATTCGCGAGTTGTTAACGGGCGCATTGATCATCGGCGCTACTGGCATTATAAATGGCGGCTTAGGTTATTATATGATAGCAAAAGGGAAATCCCTGCCTTCCATTACACTTGATGCCGACGGCCGGCATCTGCTGACCGACATGGTAACCAGCGTTGGTTTGGTGGTGGGTTTATTGCTTATCAATTTCACAAAAATTTTATGGCTGGACAGCGGCCTTTCCATCGTAGTGGGGCTTTATATTTTATACACCGGTTATAAGCTGGTGCGACGCTCTGTTTCGGGCTTGATGGACGAAGCTGATTTTGGTGTGGTGACCGAGGTTATAAAAGTTTTAAACGAGCAGCGAAAAGAGGAGTGGATAGATATACACAACTTCAGGGCGCAAAAATATGGTAACGAGCTGCACATCGACTGCCACTTAACCCTACCCAACTATTTCGATCTCAACCGCGTGCACGAGGAGGTATCGCTGGTGGGCAAGCTCATCAATACGGAAGTTACGCAAACTGAATTGTTTATCCATACCGATCCCTGCATTCCGCAATGCTGCCACTATTGCAGCATGCCCAACTGCCCGATACGGTCGGAGGCCAAAACAGAACAAATCGCCTGGACAATGGATAAAATTATCCGCAATAAAAAGCACTACGAATAATGTATCCTTTTAACGTGCGTGTTTACGGCCTTTTGATCAATGATAAAAATGAGATATTGATCAGCGATGAGCAGGAGTACGGCATGCGCTTTACAAAATTTCCCGGCGGCGGACTGGAATTTGGCGAAGGACCGGTCGATGGCCTGAAAAGGGAATTTATGGAGGAATGTAATGTTGAAGTGGAGGTTCTTCGCCATTTTTATACGACAGATTTTTTTGTGAAATCGGCGTTTAACGATTCGCAGGTTATCAGTGTATATTACGTGGTGAAAAATATTACCGAACTCAACCTAAATATAAAAACCATCGTTTTTGATTTCGACGGCGATGGGGATGTCCTGCAATCCTTCAGGTGGATGAAAATATCCGGCCTTGAAAATAAAGATTTCCTGTTTCCTACGGACCAATATGTCGTAAAACTTTTAAAAAACAACTATGAGCCTTGTTGAGCGAGATTTAAAGGTAATATGGCACCCCTACACGCAAATGCAAACCGCCTTGCCACCCATAGGGATAGTGAGGGGCGAGGGCGCTTGTGTGTACGACGAAAACGGTAAAAAATATATCGACGCGGTATCATCGTGGTGGGTAAATATTCACGGGCACGCGCATCCGTATATTGCGAAAAAGGTTGCCGATCAGCTGAAAAAGCTCGAGCATGTGATCTTTGCCGGCTTTACGCACCAGGGGGCCATCGAATTAGCCGAGCGGCTGCTTGCCATACTGCCCAACAACCAGCAAAAAGTATTCTTTTCAGACGATGGATCGACGGCTGTTGAAGTGGCGATAAAAATGTGCCTGCAATACTGGCACAACCAGGGTGCGGCGCGTACAAAAATACTGGCCTTTAAAAATGCTTACCACGGCGATACCTTCGGGGCCATGGCCGTAAGCAGCCGCAGCGCTTTTACGGCAGCGTTTGATTCGTTGTTGTTTGAAGTGGAATTTATCGACCTGCCGGACAAGGAAAATATTGAAAGCCTCAAATCTCAAATCTCAGATCTCAAATCTAAATTAGCCTGTTTTATTTTTGAGCCCCTGGTGCAGGGTACCGCCGGGATGGTGATGTATGACGCCCCGTATCTTGATGAACTCGTTGCACATTGCCGAAATGAAGGTGTGTTAACTATTGACGATGAAATATTCACCGGCTTTGGACGTACAGGCAGGCCGTTTGCGTGCAATTATATCACCGCGCAACCCGATATCATGTGCTTTTCAAAAGGGCTGACTGGGGGCACGATGGCACTGGGACTCACTACCTGTGCGCAAAATATTTACGACGCGTTTTTATCCGACGACAAATTAAAAACGCTGTTCCACGGCCATTCATTTACCGCCAATCCGGTTGCCTGTTCGGCGGCGCTGGCAAGTTTGGATCTTTTCCTGGAGCCTGCCACCGCTGAAAATATACTGAGGATCGAAAACGCGCACGGGCGGTTTGGTTTAAAAATAAAGGGTCATGCCAAAGTTAAAACCACCCGCCAAACCGGGACGATTTTTGCGATGGAGTGGGAAACCGGCAGCAGCACTTCATATTTCAGCTCGCTGAGGGATACTTTGTACAAGTATTTTTTAAATGCGGGGATCATTTTACGGCCGCTTGGAAATATTATTTACATTTTACCGCCGTATTGCATTACCGACGATGAACTGGCGTACATTTACAGCAAAATTGAACAAGCGCTGGAAGAGATATGATTTCACCGATTATAGGATGATTTCACCGATTAAAAAGGGAAATTGTAAGCCAATGATCGGTGTAATCCAGTTTCGAAATCGGTGAAATCATTGTTATAATATCGGTGCAATCCCAACTAATATGGAACTAAACGAACTATTACCGTTAATTATAGCCGACAATAAAGTTCATGCGCGCTGGTTAAACACGCTTTCGCTGATGGAGAATACCGGGGCGCGTAAAATATCCGCCAGCGAGGACCCGCTTACTGCTACTTACATCATTTTAAAGCATGCGGCTGAAGAACATCGCCATGCGTTTTACCTGAAAAAACAGCTTGAGAAAACCGGCGCCGAACAATGCCCCACTTATGCCCCCGAATACCTCTTGGCGCCGGCGGTCAGTAAATATTATCTTAACCAGCTCGACGTAGAAGTTTGCCGTTACCTTAAAAAAGAACTCGGGCTGACCGGGAAAGACCTTCGGTTTGCGGCCTACCTGCTCGTAACCTATGCCATCGAAGTACGTGCTGATGAGCTATACCCGGTTTACCAGGATGCGCTCGATGCCGCCGGGAGCAAAATAAATGTAAAATCGATTATCTTAGAAGAAGAAGGGCACCTGGAGGAAATGATCAGCCAGCTTAAAAAATTCTCTGCGGAATGGGAGCTTCACGCAAAAAAAGCAGTTGAGTTTGAAACGCGCTTGTTTGATGGCTGGGTTAAAGCGTTAGCCGGCGATTTAGCCGCCGTTTAATTTTTTATTATCTCAAATAAACGGCATCTTCTTCACCGTCCTCGTCCAGTATAACCTCTACATGCTCCTTTAAAACGGTAGAGAGGGCTATGCCGGCATAATCCGTGGTCATGGGGAATTTTTTATGATTGCGGTCGATCAGCACAGCCGTACGGAGCTTTTTTAAAGGCACATCCCTGAATACGCCAAAGCCGTAGGCCAGGGTTTTGCCGCTGTTCAGTACATCATCCACCAAAATAACTACCTTGTTGCTGCAATCCCGCACATCAAAATCAACGCGTGCCTGTAAGCTCGTGCTTTGCTTGTCAATATCGATACTGACCAGTTTGCTTTTAAACGGCGCGATCTCGTCCAGGATCGACTTTATCCTTTTCGCTATTTTATCGCCACCGGGTAAAATACCGGCGATAACAATTTCATGCTCGTCAAAGTTGTCCTCCAGCACCTGGTAAGCTATACGGTCGATCTTTTGCCGGATCTGCTGATGATTTAATATGTTCAAATGTTTATCGGGCATGGGTTAGATGTTGTAAGGTTGTAATGTTGAAAAGTTGCAATGTTATCGTACTCAAAGATAAAACTAACCTTTCAACCTTCCAACTTTACAACGTTCAAACAAAATTCTACTTCACATACGGATAATAAACAAAATTTGCCCCTTCGGGCACCACCACAAACACGCACATAAAATCGTTGGGATTTTTATACGTGCCCAGGAAACGTTCCTTTAATACTTCTTTTATTACACCTTTCTCAACAAATTCCTCGAGTGTAGAGGCATGAATGCTCCATTCCGTATTCAGGTCGTATCGGTCAAGAATGACCTCGCCCAATTTTAATTCGTGCTGGTGGGCGATGAAAATGGGATAATTTGAAAGCCCTTCAACCATAATTTCCACCGACACCTCGCGGATTGACTCGTTAAAAAATTTCAGGTCCTTCTCCAAACTTACCAGCGGGCTTTCTTTCTTTGCGCCTTCGTTATATTTATCTTCGTTAAGCAGTTCTTCCGGTTCCATATTGTCTGAGCCATGATTCTCTTGATTCATGGATTTTCTTGATTCTTGTTTCTTGGTTCTTGATTCTATTTCTTTAAACAAAGCATCACCACATTCTCTACATGCTGCGTATGCGGGAACATATCCACCGGCTGAATTTTCACCGTGTCGTACTTTTCCTTTAACACCAGCAAATCACGGGCCTGTGTGGCGGCATTGCAGCTGATATACACGATTTTCGGCGCCTCAATTTCCATTAGCCTGGCAACCACATCAGGGTGCATGCCCGCCCTTGGCGGGTCGGTAATGATCACATCGGGTTTGCCATGCACGGTAACAAAACCGGCAACCAGTACATCTTTTATATCGCCCGCATAAAATTTTGTGTTCGTGATATTGTTGATGTTGGAGTTGATCTTCGCGTCCTCAATCGCCGTCGGTACATACTCGATCCCCACCACCTGCCGCACATCCCCTGCCACAAAATTAGCAATCGTGCCCGCGCCGGTGTAAAGGTCGTAAACCAGCTCATCGCCTTTAAATTCCGCGAAATCACGCGCTATCTCGTAGAGTCTTAACGCCTGAAGCGAATTGGTTTGGTAAAACGACTTTGGCCCGATGCGGAATTTGATGCCATTCATTTCTTCGTAAATAAATTCCGGGCCTTTATAGGTAATTACTTCCTGGTCGAATATCGTATCGTTTTTCTTTTGATTGATGATATAAAGCAGTGAGGTGATCTCAGGAAATTCATTTTCAATAAACTTCATCAGCTTATTGATCTCTTCTTCGTCCGCGTAAGCGAAAACAACGATCACCATCACTTCCCCTGTCGACGAAGTGCGTACAACCAGGTTACGCAATGCCCCCGTATGTGCCTTCAGGTCGTAAAAGCTATAGTCGTGTTCCAATACAAACTCGCGCAGGCGGTTCCTTAATTGGTTGGACGGCTCGGTTTGCAGCCAGCAATGCTTAACGTCCAGTATCTTATCAAAGCGGCCCGGAATATGAAAGCCGAGCGCATTCATATTAAGCAACTCGTCTTCCCGATTCTCACCATCGTACAGCCACCGCTTGTTCGAAAACGTGTACTCCAGCTTGTTGCGGTAATACTTATCGGCAGGGGAGGGCACGATCGGCAGCATGCCTGTCGTATCAATTTTTGCGATCCTGGTCAGCGCGTCGTTTACCGATTTTTGCTTAAACTTCAGCTGCGCGGCATAAGTCATGTGCTGCCATTTGCAGCCGCCGCAGGTACCAAAATGCTCACAAAACGGCTTGGTGCGGTATTCCGATGGCTTTTTAAGCTCTGTTATTTTTCCTTCGCCAAAATTCTTCTTACTGCGGTAAACCTCGATGTCGGCTATATCGCCCGGCACGGCTTTATCAACAAATAATACGAAATCGTCCGCTTTTCCAACGCCTTTTCCATCTTCGGCGATATCGATAATAGCGACGTCTTCAAAAAATCTTTTCTTCGCAACTTGATTCATCAGCCTGCAAAGTTAACCGGATTTGTGGAAGTTGTTAGAGGTTGGTTAAATGTTGTAAGGTTGGAATGTTGGAATGTTTGAATGTTTTACGACCGGGGGTAACACCATGCTATTCGCGTAGGTGTATACCGTTTCTTTATCAAACAGAATAGTAAGCCGTTTGATAAAGAACAAATATGAAGTAACAAATCCATAGATTGAGAATAACAAGTTAATGCTTGTCCCAATTGATCTTCCTCGAAAAATACATTAGCACAGCCACGATAATAAATAAAGCGATGCTTCCGATCATCAGCGCAAAATCCTCCAGTTGGATGATCACATAAATGAACGCATAAAACATGGCTAAAATACAGCCGAAAAGCAATGCCGCGCCCCACTTTTTTAGTAACGACCCGATAAACACGCTTATTAGTACAACCGTTGCCACCGATGCGGCTAGGTAAGCCGCGCTAAAGCCGATCTGCTCTGAAAATGATAACAAGAGCGAATAATAAATGATCATTGCGGCGCCGATCAGCAGGTAATTAAATACGTGTATTTTTTGTTTCCGGATAACTTCGGTTAGGAAAAGCGATATAAAAGTGAGGAAAATGATCAGTAGCGAATATTTGCTGGTCCGCATCGTTTTTTGATATTGATCAACCGGCAGGCGCAGCTTTATACCAAAACTCGCATCCTGCAGGTTTTTCAGGTTGCTTAACAAGGTATCGTTGCCCGTCCATTGCTGCGGATACGGGCGGTTGTAATAGAGCATTTTCCATTTGGCCGCAAATCCATTGTCGTCCACCTTGCGGTAATCAGGCAAATACCGCCCGTCGAAACTTGGCGTGCTCCAGCTGCCGCTCGCCTCCACCTCGGTGGTTTTCCCCAGGTGCAAAAAACTTAGCGTTTGGCTCCCTTTCAAATCGAGCGAATAATCAAAGGGAATTTCGCTGTCTTTATAGGAGGATAAATTAATTGCCGCCTGTAAACCATCGGGAAAGACCGTGTTTTCATTAAATGCGGGCTCCGCCTGAAGCAGCTGCCCGCCTACGTTAACGAGTGGGTTCGTTCTCAAACCCTTCAGGTCCGAAATACTGAAAGTAATTTTTCCTTTTTCGGGAAAAAGCTGTTCGGGTGATAAATTGACCGCAGTAAGATTTGCTTTAGCAAAATTGCCCCAAACCTTCACGAGCGTGGTGTAAACCACTACGTCAAATATCCCCCGGTGAAGCACCTGGGTTTTTAATTCCGCTTTGATATGCAGGTTATCCGGCAGTACATATAGGTTATCGGTAATGTCTTTTTCTTTTTCACTATTTGTAGCATCGGTATACTTAACATGCTTTTTATAGGGAATTATAAGTACAGGACCCCGTATCAGTTGACTCGCCGACCATTTATCCGATACGTCTTTTACCATTTCGTCCTGCCGGCTGGCCCGTTCAGTGATCAGGTTTTGCACTAACGAGGAAGGGATCAAAAGCACCAGGGTAAGAACCCCGATAAAAGTTAATTTCACGGTAACCGATTCATTGATCCAGTTGATAAAGCCGCTTTTTTCTTGTTGTTCTGACATGATTATTTATTTTAAAAGTACTTTGTATTTCAAAGTATAGAGTGAAAAAATATATGTTTTATTAGTTTGTTTTTTGCTGTTTGATCAATTTTTCCAACGCATCTAAATGTTGTTTAAAGGCTGTTTTGCCTTTATCAGTTGCCTCATACGTTGTATTCGGCTTACGACCCAGGAATGATTTATGAACCACGATGTATTCTTCTTTTTCAAGCCCTTTCAGGTGCGAGGCCAGGTTACCATCGGTAGTATCCAGTAATTCTTTCAGCGAATTAAAATCGTACCGGTCGTTCACCATCAGCACGCTCATGATCTGCAGCCTGAGCCTGTTCTCAAAAGCTTTATCTAATTTCTCGAAAGGAACTTTCACTTATCGTATTTAAAGTACATGATGCTGCCATACACAATATGCAACACACCGAAACCAAGCGCCCAAAATAGTAAACCGTATCCGGGTAAACAAGCTGCAATTAAGCCCAATATGATTTCGCACAACCCCAGGAAACGGATCAGGGTAAAAGTAAAAATACTGGCGCTAAGCAGCGAGAGCCCGTAAAAAACAAGCATTGCCGGTACAGCGAGGCTCAACTGGCCATTGCTTAATAGCGCGAGGATGAATGCGCCGCCCGTTAACAACGGAATGCCCATATAAAACATTAGCGACCTGCTGGCTATACCCCATACAGACTGGCCGTTTTTCCTGGCTTTACGGCTCGATAATACGATGGCTGTCGCTATCGAGGCTATGAGCACCACCAACGCAATAGTAATGAAATCTAAAAACACATCGATAACATTTGCCAGCGACCCGAACCCGGTAGAATTTGGCGTGCTTATTCCCGCTTTATAGATCCACCAGGCCGCGCCCGAACCGATCAATGCATATACGCCTGCCAGCACACCCGACAGCCCGCTAAGCGATATAAATTTTGAGGAGCGCTCCATCAGGTTGCGGATGGACATTAGCTCGTCGCGAATCTCTTTTTCTTTCATAAAGAACTTTGTTTTGCAAAGTAAACGATTTGAATCTTTAAATCCAAATATTTGTAACATGAAAAACTTATTCGTACTCATTTTCACAATTAGCTCCCTTCAGCTTTATTCACAATCAATTCCACCTCAATTTCTCGCTTCATTTAAGCAGAATAAACTGGAAGCCAAATACCAAATAAAAGGATATTTAAAACCTTTGTTTTTACTAGGAGATTTTAATGGAGACGGAATAAATGATATTTCGATTTTGGTAAGTGAAAAAAGGACGCAAAAGAAAGGTATGATCGTGTTTTTCGGGAATAGCACGCAATATTTTATATTCGGCGCAGGCACTAAGGTGGGGAAAATCGGTTCTGACGCTACAGATGATTTAAAATGGATGGAACGTTGGGAGGTTTTTAAAGGTAAGGTTGCTTACGAAACAAAATTTCATGACGGAGACATGGTAGGGTCAACAAAACGGCGACTTAGTAATAAAGGCATAAGCATGTGGAGCCTTGAAGACGGCGAGCCGTCGGCAGGTGGTATAATATATTGGAACGGAAAAAAATGGATTTGGATTCACCAGGGAGAATAAATTAATTTTTATACCACGCTAATTCCGAAATTGTACGTCCGAAATTCGAAATTAACCCTAAACAACCATTGCCGCCTTAACCAGGTAAGGGAGTATATCTTTCTGAAACGAAACGAAATTTTTGCGTACGTCCGAGTCGCTCACCGAGGTAAACGCAAAGCTGAATACGATGCTCTTGCTGCATTTGATCAAAAAGCGCAGGCGCTGCAAATAGGTTTCGTGCTTGCGCAGGCCACTAAGCTGTGAGAACGCGCTTACCAGCATTTCCTCAAGCTCGTTGGACAGGTTTTTTAGAAACGCCTGCGAATTGGCCGACTCGCGTATAAAATCCCAGCCGATAAACTCATTGCACACCGTGTAGGACAGGCGGCAGGTTTTCATGATCAGCATGTTTAAATGTGCCTCTTCATTTTCCTCGGATGTGTTGCTGTGGATAAGATCGTCGACGCTGGTTTTTATATAATCCATCAGCAGTGAGTGTAAAACATCCTCTTTGCTGTTGAAATATTTATAAATGGTGGCTTTGGCTATTTTGGCCCTTTTGGCAATTTCGTTAACGCTGGTTTTATGGTAGCCGAATTTGCGGAACAGGTCCTGTGCGGCGCGTTTAATGCTTTCTTTAATTTTGTCGGCTTCCATGTATCAATTAGATACAAATATCTCAAAATTACTCACATTTACACTATATGACCTGAGCGACCTGGTGGCCGGCGCTTTTACGGGCGTACCATCGATTAACGAAAATTTAGCGCCGCTGCAGGGATCGGTCACTGTAAAGTTGCCCGCATCGAGGGTCACCGCGCAACGATTTTGCGGCATGTAGCTGCTGCATCGGTCGTAAGCGGCGTAGGTACCATCAGCCTCGCGGTACAGTATGAGCCCGGCCACACCATAGCCCGCAACCAGCACAGCGCCGCCATAAACATTTAAACCGCTAAGGCGCGGATCGCTTAACGAGGCCTGGAAATTAACGGCTACAGAAGGGACGACGTCGCCGCTTTTACCGCATGAAAGGGCGGTAACCGAAATAATTAGCAAAAGCAGCAGCCGCTTCATATGATCTCCGATTGAAATTGCTTTAAGAAACGCACATCGTTCTCGGAGAATAAACGAAGGTCGCGTATAACATATTTTAAATTGGCAATTCTTTCTATACCCATGCCAAAAGCAAAGCCTGTAAATTTTTTACTGTCGATGCCGCAGTTATCCAGTACGTTGGGGTCAACCATGCCGCAGCCCAATATCTCAACCCAGCCGGTATATTTGCACATATTGCAGCCGGCTCCTTTGCAGATGGTACACGAGATATCCATTTCGGCGGAAGGTTCGGTAAACGGGAAATAAGACGGTCTGAAGCGTACCTGCGTACCCTCACCGTAAAGTTCCTGTACAAAATGATACAGCGTTTGTTTCAGGTCGGCAAAGGATACATTCTCGTCGATATATAAGCCTTCCACCTGGTGAAAAAAGCAATGCGCCCGCGCCGAAATAGCTTCGTTGCGATAAACCCGCCCCGGCATAATGGCCCTGAAGGGGGGCTTGCCATTCTCCATCATCCGTACCTGAACCGACGAAGTGTGCGTCCGAAGCGCGATATCGTCCTTACCGTTATTTTTTTTGATAAAGAAGGTGTCCTGCATATCCCGCGCAGGGTGCTCCTCGGGGAAATTTAATGCCGAGAAGTTATGCCAGTCGTCCTCAATTTCGGGCCCTTCGGCAACCACAAATCCCAAACGTTTAAAAATATCGATGATCTCGGTACGGATTAACGATAGGGGATGGCGCGAACCGACAGAAAAGCCGTTTCCGGGAAGGGTTAGATCAAGTCCTAAGTCTTGAGTCTTAAGTCCCGAGTCAAAATGGTCCTTCGCCTCGTTATATCTCGCTTCGGCCAATTGCTTAAACTGGTTCAGCACCTTGCCGAATGTGCGTTTCTCCTCGCTGCCGACAGTTTTAAACTGCTCGAACAGGTCTTTTATGACGCCTTTGGTTCCTAAAAATTTTATCCTGAACGCTTCCAGTTCATCTGCATTAGCAGGCGAAAAAGCGTTGATCTCGGCAGTGTATTGATCTATTTGAGCTTGCATTATAATGTTCTTAAAAATTGTTCGGCAGTTAGAACCGGTATAGTGGAGTGTTTATAATCCTTAATATTCCGTGTGACAATTACATCAGCTTTCGCCCTTACAGCAGCATAATATTGAACACCGTCTTCGAAATCCGAAAACCGGGATGCGATCGCTTCATTGACAATCGATACATCTTCCGTAATGACCGATAGTTTGGTAACTAATAATGTTATTGATGCCCTGGCTGATTTTTCACCCGAATATCTCTTAGCCAAATAATGTACATTTAAAAGAGCGTGTACCGATGTACAGCCGGTGTATTGCCCTTGATCTATTAACAATAAAACACCTAATGCCCAGTCATAAAACGGACGTCTTTCCAATATGATGTCAAGCAATACGTCTGAATCAATAAATATTGATTTCATAATCCGTATTTTTCCTCGAGGTGCTTGCCATATTCAGCTTTATGATCAAAGTCGGGCGTTGGTTTGTCAACAACGGTTAACTCTTTAATCCACTCAGGGATATCAGTGCTTCTTAATCTTTCTAATAAAGGATCTTTTTTATCTCTTTTCTTATCGATCTCCGTCATTAGTTTTTTAAATAATTTAGAAACGCTCATATTACTCTCTGACGCAACCCGTTTTGCGATCTGGATGGTATCCCGGTCAACGCTCAGCGTTAATTTTGAAGCTGCCATAATAACTATATTTATACGTACAAATATAAAAAATTTATACGTATTATTTTATCACGCCAAGCTCTTTCCCGACCTTTGTAAAGGCAGTAATAGCCTTATCCAAATGCCCGGCATTATGTGCAGCTGATATCTGCACCCGTATACGTGCTTTGCCCTGTGGCACTACCGGGTAATAAAACCCGATCACGTAAATACCTTCATCAAGCATTTTTGCCGCGAATTGCTGGGCGAGTTTGGCATCGTATAGCATCACGGGTACAATAGGATGCACACCCGGTTTTATATCGAAACCGGCTTCCGTCATCTTTTGACGGAAGTATTGCGTGTTCTTTTCCAGCTTATCGCGAAGCTCGGTCGTCTCGCTTAGCATGTCGAATACGGCGATCGACGCGCCGGTGATAGAAGGAGCGAGCGTATTGGAAAATAAATAGGGCCTTGACCGCTGCCGCAGCATATCGATGATCTCCTTGCGGCCCGACGTAAAGCCGCCCGACGCACCACCCAGTGCCTTACCAAGGGTGCCGGTAATGATGTCTATTTTGCCCATTACGCCATGATATTCATGTGTTCCCCGGCCGGTTTTACCCATAAAGCCGGAGCAATGGCTCTCGTCGATCATGACCAGTGCGTTATATTTTTCGGCCAGCGCGCAAATTTTATCCAGCTGGGCGATGGTACCATCCATACTGAAAGCCCCGTCAGTCACGATGATGCGGTGACGACAGGCTGTTGTTTCTTTAAGTTTTTCTTCCAGGTCGGCCATGTCATCGTGTTTATAACGCTGGCGCTGTGCCTTGCATAAACGTACGCCGTCGATAATCGAGGCGTGGTTCAGTTCATCCGATATAATGGCGTCCTGCTCGTTAAACAGCGGCTCAAACACCCCGCCGTTGGCGTCAAACGCTGCCGCATAAAGAATGGTATCCTCGGTGCCCAAAAATTCGGCGATCTTTTTTTCCAGCGTTTTATGGATATCCTGTGTGCCGCAAATAAAGCGCACCGACGAAAGGCCGTAGCCATGTGTGTCCATCGCTTCCTTCGCAGCTGAAATAATTTTGGGGTGCGCCGAAAGCCCCAAATAGTTATTAGCGCAAAAGTTTATGACATGCTTGCCGCCCTGCACCGTGATATCTGCCCCCTGCGGCGAGGTGATGATCCTTTCTCTTTTATATAATCCTGCGTTTTCGATCTGCGCAAGCTCTTGTTCTAAAACGGGTTTCAATGTATCGTACATACGAATGTTGTTAAAGCTGCAAAATTAAGAATTAAACCATGATTTGATCCGCCGTAATCTTCATGAAAGTTATAACTTTTGATTATACCGAACATTTTCAGCTATTAATTGTAGTAATAATATATTTATGAAAAGTTTTTTGCTATTATTTTTCGTCGGTTTAACTTCATTTTATACATCGGCACAACAACATACCCTCTCGGGGACCATAACCAACCAAAAGGGTGCGCCAATTCCGTTTGCGTCAATTTATATTAAGAATACCACGTACGGTTCCACTGCAAACGAAAATGGCGATTATGATTTTAAGTTAAACCCCGGCACATACCAGGTTATTTACCGCTTTGTAGGTTATAAAGAAAAAGTGGAGAAAATAACGATAAGCGGGTCCGATGAGCGACATAATATTACCTTAGAAAGCGATGAGTTTGTTTTGAGAAAGGTTCCCAAAAAGGAACAAAAATCCTACGACCCAGCCGTGGATATTATGCGCCAGGTTATCAATAAGCGCGAGTATTACTTAAATGAGGTTAAATCGTATTCGTGTGTTGAATATGTTAAGGGCGTAAAAACAATATTAAGCGCACCCAAAACCTTGTTAGCTAAGGGGATCGCCAAAGTACTTGGTCTCGACACCAGCGGAAGGGGGATATCTTATCAGTCGGAGTCGTTATCCACCTATAGTTTTGAGCAGCCTGACGAGGTAAAGGAAACGTTCATCGCTTCGAAAACAGCGGGCTCAAACCCCCCATTCGGTTACAATAAAGCCTCCGATCTGCAGGTTAACTTTTATAAAAATTTATTTACGGTAGACGGATTAAGCATACATGGCTTCGTGTCGCCTGTTTCACAATATGCATTTAGCTATTACCGGTATAAGCTGCTGGGCACCATTTTCCAGGATGGCAAGGTGATCGACAAAATACAGGTGCTGCCCAAATATCTCAGGGCCGTGGTTTTCACCGGCAGTATTTACATTATAGAAGGCGACTGGCGAATTTACAGTGTCGACCTTTTATTAACCAAACAGGCAAACAATCTCAATTTCGTGGATTCGCTACGGGTGAGTCAGCAATATATCCCTGTAACCGACAACATTTGGATGCCTTTGTCTTTTCAATATAACTACGTTGGCAGTACGCAGGGATTTAAATACAGCGGCTATTACCTGGGAATAATCAACAACTACAAAATCGACACAGCATTTAAGAAGGATTATTTTACCGGCGAGATATTGCATGTCGACACCGCCGCTAATATCCGGAGCCGTGCCTATTGGGAATCTGCCAGGCCTGTTCCGTTAACCTATCCCGAAGAGCTGAAATTCAAAACAAAGGACAGCATCGAGAATTTAAAAGGATATACTTCATACCTGGATTCACTACAACGCATAAATAATCGGTTCAGACCGTTGCATTATGTAAAAGATGGTTATTTAGTTACCAGCAGGACGGCAAGCGATTCGCTTTTTTTTCCTCCGTTATATCAAACGGTGTATTATAATACTGTTGAAGGCTGGGGACTTTATCTAAAAGCAATTTACTCACGAACTTATCCTGACAACAGGTCTTTCACCATTTCCCCGGTTTTACGCTACGGTTTTGCCGATGACCTGTTTAGTGCAAACCTGCACATGGCTTATACCTACGACCAGGCCCATGCCGGCCGGTTTTTCGCAGGGTTCGGCACCGATCTGCTCGACTTAAACAGTTTGCAAACCCGTTCGCTTTACTTTAACACCTTAAGTACGCTGCTCAGTGAACAAAACTTTGTGAAATATTATCGTTCCGAGTACGGCGAATTGGGCTACCAGCGCGAGCTTGTGAACGGCATTTTATGGATGGCCAACGCATCTTATGCTAAACGTACTCAACTATATAACGTGTCCTTTAATCATATATTTACTTATCCCGACAGGCCTTATACCTCTAACAATCCGCTGGCGCCGCAAAACGCACCGGCTACTGACCGGTCTCAATTATTCCCGCAGCATGATGCCTTTATCGTAAATACGTCGCTGCGATTTACTTTCGACCAGCAGTATATGACGCGCCCTACGGGGAAGGTGTATGTCCCGTCGCCATACCCGGTAGTGACGGTTAACTACCGCAAAGGGATAAACGGGATATTAAATTCAACGGTCGACTATGATTTTTTGTCGGTTGACATTTTGCAAAACCATTTCCCGCTGGGCCTTTTCGGCTATACTTCGTTCAAACTGACTGTGGGCGACTTTTTGAATAAAAGAAAACTGTATTTTATGGATTACCAGCATTTCCTGGGTAACCAGGGCACGACTATCGATCCGACAAATGACGGCAGCTTCCTGTTTTTGCCTTTCTATACCTTTAGCACTAATTCCGGGTTCATTGAAGCGCATTACCAGCATAATTTCTCGGGCGTACTGTTTGACAACGTGCCGTTATTAAACCGGCTAAAGCTCGAAGAAATAGTAGGGGCCAATTATCTCGGCGAAAAAAATAATCCCAATTACTACGAGTTTTACGTGGGTATTAAACGGCTGGTCTTCGGCGTCGACTACGTGATCTCCTACCTGGGCAATAAAAAATATGCCGATGGCGTAAAGATCTATTACGGTATAAGGTAGGAATGGTGAGTGGTTTATTGGTTGATTGGGTGAGTGGTTGCCAGATGTCAACTAATCAACCCAGGCAACTATTCAACATAATCAACCAATTCACTATCTTTGCAACTCATTTAACACTGTTTGCAGCAGTATCAATGATTTATGGCGAAGTATAATACACTACTGTACTATTGTTACTCAACAATAGCCGATGCGGAGCAATTCGCTTTGGATCACCTGAAATTTTGTAAAAGCCTGGGTTTAACAGGGCGCATCATCGTAGCTACCGAAGGCCTGAACGGCACTGTTTCGGGTACCGAAGAAGCCTGTAAAATTTATATGGACACACTGCATGCCGAATCGCGTTTCGCAAATATCGATTTTAAAGTCGATGAGGTTGAAACGCCTTCTTTTGTTAAAATGCATGTTCGCTATAAGTCCGAGATCGTGCATTCAGGACTGCGTGATCCGGGCATCATTAACCCCGAAAAGAAAACCGGTAAACATTTGGAAGCTAAGGAGTTTTTGGCCATGAAGGATGCCGAAGATGTGGTTATTCTTGACGTGCGGTCGAATTATGAACATTCGCTTGGCAAGTTTAAAAATGCCGTGACGCTCGACATCGAAAATTTCAGGGATTTTCCGGGCAAGATCAATGAGCTGGCAAAATACAAAGACAAAAAAGTGATCACCTATTGCACCGGCGGTATCAAGTGCGAAAAGGCATCGGCCTTATTGTTGCATGAAGGTTTTTCCGATGTTTACCAGCTTCATGGCGGCATCATTAAGTATGGCAAAGAAGCTGGCGGCCAGGATTTTGAAGGCAAATGTTATGTATTTGATAACCGGCTTTCGGTTAACGTCAACACCGTTAACCCGGTGGTGATATCTACGTGTTTTAACTGCGGCAAAACAACCCATAAAATGATCAATTGCGCCAACCCGGAATGCAACGAGCATTTTACCCAATGCGACGAATGCGGTGTTAAGATGGATGGCTGCTGCGGCGTGACATGTAAGGCGCATCCCCGCAAAAGGCCATATGACGGTACAGGCTATTATGTAAAGGTACCGCAGCCGGTTAATACCGCGAAAAAAACAAAAATTCTTGCAGAATAATTCCTAATGTATGCTTTGCGTCCTCTTACTTCGCGTCTTTATAATAAATTTCAATTCCAAATCGTATTTTCGTAGAAACGCAACACTTTGCATCTCTTTACCTTTCCCATGAAGTCGTTAATTATTTCGACAATATTGTTGTTAAGCACCTTCCGTATTTCTGCACAAAATTGCCATCCAGGCACGTTTAGAAAATTAGAAATACTTTCCAGAAAAGAACTTGTTACCGATTCGGAGTTTACAAAGGCCCTTGCTTTGGTCAAGAGTTTGGAAAAAGGCAACTGTGTCGATTATGTAAAAAAAAGAAATGGGGAAGAATATGTTGAATCTGGTAGAACATCTCTTTTTGGTGACGTCTGCTTAAAAAATAATAGTCTAACGGCGGTTCGGGAATATGTGAATTATATGAAGCGGCATAACGGCTCTGCTGAAGAGGAAATTGGTCTTTCATTCGAAAAACTTTTCGCGAAGCACCCGGAGTACGTTTTATCTCTTGTCGGCTACAATAAAGATTTATTGAATCAACTTGAATGGGGTTTTGTAAATAATAACGGTTTCACGTCAAAAAATTATAGAGCAGTATTTTTTAGTATCAATCCTGAAATAAAGATCGTATATCCAAAGTACAAGAAAGCAATAGACTATTTACTTAATGAAATTGGTGAAGAAGCTAAAGATTGGAAAACGAACAAGAAAGGTAAATAAGAACGTTCCCCAATTTTATTCAATCCAAACCGTATTTTCGTAGAAACGTCCCGTACGTATGGGACATTTCGTATTAACCCTATGCGTAAAACGCTTCTCTGTTTTTTCGGTATTTTGTTTTTAACCGGCAGCACCCATGCAGCCGATATCAAAAGCATAGGCGTTCCGTATGTTCAAAATTATACCAAGGCACAATACCAATCAGGCAATCAAAACTGGTCGGTGACCCGCGACGAGCGCGGCATTATGTATTTCGGAAATGCGGAGGGCCTGCTTTCGTTCGATGGAAAATACTGGCAGCTTTACCGCATGCCCAACGGTTTGATCGTCAGATCGGTCGCAGCCGACGGGAAAGGAAAGGTGTACGCCGGCGGGTTTGGTGAATTCGGCTACTGGGAAAACAACAAAAAGGGTTTTTTAAAATACAACTCGCTGGTGCGCCTGGTGCCAAAGGGCCAGCTTCCGAACGAGGAGATATGGAAAATATATGTCGATGGCGACCGGGTAATATTTCAATCGTTTGGCCGGATATTTATTTACTCAAAAGGCCGCATCAGCATTATCAGGGCGCACAACCCTTTTCTGTTTTTATTTAAAACCGGCCGACGGTATTTCGTCGAGGAGGTTAACACGGGGCTGTTCGAGCTAAAGAACAATCAGCTGAATTATGTTGCCGGCAGTAATACGCTGGGCAACAGCGGTGTGCTGTCTATATTGCCGTTCCGCCAAAATACATATCTCATCGGCACGGCTAAAAACGGTTTATTTCTATATGATGGCAAACAAATAAAGCCCTGGGGTAACCAGGCGAATGATTTCCTGAAAACCTACCAGCTAAATAACGGAGCGTTAATTCCGGGTAAATATTTTGCCTACGGAACTATACTTAACGGCATCGTGATCATTGATACGACGGGCAAAGTGGTGCAGCACATCAATAAATCCAGCGGCCTGCAAAATAATACCGTATTGAGTTTATACACCGATCCGGAACAAAACCTTTGGGCAGGGCTTGACAACGGCATCGACCGTATTGAAGTAAATTCGCCCCTCTATTTTTATTTTGATAAAACGGGCAGGTTCGGCACCGTTTACTCCAGTATAATTTTTAACAAAAAAATATACCTCGGCACAAACCAGGGCCTGTTTTACAGCGACTGGCTGCCCGAAAATAATAACCGGCTATTGCAATCATTTGATTTTAAGCTCATCCCCGGCTCGCAGGGCCAGGTTTGGGACCTTTCCCTGCAAGACGGCCGCTTATTATGCGGTCACAACGATGGTACTTACCAGGTTAACGGCAGCTCTATAACTAAGATATCGGCGGTTAATGGCGGCTGGACCATAAAAAAATTAAACAGCAACCAGCTTATACAAGGCACCTACACCGGTTTAGTGATCTATCGTAAGGATAATGCAGGCAATTGGGTGTTCGATCATAAGATCGCCAATTTTGGAGAGCCGTCCCGGTACGTTGAACAGGATGGCAAAGGGCAAATATGGGTGGCGCACGCGTATAAGGGTATTTACAAGATCACCCTGAGCAGCGATCTTAAAAAGGCGGTATCGGTAAAATATTACGACAAGCGTTTCGGTTTGCCGGATAGTTATAACGTAAATGTATTTAACCTCGATAATCGTATCGTCTTTTCATCCGATTCGGGTTTTTGTGTATATGACGACATCACAGACCGGTTTTACAAATACCAGCAGCTGAATAAAAGGCTGGGCACGTTTGCCTCATCAAATAAAATAATTGCAGCTATCGGCAAAAAATACTGGTTTATAAACCACGGCCGTGTAGCCATTGCCGACCTGGCTATGCCCGGTAAATTAACCATCGATTCAAACCGGTTTAATATACTTAACGGCCAAATGGTGCAGCATTATGAAAATATAAACCTGATCAACAATTCGCTATATCTTATAAGTGTTGACGACGGCTTTGTTATACTGAACGACGATGATGCGCTGATGCCGACGAAGATAAAATTACCCGAGGTACTTATACGAAAGGTGGAAAATATAACGGATAAAATTACCGTGATAACCGATAACAATAACGAACCCGGCGATATTGAGATCCCTTTTACACAAAACAACATCCGCATAGCGTATTCATTACCCTATTACAGGCAATCAAAAGTTAAATTTCAATATTACCTGGACGGTTATTCGAGGCAATGGTCCGACTGGAGCCCGCAGAGCCAAAAGGAATTTACCAACCTTGGCCAGGGTGTGTATCATTTTAATGTTCGCGCCCAAATAAACGATCAAAATATATCGCCGGTAACCGTTTTCACTTTCACCATACTGCCCCCGTGGTACTCAAGCCGGGTTGCCATGTTCGCTTACATACTGCTTATCGTTATCATTTATTATCTGATCAGGCATTTCTACCGATTAAAACTGCTGCGGCATCAGCATTTTATACATGATAAGCTGGATCGTGAAAAGGAAGAATTCCTAAAACAGGAGGCCATAGCCAACGAACAGCAAATTGTTAAAATTAGAAACGAACAGCTCCAGGCAGAATTGGCGGGGAAGGTACGCGAGCTGGCAAACTCGGCGATGAATATCGTATACAAGAACGAGCTATTGCAAAAGATCAGCGAAGAGATCAATCATTTAAAAGACAGCTCGGGCAAGCCGTTATCCGACGAGCAGCTGCGCAGGATACAAAAAGTAATTAACGAGGGGATGAGCGATGAGCGTGACTGGAACGTATTTGAAAACAGTTTTAACGAAGCGCACGAAAACTTTTTCAAAAAACTAAAATCAGGCCACCCCGGCCTGGTACCTAACGACTTAAAGCTATGCGCCTACTTACGCATGAACATGAGCAGCAAAGAAATGGCGTCGTTGTTGAATATTTCGATACGCGGAGTTGAGATACGCCGCTACCGGTTGCGTAAAAAATTAAATCTCGACCACGATAAAAACCTGGTTGAGTTTCTCATCGAGCTATAACACTACATCATTACCTCTCCTGCATGCACTTTTATGTAGTAGCCTCGCGCTGCCGGCTGTAGTATGTACCCGATACACTATCTTGCGTTAAGCATCTTATTATCAATTATTTATAATTTGATTGCGAGGGACTTGAGAAAGTGATTTTTCTATGATGTAATAATGTTGAGTGGAATAATTTGTTAAAATTATATTATCTCCTCAATTTCGAAATGCAAAAAACCAATTTTTTTAATCCTACCTCTTAATCTTTATTTAACTACTATGAAGAGAATTTTTACGATCCCGGGGTTAGTGCTATGTTGTTTTCTTTTTATTAATTCGGCCTTTGCCCAAAACGTTACCGTTAAGGGCCGGGTTACCGATGCAGCCACCGGCGAAACGCTTATTGGCGTGAGTGTCGGTGTTAAAGGAACAACCATAGGCGCGCAAACCGATGTAAACGGGGCATACTCAATTGCCGCCCCCTCTACAGCAACATTATCATTCAGTTATATTGGGTATGCATCCCAGGACGTAGCAATAAACGGCAGAAACGTTGTCGACGTTAAGTTAGTAGCTCAGAACAACCAGTTACAACAAGTGGTTGTTATCGGTTACGGCACACAACGTAAGATCGACAACACCGGCTCT
>Ga0134126_10001405_pt1 | contig 30543 bp, 23 predicted proteins | sample KB31752_FD_96881 | JGI IMG/M metagenome (GOLD analysis project Ga0134126, IMG submission 96881) | Terrestrial soil microbial communities with excess Nitrogen fertilizer from Kellogg Biological Station, Michigan, USA - KB3-175-2 | ecosystem: Environmental > Terrestrial > Soil > Unclassified ... | reverse complement strand
GCCAATCCGATCTGCGCCACCTGCCATTCCCGCATGGACCCTTATGGCTTCAGCCTGGAGAATTTCGACGTGATGGGCCGCTGGCGCGATGCCGATGCCGGCGGGCCGATCAATGCGCGGGCCGACCTCGTCAGTGGGCTGAACTTCACCGGCCCTGCCGGACTGAAGGCGAACCTGGCCGCCAGTCCGGACGTCTTTGTCGGCGCCACGGTCTCGCGCATGCTGACCTATGCGCTGGGCCGGCCGCTGGGGCCCAAGGACCAGCCGACGGTGCGCCAGATCGTCAGCCAGACCAGGGCGGGCAACTATCGCTTCGATGATATCATCCTGGCGATCGTCCATTCCGCGCCGTTCCAGAAGAAACAGGTCGAAAAGGAGCAGTCATGACACGCATGCGCACGACGCTTTTGACAGCGACCTTCTTTAGTCTCGTGGCTGCGGGCGCCGCACAGGCACAGAAGCCGTCGGGCGAGGCGCTGCTGACGGCGGCAGAGAGCGATCTCAGCGCCAATGCGATGGCGTTGCTCAAGCAAGGCGCGCCCGTCACTGCCGTCGACGCCACCGGCGAGACCGCGCTGGCTTGGGCGGTGATGCATGGCGACCTCGGTCTGACGGCGGCGCTGCTGAAAGCACGCGCCAATCCCAACACCGCCGACGCCAGCGGCGTCACGCCCCTGATGGTGGCGATCCAGAACAGCCAGCCGGAGATGGTGAAATTGCTGCTGGACCAGGGTGCCAATGCCAGCGTCGCCCGCATGACGGGCGAAACCGCGCTGATGCTGGCAGTGCGGGGCGGCTCGGCCGACATCGTCTCCGCCCTGCTGGACCATCATGCCGACGTCAATGCGCGCGAGTCGCAATTCGGCCAGACCGCACTGATGTGGGCGGCAGGACAGCCGCAAATTGCTCGTCTGCTGCTGGCCCATGGCGCCGACATCAAGCCGGTGACCAAGGACTGGACGGTGGAGGCGGTGGTCTACACGCCCGTCACGGTGACCGTGGGCGTGACCGGTATCCCATGGAACAATGATGGCACCCGGACCACCCGGGTGGGCGGACTGGATGCCCTGATGTTTGCGGTCCAGCATGACGATCTGGAAACCGCACGCATGCTGATCGCGGCTGGCGCCGACGTGAACCGGGCGGCCGCCGACGGCACCACGCCCTTGCTGGCGGCGCTGTATCATTGGCGGTTGGGCGACGAGCCGACGGCCACCAAGGACAGGCGGGGGCGCACGCCGGGCCTGCACTTTGACGCCAACTACAAACTGGCCAATCTGTTGATGGATCACGGTGCCAGAGCGGATGCGGTGGACGGCGCTGGCTATACGCCGCTGCACGGCGCGATCATCGGCCTGGCACCGACGGCCGGCCACGCCCCTCGTGCCCATCAGGACCGGGGCATCCAGCGGGCTCCCAATCCCGAAGGCGTCGCCGTCGTCAAGCGGCTGCTGGATATCGGCGCCGATCCCAACAAAGGCACTCTCTTTCCGACACCGGGCCCGGTCACCCAGGTGCGGGTCAATCCGGCGCCGCCCGGTTCGACCGCGATGCATATCGCGGCTCGCATAACCGATACCGCTGCGCTGGAGCTCCTGATCGCCAAGGGCGGTGACGTCAATCGCCTGCGCAAGGACGGCCATTCGGCCTTCTCGGTCGCCGCCCAGAACAACAACTTGCCGGCGCTGAAGGTGATGGTTGCCCACGGCGCCAATGTGAAGATGATCTACAATGTCGGCGACAGGCTGCCGGATACGGTCGAATCCAAGGCCGAGGCGCGCAAGAACCAGACGGTTCTGCACATTGCCGCCGCGGCCGATGCCGCCGGCGTGATCGAATATCTCGTCGCCCAGGGTGTACCCACCGATGTGGTGAATGATCACGGCGAGACGGCGCTGCAGACAGCCCTGAACCAGGAAATCGTGCGCTGGAAGATCGCCAAGGAAGGCGCAGTCGGCAAGGACGGCGATCTCAATGCCGTCCTGGCGCATGAAACCAGCGACGCCGTCAAGAAGGCGATGGGCATCAAGTCAAAGGTTGCCAGCAACTAGCCGGCGCAATCACGGAGCGTTTGCCATGCACTATGTTTCGCAGAAGTTTCTCTCCCGCCGCGCCTTGCTCGGAGGTGCAGGCGCGGTCGCGATCGCGCTGCCCTTCCTGGACGCCATGCATCCCGCCTTCGGACAGGAGCGGCTGACGGCGGCGGCGCCGGTGCGCCGGCTGGGTGTCTGCTATTTCCCGCACGGCGCCACCGACCGCTGGCTGCCGACCGGCGAGGGCGCCAGCTTCACCTTGGCCGAAGGCATGGCGCCCATGGAACGCCACAAACAGAAGATGCTGGTGGTGGGCGGCCTGTGCTCCTCGGTCGATCACAGCAAGCCGGATTTCCATGACCGCGCCGTTGCCGGCTGGCTGACCGGCTGCGAGCTGACCCAGGGCAGGGTCGAGGTCGGTATCTCGATGGACCAGATCGCGGCGGCGCATTTCGGCAAGGAGACCCAGTTCGCCTCGCTGGAAATGTCCACCGAACAGCCCAACAACGCCAATGGCACCATGTTCTATCGTGACGCCCACACCGTGCTGCCGGTAGAGAACAATCCCCGCATCGTTTTCGAGCGCCTGTTCGGCGATGGCGGCAAGATCGACGCCACCGCCGCCGCCAAGCGCGACGCGCAGGACCGCAGCACCCTGGACGGCGTGATGCAGCAGATCGCCGCCCTCAAGGGCCGGCTGGGCCCGTCGGACCGCCAGAAGCTGGACCAGTATCTGACGTCCCTGCGCGATGTCGAGCGCCGCATCCAGATCGCGTCCACCAAGAAAATGCCCGAACTGCCGGCGGTGAACCGCCCGGCCGGCATTCCCGACAAGTGGAGCGACCACGTCAAGCTGATGTTCGACCTGCAGGCGCTGGCGTTCCAGGCCGACCTCACCCGGGTGAACAATTTCATGTACAACGGCGAGTCCTCGCTGCTGACCTTCCCGGAAATCGGTGTCGGCTTGCAGCATCACGAAGCCTCGCACCACAATTACGAGAAGGAAAAGCTGGACGCGCTGCACAAGATCAACATGCTGCAGTCGGAGCTGCTGGCCTACTACCTGGACAAGCTGGAAGCCATCAAGGAGCCGGGGGGCTCGATGCTGGACAATTCCATCATCCTGTTCGGCAGCACACTCTCCAATCCTACGGTCCACAGCCAGCGCAACCTGCCGATTGTGCTGTGCGGTGGCTCCGGCGGCCGTTTGGCCACAGGCCGGATGATCACGGCGTCGGGCGTCGATACCCCGATCGCCAATATGCACCTGACCATCCTGGACAAGCTGGGCGTACCGACCGACAAGCTCGGCAACAGCACTGTGCCGCTAAAGCTGGACCGGCTCGCCGTCTGAGTTGCCCAACAAATCGTTACCGCTGGAGGTCATGCCGGGCCATGGTCTCTCACTTTGTGAGGCTCGGCTTGTGTCGGCGGGGCCACGCTTGGGCGGTCCTGCAGCTCAGATGACATGATCGTCATTGACTTGGGACCACAGCCGGTCTCAAATCTTTGGAAACATATTACACATATTGAGATTCGGCATGCGGACTGTCCGGGATAAGGACGCCGCAAATAGAGGGGAACAATCCAATGTTTTTCAGCATCAAGCCGTCCACGCGCGCGGCTACCAGATTCATGCTCGGTGCCTCGCTTGGTGCCTTGGCCATGGCGCCCGTCGCTTATGCCCAAGCCCCGGCCACGGCTCCCAATGTCGAGGCCGTCACGGTCACCGGCACCCTGATCAAGGGCATCAACCCCGTCGGCACGTCCGCGGTCACCGTCGATGCGGGCGACATCGCCGCCACCGGCCAGGTTACGATAGACCGTATCCTGCAAACGGTGCCGCAGGTCTCCAACATCTTCAACTCGGTGCCGACCTCCGGCACCAACGACGTCGGCACCAGCCGCGGCGTCGTTCCCCGCATCCGCAACCTGAATGTCAGCGGCGGCGCCCCCATAACTTTGTTGCTGGTCAACGGCCACAATATGGTCGGTGTCGGCAGCCTGAACACGTCGTCAGACCTGTCTGAAGTCCCATCGATGGTCGTCCAGCGCGTCGATGTCGTGGCCGATGGCGGTTCCTCGCTCTACGGCTCGGACGCGGTGACCGGCACCATCAACGTCATCACCCGCAAGAGCTATGAAGGCTTCGAGACCCAGGGCTCCTTCGGTACCGCCGCTGGCGGCTACACCGCCTACAACGTCGGCGCCATGGCCGGCCACAGTTGGGATTCGGGCAATGCCTATCTGGCTTACCAGTACACCTATAACGGCTACCAGATGTCGACGGGCATTCCTTATCAGGGTCAGGACCTGATCCCGCTGGGCGGCACCATCGACGGCCGTACTTCGCCTTGCGCTCTGGCCAACGTGACCGCTGGTGGCGTCACCTATGCCCTGAACAGCAATACGGTGGCCAACACCCCCGGCGCCCTCAGGGCGGCGGCAACCGTGGGCAAGAATGTCTGCGATACCTGGCGCGCGGGCACCCCTGGCTCGATCGGCAATGCACAAGGCTTTTCGCAGGTCCCCACCGAGCAGCAGAGCACCTTGTGGTTCAGCATGAACCAGCATATCGCCGAGGGCGTTGACTTTTCGATGACGGCAAACGCGGCCTTCCACACCGCCCGCGCGCTTCGGCCGCCGAACACGACCACCAATGCCGTCATCACCAACAGGAACCCCTTCTTCCAGTCGATCAACGGCGAGACGCAGCAGACCGTTTCCTTCGACTATTCGCCGGTCTTTGGGCCCTACAATCCCGGCCCGCAGTTCGAAAACCAGTGGGAGATCACCCCCCAGCTGGATATCGACCTGGGCACCCACGGTCCCTTCAAGGACTGGCGCGTGAACCTGCTGGCCCATTATGGCCGCCGCGACGTCGACACCATCAACTCTACGATCAACCATGCCACCGTGAACGCCGCCCTGGTGAGCCCCGATCCGGCTTTTGCGCTGGATCCCTATAACCTGGCGGCGGGCAGCAAGGAGACCCTGGCGGCCATCCAGTCCTACGGCCAGAACGGCCGCGGCATCCAGAACATCTTCCAGGTGCGCGGCCTGACGCAGGGCGCGCTGTTCTCGGTGCCGGGTGGCGATGTTCACTGGGCGCTCGGCGCCCAGTACGAAAAGTACCAGTCGGCCGGCGACTACTATAACGGCCTGGCCAATGGCGTCATCTTCCCCATCGGCGCGATCCCGGAAGGCGGCTATCGTTCGACCCTGTCGGGCCACCGCATCACGGAGTCGGTGTTCGCTGAAATCGAAGCCCCGCTCATCAGCCCGGAAAACAATATCCCGTTCGTCAATGCCTTCGACGTCGACGTTTCAGGGCGCCACGACTATCTGAATACCTCCAATGGCGGCTTCAAGGGCGGCACGGACAATTACCGCGTCGGCATCACCTATGCGCCGATCGAAGGCCTCAATATCCGCGGCAACACGGGTACCTCGTTCATTGCGCCCAGCCTGGACGACACTGTGGCCGCGATCGACACCCGCGTGGCCTTCGGCGGCAGCGCCCCGGCAAATCCTTACGATTCCGCGGCCGATCAGGCACTGGAGAGGGGGCGTCCGTCCATCGCGATGCCGGGTGGTAACCCCAACCTGGTGCCGCAGACTTCGTCCACCAGCTCTTATGGCTTTGACTATAGCCCCAGCTTCTTTGAAGGGCTGAAGCTCAGCCTGTCGCGTTGGTATGTCATCCTGCAGAACACCATCGCTCTGCCAGGTAACCAGGCGACGAGCATCGTGTTTGCCCCCGGCGGCAACAATGCCAGCACCGGCGGTGTGGGTATCGCGCCGTCCATCCAGCCTTACTATGTACTTAACCCGACGTTGGCCCAGATGGTCGCTTTGACCACGGTTAATGGTGTTCCGGTGCCGACCGCCGGATTTTCGGGCGGCTATGCCCAGTTCTACAACCCGAACGGCGCGGCCTGTCCGACTGTGAACCCAGCCACCGGCTGCTTCATCACCACGCCTTATTCGTTCCGCGACCTGCGCCGCTTCAACTATGGCAAGCTGCGGGCACGTGGCTGGGACTTCGCTGTCAACTACGCCCAGGATACCGACTGGGGTTCGATCGAGCTGGGCGTGAGCGGAACCGATTATACCCAGAACCGCAATATCACCACGGTCATCGCCGATCAGCTGGCGGCGAACTTCTCGCCCTATCAGATCACGGGCTTTGTCGGCGGCACGGTTGGGCCTGTATCGGCGCGCCTCACCGTCCAGGATAGTGCCGGCTATACCGCCACGGGCCTGGGCGCCCAGACCCGTGTCGGCGACTTCATGGTGACCAACCTGAATGTCGGCTACGATCTGGACGGTCTGTTCGCCTGGACCAGCAATGCCAGGGCCAGCATCACCGTCAACAACATCGCCGACACCAATCCGCCTTTCGCCAACACCAGCACCGGCATCCCGCCTGGCAATCCACAGCCGTTCGCCACCCTGGGCCGTATGTTCATCTTCGAGCTGCGCAAGCAGTTCTAAGGCGATATGAAAAAGCCCCGTCCCAAAAGGGCGGGGCTTTTTTCTTTGCCGTCGGCAGGACGCCTAGTGTCGTGGTTTCGAAGTTCGCCATACTATCGATATCAGGCTCGGCGCGAACTTCGAAACCAAACGACACTAGGAATCAATAGCTTGCTAGTGTCCTTCGATTCCGAAATTCGCCCGGAGCCCGATATGGAGATCACGCGAATTTCTGAATCGGGACACTAGAGGACCAGTTCCGACACGGTGTGATAGTCGCCCAGCTTGCCCTTGACGAAGGTGTTGAAGGCGATGGCATAGCGGGTCTGACCGGTTGCATTCGGATCGACGGTATGGGTCAAGGACGAAGGAAACAGCAGGACCTCGTTCTGCGCCGGCGTCACCGAGGTGATGGGGGTGTTGTAGACATTGCGTTTGTCCGGCGGGGGCCGCAGGTCGATCTGCTGGTAGCTGGTCTGGCGCACAAAGGTCATGGCCGCCGCCGGTTGCGGCAGTTCGCAATAGTAGAGCGAGCCCGAAATGATCGAGTTCGAATGGGCATGGCCGTGCATGCCGGCATTGGATTTGTTGATCAGCGACCAGGACTGGGTCACGTACAGCCGCTGAGGGATGCACATCACCTGCGCGGCATAGATATCCAGGACCTCCTGCACCGCGTCCTTGATGCTCTTCAGCTGCGGCTCCTCGAAGATGTATTTGTTCTCCGAGATCAGGTTCTCGATATTATCCCGCATCTTCAGCTTCTTGATGAAGTCGATCTGCTCGGCACTGATGGCGCTGGCGATATTGGCCTTGAACAAGGGCTCAGCAAACAAGGCAATGACCTGATGGGACGTGGATGCCATTCCCGTTTCCTTTCCCCTGACCTGAAAATTGGGATTTTATTTCTGCCGGACCCGGTGAGGAGACCGATCGAGCCGTATGATATAACATCTCATTGCGGAGCCAATAGGCATGTGTGCCATGCACAGTGACCGACCATTGGACGAGGCGGTGGAGGCTGGTGGCGCTGTCGAACGCGCGGCCATTCGAAAGGTCTCGCTGCGGCTGGTCCCCTTCGTGGCGGCGATGTTCATTGTCAATTTCCTGGATCGTACCGCGATCTCGTTTGCCGCTCCCAATGGGCTCACCCGCGACCTGGGATTGACGGCTGCCCAGTTCGGTCTTGCGGCGGGGATATTCTTTGTCGGCTATATCCTGCTTGAGATTCCCAGCAACCTTGCGCTGCACAGGTTCGGCGCCCGGCGCTGGCTGGCGCGCATCATGGTGAGCTGGGGAATTGTGTCGCTGCTCTTTACCTGGGTGAGCAGCCTCAGCCAGCTTTACTGGCTGCGCTTCCTTCTGGGTGTGGCCGAGGCCGGCTTCTTTCCCGGCGCGATCCTGTTCCTCAGCCTGTGGGTGCCGGCCAGGCACCGCTGCCAGATACTCGGTCTCTTCTATATCGCGCAGCCCTTGACCATCGTGATCGGCGCCCCGCTTGCCGCAGCTCTGATCGGGATGGATGGCCTGTTTGGCCTTGCCGGCTGGCGCGTCATGTTCCTGGGTGTTGCGATCCCGGCCATTCTGATCGGCCTGGTGACCTGGTTCTTCCTGGCGGATACGCCGGCGCAGGCGGGCTGGCTTACGGCCGATGAGCGCGATTGGTTGACGGCCGAACTGGCGAAAGAAGACAGCGCAAAAGCGGACTTGCATGGCCGCCATGCCGGCGCCGCGCTGCGTGATGCCCGCACCTGGGCTTTCGCGTTGATCTATTTCGGGCTGGTTTATGGCCTCTACGCGCTTACTTTTTTCCTGCCCACGATTGTCGGCGGATTCGAAGCACAATTTGGCGGCCGGTTCGACGTATTCCAGAAGGGCGTGATCACTGCCATCCCCTATCTGCCTGCTGCTGTGGCAACCTTTCTATGGACACGGCCCGGCCGCCATGGCGTACATAACTGGCATGTGGGCCTGCCGGCCTTGGTCGGCGCGCTCAGCATCCCCTTTGCGCTTTCCATGACCTCGCCGACCATGACCATTGCCGTCATCACCGTCACCGCCTGTGCGATCTTCGCGGCGTTGCCGGTTTTCTGGACGCTGCCGGCGCGCCATATGAGCGGCGCGGGTGCTGCGGCCGGCATCGCTTTCATCAACATGATCGGAAACCTTGGCGGCTTCGCGGCGCCTTATGTCACCGGGGCCATGAAAGATGCTACCGGTTCATATCAGGCGCCGATGTTCCTGGTCGGTGGCTGTCTTCTGCTATCGGCCTTCCTGGTCATTCTGATCGGCACAAAGTCCGGCCCAGCCGTGGCCGGTGACGCGCATCTCGAAGCAACGCCTTACGCCAAGTAGCCGCCGGTTCTGTCACATAATTCTGGGAGATCTTCATGAACGAAAAAATTGCTCTGTTCGGTGCCGGCGGAAAAATGGGATTTCGCCTGTCAAAAAATCTGCGCGATTCCGACTATCGGGTCCGGCATGTCGAGCCGGGCACGGCGGGACGCCAGCGGCTGCAGGAAGAGTTGGGCATTCAGTGTGTCGACATCGATACAGCCCTCGCGGATGTCGATGTGGTGATCCTGGCGATTCCCGACACCCTGATCGGCAAGGTCTCCCATGAGATTGCTCCCAAGCTGAAGGCCGGCACGATGGTCATGACCCTGGACGCGGCGGCACCCTTTGCGGGACACCTGCCCGATCGCAAGGACCTGACCTATTTTGTGGCGCATCCCTGCCATCCGACGATCTTCAACGATGAGGTCGATCCGGAAGCGCGTAAGGATCATTTCGGCGGCATTGCCGCCAAGCAGTCCATCACCAGCGCTCTGATGCAGGGTCCGCCAGAGGCCTTCGATCTCGGTGAGGATGTAGCCAAGACCATCTATGCGCCGATCCTTCGCTCTTACCGGCTGACGGTCGACCAGATGGCGATCCTGGAGCCGGGCCTTTCGGAAACTGTTTGCGCGACCCTTTTGGATGTGATGCGCGATGCGATGGAAGAAACCGTCAAGCGCGGCGTTCCCGAACAATGCGCGCGCGATTTTCTCCTGGGACACATGAACATCCTGGCGGCCGTCATCTTCAAGGAAATCCCGGGCGCCTTTTCGGACGCCTGCAACAAGGCCATCACCTTCGGCAAGCCGCGCCTGATGCGCGATGACTGGCGCGGCGTGTTCGACCGCCATGAGATCGCGGAAAGCATTCGCCGCATCACCTGACAGGATCTCGCGCGGAAAATACGATGGGCGAACGAACCTACGCCACCTACTGGCTGGAAACCGGCGATGACCCGGGCCGCGCAGCGGAAGTCATCGCCGGCGAGCAGTCGAGCGGCACCTTTGTCGCGCTGGCAGCGGAGACGCCTGAGCTGAAGGCGCGGGCCGGTGCCAGGGTGGAAAAGCTGGATGTTATTGACACGTCGCTAACGCCGAGCCTGCCGACGCCGAAACAGTCGGCGCGTTACAGCCGCTGCATGCTGACGCTGTCCTGGCCGATCGAAAATCTCGGTCCCTCTCTCACGACCCTGATGGCGACCGTTGCGGGCAATCTTTACGAACTGCGCGAAGTCACCGGTCTGCGCCTGGTTGGTCTCGATCTGCCGCCGTCTTTCGCGGCCGCCTATCAGGGTCCTGCTTTCGGCATCGAGGGAACGCGCAGGTTGACCGGCGTCGCCCGCGGTCCGGTCATTGGCACGATCATCAAGCCGAGCGTGGGGCTTTCGGTCGCCGAAACGGCGCAGCAGGTGCGCGCACTGGTTGCCGGCGGCATCGATTTCATAAAGGACGATGAATTGCAGGCCGACGGGCCCGGCTGTCCGTTCGACCAACGGGTGTGCGCCGTGATGGCGGTGGTCAACGAGGCCGCCCAGCGCACCGGCAAGAAGACCATGGTGGCCTTCAATCTGACCGGCGATCTCGATCAGATGCGGCGACACCATGATCTGGTGTTGGCCGAAGGCGGCACCTGCGTGATGGTCTGTCTGAATGCCGTGGGCCTGGTGGGTCTCACCGAGTTGCGCCGCCATGCGCAATTGCCGATCCATGGCCATCGCGCCGGCTGGGGTTATCTCAGCCGCTCTCCGGCGCTGGGTTTCGATTTCGCGCCACTGCAGAAGATCTGGCGTCTTGCCGGCATCGATCATCTGCATGTCAACGGCTTGCGCAACAAATTCAGCGAGACCGACGAGAGTGTCATCGCCGCCGCGCGTGCCGTGCTGGCGCCGGTGATGCCTGAGGCTCCGCTTGCCGCCATGCCGGTCTTCAGCTCCGGACAAACGGGATTGCAAGCCCTTGATACCTATGCGGCACTTGGCTCCGCCGACCTGATATACACGGCGGGCGGCGGCATCTTCGGGCATCCGCATGGGGTGCCGGCCGGGGTGGAAGCATTGCGCGCCGCCTGGGACGCGGCGATCGAAGGTGTTCCGCTGGCGCGGCAGGCCGAACGCGTTCCGGCTTTGGCTCAGGCTCTGGATTTCTGGCGATGAGCGGCGGTGCCGAGTCGAAAGATCTGCTGCTGACCTATTACAGCGACGACTTCACCGGTTCCACCGATGCGATGGAGGCGATGGCGTCAGCCGGTGTGCTCACCGCCTTGTTCCTGACGACGCCGACGCCGGAGATGCTGGCGAAATTTCCCGATGCGCGCTGCATCGGCATGGCGGGCTCTTCCCGCGGCCGCAGCCCGGAATGGATGGACGCAGAGCTTCCCAAAGTTTTTTCCATCCTCGCGGGGCTGGGTGCGCCGATCCTGCATTATAAAGTCTGCTCCACTTTTGATTCCTCGCCCACGATCGGTTCGATCGGCCGCGCTATCGACCTGGGCACGAAAGTCATGCCGGGCCGTTGGTCGCCCACCATCGTCGGCTCGCCGCGCCTGGCACGTTATCAGGTGTTCGGCAATCTGTTCGCCGCCGTCGGAGGGGTGGTCTATCGCCTCGATCGCCATCCCACCATGTCCCGGCATCCCGTGACACCGATGGGGGAGGCGGATCTCAAGCGCCACCTGGCGGCGCAAACCTTCCGCCGTATCGAACTGATCGACTTGCTCGAGTTGCGCCAGGGCGCGGCGGCCGCGCATCTGGAGGCACGCATGGGCGAGGACGTGCCCGTCATATTCATCGATGTGATGGATGAAGAGTCCTTGGCTGCCGCCGGCCGCTTGGTATGGGAACATCGTGGCGCCGGCTTGTTCAGCGCGTCATCGTCCGGTCTGGGCTATGCGCTGACCGCCTATTGGCGGCAAATCGGTCTGGTGCCCAAGGCGGTTTCGCTGCCGCAAGCCGCGGCAGTTCCAGCGATTGCGGTCGTCAGCGGCAGCTGTTCACCGGTGACAGCCTCACAGATCGGATGGGCCCGCGCGCATGGATTTCGGACCGAGCGCATGGACCTTCCCAGTGCGCTCCACGAGCGGACGCGGGAAGCGGAGATCGAGCGCCTTGCTGGTGTGGCGACATCCGCCCTGCAGCATGGCATCAGCCCTGTCATCTTCAGCGCCGAAGGCCCCGACGACGAGAGCGTGATCCGCTTCGACCAATTGGCGCAGGATGCCGGTCTTTCCAGGCCGGACGCAGCCCGCGCCGTGGGCGCGGCGCTCGCCGAGGTGACAAAGCGGATGCTCGACCGGGCCCATCCTGGGCGTATCGTTATCGCCGGCGGCGACAGTTCCGGAGAGATCGCAAACGCACTCGACGTCCAGGCGCTCACGGTCGCAGCCGGCCTGACGCCGGGCGCGCCGCTGTGCCGAACCTGGTCCGAAGATGAAAGCCGCAACGGCCTGGAGATCGTTCTGAAAGGCGGACAGATTGGCGGTGAAACTTTCTTCGGCCAGGCGCGGGCAGGTGGCGTGGTGCGCTGACCAGGTTGCGCTGCAGAAATTGTTCCCGCTTTCCGGCCCCGGCTATGGCACTGGACGAATAAAGGATGAAGTGACCTACTGACTTTGCGACTCCGGCTTTCCGGAGCAGGTGATCGAATTTTTGGGGCTGAAAATGAAAAAGTGCATTTATCTCGCAGCCATTGCTGTCGCGCTCTTCGGTCCGCCGGCTGAGGCCGGTGTGCGCGAAGATGTGCTGGCGGCGATGCAGCGTTGTTCGGTCATCCCGGATGATCGCACGTGGCTGAACTGCACCTATGGGGCGCAGCAACTCATGCGGGCCAAGCTGGGTCTGCAGCCGGCTCCCGAATTTCAGCAGCGCCTCGTGCCGCCCGCTTCCGCGATGGGTATGCCGGCTCCCGTTGCCGTCAGCAGCGCGCCCAAAACCGTGTCACCCCCACCGCCGCGCCAGGGCGGCGGCTTTTTTTCCAGCAATCGGGCCGTGGCCGTCTCGGTGCTTGTTGGCGTCCGCTATGACAGCCAGGGCGCCTTCATCGCGACCCTGGAGAATGGCCAGGTCTGGCACCAGGTGAATGTCCAGGTGGGCGAAAGAAAAGCGCGCCTGACCTTGGGTTCCAAAGTGACGATCGTGCCTGGCGCGATGTGGTCTTACGATCTCAAAATAGGCAACAATGCGCACGCCTATAAAGTCGATCGCGAGACCTAGCTGTCGTCCCCGCTTTTCTTTCGCCGATGTAACAAAGGTGCGGTTGAAAAGCCGACCCGCCGGGTTCCCGCGACACATTGGGTGTCCAATAGTCGTGCGCATTCAACGTGGTGGCAAGAAATCTCAATATGTGATTGCAACTACTAATATTTGACAAAAAAGGAGCAGGGGGCCTACCCTAAGTCCATCAGCCAAACGGGAAGGATGGCTATGTGGCATCAGCCTCAATCTAATAAGAGGCAATGGCATACCAGGATTGGACAGACCTGCATTCGTCATGCGCGTAGCGGGATCGCTCTCGCTGCGGGATTGCTGTTTCTGGGTTTTCAAGCCGCGGTCGCGCAATCCAACGCCCAGGCGCCCGCCGGCCCGGCGCAAGCGCCCACGCCAACGGCCTCAACGACGAATACCGCGCCTGCGCCACGCCGGGCGGCCAACAATTTTGCGCCCGGCCCGCAAACCTACGCCAAGCTCAAGACAGCCGAGGGCCGCACCGAATTCTTCGGCACATTCTGCACAAGCTGCCACAATGCGAAATTGAAGACGGCGGGTCTGGTGTTGGAAGGCATCGACACCCAGCACCTCGCCGACCATGCCGACATCTGGGAAAAAGTGGTGGTGCGTCTGGGCGCGGGCGAGATGCCACCGGGGCCCATCAAGAAGCGGCCCGATGCCGAGGTCACCCATGCGATGGTCCAATCGCTGATCGCCGATCTGGACGCGGCCGCGAAAAAGAAGCCGATGGTCGGCAAGACCATCATCCGCCGCCTCAACCGTGTCGAATATGGCAATGCGGTCAGCGACCTGCTGGACATCGATTTCCCATATGCCGGCGATCTGCCAAGCGACGCCGTGGCGTACGGCTTCGACAACATCGCCGACTCTCTTTCGATGTCGCCGCTTCTGCTTGAAAGCTATCTGAAGGTGGCGCGCCGCGTCAGCGAACTGGCGGTGGGCGAGGGCGATCCCTCGCCTGTCACCGACCGGTATCCGGCGACCAAGAGCCAGGCGGTATGGCAAGGCGAAGGCATGCCGTTCAATACGCGCGGCGGTATCCTGGTAAAGAAGTATTTTCCGCGTGACGGCGAATATGATCTTCGGGCCTTCCTGAACGATGCGGACCTGACGCCGACCGAAGGGGTGCGGTTCTTCCATATTCGGATGCCCATAAAGGCGGGCGAGCACAGTTTCATTGTCACCTTCCCCGAAAGCAACGCCAGGAATGAAGGTCCGGTGCCCAACCTGCCGGGCGCCGGCGGTGCCGCGCAGGGCGGCCCGGTGGACGTACAGGGCACGGCGATCCGCCCGACCCTGGTCATGCTGCTGGATGGCCGCAAGCTGAAGGAATTCGAGATCAGGGGACCGAAGGCCGGGGAAGCCGTCAGCATCGGCAGCGGTCCGCCGACCCTGGCGCGCGCCGAAATCACCGGCCCTTACAATCCGGGTCCTCCGACCGACAGCGAAAGCCGCCGTCACATCCTGGTCTGCACCCCGCGCACGGCGGCGGCGGAAGCGCCCTGCGCCGAGAAGATTCTCTCCACCCTGCTGCGCCGTGCCTGGCGCCACAATGTAACCAGGCAAGACGTGAAGCCGTTCCTGGCGGCCTACACCAAGGCGCGGGCCAAGCGCGACTTTACGGGGGCCATCGCGGTCGGCCTGCGCGACATTCTGGTGTCGCCGGCCTTCCTTTTCCGCCTGGAATTCGATCCCAAGAGCGTCAAACCGGGACAGGTCTACCGCGTTAGCGACTTCGACCTGGCGACGCGCCTGTCTTTCTTCTTGTGGAGCAGCATTCCCGACGACGAATTGCTGAATGTCGCCGCCAAGGGCCAGTTGCACAATCCGGCGACCCTGACCAAACAGGTCAACCGCATGCTGGCCAGCGAGAAAGCCGCCGCCCTGATGGACAATTTCGGCTCCGAATGGCTGACCTTGCGGGGCGGTGAGCATGATCTGACGGAATTCAAGCCCGATGCCGAGGCGTATCCGACCTTTGATGTCTCTCTGCGCGACGGCTTCGAGACCGAGGCTCGGCTCTTCCTGCGCTCCATCCTGCGTGAAAACCGCAGCATTCTGGACGTGGTCGATGCCAACTATACCTTCGTCAACGACAAGCTGGCGAGGAATTACGGCATACCCGGCGTGATCGGGCCGGGCTTCCGCCGCGTCCAGCTGCCGCCGGATTCGCCGCGGGGCGGCATTCTTGGCATGGGCGCGATGCTGATGCCCAATTCGCACACCACCGGGACCTCGCCGATCTATCGCGGCAAATGGATCCTGACCAACCTGCTGAACTCGCCGCCGCCGCCGCCGCCTTTCGTGCCGGTGCTCAGCCAGGCGCCGGGCGCCGGCGGCAAGGTACTGACCACGCGTGAATTGATCGAGCGGCACCGCGCCAATCCGTTCTGTGCCACCTGTCATGCGCGCATGGACCCCTATGGCTTCAGCCTGGAGAATTTCGATGTGATGGGCCGCTGGCGCGCCAAGGACCAGGGCGGGCCGATCGATGCCAAGTCGGTGCTGGTGAATGGAACGACGTTCACGGGTCCGCAGGGGCTGCGCAAGATATTGACCAGCAACCCGGAAATATTCGTCAGCGCGACCGTCACGCGCATGATGACCTACGCCCTTGGTCGCACCCTCGATCCGCATGAGATGCCGGTCGTCCGCGACATCGTCCGCAAGACGGCGCCTGCCTACAAGATCGACGACATTGTCCAGGCGATCGTGCATTCCACGCCATTCACGATGAGAACAGCGGCAGGAGGTCAGTCATGATGTATGTCTCCAAAAAGCATCTTTCGCGCCGGGCGTTGCTGCGCGGCGCCGGTGCCGCCGCGATTGCATTGCCTTTCCTGGATGCCATGCACCCGGCTTTGGCTGCGGAGCGGTTGACGGCCGCCGCGCCGGTCAAGCGCTTCGGTATCGTCTATTATCCGCATGGCGCCACGGACCGCTGGCTGCCGTCGGGCGAGGGGGCGAACTTCAAGCTCAGTTCGGGTCTGGCGCCGCTGGAGCGCCACAAGAGCAAGCTTCTGGTGATCGATGGTTTGTCGGCCGATCCCGACCGCAGCAAGCCCGATTTCCACGACCGTGCCATGGCCTCCTGGCTGACCGGCATGGAATTGCACCGCGACCGTGTCGAGGTGGGCACCTCGGTGGACCAGTATGCCGCGGCGCATCTGGGCAAGGAGACACAGTTCGCGTCCCTGGAAATGGGCTGCGAAGAGCCGCAGGACGGCCGCTATCCCAATTATAAAGACCCCAAAACGCCGCTGCCGACGGAGACCAATCCCCGCAAGGTGTTTGAGCGGCTGTTCGGCGACAGCGCCAAAATCGATCCTGCCGCCATGACGGCGCGCAACGAGCTCGATCAGTCCACGCTGGATACCGTCATCGCCCAGATCACGTCCCTGAAGTCGCGGCTGGGACCTTCCGACCGGCAGAAGCTGGATCAATATCTGGATTCCATCCGTGACGTGGAACGCCGGATTCAGGTGGCTGCGCGGACCAAGACCACGGACCTTCCCAGTTTTGATCGGCCGGTCGGGGCGCCCGATGCCTGGCCCGACTATGTCAAGCTGCTCTTCGATCTCCAGGTGCTCGCCTACCAGGCGGACCTGACACGGGTTTCCACCATCATGACGGCGCGTGAAGCCAGTCTGATGACGTTCCCCCATCTGGGCATCTCCATGCAGCATCATGAAGCCTCCCATCACAATTACGAGCAGCCCAAGCTGGATATCCTGCACCGGGTCAACATCAACCAGTCGGAGCTGTTCGCCTATTATCTCGACAAGCTGGATGCCATTAAGGAGCCGAGTGGCAGCATGCTGGACAATTCGATCATGTTCTTCGGCTCTACCTTGTCAAATCCGACGGTGCACAGTCAGCGCAAATTGCCGGTGATGCTGGCGGGCGGCGCATCCGGCAATCTGCAGACCGGCCGCCTGGTCCAGTATCCGGGCGATCTGACGCCGTTGTCGAATTTGCATCTGACGATTTTGGACAAGCTCGGTGTCCCGACCGACAAGGTCGGCGACTCCACCGGCCCGCTGAAGCTGGATCGCGCATCGATTTAGGAGACAGTTCGAACCGTCCGAGGGGAGTAAACGTCATGAGAACGTATCGGGCCTGTTTGCTGGCAGCCGCTTCCGTCACCTTGATGCTGGCCGCCCTGCCGGCGACGGCTTCGCCATCCGGCGACCGTCTGATTGCCGCGGCCCAGGACGGCCTGACGGCGGAGGTGGATGCGCTGCTCGCCAAGCATACCGACGTCAACGCCACGGACAGCGCCGGCGCCACCGCCCTGGCCTGGGCGGTCATGCGAGGCAATGATGAGGTTGCGGCACGACTGCTCAAGGCGCATGCCGATCCGAACCGGACCGATGCCAGTGGCGTCAGCCCGCTGATGCTGGCCATCGACAGCAATGCCCCCACCCTGGTCAAGCTGCTGCTGGCCAATGGCGCCAACGCCAACCTGGCGGGGGAGAATGGCGAAACGCCCTTGATGCATGCCGTGCAGCAGGGCTCGCTCGACATGGTGCAGATGCTGCTGGCCAGCAAGGCGGACGTGAATGCGCGGGAGAAGCAATTCGACCAGACAGCGCTGATGTGGGCGGCGGGCCATCCGGAATTGACCACGCTGCTTTTGGCCCATGGCGCGGATTTCCGCGCGGTGACGAAAAGCTGGGAAACCAGCACCGTGAATTATGTCAACGTCACCTCCACCCTGGGCGCGACCGGAATTCCCTGGAACAATGAAGGCTCCTATTCGGGGAAGGCTGGCGGTTCAACGCCGATGCTGTTCGCGATCCAGGCGGGCGATCTGAAATCCGTCGAGGCTTTGATCGCGGCTGGCGCCGACATAAACCAGGCGGCCGCCGACGGCACCACCCCGCTGCTGGCCTCACTGTACAACTTCAACCGTGGTGCGGGCACAGGCGTGGGCAGGAACGCCAGCCGCGGGCTGCGCTATGCGCCCAGCCCCGCCATTGCCAATCTGCTGCTCGACCATGGCGAGCAGATAAATGTCAGCGATCGCGCCGGCTACACCCCGTTGCACGGCGCGGTGCTGGTGCTGGTGGCGGGGGGCACGGGGCGCTTGCCCCAGATCGGCTTTCAGCCCACCAAGCTTTCCACGCCCGATGCGCCCGCGCCGGTCCCGCCCAAGAACGAGGAAGAAGGCCTGAAGCTTGTCGCGCGGCTGCTGGACCTGCACGCCGACCCGAATGCGGAGACCAAGAACACCACGCCCGGCCCGGTTGGGGCGTTGCGCGTCAATCCGGCCTCGGCCGGCTCCACGCCCTTCCATCTGGCGGCTTTCGCCCACAGCGTCAAGCTGATCGACCTGTTGGCGGCGCATGGCGCCAATCCCAACCTTGTGCGCAAGGACGGGCATACGCCTTTCTCGCTGGCGGTGATGTCCAACGACCTGCCGGTGGTCAAGGCGATGGTAGCGCACGGCGCCGATCTCAAGATGATCTACAATCCGGTGGACAAGGTTGCCGGCACCGATCCCCTGAAAGCCGACGCCTATCCGCGCGGCAACGAGACGATCCTGCACATTGCCGCCATTCCTGGCGCCAATTATGTGGTCGAATATCTGGCCCAGCAGGGCGTGCCGCTGGATGCCAAGAACAGCCTGGGCCAGACGGCGTTGCAGCTGGCCGATGAGCAGGAACAGTTCCGTTTCATGCATGACAAGGAAGGGCCGCACGGCATCGGCCTGGAGGGCGCGAACAAGGGTAAGGTCATTGTGCGCGAAACCCAGACCACCGATGCATTCAAGCGCGCCATGGGCCTGAAAACCCACGTCGCCACAAACTGACGGAAATTCCGGCAAGCCACGCCTTCGCCGGGAATGGACAAGATCAGTCCTGAAGACGACCGCCCACGGCGGTCGAAAGGAGAGAAATGCGCATCCTTGTTAACGTGTCCTTGGCCGGCGCTCTGCTGATTGGCTCGCAGATCGGTGGCTTTGCGCAGAATGCCATGCCGGATGGCGTGAAGGTGGCGGGCGGCGTGCTGACCGATGCCAAGGGCATGACGCTCTATACCTTCGACTACGACACCCAGCCCGGTCAGTCCGTGTGCACGGCGGACTGCCTGACCCAGTGGCCTGCACTGGCTGCGACGGCCGATGCCAAGCCCGTCGGCAGCTGGACGCCGATTTCCCGGCCCGAGGGCACGAAGCAATGGGCTTACAAAGACAAGCCCCTTTATACTTTTTATCAGGACACCAAGCCCGGCGACAAAAAGGGTGATGGCAACAGTCAGGTATGGCATGTCGCAGTGCCCTGATGGGCCCGGTATCGAGAGGGGTGTGTGGTGCGATGGCCAAGAAAAAGCGAAACGCGCGCGGACGGCCACGGACCGGGATCACACCTGTCATATCGTTCCGCCTGTCCACGCAAACCCTGGCCGAGGTGGATGCCCGCGCCAAGGAATGCGGCCTGACCCGGTCAAAGCTGGCGGCGGCTCTGTTGACCCAGGCGCTGGGCCGGCGTTCCGCGAAGGCTCGCGCGAAAGCGCAGGAAGTTCTTCCCCGCCTTTCTTGAGCCGTTGCGCTATTGCGGCTTGGGGCCGGCCTTGACGATCTCGTCATAGGCAACTTCCGAAAACAGATAGTTCGGATAGTGGCCATTCACACCGCTGTGCAGCGCCATCCGGACCTCGTCCCGGCTCTTGCCGGCTGCAGCCAGACCTTTTATCTGGTCGTAGACCGCCTGCTGCGCCCCCAGCCGCTGCTCCATCTGCGCCTTGGTCCAGATGTCGCCGGGCCCGAGCACATAGATATCGGCGTCCACATTGATCAGTGCTTTCATGAATTTGAGCCAGCCTTCCGCCGATCCATCCTGGTCGGGATGAATGACGGGAAAATCGGGGCGGGCCTGTGCCACATAGCCGGTAAAGACGATGCGCTGATCGGGCAGATAGACAGAGGATTCGGCCACAGTGTGCGACGGGGCAATATGCAGGAACACCATGCGGACGCCTTCAAGGGTGAGCAGCGTGCGGTCGTCCCTGATGATGACGTTCGGCATCTTGTCGGCCGGCGCCCGGTTGCGGGCATTTTGGGCCGCCAGCCTTTCCAGCGCCTTTTGCGTCGTGGCATGGGCGATGATCTTCAGTCCCGTGGGGTATGCAGCCAGGCCCGGAATGCCTTCGCCGCCATTGCCGGTCAGGATGATCGTGGTGACAGGCTTGGGCGTGATCTCGCCGATCCGCGCGATGGTCTGGCTGGCGCTGTCCGGGGTTTGCTTGGCGTCGATGACGATCACGCCCTTGTCGCCGACCACCACGCCGGAGACACCGCCGGCGCCGCCCAGCGCGGCATAGACGTTGTCACGCAGTTGCTTGATGGTGACCGGCGCCACCGGCCTGGGTGCAGGGCGCGCCGGTTGTTCTGCAGCCGGGCGCTGGGCATCCGAGCCGGGTTGGGCGGAAGCGGCGCACAAGGGCGTCACGCCCATCGCAAGCACCAGAAACGCCAGTAGATTGGGCCTCATGCTGTCCATCCCCATATATGCGCCAGGCCTTCAGGGGCCTGTTTCACGGTGCAGTCTAGTACTCGTGCCGGCCTTGCCCATATGGTCGGGATGCATAGGCTCAATCGGGCCTCTCGCAGAGTGATAGGCTGGTTGGAGAATGGATCGCTGCGCGGCGCCTCGAAAAATGAGAGGACTTATCCTCCGGCCGGGCTATGCCGGACAAGACAGGGTTGGCCTGATGCCATGAGCTGATCGCATAAAGCCGTCGCGGGCTTGCGGTCATTTCCTCCCGCCACCAACAATCGGTACCAGATGCCTTTTTGTCCCAGATCCGCCTTTTCAATCTGATGCGGCAGCGAGACCAGAGAGGGGTTCTGCTTCAACCGGTTCCACTGCGCCTCGGCGGTTTCGGCGCTTTTGAATGAGCCCACTTGCACGACATAGGCTGACGTCGGCGTGGTCACTGGCGGGGGAAGGGTCGCTTGCCGCAGTTGGGGCGGCGGGCTGATGCTCGCGACCTGGGCCGCCGATGAATCAGGCGTGCCGGACCGGCTTTCGCCCAAGGCCGCCAAGCGCTCTTTCGCTTCCCGAAGCCCGCCGCGGGCCGATGCGATGTAAAGCTCGGCGGCCTTGTTGATGTCTTTCGGCACGGCATTGCCATCCTCATACATCTGGCCCAGCAGGAATTGACCGAGCGGATGACCGGAGTCTGCCGCGCTCTGCAGCAGGGGAAGCGCGCGTTTGGGAGCGGGCTGTCCGACCTCGCCATTCAGGTACATCTCGGCGAGATCGACCTTGGCATTGGGCATGCCTGTGGCTGCGGCGGTTTTCAGAATGTCTTCGGCCTTGCGCGGGTCCTTGGGCGCCCCCAGTCCCTTGCGCAGCATCAATGCGACATTGCGCATGGCGGCAAGATCCTGGTCCTTGATGTTCCACCAGATCTGGAACGCCTCTGGATATTGCCTGGCGTCATAGGCTTTGAGGCCGCGATCAAATTCCCCGGCCAGTTCCGGGCCGGTCAAGGCAGCCGCGTTACCCGCGATGGCCATCCACAGGACAGTGATGATCCAACCAGCTTTTCGCCGCACGGGAAGCGGACCTCCTTTGAATAACCAGGATCAAAGCGAGAGCAAGCCGTGACTGCAGGGGCGCGATCCATGCAGAGGCTTTTAACCAGGCCACTATAGGACAAACAGCGCGTGGACGAAATCAGGCCCCGTCGGCCGATATGGCGGAACAGCCTGCCCGCCGGGGAGCACGCAGTTGGCGCAGACCCACCGGCAATGTCGCAATCAAATGATCGGCCACGCGACGATAAAGGCCGGTGCCCAGGAAAATCTGCAGGAAAATAACGCCCGCCAGGGAAGGGCGATAGCAACCGCGGACCACCGCGTTCAAATAGAGTCCCAGCGCCATCAAGGGCCGTGTCTGCGCCACGCGCTTGGCATAGGGCCAGCCGCGCGCGCCGTGATACGCCTTGGGATGGATCAGCGGCTTCATCTCTTCCAGCCAGGCGCGCGGCTGCTCGATGCAGGCATCGGCGGAAGCACGGGCCGGGTCATCACGATCGTTCCATATCGCACCGGCCTTCTCGAGCATGCGGAAGCGGCATCCGGCAAGATGCAGGCGGATGGCGAAATCCGTATCTTCCGCCGCGCGCAAATGTTCGTTGAAGCGTATTTTTTGCGCCGCCTCGCGTGGCACCACCATCGTGCTGGTCTGGGTGAAGCCACGGTCACACAGCAGATAGATCGCCATGTCCTCTGCCAGACGGATGGCGCGCGGTGGCTTGAGGAAGACCGGTCCCTGGCCGCGATCGACCCACACCCGGGCATAGCCGGCGATGTCCCGCGTATCCTTCAACAGAGTGTGCATGGAGCCCAGGTGATGCGGCAGATAGACATCATCGGAATCCAGGAAAGCGATAAATGGGCCACGCACCGCGTCGATGCCGCGGTTACGGGCCGCGCCGCCGCCGGCACTGCGCTGGTGGATGACATGGAGCCGTGGATCGCGGAAGGCCCCGACCACAGCCTCGGGATCGTCGCGCGAGCCATCATCCACGACGATAATCTCGAAATCCTGGAAGGTCTGCGCGCGCACCGACTCGATCGCGGTCCGCAGCTCGGCCGCGCGATTGTAGATCGGTATCACGACGGTGAAAAACGGCGCACCCCTGCTCGCGGCCTTGCGCATCGGCCCAACCCCACTTGCCCATGCTTATGGTAACAGCGCGGTGGACCCGCCCTTTGTGCGAATGGATTGTTCGTTAATGGGCGCGGCTGCGCGATCAGCGTCTCAATGGCGGCAGATCGAGGCCATAGGCCTGCTCGGCGAAGATTACGGGCTGTTCAGAACTCCGGCACGTGAGGTGGGCGTCCCGTGGATGACGCGCCGGACTTGGTCCTCAAGGGACGCGCCGCACATGTAACAGCGGTTGTGTCCTTGCTACGCCTCACCCAACTTGGTTAACGCGACCCGTTAACTTTTTGAACGAAGATAGTACGTCCACGGACAAAATTTGCGCAGGACCCTGCCGGCCCTCTGGAAGACCGCCGCAAAATACAGTTAAGTATTTATTAACAAATATAGGGGTGAAAACGTGGAAGGCACCATCCAGTCCTATCATGCGATCCTGTGGCACGGCGGCGAACCCCTGGCGGAAGGATCTCTGTCCGATTGCCTGAAGAGTTGGGACGCGCTGCCGCGCTGGCCCCGTACGCATTCTTACATTCAACTGAGCAGGCCGGTCGGGCAGAAAAGCGTGCTGCGCGCCATCGACCTTTACCGGATCGCAGCCGGCGAACTGGCGCAGGAGCAGCATTAGCACTGACCGCGGCTCGTTATGGCGTCTGGTGGAAGAATACCGCGCGCGCCAGTTGGCCACGCCCGCGCCGCCGAGCACTTCAGTGGCCGGCGCGGATGTCATGAGCCTTCCTCCAAAGACAAAATGATTGCCCAAATGCTCTGTCCGGGGCGGCGCGCGGAAGGGGCTACCGGATCGCACGCGAAGGTGTGCGACCGTGGGAAATTCTGAGGAGCGGGCGTGCGTGTCCGCGCGAGGTGCGTGCCTCATGCCTTCCCTCGGGCGACAACAATTTCTTCCGGGCGGACAAGGCGCAGCTACGGCCCTTGCCGCGATCCTGATTGTTCACGCGGCCGATTTCTGTTCAGGTACGCGAGGTGGCGGCTATGGTTTTTGCGCAGCAGCCTCACTTGTCGCCCTTGAAGGGCCCTTTTGATAAGAGGCACGGAGAGCCGCAATGAGATTGAATGCAGAAGGAAAGCCGCCTGCTCCTTCAAATGCCGGTGCGCCAGGCTTGGCGGAAAGTCCGGCGGGCACCAGCGCGGCAAGCGGGCGTTATACGGTTTATCTCATCGCCGTGGCTCTCGCCGGCTGGGCGCTCGCATCGTATGACGTCAATCTTCTTGTGCTGGCGCTTCCCGATGTCGCCAAGGGACTGAATGTGTCCCAGGCCGGGATCGGCATGCTCGGCTTCTTTGTCTATGCCGCGCAGTTTTTCATCACCATTTTTGCCGGTTACGGCATGGACACATTCGGCAGACGCAGGGTCTGGATGATTTGCCTGACCGGCACAGCCATCTTCACCGGCCTGACCTATTTCGTGCAGGATTTCTGGCAGCTTGTCATCGTCCGCGCCCTGGCGACCGGCATGGCCTATTCGGAACTTGCCGTCTCCATTACCATCGTCAATGAGCAGGTGCCGCCGGAAAGGCGAGGACTGCTCTATTCGATCGTGCAGGGCGGATGGCAGCTGGGCGTGTACCTGGCGTCTGGGGTGTATCTCATTTTCGGCAGCTATGGCTGGCGGATCGTATTCCTGCTTGGCGTTCTGCCGCTGATTGCCGTGATCATCGGGCGCGTGTTCATCAAGGAATCCGAACGCTTTGAGCATGTCGAAAAAGTGAAGCGGGCGCGGCGGGAGGGTGACACGGTCCGGCTGCAGCAATTGCTTTCCCAGCATGCCGTCGCGGTCGAAGAGATGGACCGGATTACCCTGGGGCAGCTTTTCGCCAAGCCCGGCGAGATCCGCACGCAACTGATCCTGCTGTCGATCACCTGGATCATCTATGGCGCGAGTTACGTGGCCACCAATTTCTACATCGTCTACTGGCTGACCAAGTTCAAATCCTTCAGCAGCGAACAGGCCAGTACCCTGTTGCTGGCGTGCGGCGGGATCGGCTTTTTCTTTTACATCCTGGGTGGATGGCTGGGCGAGCGCTATGGCCGCCGCGCCGTGATCCTGGTCACAGGCGCCACGGTGGCGCCCCTGAGCCTGCTGTTTCTTCTGGCCCAGCAGCAATGGCTGGTCGTGGTCACCTATTTCCTGCTCTACCAGGCAACCAATGGCACCTGGTCGGGCGCCGGCTATGCCTATCAGGGGGAAAGCTTTCCCACCCGCGTGCGCGGCACAGCCGTGGGCTTTCTCAGCGCCATGCAGATTGTCGGCTTTGTTGTCGGCACGCTGTTGTGGACTGCGCTCAGCGCCACGGTCAGTGCCGACGTGACCTGGCTGGTGCTGGCCGTTGCGGTATCCATCGGCCTGTGGCTGACGGCGTTCCTGCGCTACATCCCTCCGAAACTGGAGCTGGAAGCGATCAGCCGCTGATCGTCAGAAGGTCCCCACGCCATTGGTGTGGAGGTGGACCGTATAGAGGGAGGTCGTGCCGCAGATGAAGAGCTGATGGCGCTTGTGGCCGCCGAAGCAGACATTGGAGACGACCTCCGGAACACGCACCTTGCCGATCAATGTCCCATCCGGATCCAGGCAGTGCACGCCTTCCGCGCTGCTGCTCCAGAGCCGGCCCGTCTGATCGATGCGGAAACCGTCGAACAGGCCCGCGGTGCTGTCCGCAAAGACCTTGCTCTTGCCGAGGTTGCCATCTTCCCGCACGTCAAAGACGCGAATATGGGCTGGCAGGTCCTTTCCGTGCGTGCGTCCGGTGTCGGCGATATAGAGCTTCTTCTCATCCGGTGAGAAGGCAAGGCCATTGGGCTTGACGAAGTCATCGGCCACGACGCGGATGGCGCCGGTTTTCGGATCTATCCGGTAAACATAAGAGGCGCCGATTTCACTTTCGGCCCGCTCGCCCTCATAATCGGAATCAATTCCATAGGTGGGGTCGGTGAACCAGATCGAGCCATCCGATTTCACGATGACGTCGTTGGGGCTGTTCAGCCGCTTGCCCTCGTAGCGATCCGCGATACATGTGATGCTGCCGTCATACTCCGTGCGGCTGACCCGCCGCCCGCTATGCTCGCAGGTCACCAGCCGGCCCTGGCGATCGACCGTGTTGCCGTTCGAATTGCCCGCGGGGCTCCGGAAAACCGAGACCTCGCCGTTGCATTCGTCGTAGCGCAGCATCCGGTTGTTGGGAATGTCCGACCAGACGAGATAGCGCCCCGCGGGAAAATAGGCCGGTCCCTCGGCCCAGCGGCAGCCGGTATAGAGACGATGCAAATGGGCAGTGGGGCTGAAGAGACGCTCGAACCGTTCATCCAGAATCTCGAATTCCGCAGTCATTTCGTGTCCTCTTCTGTCGGTGAAACGTTTGTCATCGTCGGCGCTATCCATTCGCAACAAATCCAACCCTATCCTGAATTGCCGCGCGCCGGCCAGGCGACCGGTGCGATGCGCGGGATGATGAAGGCCCAGCCGATAATGCCCGCCAGGGTGATGACGCCTACACTGATGAAGGCCCAGGCAAAGCTGCCGGTGGCATCGACGATCCAGCCGGTGGTGATGGGGCCGATGATGCCCGCGAAATTGGCGACGGCATTCTGCATCCCGGCCCATTTGCCCGCGGCCGTGGGGCCGGCCAGGGTCTGGCCAATGGCATAAAGGACCGGCGTGATCATGCCGAACATCAAGCCGGAGGCGAACAGCGCCGCCAGTGAGATGGCCGTGCTGCCCAGGGCGGGAGCGGCCAGGCACAGGCCCAGCCCCAGATTGCCCAGCACGATGACGGTCTTGCGCACCCGATCGACAGAGGCGCCACTCGCGATCATCTGGTCCGCCGCCCAGCCCGACACCACCGCGCTGACAGCATAGCCGAGATAAAGAAGGCCGCCGAAGCGCGCCATGGCGGTGACGGAGAGCCCCTGGTTTTCCACCAGATAGAGCGGCAGCCAGGAGAACATGAAATAGAGGGCGTAGTTGCAGCAGAAATGGCCCAGGCACGCGCCCCAGAGGGAACGCTGGCGTGCGATATCGGCAAAGGAGGGTGAGGGAAGGGCCACCCCTTCTTCCACCAGCGGTTTGGGCGTTTGCGTCCGGGTCCAGAGGATCAGCCACAGCAACGATATCAAACCGAACAGCAGGAACATGGCGCGCCAGCCGTAACTCGCCATTACCAGCCCACCGATGAAGATGCCGGCGGACGGGCCTAGCGCCTGACCCACGGTCACCCAGGCGTTTGCCGCGCCCAGCCTTGTGGCGGGAAGTTGCTGCGCCATCAGCTTGGCTTCGGCGGGGAAGGTGACGCTTTCACCCAGCCCCAGCAGCAAGCGCAATAAAAGCAACAGGGCAAAACCGCCCGCCACGCCCAGCAAGATGGTGGCGAGCGACCACAGCGCCAGGCCCACCGCCAGGATGCGCCAGGCGCCATATCGGTCGATCAGCCAGCCCGACATCAACTGGGCCGGAATGTAGGTCCAGAAAAAGGCCGACAGCAGGATGCCGAGCTCGGTGTTGTTGAGCTGAAACTCACCCTTCAGCAGTGGCGCGGCGGTGGCAAGGTTGCCCCGATCGGCATAGTTGAGGAAGGTCGCCAGGGCGACCAGCCCAACCAGCCGGGCTGCGGTTGCCTTGCGCACCTTAAAAGGCCAGGCCGCCATGCCACCAATGCGCGAAGGGGTTGGAGGTCAGAATGCGTTCGATGGTTTCGTTCGAGACGCGCGGCAGACCGGTGCCTTGGACCAGCTGGTTGATATTGCGCAAGCCCTTGATCGCTTCATCGACTGTCGTAAAGGGAAAATCCGTGCCCCAGAACAGATTGTCGCGGTCGGTGATGGTGTATTCCTGCGCTGCGACCATGATGTTGTAATATTGCCAGGGTCGATAGCTCAGGCCGGAAATCTCCCCATAGACATTAGGCTGCTTGCGGATCACCGCGATGCATTCCTCGTACCAGGGATGGCCCATATGGGCCAAGATCATCTTCAGATCGGGATGGCGTCGCGCCACCGTGTCGACATCCAGCGGCCGGCCATACTCGATCGGGGCATTGGCGCCGTAGGTCGTGCCCATATGCATGGTGAGGGGCAGGTTGTTCTTCTCGAGATAGGCATAGATGGGCTCCATGCGGGGATCGAGCAGCGACACGCCGTTATAAATCGGGCCGAACTTCACGCCCTTCAGCTTCAGATCCCGGGTGGCGTGGATCAGCAAGTCCATGCAATCGGGCATGCGCGGATCGATGCAGGCGAAGCCCACGAACTTGTCCGGATATTTTGCCACCGCCCGCGCCGTCACCTCGTCATCGCCGTCGATGCCGATGGAATCCTTGTAGCGCAGCGAGAAGATGATCGCCTTGTCCACCTTGGCCAGCTCGCGCGCCAAGGTATCGGCATCGGATTTGAAGCCTATGCCGCCGGGCCGGGTGATGGCGCTGAGGTCGCGGAAAAGCGGCAACACCTGGTTGTCGTCGAAGACATTGACGTGACAGTCCACCAGCATTCGCGGCCCCAATTTTGATGAGGGAATGAGAAAGGGTCCGCGGCTTCCCGTCAAGAACGGCCAGGGACCGTGTCTGAACGATTGCCTTCCGGATAACCGGGAGCCATGCTGGTGCGTGCATCCAAAGAGCCTCGCTACGAAAAGAAGGCCGCCCCAGGGGGATATCATGCGCCGAATTCTTGCCCTTGCGGCCGCGCTAGCCCTGCTGTCGCAGCCTGCCTTTGCCGCGGTATTCGAACCGGTCGCGCCCGCCGAGGCCGGGTTCGATTCTGCCCGATTGGCACGGCTGGATGGCTTTCTCAACGCCGCGGTGGCGGAAGGGCGCATGCCGGGCTTCGGCGTGCTGCTGGCTCGGCACGGCCGGCTGGTCTCGCTCCAGAGCTATGGCAAGAAGAACCTGGAAACGGGCGAGACCATCGCGCCCGATACCATCTTCCGCGTCGCTTCGATGACCAAGATCGTCACTGGCGTGGCGCTGATGATGCTGTATGAGGAGAACAGGTTCGACCTCGACGATCCGGTTGCCAAATTCATCCCGGAATTCGCGCGTCTGAAGGTTCTGGCGGGCACGGGGCCGGACGGCAAGCCGATGCTGGCCGATCCGGTCCATCCGCCCACCATGCGCGAGTTGATGTCACACAGCGGCGGTTTCGGCTATGGCACCAGCGACGATCCCGCCGACAAGATTCTGGGTGCACAGGACGCTTATGGCGCCGGCGACCTCCACGAATTCGTCCGCCGTGTCGCCAAGGCGCCGCTGCTCTATCAACCAGGCACCACCTGGCGCTACAGCGCCGGCGCGGACATCTCCGGCTATATCGTCGAGAAACTATCGGGAATGCGCTTCGGCGAATTCCTGCAGCGGCGTCTGTTCGGGCCGCTGGGCATGAAAGATACCGCCTTCTATGTGCCGCGGGAAAAGCTGGCGCGCCTTGCCCCAGTCTATGCCGGCGATCCTGCCACCCACCGTTTCGCCGAAGTGAAAACCTCGCCCAACCCCATCGGGCTGCCGCTGGTGCCGCCCACGGCGCCACCGCGCCTGGATGCGGGCGGGGCCGGGCTGTTCTCCACCCTGATGGATTATGCCCGCTTCGCACAGATGCTGGGCAATGGCGGGGCGCTGGACGGCGTGCGCATTCTTGCCCCTGCAACGGTCGAGATGATGCGCACCAACATGATTTCCTGGAAGGCGTTGGAGGCGGGCATTTCGCGTCCGCCGGTGCATTTCGACACCGCCATCGGCTTTGGCCTGGATGCGCAGGTGATGCTGGACCCGCGCGCCGCCGGCAGTCTTGTCGGCAAGAACACGATGAGCTGGCATGGGGCCTTCGCAGGCTGGTGGTGGGTTGATCCCACCAATGACATCGTCTGTGTCGGCATGGCGCAGCGATCGGGCATCTATCCCGACTATGTGTTCGACGATATCGATCAGGTGCAGAAGCTGGTCTATCAGGCGCTGGTCCATCCGGAACGCTGATGTACCGCCCCGGCAAGGTTCGCCGTGTGACGATGATCAAAGGGTCTTCAGATATTCGATAATGGCTTTGCGTTCATCGGGCTGCAGGAAGCGGCCGATGACGCCTGGGCCGGGCGTGTCTGAAAACGCATGTCCGATATTGAGATTGCCCGGTTTGGACGTGTCAAAGAGGGTGAGACCGGGCGCGGCATCCGTTTTCAGCCCAAGCTTTACCGGATCGAATTCGCGGTCGCCGGTATAGAATGTCTTCGGGCGCTCCGCGACGGGCGAAAGAAGGTCGTAGAGCGTGGGCACAGACCCGTTGTGGAGATAGGGCGGCGTCGCCCAGATGCCGTCGAGCGGCCGGACCTTGTAGGCGAGCTTGGCCTGTATGCCATTTGGCCGTCTCCCGTTCATCTGTTCGCGAATATCTGCGGGTACCGGCGGCTTTTGATCGTCGTACCATTTGACGACGACTTTCCCGACAAGGTCGCCGAGCGCCGGTCCAAAAGATGTTTCCGTGATACCGAGTGCAGGCGGTACATGGACCTGCCGGTTCGCGAGCCCGGCAGCCTGGGCGGGATCAGTACCGACATGCCCGGCGGGGATGAGTTCGAGATTCAGAAACCGCGGGCCGGCAGCATTCAGCTGCATCCAACGGTCAGACGCCCAGAAGGCCGGCGTGCCGACTGGCGCAAGATGACATCCCTGACAAACGCTCGCATAGAGCTGCTCTCCCTTGGCCGCCAGCGCCGCGTCGATCGGCGGCAGCACATCGCGTAGCCTGGCATCCTGCCATCGGGGCGCCCTCAAACCCGTGAAGCCCGTCTGAGCGTCCGGT
>Ga0134126_10001404_pt1 | contig 30589 bp, 22 predicted proteins | sample KB31752_FD_96881 | JGI IMG/M metagenome (GOLD analysis project Ga0134126, IMG submission 96881) | Terrestrial soil microbial communities with excess Nitrogen fertilizer from Kellogg Biological Station, Michigan, USA - KB3-175-2 | ecosystem: Environmental > Terrestrial > Soil > Unclassified ... | reverse complement strand
GGCCCAGAACCAGATCCTCATAACGAGACTGGAGACGCTTTTCTACTTCTGGCAAGTGAGGTACATACTCCTATTATACCGCCTTCCCCGTTGTGTAGATACTAATGACTCGGGGGAGAGGGGTTGGGGGTGAGGGGGAGATATCCCACCCGCGGTCTCACTTGCGGGTACTCCCTCGGCCAATCCACTGGATTAGCTTGCGGAACAGCAGCGGCGTGATGCCCAGCAGGGCCAGCGCGAGCAGAACGCCCGGCGAGAGAATATCTCTGGACGAATGGATCGAGGCGAACGCGCGGCCGGTGTAGACATAGATGCAGGTGCCCGGCAACATGCCGAGCATGCTCACCCCGGCAAACGTCCGTCCGGGCATCGGCGTCAGTCCCATGCCGAGGTTGATGAGGAAGAACGGGACGATCGGCACCAATCGCAGCGTGAACAGGTAATAGGCACCATCGCGCGCCACGCCCTCGTCAAGGGCGCGCAGGCGATTTCCAAAACGACGCTGGACCCATTCGCGGAACAGGTATCGACTGCTGAGAAACGCCAGTGTCGCGCCGAACGTCGAGGCCAGACTGACAACGGCCACACCCAGCCAGAAATCGAACAATGCCCCCGCCAGGAGCGTGAGGAGCGCCGCAGCCGGCAGCGAGAGAGCGGTGATGGTGAGATAGACGAGGAAGAAGAGAAATAGCGCGGTGGGTAGATGTTCGTTCGTCTGCGCTTTCCACAGGTCGAGATGCTCGTGGAGATATTGCCACGAAAAATAGTCGGAGAAACCCAGGGCGTAAAAGCCGGCGATGGCCGCGAGGAGAAATGCCGCCAACGCCCAGCGGAACCACGAAAAGCCTTGCGTTTCCGTCGTCTCTCGCATGGGCGCTCCCAGCAAAAGGCTGTTCGATTCGTCATGTTGAATACGGAACGCTTTTCTTATGTTGCGATAATGCGGGCCGAAGACAACCCTTTCCGGGATGCTCCGCCAAACTTCCAAACGAGACGACCTTCTCCGCCTGTCCATGTCCGATGCCGTTCCCCCCACATAGACAAATCCTCTCAAGCGGGTTACTCTGCACGATGGGAGAAAAGCGTCCTTCACTCGAATGAGATCGAGTCGGGAGGTGATGCCCATGCCCGAAGAAGATCAACAAATCCAGTCTCATCTTCCCGCCGCGAGCCAACATGTCCTCACAAGCTGGCCGATTACCTGCTCAGGCATCCGCTTCCAATCTGCGGGCGAGATGTGGCGGGCTGTCGGCCGAATCCTCTGGACGTTCGCGGAAATCTACATGGCAGCGTTCGCCGGTATCTTGATGGGTTTCTTCGTTGGAGTCGCCGCAGCCATCGTACTACTGTGTTTCAATTGCTTCGGTCTTGCTCTGCTGATGCCCGGTTTCACGATGGTTGCTGGCGGGTTGCTCTTCGCCTTCCTCGCCTGGAAGGATCGCGTTTGCACCCAACCCGTAGGTCAGGCTGGAAAGCCTGACCTACGAGAAGAATCGGAGGAGGACTGATCCATGACGCTTCGCATTCATCGCATACAAGTATGGTCGGGAGAGATTCCCGACAAGCCCGGAGCGGCAGCGGCCATGCTGGAGCGACTGAGCCGCGCCGGAGCTGATCTCGAATTTCTGATGACACGGCCGCACCGCGACAAACCCGATGTCAGCGTGCTGTTTTTGGCACCCGTCGAGGGATCGCCTGAGACTGCGGCGGCCCAGGCTGCGGGCCTGACGCCGGCGCGTGACTTTCCCATGCTGTGCGTCGAGAGCGACAATCGGCCGGGCATCGGTTCGCGGATTATGGGTGCCTTGGCCGTCGCCGGGATCAACCTGCGCGGCATCTCGATTTCGTCGGTCGGCGCTCGCATGGCCGCGTATCTCGCGTTTGATAATGAGGACAGCGCGACGCTGGCCGTGCAAGTGTTGGCGATGTTGACTTGAGTGGGCCAACCGATGGAGTCTAAAGGCGCTGGGCGGAGAGACGGTACGCTGTGTTTTATGAAGAAATGTGCAACTGCCCCTGTGTGGCGTCAAGTGTGGAATTGTAGTCGAGGCTCTCCTCGTTGTGTCGATCCAGGCCGAGCAGCTGAGCCAATTCCTCCGCGCGGGATGCGGAAGCTCTCGTGAGGCGATACCGCAACCACAACAGAATCGTTGTCGCTAGAGCTGTCCCCACAACCGTGAGGGCAGTAATTTCGTTGCCGTTGCCTAACCATGCCCAAGCGAATGCAAGCGAGAACACCATTGCTAATCCGTGGAGTATCCACAGAATCCCGCCAAACCACGCGCACAAGATCGATGGCAGGCTGAGCGAAACTCGGACAGCCTGAATCGTTTCCGTTTTTGAGATCAGGGTGTAATTCACCGTTCGCTCAGTTCCCACGGCGACAGCGTAAGATCCGAGTGGAATCAGTGGTACACCACAGAAGTAGAAGAATTTGGTTGCAACGTGACACCTACCTGGCACGCGCTCGACTGGACCAAAAAAGCCAGTCCCAGCAACGATGTAAACAATCATTTAATCACTCCTTCCGCGCGGCAAACCGAACCCTTCGTGCGCGAGTGCTGTATTCGACTCGGCCCGAATCAGCAATGATTCAACTATTGCTCAGGGACGGATGACTGTCCAATCAGAAGGAAGCGAAGTGGTATCGAGGCGAATATCGCTGATAGATTGTTACAAGTGTTGACGACCAAACCAGACAAGAAATTGAGCCGAGAGCGATGCTCTCGGCTCGATGAGAACTCCTGATTCGCGGAGCGAATCGGCCAAACTAGGCTTTCAGCATCCCTACTTTGCGGGCATAAGGGAACACGCCGCCCGCTTCGAGAATTGGTGCCACCTCACCCAGCGGCTTCAGCGCGTACTGCTCGCCCGTCGTCAAATTGTGCAACACCCCTTCGGCCACATCGAGCCGCAACTCGTCGCCGGTGCAGACGCGATCGCACAGGCGCTCGACGCACTCAAACGGAATCAGGTAGCCGCCGTTGACCGAGTTGCGATAGAAGATGCGTGCATAAAACTCGGCGACAACAGCCTCGATGCCGGCCGCATCGAGAGCGATCGGGGCATGTTCGCGCGACGAACCGCAACCGAAGTTTTTACCGCCGATGATGATTTTGTACGGCGAGACAAATTCATCGTCGGTGTGAAAGGGCACATGGCCCTTGGGTAATCCCGCTTGCGACGGCGGCACACTGCTGAGGGCGTACTTGCCGAACTGCTTGTACTCTTCCGGGATCGACGGATTGAACGTCAGATACTGGGCCGGAATGATCTGGTCGGTATCGATGTTATCGCCCAGGACGTAGGCTTTGCCGGTGATGGTCTTTTGCATGGTCATGCTCCAATGCAGAATGCAGAATGCAGAATAAAAGACACTGTATGGATTTTATTCTGCATTCTGCATTCTGCATTTATTCGAGGTACTCCCGCGGATCGGTGATGACTCCCGTGATGGCGCTGGCGGCCACGGTCAGCGGGCTGGCGAGGTAAACGCGCGCTTCCTTGTGCCCCATGCGGCCGGGGAAATTGCGATTCGTCGTGCTGATGCAACTCATCGGCTGATTGAGCCGGCCAAACGTATCGCTCGGTCCACCGAGACAGGCGGCGCACGACGGCGGACCCACCTTCGCCCCGGCCGACAAGAACACTTCTTCGAGCGTTTGGCCATTGATTTTTTCGGCCTTCAGGCCGGCCGCTACCTCGCTGGTGGCCGGTACGATGAAGGTGTCGATCTTGACACTTTTGCCGCTGAGGATTCCTGCGGCGGCGCGGAAGTCGGTCAGCTTGCCGCCGGTACATGAGCCGATGTAAGCGCGATCGAGCTTGGTGCCGCGCACTTCGCCGACGGCCGCGCGATTGTCCGGGCTGTGCGGCTTGGCAACGACTGGCTGCAATTTCGATACGTCGTAGACCTTCTCGAAAATGAACTTGGCACCCGCGTCGGAAGCCACGGGCGTGAAGGGAATGTTGTGTTTGTTGCGGGCGTTGACGTAATCGAGCGTGACCTTGTCCGGCGCGATGACGCCGTTTTTGCCGCCGGCCTCGATGACCATGTTGCACAGCGTCATACGTTCTTCAATGTTGAGCGCGTACAACGCCTCGCCATCGAACTCCATAGCGCGGTAGGTCGCACCATCGCAGCCGATGTCGCCGATGACGGCGAGGATCAAATCCTTGGCCATCAGGTACGGCGGTAACTGGCCCTCGAAGACGAAACGCATGGTCGGCGGCGCTTTGACCCACAATTTGCCGGCACCGAGGATGAAACCGGCGTCGGTATTGCCGATGCCGGTGGCGAACTCGCCGAACGCGCCCGCCGTGCAGGTATGACTGTCGGTGCCGAACAATACTTCGCCGGGCCGCGTGTGGCCTTCCTCCGGCAGGGCGATATGGCAGACGCCTTTGTATTTGTCGGTGCCAACATCGTAGTAGTACGGCAAATTCTGCTCGCGGACGAACTCACGCAACACGTCCACGTTGCGGTTGGCCATCTTGTCGGCGGTGAAGATGTAATGGTCGGGAATGATGACGACTTTCTTGCGATCCCACACCTTGGCATCCTTGCCGAAGTGCTGTTTGAAGATGCCGATGGTGCCGGGACCGCACACATCATGCGTCATAAGGACATCGACATCGACCCAGATATTGTCGCCGGGCTGGACGGCGTCGCGTCCGGCATGGCGGGCGAGGATCTTTTCGGTCAAGGTCATCGGCGTCATATAAAGCTGGCTCCTCAAGAGCATTACGACTTCACGGAAAACGTCATTATAGACGACTGGCCAAAGAACGACATACGAGACGAACGCGCGGTGAATTTTTTCTGATGGAGAAAACGCCGTCGGCCGGTTACGCTATGCCTCACATAGCCCCCGGCTTGCCGGGGGAATTGAATACCCCGCCAAGCCGGGGGCTATCTACCACTCTCTCTGGAGATTCTCCATGCGTACCGTCGCTCTGCTCCTCTCCCTTCTCTCGGCCGGTGTCGTATCGGCCGCCGATGTACCCAAACCATCCGGCGACGCCATCGTCTCACCCGATGCCAAGCTGGAAAAGTTGTTCACCCGTAGCGCCGCCATTCACGGCGGACTCACCGAAGGACCGACGCCCGCGCCGGACGGCAGCATTTATTTCTCGGACATTCCGCTTGGCAAAGATAAGGGCATGATCCTGCGTTTCGATCCCAAGACGAAGAAAACGACCGTTTTCGCCAAGGATAGTCATAAGTCGAATGGCCTGAAATTCGACGCGAAAGGTTTCCTGATCGCCTGTGAGGGTTCCGACGTGGGTGGCCGCTGCGTCGGGCGTTGGGACATCAAGAGCCGCAAACGCACGGTGATCGCCGACCGCTACCAGGGCAAGCGTTTCAATGCCCCCAACGATCTCGCCATCGACCGCAAGGGCCGCATCTACTTCACCGATCCGCGCTACCTCGGCACGGAGCCGCGCGAACTGGAGCATCGAGCGGTCTATCGCATCGACACCGACGGCAAGGTGATCGAGGTGACGCACACGCTGGAAAAGCCCAACGGCATCGCTCTGAGTCCCGATCAAAAATATCTCTACGTCGCCGACCACAACAACGGCACCGACCGCATCGATCCCACCGCGCCGGCACCGAAACTCGGCGCGATGAAAGTGTATCGCTTCTCGCTCGGCGATGATGGGTTGGTCCACGGTTCGGGCAAGGTCATCGTCGATTTCGGCACCGAAGCGGGCAGCGATGGTATGACAGTCGATGCCCGAGGGAACATTTATCTGGCGGCGCGCAGTCTGAAGCGACCGGGCATTCTGGTCGTTGATCCGGATGGCAAGGAAGTCGCCTTCATTCCGACTGGCCCTTCGCAGTCCGGGGCCAAGGAGCCAAGGGGTATTCCCAGCAATTGCTGCTTCGGCGTCGGCGACGAGAGCAAAATGCTATATGTCACGGTAGACGTGAGCCTGTACCGCATCCCGCTCAAGGTGGAAGGCTATCACGTCCCGTTCGAGAAATAGGCTCCCATGTCCTCGTGGTCGGACTCACCTCATTTGATAGGCTGTTGCCAGCCAGTATTTCGCCTGTCAAATGAAGTGAGCCGACCACGACGGACGTTCTCCCGAGTGATCATCTCGAAAAAGAGTCGGGCCTCAGGACGGCCGCGCTGATAAGCGCTCCACGATCTCGTAGGCCGCCAGCGGGAACAGCCAACTGCTCCAAGCCGCGAAGATATACGCGCCCTCGGGACTCGGCACCCCGACCAGTCCCGCCGTCCCCGAGATCAGACGAAGGGTTACCGCCGAACAGATCAAGACATAAGAGCGAATCATCCAGCGACGGTGCCGGTCGTAGAGGCGGCGGCGCGCGTAAACGACACCGGCGATCGCACAACTCGCGGCCGCCGCCGATAGCAAAAAAAAACTTAGCCCCGCCGGCCAACCGCCGAAGGCGTGCCGGGACATCACCACGCTGCTCGGAAGTACGAATAACAGCAGAACGACGACCTGAACCCGACCCAACCAGCCGTGCCAGCCGCCGTGACGATGGCGAACGGTTTCGCTCAGCAGGATCAACCCGTTGAACAGCACGAGCGGACCGGAAACAATGTGGACGTAGAACGCCGCCCGGTAAGCGCCGGTGAACATCGCCTCGCGGCCTTGTAGGAAGAGCGAATCGAAATTGGGCGGGAAGTAATCGGGATAGTTCGCCAAAATCGCGACCAGCACCCGCAGAATCAACACGACCGCGAGCCAGCGCAGAATCGTCGTTAGAATTCGGTACCTCATCGTGATGCTCAATCCAAATCGACCCGTTCTCCGCCGGCGATAGTAATCGCGGCCGCCAATTTCTTCGGGTCGATCGAGGAGCGGAGGAACCGAACCGAGCCGTCGGCCATCGCGGCATTCATTCCGCCCGAATGTCCGCCGAACAGCGCTTTGTCGCCGTCCAGCGGCCCATCGGCGGGATCGAATCCTCGCAATGTTGAGGAGCCGCCGCGCGCCCACGGTCCAAGGTCAAAACGCGTTTCCATCAGGGCGATCGTGTTCGAGGTGCCATCTTTGATCATCGTCACTGAGGTCCGGCGGTTGTAGCCCATGAAGCCGTTGCCGGCAGCGCCCGCCGGTTGCCCGGCGGCAGCGTGCCCGATACCGGACATTGCGACGTAATGAGTCACCGCGTCGTCCGTCGCCACGTCCTTCGAGGCGGGACAGAGGAACATCTTGATCCTCGTTCGCGCCGCGGAGAGATTCCCGGCGTATCCCTTTTCACGGTTGAATTGCCGATACAAGGAATCCTGTTCCAGGTACGGCAACAGCGTGACCATCCAACTGAGCCGCTCCTCGGGAGTTGTTCCCGGCCCAAAACAACCCGGAGGGAACAATCGTTCGGCAGGCGAATCCGGGGAATTTGTTGATGGATACCGTGCCGGTCTATCCATAGACTCAAAGTTGTGCATGGCCAGCATGAGTTGCTTGAGATTGTTGGAACACTGAGCCCGTGCGGCAGGCTCACGAACTCGACGAACCGCCGGGAGCAGCAGGGCGATCAAGATTGCAATAATGGCGATGACGACAAGCAATTCGGTAAGGGTAAATCCATTGCGTGTAGACCGGGACATGGCTGATCCTCGAAGCACGAAAAGTGTCGGTGCGCTTGTTGATCTTACCCGAACGATCGGCGCTCACAGTTATGCCGGGGTCATTTGGCCGGGGCGGGGGACAGCCGCTTGACCTGGGTGACCCACAAGCGTTCTGGATTGGCGATCCAGGAGACCACCACCCGGTCCCCGACCTGCAAACGCTTCAGGGCGTTCGCCAGGGCCGGGTTCGGCCCCTTGGCCTTGGCATCCCAGGGCACGATGTAGCGGACGGTGAGATCTTTGGGTCTCTCCCCTTTGAGGTCCACATAGCCGGCATCGCGGGCCACGACGATACCGCGCTTGACCCCGCGCCCGCTCGTGGGCGTTAGCACCGCGATCTTGGTCACCAACCGTTTGTCTTTGCGCTTTTCCCATTGCATGGAGACGGTGTTGGACGGGAATACCTTCCGCAGGACCAACTCCAGTTTCGGGTCCACCGCTTCGTTGGGCAGTGCCGGGAGCGGCCTTGCGGCACAATGCAAGCTCACGGAGCAGGACGGGTCGCGGTGTATTTCAAGTCATCCAGGTAGATCCGCACGATTTGCCCGCCGATGTTCGACGTGAACAACCCGAAGCGATCGAAGCTCGCACCCTGGGTCTTGATGCCCTTCTTCAAGGGGAGTGTCACGGCTTCCTTGTCCAGGGTTATGGTAATGGCGCCGTTGCCGCCCTCCGCGGCTGGATCGTAGATCAGAGACCAGTCATAGACCTTCCCTGGCGTGAGGATCGGCCCGGCAGCGGCTTGGAACCTGATTCCCTTGGCGGTCATAAGCGAGGGGTGGAAGTAGTGGCCGACGCGCGTCGGGCCACCGACGTGGACGCCGAGAAAATGCCCCGCCTCGACCGGTGGCTTCTCCTTGTTGGCGCTGTTGAACCAACCGAGGAACATGTCCGCGTCCGGCGCGCCCACCTTCAGCACTACCTTGCCGCTCGCCGCCAGCCGGTCGTCGAGCGTCAGCGGGCCGACCTTGTCGGCGTAGTAAGCATACTTGCCGGAGCGCCAGAAGGTGCCGCCGACTTCGCCGACCTTGCAGCCGGCGTGGTTGGTGGGGCTGAAACCGAAGTCGTGGGCACCGCCGACGTCCTTCGACTGATACGTGGTGCGGTTCCCGGAGGCGTCCCACTTCGGGTCCTGGGAAAAAGCCTGGGTGCGTCCAAGGTATTTCAGATTGTCGAAGAAAATACTCATCGAGCCGCCGGGTTTCATCATGTTCATCAGGCCAAAATGGTCGAACGTCGCGCCCTGCTTCCGGTAACCCTCGGGCAGATCGACAGTGAAGGCGGTCACGTCGGGGAAGCGGCGGCGGGCCTCCTTCTTGTGGCTCTCGGGGATGTCGGCTTTGGAGAACTCGCCCGGCTTCGGAGCCTCACCGCGGATGGTGAATTTGAATTGGCCGCGGCCGCCGGCACCCTCGGGATCATAGTCGAGTGTCCACTGGTAGCGTGTGCCGTCGTTGCGGATCGGGGTGGGACGAAACTTGCCGGGGATGAACGGCGTGACGAACGTGCCGCAACTCTGGTTCCGGCCCGTAATGAGCCGCACGGCCAAACGAGCGCCGCTGCGCTCGCAGTCCATGTTCATGCCCAGCGACCCGGTGGGGCGGCCGCCCGCGCTGAGTTGCTCGGCCCGGAAGAAGCCGAAGAAGATGCCGCCGCCGGGGGCGGTCTTCGTCAGGGCGAAGGTTCCGGACGCGCTGAGCTTGTTGTCGAGCGTCACGGGGCCGATTGTGTCGGCGTAGTACGCCGGCTTGGACGCCCTCATGACCTGCCCGCCGATCTCGCCCTTCTCCTCGCCAGCGAAATTCGTCTTGCTATAGCCGAAATCCTGCACGACCGTCGGCAGTCGCTGCGGAACGACGTGGTTGTTGTGGCCCTCCCAGCCGGGGTCCTTATCGAAGGATTCAGTCTTGAGGACGGTCTTCGGTTGATCGTCGGCCGTGCCGATTCCCGCGCCAACGGCCAGCGCGACCAACAGCGCCGCACAAACCAAGCTCCTCGTGCCCCACGGCCCCTGCGGCCGAGCGGGCTGGTGTGTTCTAGTCATGGTCGGACTCCCTACCGGTTCTCAGAATCGCCATCTTTCCATCGCTCCTCTATGAAACCCCCGCCTGGGACCGGGGTTTCGATTCAGAGGAGTGGCGGACCGTGAAAGGTGAGTGTGTGCTGGTCTTAGCAGTGCCCTTTGCCGCCGAATGAGTCGTTCAGCAGAATCGTACGCCGGCAACCAGCCAATCTTGAGTGGATTCTGCCTAGCTCCTGGCAATCACCCGATTCTGCTGCAACGACGAAAGGTTCGGCAGAATAGCGACGCACCACCAATAAATACACCCCACGGCGACATTCTTGCCGAGAATGGTGCGGCAGAAGGGCGACCACCGCCAAGAGAAACCGCGATGATCAAGCCTCACCTTGTCTTCGGTTAGACTCTGCGTCACCGGCCCGCGAGCAAAGCGCTCACGCCGGCTCCGCTAAGCCTAACCGCTCCGTCAAGCCCCCGCAACCACCTGACCACCAAATGTCGCCTTTCTGCCGAACTGTTATTCAAGCGCTCGCGCCCTAAGTACCCGCTTAGGGCGCGCCCTAATTCGGATATTCCCCCCACCATGCCCTCCCGTCAAGCGAAAACCCTAAATAATACACGGAAAGAAACCACCAGCCCGCAGCGTCAGCAAGGGACACTCCCTTGCTGACGCTGCGGGCTGGTGCTGTTAGCGCAGCTTCTCGATCGCGTCGTCGAGACGAGCGCGGAGGCGAACGAAACTCGCTTCGCCCTTCAATTCACGATCGCCCAGGCGGAAGCTGCCGAGAATGTCGGCGAGGAGTTTCTCGGCAGCGTGTGCGGCCAGCGTGCCCTTTTGCTCTCGCGCCAAACGAGCCAGCGTCAGCATGCGTCGATAGTCGCCCAATCCCTCGCGCAACCGCTCGAACTGAACGGCGGGAATCAATTCTCCCTCCGGGCTACAGTTGCACCAAGCGTAGTCGTCCTCGCGGCAATCGAGAGCGTAGTAGGGATCGCCGGCGACGGCGTTCCAGTGCCACGACAGCCGAAATTTCATGCCGTGCTGCTTGGCGGCCTTGTACATGTACACACCATAGGTCCAGCGATTGCCGCCGTTGTAAAAGGCCCAGTCGCCGCCCGCCGCGTGCAGCAATTTCACGCTGTCCTCATCATGCCCGTTCCAGTCGGCCACACTCAAAGCACGCGATAGCCGGAAGTGAGGATCGTTTTTGTTTTTGCCCTGAAACGAACTGGCGGCCGTGAACAAGGGCGGACCTTTGGGGAACGCCTTGCGATATGCCTCGGCATTCTCGGCGCTGCGGTTCACGTCGTCGCCGACCGGCTCATCACCGATGTTCCAGTACACCGGCAGCCAACCCGCCTTCTCGCCGTGCGCATGGATGGTCCCGAACATCGCCTGAATGAATCGGCTGTAATCGGTGAAGCCCGCCGCGCGCATGGCGTCTTCGTCACGGAAATAGGTGTTCATACCATGAAACGGGCAATAGGTGACGACCGGCATATGAAAACCGTTCTCCTTGAAGCGTTTCATCTGCGCGTCGCCGTGCGTGAAGTCAATTTGGGGAACGCCATCCTTGAAGCCGTTATAGGTCAGCACCGGCAGTCCGCTGGCGGTCGTAAAACCGTATTCACGCAGTTTTTTCAGCGAGCGCGTGGCCATGTCGCGATTCCATGCGGCGGTTTCCTCCTCATGCCAGGGCAGATCGATGGTATGTCCCCACGGACCAGCCGGGACATCGACCGCATCGAGTGTTCCCTTGCGCACCGTGAAGCGCAGCGGCAAGGATAGTTCACCGCCTTTCTCCGTCTTCAGGCGAACCGTACCGCGATAAACACCGGCGGCGGTATCGGCGGGCACCTTGACGGTCAGCCAGAATGTGCGTGTGACTCCTGCGGGCACGTTTGCGGAAGCGCGGGGAATGATGAGTCGCGGTGAAAGGGTATAGACGCTGCCTTCCCCCGTCACTCGCGTGATACGGTGTTGGACGTAACCGACGTTGATCGCTCCTGAGGGGATGCTCGCCTCGCCGGAACCTTGCAGATCCGTGACCGTCAGCGATACTCGGCCAAGGTCTTGCTGCGGCCAAAGCGATACCGTGACTGGCTCATACTCGCCCGCGAAAGCGGAGCCGTTCAGTTCCTTCACGCGCTCGGCCGGCGCAGGCACATCATTCGAGTACACATCGCGCATCCAGTCGCGGCTGAAGGCGACAAAGCCTCGACTCTTCTCGTCCTCCGCCGGTTTGGGTGTTTCGTTGGCCGGACGATGCAAAACGCGCTTGAACGCATTATCGAAGTGAAAGCGGCGACGCTGCTGGACGAAATCGAGAAAACGCTTGCCCTCATCGGCCTTGGAATCGGGATAGACGACAATCGCCGAGACACAGCAAGCCCAGTTTTCGCCCTCGAAGTCGATGTTCAGCTGTCCGTCACGAACATCGACTTCGTGAAGTTTCTCGCGGAAGTAGGGAATCTGATATTTGTCGAAGGTATTTTCGCCTGGCAGATCGTCCTGTTCCCAGAAGCGGAAATACTTCTTCTTGAAACTTTCAAGGTCCATTTTATCCACATAGCGAGACCCTTCGAGAATCAAGGCACGCCGGCGATAGACCTGATACTCGCCCCAGTAGCCGGAGGGAGAATCCATGTTGACGAAAACGTGATACTTGCCGTTGGGCACATCAAGAGCCAGGCCACCCTTCTCGACGCAGATGAAATCGCGATAAAGCGGGTCGGGTTGCAAGGCATCGAAGGCTCGCCAGAAATGAGCGTCTTTCCAGCCGTAGCCGCGGCCTTTCGTGTAACGCCGGCTCATGTCAAGCGGTGTAAAGCCTTCCATGACAGGGCTGCCGGCAGGACCGACATCGAAAGCCCACAATCCATTGAATTGGACTTTGGCCGTCTCTGTGTCGCGTTCCAGACGGATATAGTCGATAAACAAGGGCGCAGGCGGTTTGTCGCCGATGGCGAAGACGAGCCGGGTGATTGCATCCAATTGGAGCGCCCGACCGGGACGCGATTTTTCACCGACATACAGGGCGGTAGGCATAATCAGCGTGCTTTTGCCCGGTGGAATGACGGTCGTATAGTTGACGCGCGTCCAATAATCGCGTGTCTGCCGGTCGCGCACTTCGACGTTCAGTTCGACGGGCCGGTCGGCAGTGGTAAACACGTCCGCCTTGAGGTAGTCGTAGCCGCTCCAGTTCTGGGCGCTATCCATGCTGACATAGTCTCGATCAATGCGCAGGGACTTGTTTCCGTCGGTGGCATGTTCGCGGACCACGGTCCCGCCGCTGAAGGGATTGCGATCTTCAAAGGAGGTAATGGATTTAACCGGAGGACCGCCGCCCGCGGCCTTCTTCGCCGTCAACCCTGTGCCACAAGCGTAGCAACGATTCCAGCCGAGGTTGTTGCGGTAGCCGCACTCCGGGCAGCGCGCGGCATGATCGCCCAATTCGCCGGGCGGCTCGATGGCTTTTTCCTCCGTCCCGAATACTGGTTGCGGGGTCAGCGCGACCTCGTTATCCACCTTTTCCACAGCGACATCATCCACCCACAAGTAACCGGGGGCCAGCAGGCCGAAACCGGGGTTGGATTGCTTTTTGTTTTCCTTGATCTCGCCGACAAAGGACAGTCGCGTCCAGCCGAAGGTGCCGCCTTTCCGCAGCGGCATGTATTTGCCGGCAAAAATAAACTCGGTCGTCTGTCCGTAAGGACCGGCACCAATGTCCAGCCCGCGAAGGTAGGCCGTGACGCGGTAGCGCCCGGGGGCAAGGAAAAGCTCGTGTGGCCAGGCGCGGATTTTGGGAGCATTGCTGGCGACCATCAAGAGCGAATGCTTGCCGGTGTGGGCCAGGTCCGAGACGCGGAATTCGCATTGGCCCTCGTAAATCCAGCCGCCCCATTTGGCGAAGACGCCGCCAAAACGATCCTTCGCCTTGGGTTGCTCAAAAGATGGGTCCGAGACCAGATTTTCGCCGCCGCGGACGGCGGCGGTTCCCAGCAAGAGAAACACCGCGAGCGAGCCGACAACGGAGACGGCACCTTTGAGGAAATTCCGCCGGTTGCAGAATGAGGAGTTCATGATCTTCACCACGCTTTGAGGAAGCGGCCGGAGATACGCTGATTCTTCTGTACGTTATAGAACCGCCGTAGGCAAACCACGAAAGAGGATAAGCATACCGCTTGAGCGCTCGATGGTTTCGCCGGCCTTTTGTTTTGACACGTCCGCGCGGCTCGCATACGCTGCCCGATACGCGATCGAATGAGAAGAACGAATGCTCACGAGTGTCGATCCTTTTGGACCAGTGGTGCGCGTCAATGAAAGTTAATCTCTCCCAGCAAGTCGCCCTGGTGACGGGTGCCGCACGCGGCATCGGCAAGGCCATCGCTGATCTCTTCGCCGTTAACGGGGCCATCGTCGTCTATACGGACGTGGACCTGATTGGCACGAAGGAGGCGGCGGCCTCCTCGGTCAACGGTGAGGCAATGGCCCTGGATGTGACCGATGCGGCGCAGGTCGAATCGGTCGTCGCCGCCATTGTGCGGCAGCATGGCCGGCTTGACATCGCCGTCAACAACGCTGGCGTCAACACACTCGCTCATCGCGTCACCATCGATCAGTTTCCGCAAGCCGAGTGGGACCGCATTCTCAAGGTGGACTTGCATGGGGTGTTTCTCGTCAGCCGAGCTGTGGCGCAAGTCATGCGACAACAGAAGGCGGGACGAATCATCAATATCGCCTCCATCGCCGGGCTGGTACCGTTGCGCTTGCAGTGTCCCTTCGTGGCCGCCAAGGCCGGCGTCATCAATCTGACGAAGGCGATGGCCCTGGAGTTGGGGCCGCATGGCATCCTCGTCAACGGAATCGCGCCCGGCTCGACGCTGACGGATGGCACGCGCAAATTGTTTTACGGCGAAGATGGTCAATTCAAGGATTCCGTGCAGCAAATGCTTGCACATATTCCCTTGGGGCGTCCTGGTACGACGGAAGAGATTGCCCATGCCGCGCTGTTTTTGGCCGCTCCCGAAAGCAGCTATGTCAACGGCCACATTCTCACCGTCGATGGCGGCTGGACGGCCGGCTATCACCGCGATTTCTGAACGTCGAACTGGCAGGACGACAGGGAGGGACATGAGCGATACGAATATCACCAGCACTCCGGCGTCCGCGGTCGAGCAACCAAACCGCATGGTGCAAAAACCGACGCGCGTGCGCTATCAGGTTCTAGCCATCGGTTGCGCCTTGGCTGTGGTGACCTATATCCATCGCGTCGGCTTCAGCCGCGCCCTGCCGGACCTTGGGCTAACCAGCGAGCAAGCCGGTTGGGTGATGGCCCTTTTTCAACTGGCCTACGGCGCCTTCGAGATGCCGTGCGGACTGCTTGGCGACCGTCTCGGCACGCGTCATCTGTTGACCCTTCTGGTACTCGGCTCGTCTCTGTTGACCGGCTGCGTTGCGCTGGCGGTCCTGCTCCCGGCCGGCGGCGCGGTCCTCGCCTTTCTGCTGTTCAACCGATTCGTCTTCGGCATGTTCCAGGCCGGCACGTTTCCGCTGCTGTCACGCATGATGACCGACTGGATACCATTGCGCGAACGTGCTTCGGCTCAGGGGCTTATTTGGATGGCCAGCCGTGGCGGCGGACTCGTCGCGCCCTTTCTGTTCACGGCACTGGCCGGGGTCGTCGGATCGTGGGAGACGGCGCTGTGGCTGCTGGCCCTGCTCGGCGTACTCTGGTGCGCCGCCTTTTGGCCGTGGTTTCGCAATCGTCCCGAAGAAACGCCCAACGTCAACGCCGCCGAGCGCGAACACATTCTCGCGGGTCGGGCCACGAAGCCGCTCGGTCATGGTGTCGTGCCTTGGGGAGCCATGCTACGTTCGCCCAGCGTGTGGGGGCTGTGTCTCATGTACGGCTGCGGTGGTTTCGCCGCGAATTTCTACGTCACGCTCCTGTCCACGTACCTGCGAAAGACGCTTCAGTTCCCTGATGACCAGACCGATTGGATCGCTGGCCTGCCGTTTGCTTGCGGTATGGCGGCGTGTGTCGGCGGCGGTTTCCTGTCCGACGGTATTATCCGTCGCTGGAACAATCGCAAATGGGGACGGCGTATTAACGGACTTATCGGATTGACTTTGGGCGCTTTTGGTTGGCTGTCGCTGATTTGGGTCCATTCGCCGTGGGCGGTCGGTTTTGCCTTCTGCTTCATTTTCTTTTGCAACGACCTGAACATGGGGCCGGCCTGGGCCGCTTGCGCCGACATCGGTGAAAAATACGCCGGCACACTCGGCGGGACCATGAACATGATTGGAGCGATCCTCGGGGCCGTCGGAAACCTGATTGCCGGCCATCTCTTTCTTCCCGGCCAGCCTGCGGACCTGCTCTTCGTCATCTACGCCGGCAGCTTTTTCCTCGCTGGTATGTGCTGGTTCCTCGTGGATGTGACAAAGCCGCTGACAGACAAGAACCAAGAAGCACCAACGCCCTGAAGTAAAAGAGACGCCAACCTTTTGGCCAGCCCGCAGCGCCAGCAAGGGATAGCCTTGCTGCCGCTGCGGGCTGGTCAAAAAAAGGCCCCAGGGCAACGCTCTGGACCCCTTGGATGGCTCTGCGGTCAGAAGCAGAAACATCACACAACCGTCAAGTGCATGTAAGCGAAGCTGAAGCGAGCGCTTTCCGGAATGGCGCAAAGTAAGCGATCTCCCGACTTCAAGCGCCCCGAGGAGCTTAGTTCCTCAAGCATGATGAACATCGAGGCCGCGCCCGTGTTGCCCTTGCGGTCCAAATTGGTAAACCATTTTTCCGAGGGGATATCAAACCCCATTTCCGCCAGGGTAGCGCGGATCGGCTGCTCGAAGAAGTACGAGGACAGATGCGGCAACAACCAATCGATGGCTTCGGGAGTTAGTTGCCGTTTCGCGAGGATCTTCTGAAAGGAACGACGCATGGCGTTGGCCACGATGTTTTCACTCAAGAGACGCACATCCTGACTGAGGGTGAAATAGCCATCTTCCCAGAGGTTGTCGTGGTTTTCGATTTCACGCCAGGTTCGTAGCGAACCGTCCTTAGCCTTGACAGCTCCGAGGTACATGCACGTTTCCAGTTCGTTGGCGAAAGAAACCATATCCATCCAGTCGATGCGCAAGGCCAGCGACTCCGTGCGCGGGCGTTCCTCGATCAGCATGGCCCCCGCGCCATCGGAGAGCATGAAACGCAAAAATTCTCGATCGAATGCCAGCTGGGGATGTGCCTCCAGATCCGAACCGTTCCCGTGTGTTGTGCTTCGGAAATACTTGGCCAGCAGTCCGGGAGAGACGACATCCGAACCCGTGACAACGGCGTTGTGGGAGGTGCCGGACAACACACTCAGGTAGCCATACTTCAGCGCGGCCATGCCCGAACAGCATACGCCGCTCGTGGACACCAACTCACACGGAGGGCAACCTATCAGTCCATGCACCATCGAGGCGTGACTGGGGATCAACTGATCGGGCACGGACGTGCCGCAGCCCAGCACCTCGATTTCGTCCAGGTCGAGACCACAATTTTCCCCAAGAGCATGAATGGCTTCGGCCGTCAATTGCGCATTGGTGTGCGTCTGCCGGCCGGTAGCCGGGTCGATGGCGTAATAGCGCGTGTTGATGGCGTTGCGTTTAAGAATGAGATCTTTGACGCGAGAGGAGTGGCCATTCATCGTGCCCAGGACGGATTCGATCCGATCGTTTGTTATCGGCTCGTTCGGCAAGCGAACACCGATGCCCGTGATATAAGCAGACATTTCATTTCTCCCGACCGGGGCAACACGTTACTGTTTCGGAGCGGCGGCGAGCGCGTCGCGGCTGATTTCCTCAAGCAGCATCGGCGTGAGGGTGGCAATACTGCCTCCCTCGATCAGATCGGACATCTTGATGGTGCCGCCCAGCGTGCGGCTCAAGCTGGCCTCCAGGCCGAGGAGCATCAAGGAGTCGAGACCGAACGTCTGAAGCGGAGTCGTGTCGTCCAGTTTCGACTCGGCGATGCGCAATAGGTGGGCCAATTGCTTGCGGAGATAATTTTGCAGCAAGAGGCGGCGCGTCGGTCCCTCCGCCGCCAGCAAGGTCTCGCGCGTTAATGTCGGAGCATCGGTTTGCCCTGCGTCCATCGTCAAACGCGATAAGCTCTCGGTGGATGAACCGATAGGGGCGAGATGGTGTTGGGAACGAATTGGCTCCAAACGGAAACCAACCATATCGAGTACCGCCTCGCCCGCCTCATCGAGTAAACGCAGGTCCGCCTCCACGCCTTCGCTCGTGATTTGCCGAATGAACACATATCCCCAACAGCGCGCCGGCGGAAGGCGATGCAGACACAGCGCCGCCAGCCCTGTCGGCACCGAGAGCGCCGTCTCGGAGGATGACAGATCCTGCGCCGGAAGGGCAGCCGCCACCAGTTGAAAGACCGCGTCGAGCAAAACCGGATGAACGCTGTACCCGGACTGCGAGGCGAGTTCTTGGGGCAGACGCAGCATACCCAGGGCTTCACGGTCTCGTCGATACACCTGCTCCACGCATCGGAACGCGGGACCATAGTGCAGGCCGCGCACATGCAGTTGTTCGTAGAGCATGTCGGAGGCGAGTGCTTTGCGGAGACGAAAGCGAAGGTCCGAAAGCGGCGGCGAAGTGGCCCTCACGGTTTCGCCGGGCACGATGCGACCGCGAGCGTGCAGAGTCCAGGCCGCCGTCTCTGCCGCGTCATCGGCGATACTATGGATCTCGAATAGGGTTTTATCGTCCTCTCCTGGAGTCAACGTCAGCTGCACGGTTCGCCGCTGGCCGGGCGGCAGTAACAGCATTTCCTCGAAGGTCACACCGCGCAAACAGACCGGAAGACCATGACGGATCGTTTCCGCGGCGGCGAGGGCCATTTCCAGCCAGGCAGATCCGGGCACGACGGGGAGGTCTTGAACGCGATGGTCGTGCAACCACGGTAGGGCGTCCGAATGAAACGCGGACTGGTAGATAGGGACCGCCGCACGCAGACGGATGCCGAGCAAGGGATGCGCCGACGGCTTACGGCCGTTCCGCGTTGGCGTGTCGCCCGCCGACTCGTTAACCTGATCCCACCAGAATCGTTCGCGCTGGAAGGGATACGCGGGCAAAGACAGTCGCCCAAGATGCGGCGATGAATAAACGGCATTCCAGTTCACGTCCACATGTCGCACATAAAGCGCACCAAGACTCTCCAGTATTTGCTGACCATCCTCGCGGCCTTGGCACAGTGAAGGCAACCACGTTTGGGTTTCGGATAGCCCAACCGATTCGACCATGCCTCTAAGCGTGGGATGAGGGCCAATCTCGACGAATAGCTCGAAGCCGAGTTCGTGGAGGGTTTGCATCCCCGCCGCGGACGGAACGGACTGGCTTGCCGGGCAACGCCAGTAAGCGGCATCCATCCCGCTATCCGGCGCGGGTTCGCCGGTAATACTTGAGATAAAACAGATTCTTGATGGTGAATAGCTACCTTTGCGGTGTGCCTCCTCAATGGGGAGTTGCCGCGTCAAGCGGCCCGGCTGCGCGCTCAGGGCGAGAGCATCTTCCAGCGACAGAATGCCGGCTACGCAGGCCGCGACATATTCGCCCACGCCATGACCCATGACGGCAGCGGGAACCACGCCCCAGGCGCGCCATTGCTGCGCCAGGCTGTATTCCAGCGAAAAGAGCGCCGATCGAGCAAACGCCGTTTCGTCCAGCGGCGAAGCCATGCCCGGACTTGGATACAGCACGGAGAGAAGGGATCGGTCCAGAAACGGCCGCAGCAGTTCCTCACAGCGCTGCATGGTCTGGCGAAAGACAGACTGACTTTCGTATAATTCTCGCCCCATATTCGCGTATTGGGAACCCAGGCCGGTGAAGAGGAAGGCCACGCGCGGGGCGCGACCCGCCCGGCGGCGACCGGCGGCGACGCCTTCGGCCGGACGATCCATCAGGAAAGCGTCGAGGCGATCGGCAAGAACCGGCACGCTGTCCGCGACGATGCTCAGCCGATAATCGTGGTGGCTGCGCCGCCGGGCGGCGCGGGAGCAAATGTCCTCCAGAGTAATGGGATGTTCGGCTGTTTCGCTGGCCAACAACTCCCGATAGGAGCGGGCCAGCGCGCGCAGCGCTTCCGGCGTGTGAGCGGAAAGCGGAAGCAGATGAGCGCGGCCGAGCGTTTGATTGCTCGTCTCATCGGGTGTCCGTTGGGGAGCCTCGGCGAGAACAAGATGGGCGTTGCTGCCGCCGAAACCGAACGCGCTGACGCCGGCCAGGGCGGAGCCATCCGGCCACGGTTCCAGGGTCTGTTGCACCTTGAGCGGCAATTTGTCAAACGGAATATGAGGATTCGGCGTGTGGAAATGCAGGCTGGGCGGGATCATGCGATGGCGAATCGCCAGCGCCGTTTTTATCAAGCTGGCAATGCCGGCCGCCGCTTCCAGATGTCCGATGTTGGTCTTCACCGCGCCGATGGCGCAGCAATTGTCGGGCGAGCGTCCCTCGGCCAGCACCGCGCCTAATGCCATTACCTCGATGGGATCGCCCAGCAAGGTGCCGGTGCCGTGGGCTTCGACATAGTGAATCTGTCCCGGCGATACCTCGGCCTGGGCGTAAGCTTGACGCAGCACGCTCTCCTGCGAAAAGCGATTGGGTGCCGTCAGTCCATTCGTTCGGCCATCCTGATTGACCGCGCTACCGCGGATGATCGCGGCGATCTCATCACCGTCCTTGATGGCTTCGGACAGCAGCTTGAGAACCACCACGCCGCCGCCTTCGCCGCGCACGTAGCCGTTGGCCGCCGCGTCGAAGGTTTTGCAGCGACCGTCGGGAGACAGGGCGGTCAGTTTGCTGTAGCCGATGGTTGTCACCGGCGACAGCATCAAGCTGACGCCGCCGGCGAGAGCGAGCGTCGATTCCTTGCGCTGAAGGCTCTGGCAGGCGAGGTGAATCGCCATCAGGGACGACGAACAAGCCGTATCGAGAGACAGACTCGGCCCCCGGAAATCGAACACATAGGAGACGCGGTTGGACATCATGCACGGAACGTAGCCCGTGTTCGTGTAACTGTTGATCCGAGCCGCGACCGTCTGCTGGGGCAACTGATATTCCGGTACGCCAAAGCCGAGGAACACGCCGGTCGAGGAGCCGCGCAGGTGCGCGGGAACCAGGCCGGCATCTTCCAAAGCCTCCCAACTCAACTCCAGAATCAGTCGTTGTTGCGGGTCCATCCACACCGCCTCGCGCGGCGAGATGCGGAAGAATAACGGATCGAATTTGTCCACTTCATCCAGAAATCCTCCCCAGCGGGAAACCATTTTGCCCGGAGCGGCGGGATCGGGGTCATAGAAGGCGTTGATGTCCCAGCGATCCGCGGGCACCTCGCGGACGGCGTCCCGCCCTTCGCACAGCAGTTGCCAGAATGCCGCGGGATTGCGCGCTCCCGGAAACCGGCAACTCATGCCGACAATGGCGATCGGCTCCATGTTATTGCTCCCGGCGGTCCTCGACCGTCTGCTGGGGAATCGGCTCACCTCCGGCGAGGAATTGGGCCATCAACTCGATCGTGGGATAATCCCATACCAGCGTGGCCGGCAGTTGACGACCCAACCAGCGCTCCAACTCCCCGGAGAGACCGATGGCCGTCCGCGAGTCGAGACCATAGTCGCTGAACGTCTCACGAACATCAATTTCTTCGGCCGCAATCTCCAGCTGGGTCGCCAGTCTTTCGACCAGCCACGCGGAAATCACTTCCTCCGAGGGAGGAATTTCCGGTGTCGCCGGCTTGCGGCCAAACAATCGGCCAAAAAAACTCGGCTCGCTTTTCTTGGTGCCACTCATGATGGCGTTGTCCTCCTCAAAGTTGTCATCGAACACAGTTGCTCGTTCGTTCACGGACCACGATTTCAGCGTACTTCTAAGGGTTTGACGCGGCTCTCCTCAATGAGCCGGCGCGATGGGAGTTTGACATCCCAGACGAGGCCCAGCCCTTGCAGCAAACGGATGAACCACATCGAGAGATCGGGTTGCCACCACGCCAGGGCGTGCGCGGCGGAACTGGGAAAGGCGTGATGATTGTTCTGCAAGCCCTCGCCGAACGTGACAATCGCAACCAGATAGTTGTTGGCACTATGATCGCGGTTGTTGAACGGCCGCGTTCCGAATACATGACAGATTGATCCCACCGCCCAGGAGCCGTTATTGACCAAAAACATCCGCACCAGACCGCCCCATAAAAACCCATTCGCCGCGCCGATCCAACTGCCGGCGATTAACCCGCCCAGAACGGCCGGGAGGAGCAGCCCCAACAAGACCCAAGTGAAGTAGGTCTGATGAATCTTGAACAGCCTGCGATCCTCCATGATGTCGCGCGCGAAGCGGGACCAATCGCTGATCTCGTCGGAGAACATCCAGCCAATGTGCGCGTGCCACAATCCCAATAGCATTCCCCGCCAGCCGGCTCCGTGCAGGTTCGGCGAATGGGGATCGCCCGGTTGATCGCTGTAGGCGTGGTGGCGACGATGAGCCGCGACCCATGTGACCAGCGGACCCTGAGCAGCCATCGATCCCAGGATCGCCAGGCCGATGCGAACGGGAGAGCAGGCACGGAACGAACGGTGCGTGAAATGGCGATGCAGGCCGACATGGGCGCCGAGCATACAAAGAGTGTACATCAACGCCAGAATGCCCAACTCAAGTCCGCCCACGCCATAAACGAAACTTTGATAGAGGGCCGTCAATGTCCCCAGCAAGGGCAGTGCGACGACGAGGGCCGCCAGTCGTCGCTGCACGCGCATCGCCGCGGGGCGGGCAATCATTACGCCGCGCGGCAAGGGCCGTTCGCGGCCGCCCTCCATGACGGACGCAGCTCCGAGTTCGGCGCTATCGAGAGCGGCCACATAACTGCCGCTAGTCGGATCAACACCCGTTGGTCTTGTCGTGAGTTCGCTCATGGTTGCATCCTCCGAACGGGTTGGACAGTGACCCACAATTTCTATCTCGAATAGCTACTCCTTGGAAATTGCTTCCTGACCAGCAACGCGCACCGCTTCTCGAAGCGCGTCCGGCGAAGGGCGCTTCAAATCCCAGGCCAGCCCGGACAGGCGGAGCAAGCGAATCACCATGCCGCTAGGATCAAACTGCCACCATTCCAGACCGTGCAGGGCGGAACTGGGAAAGGCGTGATGATTGTTGTGCCAGCCCTCTCCGAAGGTGACAACCGCCACGAGCGCGTTGTTACGGCTGTAATCGCGGCTCTTGTAGGGCCGAGTGCCCCACAGATGCGTCACGGAATTGATGGCCCAGGTGCATTGATGCAGCAGGAACAACCGTACCAGCCCGCCCCACAGCAAACCGAGCAATGCTCCCCACCACGAACCGCTAACCAACCCACCGATGGCGGTCGGGATGGCCAGACCGAGAAGCATCCACAGGAAATACAACTGGTTGACGCGGAACAGCGCCCGATCTCGTAACAGATCGGGAATCCAGCGGCCCCAATCGGTGATCTCATGCACGAACATCCAGCCGGTATGACCGTGCCAAAATCCCTTCACCATCCCCCACGCACCCTCGCCGTGCATGTTGGGGGAATGCGGATCGCCTGGATGATCGCTGAATTGATGGTGTCGGCGATGAATGGCCGCCCAATACAGAACCGGCCCCTGTCCGGCCATCGAGCCAAGGATGGCGAACAGCACGCGAATCGGCTTGTACGTCTGAAAGGCGCGGTGCGACGCCAGCCGATGATAGCCGATGGTGATACCAAACATGCCGAGCGAATACATGCCCAGCATCAACGCCAACTCCGTCACGCCGATCGCCTGTTCCCACAACAGCGCAATGGCCACGATTAAACTCACCAAGGGGGTGAGAATCATGAGCAGCGCGAGCCGGCGCTCCAGGCGAGTCGCGGCCGCGTTCGCCTTGGCAATGCCGGGTGACTCCGGACGTTTCCGTTCGACGTGGACGGTTTGCTCTCCCGTATGAATGTCGGTAGCCATGATCCTTTTGCTCCTGATGTGAGAACACACGTTGCTATTACTTCGGCACGAAAGAACCTCACTAGCCCGGAGCGCCAGCGACGGGTTTCCGCAACCCGTCGCTGGCGCTCCGGGTTAGTGAGGTTCTTTCGTGCCGAAGTAATAGCATGAGGCACGACTCCCTCGTCAGTCGGCCACGCACAGATCCTGTAAGCCGCCACGCAGAAAGGCTTCGCGGCAGGCGCGTCTCTGGTGCTTGCCGCTGGGCGTCTTGGGAAGGCTCGCGGGGCGGACCAGCAACACCTGGGTTACGCGGGCGTCGTGCTGCTGCGACACCGCAGCGCGAATCGCCTTGAAGACGGGTTTCCATTCGTCTTGTCGCAAATCGTCTCCTGGCTCCGACTTGCCGGTTCGCCGCGCCGCGCCCGACCAGCAGGTGCGTTCGACTTCCGCCACGATAATCAGGCGTTCCTCGCCATCCTGATCCACGGAGAAGGCCACGCAGCAACTCGAACGAATCGCCGGATGACACTGCTCGACGCTGCGCTCAATATCCTGCGGATAATGATTGCGGCCACTAAGGATAATTAAGTCTTTCAAGCGTCCTGTGACAAACAACTCGCCATTTTGCAAAAAGCCGAGGTCGCCGGTGCGCAGAAACGGTCCCTCTCCACTATCCGCCAGGAAAGCGCCAAAGGCGCGGGCCGTCTGTTCGTCACTCTGCCAGTATCCCTGGGTGACACTCGGTCCACGAACCCAGATTTCTCCGACGCGGGCCGGCGAACAACAGGTGCATCGTTCCGGGTCAACGATGGCAATTTCTTGCTCGGGGATTGTTCGCCCGCACCCCACCAGGCTTTGCACACCGCAACCCTCCGCTTCCGCCGGCACAACTTCGCCCGATGCCAAGCGTTCCATTTGTAGCTGGGCGATTACGGGGGGAGCCGCCTTGAACCCGCCGGAAACCATCAGCGTCGCCTCGGCCAGCCCATAGCATGGATAAAACGCCTCACGTCGAAACCCATACGGCGCAAATGCAGCCGTAAAGCGATCCAGCGTCTCCGCCCTCACCGGCTCGGCACCGTTCCATGCCACGGTCCAGCTACTCAGATCCAGTTCCGCGCGCTGCTCCGGGGCGATTTTCTCGACGCACAGGTCATAGGCGAAATTGGGTCCGCCGCTGCTCGTGATTTGCCAGCGCGCGATGGCACGCAACCAACGGATGGGTTGCTGAAGGAAGTGCATCGGCGAGAAAAGAGTCGAGGGGAAGCCGGCGTACAGCGGTTGCAAGATGCCCCCGATTAAGCCCATGTCATGGTAGGGCGGCAACCAACTTAAACAGCGGCTCTCCGGAGTATGCTCGTAGTAAATACGAATCTGTTCCGAATTGTGCAACAAATTGCCATGACTCAGCATCACCCCATTGGGTGTCCCTGTCGAGCCTGATGTGTATTGAAGCATCGCCAGGGAGTCGGCATTAAGGGGCGGTCGGATCCAGCGCTGGGCCAAACCATCGATGGATGAATCAACAATCGAATCGATGGCCAGCAAGGATGGGTTCATCCCGGACGTGTGGCTGCCGAGTTCTTTCTCGGCGGCGCGCAAGAGATCGGACGTGGTGAGAGTCGCGGCGGGTGAGGCGTTGTTGATAATGGCTTCGAGCCGAGACGCGGTTCGCGTGCGGCGGGCCGGATGAGGAGGATAAGCGGGAATGGCGATCATTCCGCCATAAAGACAGCCAAAAAAGGCCGAGATAAAATCCAATCCCGGTCGAAACAGTAGCAGTATGGGTTGGCCGAACCCCGAGACATGTTCCTGTAACCAGGCTCCGATAGCGCGCGCCCGGTGGTCCAGTTCACGGTAATGAAGAGAGGCTTCGTCCTGCTCGCCATCGAGGAGGAATCGATAAGCTAGATCGTCGGGCTGCTGTTCGGCCCTCAAGCAGAGAAGATCGATTAGCGTCTCGCAAGGGAGGCGAACACCATCTTCTCGACGCAGCAGGGCAGGGCGTAAAGGGCGCATGGGTCGTTACAACCGCCTGTCGAGTAATCAGGATAAGAGGAGCGGAACCTATTGCGGAGACTCCTGTGCTTGATTGTTCATGGCGATGTCCATTTGAGAGAAGCCGGATGTACTCCACGGCTCCTGTCACTTCAACTGAGAGAATTGTACCCGCAAAGACAGCCAACGCAATGAAAAAGTCGAAAACGTCGCGTAATTCATCACCTAGAGGTGTTACGCAGTTGTAGTGACTCTTACTCCTCTTCCGTCAACCACGGCGCGGCATCGGCAAGCAATTGCCGCGGTATATCCTTGCTGGTCAACAAATGCGCTTGCAACGACACCTGCTCCAGCCACAACTGTTGCGGCGTGATCACGACGCAGCCGCGCGTCTCGGCCTCGCGCAGTAGAGGCGGGGTCGCCCCGCCCCTGCACAACGGAGCCGTCAGATCCATCACGGTCATGCTCGGCTTGAGATAGCCAGGGTGAATGGCCGTGTCGTCGCACACAATCAGGACATCGTGGATCGTCGTATACATCGCCTCCAATTGCACGAAACGACACTTCATCTCCTGGGCGAGTTGATGGGCGGCGTCGCGTTCATGGCTGGCGATGATGAGGACGCTGCCGCGCTGTTTCAATTCGCGAGCCATCATTCGCGTCAACTCATTGACGCCGGCGAGAAGGACGATGCGACCCGCCAGCGGACTATCGGCCGTGGAGCGAATCCGCAACGCCGTCTCCAAGGCGTTCGCCATCGCCGGTATCCGCGTATCGGAAGCGTGCCAGGCATTGTCTCGATGCAAAATCAGGTCGGCCTCTCCTGTCCGCGCCGTCGAGGGTTCATGTTCGGTGGCGATTTGCTGGATCGTCCGGCGATGCTCGGCGTCGATGACGGAGCCGGCCAGTTTCACCGCATCGATCACCTTGCCGAACAACCGGATGTTGCCGACGCCCAGCGGTAGACAGCGGGCCGGCAATTGCAGATACGCGAAGGCGGCGTTCAGGGCGGCGACCGTGGCACGCTCGCGCTCGCCGAAGCCGGTGACGCCGATGAAGCGCGTCGCGCGGTTGATGGCGCGAAAGTGATAGACATTGTTCAGATCGCTGATGGTTGGCTCATCGGGATAGGCTTCCATGCCGCGTTCGAGGGCGGCATAGGTCCACGGCGCGCCGATTTTGGCGCCCAGCACGCTGAGCATGACGCCGGGCTTGCCGAGTCCGACAACCACGGTTGGCACCGGCGCACGCGCCAGCAATTGCACGAGCGGCCAGGCTTCCTCCGGTGTGCGCGCCAGCGTGGTCAGCTTGATGACATCGGGGCTTTTCGATTGAGCCTGCGCGTAAATCTCCGCGATGTTGGCCGGCGTCTCCCTGCGATTGGTGTAGGCGATGACGCGCTTGGCCGGCGGAAACGGACGAATTTGGTCGGCCACGTCTAGTTCAATCTCCACGTAGTCGGCCTTGCTGATGATGCACTGACGCAGGATGGCGAGGCGTTCCTCTTCGCTGCCGTCCCACAATCCGCCGTCGCGCGGCCGACGACAACTCATGATGACCGGCTTGGGCTTTACGGATAGTAATTCTCCGACATCCGGTGCCTTGCCGAAGCGATCCAGCCGCACTTCCAGCAGATCACACTGCCGCGCGGCGTTGAGCATGTCCACCAGCGCCAGGCGGCGCGACTCCTGAGCGATCGAGATGCAGATCATGGACGATCCTCGCGACAAATCCACGGCGTCGAATGTGCCTGAAGTGTGGCAGACAGGCGATCCGCATGCAAGCAGTCTCTCGAAGTCGCGTCGCTTGCTTCCAAGAGGACGACACCTATAATGATCTGCGGAAGCACTTGTCCCCGTAGCTCAATTGGATAGAGCGTCGGCCTCCGAAGCCGAAGGCTACAGGTTCGAACCCTGTCGGGGATACTAAAGAGGGCTTCCAATATTACCGAAAGCCCTTTTTCATTTCAGAACTTACATACAAATTGCTTCGTCACGACATTTCGTTAGGCAACGAAACTCCTCGAACAGGTTCCCCAATAACGCAGGCAGAGAAAAAACGCGGGTGGCGCATTCTCCTGGGGAAGTGACCATGTGGCCAAGTGGGACGATTGCCGCGTCGCAACTCGTTTATAAGAAAGCGATTATGACTTACGAAGCACATTGCCGCGTCCACCAAGCCGATGGCAAAGTGGCAAGGTGGTCCAACCTCGCCTCATTGCATCTGTTTTCTTTTTTCACTTTTTTGCTTGGGTCCAAGCGTAGGTCATGATACGCTTCTGCTTGTGGGTAATCCTCCTGTTGCGAGGACGCCCATCCCGCCAGGTACGTTGTACGTTTGAGCCACGAACGACGCATGACTGCGGCGTTCTGAATCGCCCCCTGCCTGCGAACCGCGATTGTGCGGAACATTCTTCGGAGATTCCATCCATGCGGACCATGCGACCCCTCCTTTGGTGCGGCCTCGCCGCGATCGTGATCCTGAGTGTGCCTGCGCTGCTTCTTGCGGACGCGCCGGCGCTGCCTCTGCTGCGCTCAATGCGCAGTGGTCCTTGGTCGGCATCGGCCACCTGGGAGAAAGGCCGCGTCCCCGCCACAGGTGATCGCGTCCAGATTCGGGCCGGCCATCGCGTCGTTTACGATGTTCGCTCCGAGCGCGTCCTGCGTTCGCTGCACGTTGCCGGTACGTTGACTTTCGCTGCCGACCGCGATACCCGTCTCGATGTCGGCTTGCTGAAAATCCAGCCCGGCGACGACGCCAGCGAAAACGGTTTCGACTGCGACGCCCACATGTCTCCTCCACGACACGGCCAACCGCTGCCCGCGCTGGAAGTCGGCACTCCCAATTATCCCATCGCTGCCAAACACACCGCCCTCATTCGTCTGACCTACGTCGCCGGACTGGACAAAGCATCCTGTCCCGCGATCGTGTGCTGCGGCGGACGCATGGACTTCCACGGCGCACCCCTGAGCCGCACCTGGGTCAAGCTCGGCGCCACCGCACGCAAGGGTGACACCACGGTGACACTGGCGGAGCCGGTCACCGGCTGGCGCGCCGGCGATCGCCTCATCGTCACGGCCACACGTCTATCACATGACAACGACCGCGGCGGCATGTCCACCGAGGAACGCACCCTCCGCACCATTGACGGCACGCGCTTGACGCTGGACAAACCGCTCGACCTCGAACATCAGGGCAGCGGCGACTATCGCGGCGAGATCGCCAACCTCAGCCGCAATGTCGTCGTCGAGTCCGCCGATCCGCAAGGCGAGCGCGGCCACACCATGTACCACCGCCATTCGGCCGGCTCCATCTCGTATGCCGAATTCCGTCATCTCGGCAAGAAGGGCGTCCTCGGCCGTTACAGTTTGCACTATCACCTCGTCGGCAACACCATGCGCGGCTCCTCGGTCGTTGGCGCTTCCATCTGGGACAGCAACAATCGCTGGTTGACCATTCACGGCACGAATTACCTCGTTGTCCGCGACTGCGTCGGCTACCAGAGCATCGGCCACGGCTTCTTCCTCGAAGACGGCACCGAGGTTTTCAATGTCCTCGATCGCAACCTGGCGGTGCAGGCATTGCACGGCAAACCGCTGCCGCATCAGGTGCTGCCGTTCGATAGCAACGACGGGGCCGGCTTCTGGTGGGCCAACAGTTTGAACAGTTTCACGCGCAACGTCTCCTGCGAGAACAACCGCTACGGCTATCGCTTCGAGGCCACGCGCGGCAGCAATTTCAATCCCACGCTGCCCATCCAGCAAGCCGACGGCACACGTCGTCCCACGGACATCCGCACGTTGCCGTTCGTGCGTTTCGAGGATAACGAAGCCCACTGCGACGGCCTGTACGGTCTCAACATCGGCGAGGGAGTCGCGCGCGTCGGCCCCGATGAGCGACATCCCTTCGTCATTAAGAATATGAAGATATGGGAGATTCATTACGCCTTCCGCCCGCAATCGCCCTGCGTTCTCGTCGAGAACATGCGTATCCATCGGGCGACCTATGGCGTCTATCACCCCAACTACGATCGCCACGTCTATCGCGACATGCTCATCGAGCAAACGGACACGGAGCCATTCAACCGGGGCCACGACGATACCAGCGTGCAGTACGGCGTTCTCGTCGTGGACGGCCTGACCTTCGCCGGCTTCCACAACGGCTACGTCCCGCTCATCCAAATCAGCGACGACAACCCCACCGGCACGGCCCAATCGCACTTCCGCAACGTCAAACTGCTCGATCGCCGCGACAACAATCGCCGCGCCCTCATCAACCTCGGCGGCGGTCCGCGTCCCACGCCGAAGACGCCCAAGGGCGTGCCGATCTATCTGCACGATTACTACGGTCCCAATCGCCACGCCAAGGTTGTCAGCGTTAAGGCCAAGGATCTGCTTGGCGACGGCAACAAGTACCACACCGAGGTTCCGCTGACCGGCGACGAATCGCGCGTCGCCGAGGTGCATGATATCGCCTTCCCGCGCGTCCTCGATCCAATCGACGACCTGCCGCCCGCCACGGTCATCACCCACATCAGCCAGCCCAAGGACGGCAAAGTGACGGTGCGCGGCTGCACGTCCGACAATGGCACGGTGACGAAAGTGCTGATCAACGGCCGCGCCGCTCGCGCTCTGTCAGCGAACTTCGCTGAGTGGGAGATTGTCTTGGATAGCGGACGCTCTGGGGAGTTGAAATTGACGGCGCACGCCGAAGACGCGGCCGGCAATGTCGAGAAACTGCCCCATGAAGTGATGGTGAAAATCCCGCACTAAACGAAAAAGTCGGCAGACGGGGCCGACGGGCATGACTTCAATCCTTGAAAAGTCGTCATGCGGGCCTCGTCTGCTGGTCGGGTAAGGAGGCGGCGTTGCCGTCGCCCCCTCCCCTCAGAACCGGACGTGCGCGTTTCCACGCCTACGGCTCAAGCCTTCACCAACGCCCCTCGCGGAACGCGACGCATTCC
>Ga0134126_10001403_pt1 | contig 30598 bp, 15 predicted proteins | sample KB31752_FD_96881 | JGI IMG/M metagenome (GOLD analysis project Ga0134126, IMG submission 96881) | Terrestrial soil microbial communities with excess Nitrogen fertilizer from Kellogg Biological Station, Michigan, USA - KB3-175-2 | ecosystem: Environmental > Terrestrial > Soil > Unclassified ... | reverse complement strand
CGCTAATTTATATTATTAAATCTTGCCTCCTTCCCAAGCAATAGAATTAAAGTTTAAGTTTGCTGCTTACTTCATTTCATATTTCATATTTCAGTTTTACAGAAATAATTAAAGAGAATTGACCGAGTGGTTAAGGTGGTAAATTTGAGTCTTATTGATTGAATAAATCGCATCCGTTCGAATCGGATATTCTCTGAATATAAACAAAAAAAAAATAAAAAGAAGTTATTATTTTTTTTTTATGGTAATTAAACTATATGAAAAAAAAAATTACAGTGTGAAGCAGGATAAGCACCCTAATATAAGATTAGTTAAAATTATAAGTTCTAGCTGTAATAAGAGTATAGTTTAAAGGTAAAACTTGAAGCTTCAACCTTCATATTTGCAGTTCAAATCTGTATACTCTTGCTCTTGAGGGGTTGGTTACTTTGCTACTCTACTATTATTTTTCCCCTTTTTACGTATACTTATATGCACAATAGTGCTTTATATATATACGTAAAAAAGGGGAAAAAATAAAACAATAGTGCTTGATATATATACGTAAAAACCTCCCTTTCATCGCTACTTAGATGAGGAAAAAATTTTATAAAAAAAGGAAAAAATAAAGGGGAAAATAAAAAGCAAGCAAGCATGCATGCGCATGCATGCATTTATGGTGCTTAAAAAAAAATTAGCAAAACAAGTAAGTATTTCTGCTCTAAGTTATATAATTGAATATTATTTACGGACTAGGTCCGGGTGGTTAGGAATCTCTCTTGGGATGAGAAATAAGTGTGTTCGATTCACATTAGTCCGACTACCATCTATATAATAGAGGTATATATTATATATTATATATAATATATATATATATATATATTATATATATATATTTTTTATAGAAATATCTTAATTTATAGATTATATACTCAGTTTAATAGCAACGCGCTAGATGAGAATAAAATATTTATAATAAGAAGAAAATATTTAAGATATAAATTAATAGGTTTATACATTTTATAATATAATATACTATGTAATATATAATGAATAGATTTATTTATTTATTTATTTATTTATAAAAAAAAATAAATGTATGAATGAATAGATTTATTATATGTATATTATAATATAATATATTATTTATTATAAACTACAAAAAAAGTATACAAAGAAATTATTATCTAATCTATACGTTATGTGTTAAGGATTATAAAATTTATTTCATGATGAGACTAGGGTCCGGAATAAAAAATCTAAGAGAAATTCAGTAGTAAACAAAGCGAATTGAAATATCTTAATAGCTTTAGGAAAAGAAATCAAAAGAGATTCTATTATTAGTGTGAATGAACGTAGATTAGTCTGTAAATGTGATTGTAGTGGCGGTAGGTAGATGTGTCTGACACTGCTGATGCTATTACTACAGGGCCTGTGTGTCCTATACTGCTTGCTTTATTTAATTTTTTTTGCTTTATTTTTTTGTTGCATAAAACAACAAAAAAAAATAAAGCAATGCAGCAGTAACTTTTCACTTATAAATAAGTAAGGTAAGTAAAATGGCTTTAAAGCTGTTTGAATTTTGGGGAACCTTCCTCAAAGGCTAAATATAATACATAAACTATAAAGACAGTACCGTGAGGGAAAGAATATACAGATTAAAAAGTAGTGGTTTTATAAGTAGCTCAAAAAAAGTAAGAGTGTACCTTTTGTATAATGGGTCACCAAGTTAAGGTTAGATGCGAATTATTAATATTGTAGTTAAACCGATCATCCTAGTAATGAACAGTGTCTAAACTTAGACCCGAAGCCTGGTGATCTTACTTTAATCAGGATTATAAAAGTCCGAACGGGTTATCGTAGCATAGATATCCGAAGAATTATGGTAAGTTAGTGAAAGACAAATCTGACTAGGTTAGCTGGTTTTCTGCGAAACCTATAATAGTAGGCAATTTGAGAATAATAATCTTGACAGGTACAGAACTTCATCTTATAAAAAATGTATAAATTTCATACTTTAACTATGAATATCATTTTGTTGTAGCATATGTTGGGGAATCGTGAAGATTTTACCAGTAGGTTTGTAGCTCGGAACGGATAAGATAAATCTTGAATTATCAGACATAGAGTGATAAGGTTGTATGTACAGCCTTTTTGTGGAAGTGAACCTTCTGCTACAAATCATCAAATTGCGGGAACACCCTAAAGCAATCATAACCAAGTAAATGTGGTAACATGTTTATGGCACAGGTAATGACTCGTGGTATGGTAAAATCATGATTGATGTTAATGGGTTATCCGCAGCCAAGCACCTGTTAATTATTATTATTAATAATCAGGTGTGCAGTTCATCGACTAAATGTTGATTGGTGTTATAAATTGATATAATGCTTAAGATATAGTCAGGCCTCATTTGAAAGAATGCAATGGCATTAAAGTAATTTTATTAATATGTTTAATTTCTCAATGGTATGAATTTTTTTTTCTTATAGCCGACTCTTACAAAAGACTTAATGCGACAGGCGACTGCCTTTCGAAGGGTAAACTTAAAAATCGGGCTGACACCCTGCTAATTAAGTGTTAATAGGTTAAGGTACTGTAAGTGATGATGTTATTACGCTTGTTGAGTTTTTAACTCAGCCAGATCTAGTGGAGACACTAGTAATCTGAGAGATGAGCTTGGATATTAATCCATGACCCATGTTTGGAATGAGACAAACACTAGGCTATCGGCTTTAAATATATAACATTAAAATAAAAAGTCACAAAAAATACAACAACATTAAATAATAATATCGGGTCACCTGTAAAATGCTATGATAATGCATTATTAAATAAAAAAAGTATTCTGATTGAAAATAAAAATAAATCAGGAATTTATCGTTGAGTTAACAAATTAAATAATAAAACTTATGTAGGTAGTGGTCTTAATTTACTTAAAAGAATAGGAGATTATTACAAAGAAAGTGAATTAAAAAGAAATCCTAGACCAATTCATGCTGCATTACTTAAATATGGATACGAAAATTTTAAATTAGAAATTTTAGAATATTGTAGAGCAGATGAGCTTATTGTTAGAGAACAGTTTTATTTAGATTTATTAAATCCGGAATATAATATCTTAAAAAATGCTTATTCCTTATTAGGTTTTAAACATAGTGAGGAAAATTTGGCTAAATTTAAATTAAAAAAAATTTCCCAAGAGCATAAAGAAATATTGTCTTTGGTGTATTCAAATAAAGAAGTTAGTGAGGAAACTAGAGATAAATTATCTAAAGCTACTCTTAACTTTAAAAAAAATAATCCTCTTACTCCTGAAGCTTTAGCTAATATTACGGCTAAGACTACAGAACGTGAAGGGGTTCCTGTTTTAGTTTTAAATACTCAAACAAATGAAATAATGGAATTTCCTACTTTAACAAAAGCAGGTGAGTATTTAGAAGTTAAAAGACAAGCTATACGAAACGCAATAAAAAGAGAGAGTCTTGTGAAAGGACTTTATCGTGTTTCAGAAAAAAAGTAGGCAGCATACACATAAATTAGTATAAAAATAAAAAAAAGAAAATTACTTTAATTTCAATAATTTATAATAATAATTTATTGAAGGCAGATTTAAAATCTGTTGTCTAAATGGATAGTTTTTAAACTATTTAGGGAGAAAATTTATGTTTACATACTATAAACATAAATCGCGTGTATGTCAAAAGGGAAACAGCCCAGAGCAAGAGTTAAGGTTCCAAAATTATTATTAAGTGAAAATAAGAACGTTTTTATATAAGACGACAGGAAGATAGGCTTAGAAGCAGCCATACTATTATAAAGACCTGCTGAGTGACTTAGGAAATCACTTGTGTGGGATAAACTATCAAACTCCGGGGACGCCCTAAAGCTTCTGGTACCAAGCTATAGCCGAAAGACTATAAGTGGATGAATTAGCTACTCATGTATGGTAATAAGCCAGAAGATGAAGGAAACTGAAATGGGTAATCGCGGATCTAAATCAATAACATTATAATCAAAAAGTGTTATTGTAAAAGAGCAACGAGTAGACGGTAGTTGACACAGAGATTCTGTGTTTAAGGTGTACTCTAATGGGTTTCGAGAGAAACTATCAAATCAGAATCCTTTCTTAGCAAATATTAAACTTATAGGTTTTGCTGGGTATAAGCAACAGTTATTATGTATTAATAGAGGAATTAGTAATACTTCTGATACATATATTACTATGTCCGCTTGATGGCTTACTGGATTTGTGGATGCTGAAGGATGCTTTCGTCTTTCTATCCTTAAAAATAAAAATTATAAAGAGGGTGGTAAGGTTCTTCCTTTAAAACCTAGACTTTATTTTCAAATAGGGTTACACCGAAAGGATGAGGTAATCTTAGAGTCAATTAAATTTTTATTAGGTGTCGGAAAAATTTATAAATCTCGTCCTGATTTATATGAATTACAGGTATCTTCTGTAAAAGATATTTCAGCGATTATAAATCATTTCGACAAGTATCCATTAATAACTCAAAAATTTTCGGATTACAAACTTTTCAAGCAAGCATATAATTTAATCATTAATAAAGAACATCTTACAAAAGAAGGTTTATCAAAACTTGTAGCAATAAAGGCGTCAATGAATTTAGGCCTTTCACCTTTATTGAAAGAAGCATATCCTAATATTAAACCTATAAATAGAGAAAATGTAATTAAAGAAATACCTAATCCTGACTGATTGGCAGGATTCACTACTGGTGAAGGATGTTTTTTGGTAAAAGTTACTAAATCTTCTAGTCATCGTCTTGGGTGACAAGTTCAATTAAAATTCCAAATAACTCAACATTGTAGAGATAGGGTATTAATGGATAATATAGTTAAATATTTAGGTTGTGGATATATCTCTGAACGTAATGATATTGTAGATTTTCATGTAACAAAATTTACTGACATTATTGAAAAGATAATTCCCTTTTTTGCTGAATATCCAATATTAGGTGTTAAGATGGAAAACTATAATGATTTCAAATTGGTAGCCAATCTTATTCAGAATAATCAACATTTGACTGAAGAAGGATTAGAAAAGATTAAAATCATAAAATCTAATATGAATTCCTCTAGAGAAAGTAATACAAATGAGAGTTAATGCTTCAGTATCCAAATCCCACAAGCCTAAGAAGGAATAAATTTCCTATAACGTGATACTAAGCTATTGCTATACAAAAATTTAAAGTTTATATTTGTATGATAAATCTGAATGCTATGCGTAACAGAGCACCTGTTAATTATAAGAGCCTCTAAAATTTAACGGATCTAAATAATATACCGAAACCTTGCCCATATTTAACAATAATAATTATATTATTGTTATTTAATGGGGTAGCAGAACGTTGAATTAGCATATGATTATTCTTTTTTAAAGAATAATAAATAAAAAGTTATTTTATTAATTTTTAGTTTAATGGCCAATCAGTCAAATAATACAATACTAGACTAGTGTTGTATTATTTGCGCTTAGAAATATATGGTAAGGAACAATTCAAGTGATAATGGTGACATGAGTAACGAAAAAGAGCACCAAACAAGGCGGGTAATACAAACTTAACAAATATTTTGTAAGAATAGAAAATGAAAATAGTCTTGCTTAGCTTAATAGTGTTAGGGATAATTTTGCTACTAGATTATCTATTACCCAATGCCGGAGTTTGGTGCCTCGCCTAAAGCTTATGGTTAATTTTTTATGTTTAAGTAAGTAACGGCCCCTAAGTTAAAAATCTAAAGGCTTTAACGATGGGTAAATCTAACGGGGACTCTTTAACGACATTTTAAAGTGGAAAATGTACTGGAAATAGAGTATACAGATATAATAAAAAAATTACGGCCGGCCTATGGCTATGGCTGGTGTAAATAAGGGAGATAATAGTGCTGTGATGTAAGGAGACAGACTGCTGCACTGACTTTCTCTCTTTGTTTACAAATAACTTTTTTTATTTTATCCTTGCTTTATTTTTTTTTCTTTTTTTAATATTATATAAAAAAAAAGGAAAAAATAAAGCGAAGCGTGAAGCAAAGCGTTTCGCAGGCAGGCGCAAGGCTGCTGCTTGCTTTGCTTTTTGAAAGGAAAGGAAAGATGTAGCAGCAGCTGAAAAGTGTACTTACACTTTGCTCTAATCTTAACCCTCTATTTCTTTATTTTTTCCTTCTTTTGTTTTTTGGTAAAAATAAACAATAGTCTATATTTATAAAAAAAAACAAAAAAAGGGTGTTATTTAAATATAACACCCGGCAGAAAGGATATTTTCTACCTGACTGATTTGAAGGAAGGTACCTTCCTGCTTTTGAAGGTGAAGAAAGGAGGGGGAGCAGGGTAGCCCCTAAGGATTGTTTTTATTTTCTGCGTAGCCGATCCAAAAGAACGTAGGAGGAACTTTTTTTATAAAATATAAAGTTACCAATGGACAGGACGACTTCGCTTCCTGTTTCGTACTTCGTATGAAACCTGAAACCACCAGGGAGAAAATAAGACAAAACCTTAACCGTACCTAGAAACTACGATTTATGTAAGCTAGTAGAGAATACGAAGGCGTGGTTGAGCTAACAATCATAAAGGAACTCGGCAAATTAACTACCGTAACTTCGGGATAAGGAGTGCTCGTTAGTCTTGATTAATATCGAGTAAAAATGAAGAAGCATGGAATAATGTTGTACGACTGTTTAATTAAAACAAAGCACTTTGCGATTAAGATAATAAATCAATGTATTGAGTGTGATGTCTGCTAAATCCCGGCTGGCTATCAGATTAACTGTTGATGAAATGGTATTGTCGGAACCCCCGTGGCAATAGCGGCCTTAGCGTGAGGGTCCTAAGGTAGCAAAATGCCTTGGCCGTTAAATGCGGTCTTGCATGAATGGTGTAACGATACAACAGCTGTCTCTATGATTGACTCAGTGAAATTATAATAACTGTGAAGATACAGTTTACCTCTAGTTAGACGAGAAGACCCTATGCAGCTTTACTGTTACTAGTTATTGGGTATGATGAAAACAGATTTTAGTAATAAGGCAATTGATAATATATGGGCGGGAGTATATCATATTAGTATGATATTACCACCTGTCCGCAAAAAATATATAATGAACATTGAAATAATCTTTATATGGGAGTCATACTTATTTGTGTGTGTGTGTAAGTGTGTTAGAAGTGTTGTAGGATTAATATGGTAGTAGTTGTGTTAGGTAGGTCTGTCTATGGGAAGGTAGTAGGGTTTAAGGTAGCGCTTATCCTTTTACCTTTCTTTCTTCCTAATACATCTTCTTCCTGTTAGTAAACTCGAGCTAATTCGCTAATATAATAGTAGCACTCCTGTGGTGGAGGTGAATATTAGTTAGTAGTAAAATAATGTAATTGGTAAGAAAAGTAGTTTTTACAGTGTTTCCTCCAAGTGGAGTTAAACTGTAACAATTCAACACTTATTTTTTAGTTTAGTCAGCGTTCACTAAAAAAATAACCTCCCCCTGCCCTGATTAGTGAGGAATGATGAGATGAGATGAGGTTTGTAAGTTAGCTAAGCTATATTAATAGCTAGTTTATTTATTAACTTCATGAGTTGTTATCCTTATGCTTGTGTTCCCGTGTGTTTAGTTACCTACTCACTTCACTAGTAGTCCACTAATTCATTAGAAGGCAGCAGGGCTGGCCTGGGTGGAGGTACCTACCTTTCTTTTTTATTTAGAACTAACCTAAATAAAGGGTAATATTGAAAGGGACCATTGCTAGGAGACAGTTTATGCGGGGCACAGGCCCCATAAAGAGTAAATGGGTGTGTCTATATTTTTTTATGTACTGGGATGCGGATGCGGCGGTGCTTTGCTTTGGCCTGGTACCGTACCGTACCTGTCTCTGGGAGGGCGCGCTTATTTTGATTTACGCGCCCTCTGTTTCCTATCCTATTAGTTGTTGTTTGTAATTTTATATAACTTATAAGTTATATTTATGTTATATATAACTCATAAGATTATTTTTATCTTGTATAGTATATATTTATATACCGCTCTTTACTTTTATTAAGAAAGGAAAAGCATACAGGCTAGCTGAGTATTAGTTCTAGGGAGCGTACTCTTTATTTAATCGTAAATGAGTTTATCAGTAGCCATTGATACTATTTAAATACTCGTTGGAGACAAATTAAAGATACGAGACCTAAATACAAAAAAGGGGTAAGATTTAATCTATAGGGAAAATAGGTGTATTAAAAATATTATGATATGAAAGAATTTGGCTCTAATATTTTTTTATTATTATATTTATATTTATAATTGTAATAATTTTGTTTTATACATACGAAGTTTAACGGCTTAATCTTGCTATACTGTTTGATTGACAACGAGTCTTACAGTCGCGTAAGCGGGGCATAAGATCACGAGATGCAAAAAGGAAAGATCTTGGATTATGGGAAAAGCTACGCTAGGGATGTTAGTCCCTCAATGTTTTATTTAAATTAAATAAAATAATTGATAATATATTGGGTAAATTTCAAGAATTATTTGTATAATTTTTTATAGGGGTTTATTGTTTAAATTTGGCCAGGCTTTATTTTTTTTTCCTTTTTTTACTAAAAAACCAAAAAAAAATAAAATAAAAAAGAAATTTATTGTAAGGATATCTAGCTAAAGTAAAAAAAAATAAAGCAGCACTACCGTAAAAAAATATTTACAAGTAAATTTGAAGCGTAATTTATCTTAGCTTTCTTTAGTTTTGTTAAATCTAGGCGCTTTGCTTTTTTATATAATCGGGTTAAAATAAAGGTATTATATAAAAAAGGAAAAAATTTACAAAAAAAAAGATGAGAGGTAAAAACGTTCAACGACTATAAGGTGAGTAATGCTAACAATAATCCTTTATTAACACCCAACTTTTTTATTTATTATATACTCATTGTATTAATCTTGTTATAGTTATAATTACTATAATAAAGTGTAGTAATAGTAACTATATTAATAATAGTTATAATATTACTTAGTATTATTGATAATATGTATATTGAGCCAGGTAAATATAGTTCAATAAATAATGATAGAATTAAATCTCTTGCTGCTACAGCATTATATGTTAATCTAATAAATAAAAAGTCTAAAGTAATGCCATTCAATACTATAAAAAAAGATGTAGTAGGTAAAAGATATTTTCCTTCCTCAACTAAAGAATGAAAAAATAGTATTTATACTTATAATAAAAATTCTATGAAAAATTTACCTGTATATGATATATATATAAATAATTTAATTAAAAATTATTATAATTTATATTTTAAGTATAAATTTTTAGGCGGAGGCCGCCACAAATATATGTCTAATAGGTGAAAACGTAAGTCCTTACAAAAAATATATGTATCTAAAGCTGAAGTAAAACATACAAATTCTAAAGCTTTAATAAATATTTTTATTTATAATAAAGAAAAAATGTCTTTATTAAAAAAAATAGCTATCAAAAAAAAATCATTATCAAAAAAAATAAAAAAAATGTTTTTATATTTAGTTTTAAAAAAGAATCCTTATGAAAAAGAATTAAAACTTATTAGAAAATTTAAATTAAATTTAAGTCTTAATAAATCTAAATTTGAACGAGGGTTATTCGATAAATTAGAGATGAATATTAAAAAATTAGAAATGTATATTAAAAAATTAGCAGAAAAGCCTTATACTTATCAAGAAGAATTAAACCTTAATAAAAATAAATTTAAACGACGATTATTACACGAATTAGAAATGAATATTAAAAAATTAAAAATGTATATTAAAAATTTAGAATATAAGCTTTATATTTCTGAAGAAGAAGAAAAAGAAGAATTAAAACTTAATAAATATAAATTTAAACAACATTTATTACATGAATTAGAAATGTGTATTAAAAATTTAGAAGATAAGCAGCCTTATGAAGAAGAATTAAAACTTATTAGAAAATTTAAATTAAATTTAAGTCTTAATAAATATAAATTTGAACGACGATTATTACATAAATTAGGCATGTATATTAAAAAATTCTATAAAAAAAAAGTAGAATTTAACGTAGTAAATTTAAAATCAATAAATTTTAATATTGATATATATACAAATATATTAACATTAAGGATAAGAAGAAGAAAAAGAAATGTTAGTCCTAGAGCAGGAAGAGCATCGCTGAATTTAATAAGTAGAGTAAAATTCCCACGAGTTAATAATATAAAAGAAAGAACATATCAAGGGAAAATTAAGGATATGAGTTTCATAGAAAATAACTATAAAAATTTAAATATAAATTATATAATATCGGAAGACGAAGCTACTTTACCTCCAACCCGCGATAGTCAAAGCAAGCATGGAATAAAAAAATTTACTGCAAATGTTAACACTGCTGCTATTCCTGCTGCTATTGCTGCCTTGCAGCAGCCAGACACAACCACCCTGGCTACGCATGAAGGGGATAGTTTAAATAAGTTGTTAAAAAAAGCATATCTTGGTATAGATTTTAATAATAAAGAAGATTATAGTAAAATAGAAGATATTATATTTAATAAAATAAAATATAAAAATATGGGAGGTATTAAGTCTGAAATTAGTGGTAGATTGACTAGACGTTATCGGGCAGATAGAGCAATATTCGACAGAAAAAGAAGAGGAGGATTAAATAATATTGATGCTTCTTTTAAAAGACTATCTTCAGTGATTTTAAGAGGATGCATTAAATCTAATGTAGAATATACATTATTTACATCGAAACGTAGAATTGGATCTTTTGCCGTTAAGGGATGAATTTCTGGTAGAAATTATTCTACAATGGCAGCCCAGCCGTCTTCTACTCATAATTTAAATATGAATCCTTGATTTGTTACAGGTTTTACCGATGCTGAAGGTTGCTTCAGGCTTAGTGTTGCTATGCATAAAGAATTAAAAGTAGGTTGACAAGGTAAAACCTTCGTTTCAAATAGGATTACATCAAAAGGATAAAGTTCGAGCTCTGCGTCTTTTTTCAAAAGAAACTTTTGAAAAAATACTTGAACAGATTAAAGATTACTTCGGTGTTGGAAGCATTACTAAACTTAGATCAGAGTCAATTCAATATCGTGTTGAATCGGTAAAAGATTTAGAAGTTATTGTTAATCATTTTGATTCTTATCCGTTGATTACACAGAAATGATCTGACTATCAGTTATTTAAACAAGTAGTTGAATTAATGGTACAGAAAGAACATTTAACGTTGGAAGGTTTAGCTAAGATTGTGGCACTGAAGGCTTCAATGAATATGGGTTTATCCGAAGAGCTAAAAGCTGCTTTCTCTCAGGGAGACCTGGTTCCTATTTCTAGACCATCAGTAGTAGATCCAGAAATTAAAGATCCAAACTGGTTAGTTGGATTTGTAGATGGTGAAGGATGTTTCTTTATTAATATTATAAATTCCCCTCGTCATCGTCTAGGCATTCAAGTTCAATTGGTGTTTCAATTAACTCAACATTCTCGGGATGTTGCACTAATGGAAAGTTTAATCAATTATTTAGATTGTGGAAATATTAGTAAAAAAAGAGAAACTTTTGTTTTTATAGTTACAAAATTTTCAGATATTGAAAACAAAATTATCCCATTCTTTCAAAAATATCCTCTACTAGGTGTTAAACGTTCGGATTATCTAGACTTCTGTAGAGTAGCTGAATTAATGCAAAATAAAGCTCACTTAACGAAAGAAGGATTAGATCAAATCCGTCAAATCAAAACTGGTATGAACAAAGGAAGACTTGACGAAAATAGCGTGGAGGGGTAAACTAAAACCTTATTGAATTTTATTTATTTGCATGTGAAATTTTATCGCTGGATCTTTAGTGGTAGATAGAAATTGTTAAGTTTATTACTGCTTTATTTTTTTTTTCCCTTTTTTTTAGCGTATTATATGTAACGCTCGCTGTGTATATAACGCTACGCTAAATACGTAAAAAAAGGAAAAAATAAAGCAAGATATTAATTGTATGACGACCTTAAGAGTATATAATAAATAAAATTGAAGAAATAGTCTGAACCGTTTTGTAAAAAATGGAAATAAAAATTATAATTTTATGATAACATGTTGAACAGGCTAATTTGCGCAAGAGTGTTCACAACGAGTGCGCGGTTTGGCACCTCGATGTCGGCTTAACTTATCCTCATGGATGCAGGAACTGTGTTGGGTGCGACTGTTCGTCGATTAAAAAGTTACATGAGCTGGGTTAAATACGTCGTGAGACAGTATGGTTTCTATCTTCTAGAGGTAATTAGAATATAATAAGGATTAACCTATGTACGAGAGGAACTTGGAGTATGAGGCGTGAAAACGCTAGTTATACTTATTGTACTACGTCCCACCGGGTAGATGAATAAGTAATAATAGTTTTACTATTATGATGTGAAGACAATATAGATAGTTATTTATCATTACACTTATAGGCTAATGTGAGTAATTCGAGCCCAGAGCTAGGTGAACTCAAAGTAGTCTATGGCAAAGTGTAATTTTAATAGTTGTCTATTATTCTAGTAGTGTATAGACTAATGATTATTAACCTATGGTTTACCTGTTGTTTATGTTGCTCAATATTAATACTTGTATACTTGTTAAGTTATATTACAGAGATGTTACTCTCACTTAGGTAGATGTATATCATAGGCACGGCAGGAAAGCTAAGTTAGTCAAAGATAAGTGCTGAAAGAATATAGGCACGAAGCTTACCTTAAGATATTTCATAAATATGCGTGATATAATATTACGAAAATAGGCTTAAATTTGAAAGGATTTAGAGATTTGCAAGGAATAAAGTACTAATTTTATAATTTACTGATTTTTTTTATATCTATCTTTATAAGAAGGAAAATTTGCTTTAGGTAGCATGGTGGCAGGGAAGTCTCTGCACGTCTGTATTGTGGATGTTTCATCTAGGTGTTCGAATCACCTCTTTTCCATATCGTTGTGATTATATCTAGAAAATAAGGAGGTTTACAGCAGATATAATGGAAGCGAAAATAAAATTAAAAATATAAGGCCTCGCCGTTTGAGATGTTAGGTTACCAACTTCGGTAGATTTTGAGTTTCATAAGTTTACAGGGAAATATATGTTAATGTTCATGGAATTTTGACAAAAACCGCTACTCAGATTTTTGTGCGTAGCAAAAATTCTTACATTAAATATTATAAATTTATTAGTAAGGTTTGAATAAACAAATTTTTTATTTAATTTATTTTATATTTAATCTCTTTTACGTAGGTTGTATCATAATTTTTCTAACTATTTTAATAATGAGAGGGTGGATGTGTGGGAGACATTAATATTAATATCGATGTTAATATTAATAAATAGTTTGCTTTAAATACGACGGTATTTTAAAGTAAACTAAAGATTGATTAGTATAATTTCAAAAAATTTGAGGTGCAGCCATGAAATAATAAGGTGCAATTCCTTACCAATCTATATTTGTTATTGAATAAATAGTTAAATAGTTAAATAAAATAGTTAAATAAAATAGTTAAACATTATTGAATAGTAATCAATTATTTAAAAATTTTGCTTAAATTTATTTAAGATTTATTAATAATAAATAAAATTATCGTTGTAGTTATATTCTTGGATAGTGCTAGCACTGTTTTAAAAGTATATAACGGATGAACTTTATAGTTCAAAAATATAAACATAACTGCTAAATTTAAGCCAGAGGATAATTTGGTAAGTGTGTAGTTCCTCACACTCAGGCCAGAGGTTGTAAGTAAATTAAAAAAAAATGAATAAATTGTTTATAGTTTTAGTAATTATGCGTCAAAATACAAGTGTGTTCAGGGTTTTAAGAGATTTATTTTCATGAATAGCTTTAGATTTCTTTCTATTGGGTTTAAGTTTTAGAGGCTTATTTCTTGTTAGCAATAGTGGGACCGAAATCAATACTACCACGATAAATTTTAAACAACAACAAAGAAGATATTCGACTTCGAGTATAGTAAATATTAATCCTTGAATTTTGACAGGTTTTACTGATGCTGAAGGCTGCTTTAATCTTAGTATGGGGCTCTGCCCCCGAAATAAAAAATATAAAGCAGGTTGAGCAGTTCTACCTAGATTTCAAATTACTTTACATGAAAAAGATAAAACTTTACTTGAACAAATTAAAGATTTGTTTAGCGTTGGTCAAATTTATCTACAAAGTTCGCATAACTCTTCTCTATTTCAAGTACAATCAGTTAAAGATTTAGCAAAAATTATTTCGCATTTTGATAGGTATCCATTAAAAACAAAGAAACGAGTTGATTATGAACTATTCAAGCGAGCGCTTGAATTAGTTAATCGTAAAGAACATCTCACTGAGGAAGGTTTAGCTAAAATCGTTAGCATTAAAGCATCGATGAATCGAGGTTTGTCAGAAGAACTAAAGGTAGCTTTCCCTAATACTCTTCCAGTACCTAGACCCGTCGTTGAGAATCAAGAAATCAAAGATCCTTATTGATTAGCAGGCTTTACTTCTGGTGAAGGATCATTTATGATAAATATGATTCATTCTCCTCGTTGTCGTTTGGAATCTCAAGTAAAATGCGTGTTTCAATTAACTCAACATTCGAGAGATGAGCAACTGATAGGAAGTTTAATAAAATTTTTCGATTGTGGGAAAATTTATGAAAAATCAAAGCAATCTGCTTTAGTAGATTTTAGAATCCAAAAATTTTCTGACATTTGTAATAAAGTCATTCCATTTTTCCAAAATTTCCCAGTTATCGGAGTTAAACGTTTTGATTATCTTGATTGATGCAAAGCCGCTGAATTAATGAAGAATAAAGAACATTTGACTCCAGAAGGATTAAGTAAAATTCGTAAAATCAAAGCTGGAATGAATCAGGGGAGATTTCCTACCCCAATATTCTTTAACTTAATTGGCAAAGTGTATTATTTATAATAATATTATCAGCGTTCAAGTCGCTGAGGAATCATTCATTAGATTAATGCGGGTTTAAAAAGTTTCATGAATGGCTCCAGATCTGATCAGATCTCCCACCATGTTTTTTTTTTCAATAAGTTTTTTTATATATTTTTTTTCCTCCCTCAGCCTCAGGAAGGGTCCGCACCCCTCCCCCCCTTCCACCAAGCTTTTTTTACATACTTCTTCCTTGCTAAAGTGCTTAAATTTACAGTTATCTGCTCTGCTGACTTTGTCTAAAGCTCCTTTATTTTTTGCTTATTTTTCCTTTTTTTCTTTTTTAATAAAGCAAAAAAGGAAAAAAAGAAATATAAAGAGATAAAAGATAATTTAGTTAACACTGCGTAGTTGCTAATGCTAATGCTAACGCTGCTAATGCTAATGCGTTAATTAGCTAATGCTTTTAGGTTAGTCTGCAGCATTAAATTCGCCTGGTTAGCATAAAAGAAATGCAACTGTTTTGTAATCAGTAGAAGTAAGAGCGTTACTTACACTGGGCTGCTAATGTTTTATAAAGGATAATGCTGCTACTATTTATGACTAGTATCATTACTAATGAACTAACGAACCCAGCAGCAATAGCAGGAATAGCAGCAATAGCAATAGCAGCAATAGTAGCAATAGCAGCAGCGCTTTATTTTTTTTCTTTTTTGGGACTAAAAATTTTTTTTTATCCTTTTACGTTTATGATTCTATGCATTATTTTTCCCTATAGGGACGTTCCCATTTTCTTTTTATCTTTCTTATGGAGAAAGAGAACTTGGGCTCTCCTGATTTTGACCGGACCGTTTTGCGGGGCCTCAAAATTGTTAGCAATCAATTTTGACCTGTTTTGCCGGAGGCTGGAGACAGCGCGGGTTAGGATTAGTAGTCAAGCGGTAAGACATAGCTCTTTCAAGGCTATCATCGCGAGTTCGAATCTCGTCTAGTCTATATTTTTCTCTCTTTTGGGGGCTGGGGGGGGGTGGACTTTAAGCTGTTAATGTTTACTAATCAATATACTTAATTATAACATCATTAGTAAGGTCAATGTTGTTTAGAAAAGTCATTAACGTTGATTCACGGATCGGACTGATCAAACTTAATCAATCCCCAAGCGTAATGCTTGGGGTAAGGTTGATTAGTATAATTTCAATAATTTTTCAATAATTTTGAAATAGCAAGGTGCGAATCTTTACCAACCTACAGCTTTTAATCATTTCTAATAATCTAAATATTTTATCTTTATAAATTGGAGTTACATATCCTTCAAAGGGTTGATTAGTAAAATTTCACAATTAATTAAATAATTAATTAAATATGAAATAGTAATGTGCAATTCCTTACCAATCCAGAACTACTTTAGTTTCATAAATAATGTTTTCGCTGTAATTCAAGCTATATTTCAACGTATTCTATATTTATATATTTTTATATTTAACATTAAGTAGGCAGATCATAATTTTTTCTAACAACTTTTAATTATGATAGGGATGGTTGTGGGAATCGTTAACTAATTAACTGTACAATTAGTTATTTAATTAGTTTACTAGATGCATATAGTAAACTAAAGGTTGATCAGTATAATTTTATATTTATTATAAATAAGAAATATTAAGGTGCAACTCCTTACCAATCTATACTTGTTGTAGAATAATTTATTAAATAAACTTATTGATAAAGTTGTTAATAAAGTTGTTATTAAGTTGTTAGTAATAGTTCTTAATAAATTATTAATAAAGTTGTTTAAGATTTTACAATAAGGTTGTAGTTATATTCTAGAATATTCCTTTGTGTTATTCAGTTTATAATGGATGTACTTTATTAGTACAAAATCTTAACATTAACTACCAAATTTAAGCTTGAAGATAATTTGGTTAGTGTGTCGTTCCTCACCATCAGGCCAGAGGTTGTAATTGACAAAAAAAAATGAAGAAATTAATTAAATTAGACCTTGCAAGGTTTATTACAGGTTTTACAGATGCTGAGGGTTGCTTTTTGCTTAGTGTTGCTAGATATAAGGAATATAGATTAGGTTGGCGTGTTTTACTTAGATTTCAAATTAGTTTACATAAAAAAGATAAAGCACTATTAAAACAGATTCAAACTTATTTTGGTGGGGGTAGCATTAGTACTAAACACGGGCCGCAAACAATTCAATATTATGTTGAATCAGTCAAAGATTTGGCAAAAGTTCTTGAGCATTTCGATAAGTATCCTTTGATTACAAAAAAACGCGCAGATTATGAACTCTTCGTGCAAGCTTTTAACCTTATTCAAAACAAAGAGCATTTGACTGAGGAAGGATTACGTAAAATTGTGGCAATTAAGGCTTCGTTGAATCTAGGTTTATCTGAAGAGCTAAAAGCTGCCTTTCCTAAGATTCTTCCAGTTACGAGGCCGAGTGTTTTAGATTATAATATTCAAGATCCTCACTGGTTCGCTGGTTTTACTTCAGGTGAGGGTTGTTTCAGTATAAATATTTGTCAATCGTCTAGTTACCTAAGCGACTTTCAAGTACAACTATTTTTTATAATTTCTCAACATTCTAGGGATCTAGCACTAATGGAAAGTTTAGTTTCTTACTTAGGGTGTGGACGGATCAAGAAAGTTTCAACCAGACCTAATGAAGTTAATTTTGTTGTAACAAAATTTAGCGATATTCTAGGTAAGATTATCCCTTTCTTTAAAACCTTTACTATTCTAGGTGTAAAATTTAAAGATTTTGAAGATTTCTGCCGAGTAGCTGAATTGATGCAAAATAAAGAACATTTAACGGATGAAGGGTTAGATCAAATTCGTGAGATCAAAGCTGGAATGAATAGAGGAAGAGAATTTTCTGACCTAAAATAAAAATAGATCAGGGGGCCCTGGATACGAGAAATTTGATCTGTGTATTCTTAATATAAAAAAAACTCTCACCCCCCCCCCTAGATTCCTTAACTTAAAGGTAAAGTGTATTTTTGATAAGAATATTATCAGCGTTCAAGTCGCTGAGGAATCACCGGATTAATGGGGGTTTAAGAAGTTTGATATATGGCTCCAGATCTGATCTCCCACCAAGTTTTTTTACATACTTCTTCCTTGCTACAGTATTTAAATTTACTGCTATCTGCTCTGCTTACTTTGTCTAAAGCTCCTTTATTTTTTTTTCTTTTTTTATATAAAGTAAACTAATTTTTATTTTTCCCTTTTTTTTTATATAATATAAAGTAAACCCCTTGGGGAAAAATAAAGCAAAAAAAGAAAAAAATAAAGCAATCTACTATTTATCGACCTGATACGGATTAGCGTAATAGGTAACATAGTTGGCTGGCCTATGCCCAAAAGATATTGGTGTAAATCCTTTATCCACATTTAGTTATAATTTGTGAGTATTTATCTATTTGATATCGGCTGCGGATTAGTGTAATAGATAACACAGTTGGCTCATGCCCAAAAGATATCGGTGCAAATCCCTTATCCGCATTTAGTTATAATTTGTGAGTCTTGAACCTCGCCCTCCCTCTTTATTTTTTCCCTTTTTTTTATATAAAAAAGGGAAAAAAAATAACTAGTTAATTAATTATTATTGAGGCTATTGCTTAATAGGTAAAGTATACTGCTCATGACATTATTTTATAAAAATTATACTAGTTATTACATTATTTTATTAATTAAAATAAATTAATAGACTATTGATTTTAATTAAATTGTATGTTTACTTTTATTAGTAAGATCTGCTGAATTCATAAATAATTATGTTAGATCTTTACACAAGTAAAGCTCATGAGATGATAACTTAGTTTAAGTTAGGTAAATAAATTAAAAAGGTTTATTAATAGCAATTAATTAAAATTTAAGGGTAAGTAATATATATTTAAAATGTATATTAGGATAAGAGGGGTTCCTGCAGGAAAACAATCTTTCAATTATTCAAAGCATTATTTAATAAAATATTTTAATTTATTTAAGTTAGGTGGATGCGCAGCAATAATTTTTTTCTTAACATTTTTAATTATTGCTCCGCATAGGGTGGTTGTGGGAAATCATTAATTAATTAATCGATCGATTAATTAGTTAATTAGTTTACTGGAGGCATCTGGTAAACTAAAGATTGATTAGTAAAATGCTGCCGGCCTGCCTTCCTTCCTGAGGAGGAGGAGAGCTCTCCTCCACATTTATTATCAAGGTGCAGCCAATTTTTATAAATGTGTGTGTGTTCCTCCGCAGGAAGGAAAGCAGGCAGCGACATAGTAAGGTGCAATTCCTTACCAATCTATATTTGTTATCTAATAAATTAAATAGTTTAATAAATTATTAATATAATTGTTAATAAAATGTTAATAAAATGTTAATGAAATGTTAATGAAATGTTAGTAAAATTGTTTAATATTTATTTTATAATAAATAAAATTTATAAGAATTTTGTATGAATCTAAGTTGTTGATTCGGGGGCGGAGCCCCTTTGCTGATTGAACTATAATACATAGTATAAACAACTATAATTATAGTATGATAAAATAACTGTAATTTTATTTAGATTCCGTTTTCTATATAAAACATAAATCTTATTAAATTCTATAAAATGTTATTAAAAAGTGGTTTAAATCTTTTAAGTAAGAGACCTGTTCCCTCGTTTTTGAGCGATTTTTATGTGAGTGGTGCAGAGCGTAATTATATATTGAATTATTACTATAGAAATTCTTCGAGTTCTCCTATTATTATAAATTTATCTCATGAATTCATTGAATGATTTAGAGGTTTTACAGATGCCGAGGGTTGCTTCTTGATAGTTAAAACTGGTAACACTTTTACCTTTAGATTTATAATAAAATTACATGTCGATGATGTAAATTTACTAAATTTTATTAGAAACTCTTTAGGGGATATAGGTAATGTAACTACTGAAGGATCAGTTGCTAACTATAAAGTGTCATCTCAAAAGGAAATCAAATTAATTATAGAAATTTTCACTAAATATTATTTAAATTCAAGTAAACATCTAGATTTTTTAGCTTTTCGCAGAGCTTACGAGCTTTATACTTCATCTAATAGCAAAACTCCGGAGCTAGCTAAAGAAATAAATATGCTTAAAGATAGTATGAATAAGAAGAGAACTAATTTTGATAGGGAAAAATCACATAAAATATATATAACTGAGAATTGATTATTAGGTTTCGTTGAAGGGGATGTTGAATTTTAACCTTTGCTCTTGGACAGAAAGGTAATTTAGCTTTGATGGAGGCAATTCAAAGTTACTTACTTAATTTGGTTAATAAAAATTATTCAACAACTGCACTTACAAAAGTTAAAGATGAATGCAGAAATTTTATTTACGTTACAAATTCTATTAGAAAATCCTCGTCCGAGATTATTTACGTTTTAATTATTAAAGACAAGGATTATATAGAAAATGTACTTATTCCATATTTTGATTCTCTTACTTTTCATTCTAAAAAAGAACTTGATTATTTAGATTGAAAATCGATAGGAAAACTTAAAAATTTAGAGACCTAAATAAAGCAAAAAAAAAACAATTGCGTTGCTGGTTATTCTTGTTTGCTGTTTATCTTCTGCCAGGTTAGCATAAAAGAAATGCCGCAACTGTTTTGTAATCAGTAGACGTAAGAGCGTTACTTATACTGGGCTTTCACTACCCTCTTTCCTTACACTAAGTTAATAATACAGGGTAAAGCAAAATGTAAAATTAATTTTATTAGGGCCCGAGCCCACCAGACAAATTTTTATTAAAATTTTACATTAAATTTAGAAATTTTATTAAGTATATTAAATGTAGACTTATTAGTAAGTCGAATCTCTTACAATAATTTTATAAATTAAAAAAGTTGATTAAGTAGGTGAAAGTTGTAAAATAATCCGGTGTTTTACGATAGGGTGGGTTAGGGAAAAAGTGAAATAAATATTTTTATAATTTATTTCACTTTGCTACTATTTTAATCCTTTTTAATTTATTGATTTATTTAAACTACCCAGGGCGCGGCGCGCCCAGGGTAATGGTTGATAAGTAAAATTTATTTATAGCAATTTTGTGGTTATAAAATGAAATAGTGAGGTGCAACTCCTTACCGACCCATACAAGAAATTATTAGATAAATCAATAAATCCACAAATCAATAAATCAATAAATATTAAAGAAAAGCTAATACAGATCTTGTAAAGTTTTCCGGGTTTTCTACTGGTAGCAGCTTAAAAGGCAGTTTGTACCGACTAACCACGGTGATAAACGCTAACAGTTGTTTGAACTCACATATATCAAATAAATATGAGTAGCAGAAATAGTCTAGTAGCGCCAGACGATAAACAATCCCCATCCTTATATCTTTTTTCAGGGCGGAATAAGTCGTTAGTAATTTGGGAGGATCGACGCCTGCGGTGAACACAAGCGATACGTCATTAAAATTCGTATCAAAGGTTTCGTACTAACGCTGCGTTAAAGTGTGTTTAAATATATCAAGAATGTTAATAAATCAATCAATTAAAAAGGTTAAAATCGGGATTTTTTCTATGGTCCAAGGTTTCGGCAATTTTTATTTGTCGAAGAAAGTTTTTGCTAATTTTGCTAATTCCACCTGTAATTTTGCTGTTCCTCAAGGTTTAAGCTGGGATTCTCACCCTAGAAATTATTCTACGCTTCCCCTTGGCACCCTACAGTCACAGATTAGGTTAACGATGGACCCTTGATTTCTTACTGGTTTTACAGATGGTGAGGGTTGTTTTTCAATTGTCATTTATAAAAAGAAGACTTTAAAAATAGGATGAAGCGTTCAACTATTTTTTCAAATCACTCTTCACTCGAAAGATCTCCCAATCTTAGAAAAGATTCAAAGTTACTTGGGAGGAATTGGAAATATAACTAAAGAAAGAGAAAATAGTTTTCGATATCGTGTAGCATCCCTTAAAGATTTAAGTCTAATAATAAATCATTTCGAGAAATATCCTTTGCTTACACAAAAACGCTCAGATTATGAACTTTTCAAGCAAGCTATTCGATTAATGGAACAAAAAGAGCATTTAACTGAGGCCGGCCTGGCTAAAATTGTGGCACTGAAGGCTTCAATGAATACGGGTTTATCGGAAGAACTAAAGCTTGCTTTTCCAAAAGTAATTCCTGTTACAAGACCCCTAGTTGAGGATCAAGAGATAAAAGATCCTAACTGGCTTTCTGGATTCACTACTGGGGAAGGTTGTTATTATATTAATTTGCATAAATCGGCAAGCCATAAACTAAAGGAAAGAGTCAAATTAGTCTTTCAACTTTCTCAACATGTGAGAGATCTAGCACTAATGCAAAGTTTAGTGAGTACCTTAGACTGCGGAAATATTTATGTAGATAATGAGCTTGTAAATTTTAAAATTACCCAATTTAAGGACTTGACTGATAAAGTCCTACCTTTTTTCCAAAAATACCCTCTTCTGGGTGTAAAGTCTAAAGATTTCGAGGACTTTTGTAAAGTAGCTGAATTGATGCAAAATAAGGCTCATTTAACTGTTGAAGGGCTAGATCAAATTCGTATAATCAAAGCTGGAATGAACACCGGAAGAATATAGGGGCCTCGTCCAGAAGGGATAAAACTAATAGAACTTATTTTAAGTCAAATGAATGAGAAGAGATTATCCAGTAGAGGTGTTAAACTTGTAGAAAGAGACTTTCTTCAATCTGAAGTAACGAGATTATTGAAGGGACCTTCTAACTACGAAATAAGAGAAGGTAGAATCTTCATTAAATCGTTAAATAAATACCATTCTGGTAGAACAAAGACCAAAGTGGAACTTAAAGATCAAGAAGGCTTAGTTTTTAAAACTTTTGATTCTATGAATAAATGTGCTGAATTTTTAGGAGTTAGTTTGCCAGTTTCTTGCGAAGCTAGGCTAGAAAAAATTAAAACATTAAAGGATTGTTTTGGATTTTTAGCTTTATTAAAGTTAATGTGGTTCGATTCCACACTATTCTTATGGAAAAAATAATTAGAATACTTGAAATGGGAGTGATTAGCCTTTCAACCCTAGGAACGAAAGGTACGATGTTTGCTGTTTGGGCGTCAGGAAGTGTACGGATTTACATGAGCAGATTTAGTTGGTTAGTATTTAATAATATTAATGAATCTACACAGATATGGCCTAATAGAGTTAATAGACCTAAACATAGATCTTATTCTACTCTCAGTTCAATTGCTTCGCAAGGTAAAACTTTAAAGCAGTCCTTACTTCGTAACGAAGAGGGCTCTGGTGGAGGAAGCGAGGCTACAGCTCTTAGTTCTTACGCTATAAATCCTTGATTTTTAACTGGCTTATCTGACGGTGAAGGCTCTTTTGGTGTATCGATTATAAATTCTCCTGCTTCTCGCGTAAGTTTTTCAGTCAAACCTGTTTTTTCAATAGGTTTGCACACTAAGGATGGAGCAGTATTGGAGCAGATTAAAAGCTTATGGGGTGTAGGTAAGATTTATTATGGTCATGGTCCGCAGACAATTCAATATCGCGTAGAATCCATCAAGGAATTGCAGACGGTTATAAAACACTTTGATAAGTTCCCTTTAATCACCCAGAAGCTTGCCGATTACCTTCTATTCAAAGAAGTTGTTAGTAGAATGGAACGCAAAGAACATTTGACACAGGAAGGGTTAGAAAAAATTGTAGGAATTAAAGCAGCAATAAATAGAGGTCTTTCTGATAAATTAAAAGTTGCTTTTCCTGACATTATTCCAGTAGCTAGACCTTTAGTAGAGCTTGCACTGGCTGGTTTCGTTGAAGGGGATGGTACTTTATGTGTAGCATATAACACATAATAATAAACTTTATTTAAATTTTCTTAGTATATTCTAGTCTCTTGTACACCTAACCTAAATAAAGTTAAGTTTTTAATCTTACGCTTTGTTAAGAGTAATACGAATTGGTTTAATTTATTTTTAAATTTATAGGGGATGGAGACCCCAGTCGTTTATTAAACAATTTAGTTAAATATAATATAATTAGTAAGATCATGTAAAAAAGGATCTTTTAATTCAATTAAATTTATAGACAAATATATTATATATTTAAATTTAGCGGGTAGATCATAATTTTCGACAATTTTATTATGATAGGGTGGTTGAGTGGGATTATTAGTTAATCGATCAATTAATTAATAAAATAGTTTTGCTTTTAAAGATGATCAATTTAAAAGTAAACTAAAGATTGATTAGTAAAATTTCATATTTAATATTTTCTTTTAAATATGAGATAGTAAAGTGCAACTCCTTACCAATCTATATTTGTTATTAGATAAATTAAATTGTTAATAAATTGTCAAGAAATTGTCAATAAATTGTCAATTATTATAAATTGTTTATTTTATAATAAATAAAAATTATCGTTGTAGTTATATTCTCGGAGAATGCTTACACTAGTCGCGGAATATAACGGATGTACTTTCTTAGTACAAAAATTTTAACATAACTACTAAATTTAAGCCTGAGGATAATTTAGCAAGTATGTAATTCCTCACGGTCAGGTCAGAGGTTATTATTGAAAAAAAAACAAATGAAAAATTTTATTAAGTTAGATCCATGGTTTATTACAGGTTTTACAGATGCTGAAGGTTGCTTTTCGCTTAGTATTGTTAGAAACAAGGAACTAAAAATTGGTTGAAGTGTTCGAGCGATATTTCAATTAAATTTATCTCAAAAAGATAAAGCTTTACTAGAACAGATGAAAAGTTACTTCGGTGTAGGGGGGATTCATAAACACGGACCTCAGTCACTTCAGTTTCGTGTTGAATCCGTCAAGGACTTTGCCGGCATTCTTAATCACTTCGATAAGTATCCTTTAATAAGTCAAAAATATGCCGACTATACTCTTTTTAAACGAGCTTATGAAATAGTTAAATGTAAAAAACATTTGACAGTAGAAGGTTTAAAAGAAATTGTTGCTATTAAAGCTTCTATGAATTGGGGTTTGTCAGAAGAATTAAAAACTGCTTTCCCTGACCTGATTCCTGTACCTAGACCATCCGTAGTAGGGGCTACCGCCCACGAAATTAAAGATCCTCACTGATTATCTGGTTTCACTACAGGTGAAGGTTGTTGATCAGTGGATATAAAAAAATCATCTAGTCATCGTCTGGGTGAAGCTATTCAATTATGATTTCGACTGACTCAACATGAGAGAGATAAGGAACTGATGATAAGTTTAGTTGAGTTTTGAGGCTGTGGTGGTGTATTTGTAAGATCAAATCAACCAGTTGTAGATTTTAAAATTACGAAGCTTTCAGACCTTCTCAATAAAGTCCTTCCAGTATTTCAAAAATACCCCCTTCAAGGAGTTAAGAGTAAAGATTTTGAGGATTTCTGCAAAGTCGCTAAGATGATGAAAGAAGGAAAACATTTAACTCCTGAGGGATTAGATCAAATTCGTAAAATCAAAGCTGGAATGAACAGGGGAAGATAAGCGCAATAGTCTATAAAAAAAATTACGCAGATTGTCCTATCTTGAATACGCCAAGTAGCACTGTTTTCGAACCGTTCTCCCATTTCTCGTTAGCTCAACGGTAGAGCAAAATATATCTAATATTTGTATTTTAGTTCGATTCTAAAATGAGAAGCAGCAGTCTTTGATTCACATCGACTGCTTATTTGTATGATAAATCTGATTGCTATGGGAAATTCTTATTGATTGGCTGGTTTCGTGAGTGGGGAGGGTAGCTTCGGTGTTCAAATTTATAAAGCTAAAACCAAATTAGGAGAGGCTGTTAAAGTAATCTTTACTATTACTCAACATATTCGTGATGAGCAGTTAATGTTAAATTTGATTAAATACTTAGACTGCGGTAATGTTACTAAACGAAATCGAGAAGAAGCTGTTGATTTTAAAGTCTTTAAATTCTCAGATATTAACAACAAGATTATTCCGTTTTTTGAAAAATATCCTATTCAAGGAGTAAAAAGTAATGATTTCAAAGATTATTGTAAAGTTGTGGATCTTATGAAACAGAATAAACATCTGACGGAAGAAGGTTTAGGTCTTATTCGTCAGATTAAAACAGGTATTAATAAAGGAAGGTTCACCTATTAATGGTTAGTTTATTAGGGGGTTGATGCTTGTAAAAGAAGCAAAAAGAATAAAAACTAATTCACCTGTTAGTTATAACAATAAAGAATTATTCATTTTACTCTGCAGGAATAAAATCTTAGTTTAATTTAATATTTTATATTTATAATAAGATATATTATTGATATAAGGTCTTATTATAAATATAAAAAGGCTATAACTTAATCGGTAAAGTGCGCTGCTCATAACAGCGATGATAAGTGTTCGAGTCACTTTAGCCTTATATCGAGCAAGATAGCACCGTACCTGCTATTACAAGCTTGTATGCTTGGGCACTAAAACAATATGTATTATTTTGTAGAATAGAATGTTTGCTAACTTCGAGAGTAATTTTTTTTTACAAATATTCTTTGCTTGCTGCGCTGCGGGCTTCTCCTTTATTTTTCCTTTTTTTTATAAAAAAAAAGGAAAAAACAAGGCGAAAAATAAAAAGCAAGCAGCAGTAGCAGCACTGCTTCCTTGCTTTAAGCTTGTTTTAAGCTTGCTTGCCTGCTTGCTTGCTAATTTTTTAAGTCTACAAATTATTTATGTTTTTTTTTCCTTTTTTAACTTGCATTCGCTTTATTTTTTTTAGCTCGCAAAAATTCTATCGATAGTAACGAGCCTATTTGTAACGAGTATAACTGTAACGATAATCGACTGTCCCCGTAGTGAACAAGACAATTCGGGTGTACAGCGTTATACGAGTGTACAACGATTAGGCGAGAGTACAACGATTAAGCGAGTATACAGCGATTAAGCGAGAGTACAAGGCTTAAGCGAGAGCACTATGCGCTCTATCCCAGTTCATTTTAATGTCATCTATGGGAAGAGGAACGACCCTCTGGGTCGGTTGCTCAGGGTCTTTCCTAATTTCTCAAATGAACCAGGGTTAGTTCTAAATTCTTATCTAAAAAAACAAAAAATCTTCTATCTAGAGAAGTTAATAGACGTTATATCCATTTTAAAATCAAAAAAAAAAGCCTAGTAGATAATCCGAGTATTTCTATGGTAGACTATCTAGAATTTTGTAGATAATCCGAATGCTGGAAGAGGTAGACAGGGTAAACTTAAAATTTACTGATTAAATTTCATGAACGTTCAAGTCGTTTTTCGGATAATCCAAAATCAAAAGAGGGTGTAGTATGGGAAAGGGGTAGTATTTCTATGGTAGACTATCTAGAATGCTTTTTATACCCATGCTCAGTAAAATCCTAGCATATGTCTTAATTATTTAATCAAATTATCACTACGTTTAGCAAAAATTTTTCATTTTCAAATTTTGATTTCGTAAAGGGTTTATATAAATTCGGATATTAAGTGTATTAAATCGTCCGTATAATCGATTTTAGGGGATATAGTTTAGATGGTAAAACTGCGATTTTGCATGTCGTTATCTCAGGATCGATACCTGATATCTCCAACCCAACCCGAGAAGCTCAACGGTTGAGCGAAACATTGAAGCTGTTTAGGTTATAAGTTCGAATCTTATCTTGGGTAATCTTTAGATTTTTTTTTTATTTTTTTTTTATTACTTGTAATAACAAACAATAATAAGACTAAAAATAACTTTTAACAGTGGCAGCGGCCGAGAGGAAATAATATTAGTAATCAAAGAGAGATAATATATAATTATATAGTATAGATATATAGATTATATAAAAGGTTGTGATGGAATAGGTAGACATGGATAGTTTAGGACTATTTGATTATTTTATAGATCTTGTCCGTTCAAATCGGATCAGCCTTAATCAAAAGTCTGTTTAATAAAATAATTCATGCAAACATTACTCTTTTAACGTTAGGAACGAAAGGGAGCATTCCTAGCGCATTCGGTTGTCAAGGTATGCTGTATTTTAGCAAAACTGGGTGTACTCTCGGCTTACCTAGTATGGGTGTACTGCTTTTGGCGAAAACAGGGTACATTAATAGATATAATAACGGTTTACTGATAGGTAATAGAAAATTTTCAATGATACATAACTCAAAATCTAACCAGAATAATTTAATTACTTTTAAAAATGATAAACTGATTTTATCACATGATTTTTTAGAATGATTTATAGGCTTCACAGATGCTGAGGGTTGTTTTTTGATAACCCCTAATAAAGGTCAATCTTTTATATTTAGATTTAAAATTAGTTTACACGTTGATGATGTGGAGACTTTAAATTATATTAGAGATACTTTACAAATAGGAAAAGTTGTATTAAGCCAAACGAGACCTGATGCTACTTTTGAGGTAACAAAGTTATCAGAAATAGAAGTTATTGTTGAAATTTTTTCTAAGAGGTCTTTAAACACTACAAAACAATTAAATTTTCTAGATTTTAAACGGGCTTTTTTATTATATCAACATGATAATAGTAGAGAAGATCGTCAAAAAATAAAACCAATAATAGATAACATAAAAAGTGGTATGAATTCTAAGAGAACGGCACCCGCTGAAGTCAGTCGACAAGAGTTTAATATAACCCCCGACTGATTATTGGGATTTATAGAAGGAGATGGTTCATTTTATTATGAAAACCATAAGGGTCTTATTTATTTAGGAATAAAACAAACAGGAAATAAAGATTTATTGGATGGTATAAAAGAATTTATTATTAAACTAATAAAAGATAAAGGGATTATAGATAATATTAATAATGCTATAAGAATTGATTTAAAAGAAAAAGGAATGTTTCTTTTAAGTACTAATAATACAGATTTAATAGAATTTGTTATAATTCCTCTTTTAGATGGTCTTACTTGACATACTAAAAAATATTTGGATTATTGCGATTGAAAAGCAATATTCAATATTAAAAAATTAGGATTACATTATTTAGCCGAAAAATATATATGTTAAAGCGTATCATAAACCAAATGAATAATAATCGCCTATCTACTTCAAAAGGTCCTACAATTGACAGAAATGAACTTTTATTAGAAATAGAAAAATTTCTCAGTAGACCTTCCAATTATGAAATAAAAGCTGGAAAAGTCTGGATAAAATACTTAAAAAAGTCTCGTCTAGATACTAAACCTATAGCTGTGCAATTAATTGAAGCGTCAAGTGGAAATATAATTAATACATTTAGTTCTATAGTTCAATGTGCTAAATATTTAGATCTTGCTTACGCTACAGTTCATAAGAGAATATCTACAGAAAAACATTTAATGTTAAATGGAAAATTAGTGTATATTGTAAATAAAAAAAAAGAGCTCTAAATTTTAATATAATCTGATTATAAACTATTAATGGTAGTAAATTTTATAAATTAATTTATTATGTTTTTTAGAACATAATAAAATATGCTGTGGACTAAGGGGTAAGTCATAAATTTTTGGTGTTTACTATTGAGTGTTCGAATCACTCCAGCATAATATGGGTAAGTCATAAATTTTTGGTGTTTACTATTGAGTGTTCGAATCACTTCAACATAAGGATAGCAGCTGTCCCACTGGTTGTTAATTATAGAATTTTAATTGGTTAAATTAATAAAAGGTTCGATTCCTTTAAATTATAATGTACAGTACTAAAGGGTTTCGAAAAAAATTATCTTTTTTCGATGGAAAAATACAACATATTTAAATGTAATCTTATTAGTAGGTGAAATCTCTTCATATATAAATTAAAAACGATTATTAATAACAGAATAGTTAATTAAAACTTTATGGTAATTAATATTTAAAACATGTTAAAATGAGGGTGGTGTAGGGAGGTTTGTTTAACAATTTTAATTATTGTTTATTGTCTTTGTCATTAATTAATTTAAGGATTTTCCCTTTTCCTTTAAGCCAGGTAGATCATAATTTTTATAAGTAATTTTTATTATGATAAGGTGATTACGGGAATAATAGTTTATTTTAAAAAAAGTTAATATTTAAAGTAAACTAAAGGTTGATTAGTACAATTTTCATTACTCCTTCGGGGCGTAGCCCCGAAGGCGTGAAATATAGTAAGGTGCGACTCCTTACCAGTCTATATTTGTTATATAATAAAATTACTTAAGAAACACTTATTACTTAATAAAATTACTTAATAAAATTACTTAATATTTATTTTATGATAAATAGATAGTAGCAGCTATAAACTGTGATGGTTGTAACATCGGAGAACGATTCGGGATGCGTTGTGTTGATGAAAGTTATTACTCCTGACTGCGGCTCCTCGTCCCTTTGATTTGAGCTCGTAAAAGGCTTTGCTCCACTTTACCTACTTATGGAGAATCTTTAAGGTTTCCAGATGTAGAGGGTTGTTAATACAAAACCTCACAGAAACCCAAGAATATGATGAAATAAACAACGTCAGCAATATAGAATAAATATTGTCTTGGAATTATTCTGAGTGTGAAAGCAATACACCTGGACAAATCTGAAATAACAAATAAAATTAATAACAATGACAATGATAATGACAATGACAAGGACAAGGATGATAAACAATAATGTTTTTAATAGTTTTAATATGAAAAGTAGCAGTTTTTACATGGCCCGAGATTTAGTTTCCGGTAGAGAGGTTCAAGCCAATAAAATTACCGAAAAACAGAATACCTCGCTAAACCCTGTTAATCCTTGATTTTTTACTGGTTTTGTGGATGGTGAGGGCTGTTTCATCATTATGATTTCGAGATCTCCACGATACAGTACT
>Ga0134126_10001402_pt1 | contig 30600 bp, 24 predicted proteins | sample KB31752_FD_96881 | JGI IMG/M metagenome (GOLD analysis project Ga0134126, IMG submission 96881) | Terrestrial soil microbial communities with excess Nitrogen fertilizer from Kellogg Biological Station, Michigan, USA - KB3-175-2 | ecosystem: Environmental > Terrestrial > Soil > Unclassified ... | reverse complement strand
TTTTTGCGAATCAAGGGTGCACGCGATCTCACTCGTCGGCAACTCGCGATTCTGCGCGAGCTGGTCCTCTGGCGCGACGACGTGGCGCGTGAAAAGGACCGCGCCACCTTCCGTGTGGCGGGAAACGAGGCGTTGCTGGAGACCGCGCGTCGCGCGCCGCGCACACGGGAGGATCTCGCGGCCATCAAGGGCATGCCGCGCGGCATGGCGGAGCGACAGGGTGAGGCCTTGCTCGCGGCCATCGAACGCGGACTCGCCGTGGCGGATGACAAGCTTCCGCGCTTTCCACGTGCACCACGCTGGGATCGCGATCCGGATTTCGAGCAGCGTGTGAATCGCCTGCGCGAAGTACGTGAGCGGGTCGCCCGCGACCTCGATCTCGACCCCGGGTTCCTCATCTCACGCGAGCGCCTCGAAGCCGTCGCCCGCCGCAAACCCGCATCGCTCGAGGACCTCCGCGCAATCCCCGAAATTCGCAACTGGCAGGTGGATGTGATGGGTGATGAGTTGCTGGTTGCTGGCGGCTGGTAGCTGGTTCAACGACGGTCGCTGGTCGCTGGTCGCTGGTAGCTGGTAGCTGGTAGCTGGTAGCTGGCTGGGCGTGGAGAGTCCAGCTACCAGCAACCAGCGACCAGCGACCGTTACAAACCCAGATACGCCTTGATCCGCGGTTCGATCCGATCAGGGCTCCACAGCGGTGTCCACACGAGATTGATCGCGACGTCCTCCACGCCGGGCATCGCACGCAGCTCTTCCTCTGCGCCGTACATGATCTCCGGACCGGATGGGCATCCCGGTGACGTCAGACTCATGTCCACGCTCACATTGGCGCCGTCCACCGCAATGGCGTACACGAGACCCAGGTCGACGATGTTGAGGTTCAGCTCGGGATCCTTCACCCGGCGCAGCGCAGCCTTGACCTGAGCTTCAGTCACCGTGGGCGTAGTGGGCGTAGTTGCAGACGCGTCCGGCGCTCCGGCCTCGGGCGTCGTATCGTGTTCGTTCATGGATGCTCCCCGTGGGTCCTGATGCAACATCATCGGACCACCTGGCTGAGGCAAGGCTGGATGCGGAAAACCCGACGCCTCCTGGCGCCGGGCTGTCGGCAATGACACGACGTCGCGCACCAGGCGCGGCGTCTCCTATGGTTTCTTCTTCGCCGCACTCGAGTGCCTGGTGGTACTCGAGCTGCTGTGCTTCGCGCTGGCCTTCCTGGTGGTGGACTTGTGCACCGTGTGCTTCACGGTGTGATGCGAACGGCGCGACGTATGGTGCACGCGACGGCGCGGATTCCAGTTCACGGCACGATCCGCGCGGAACGAGGCAGGCATCGCGATGATCTGATCGGGATCATCGGTGACCGCGAGCGACGCCGCATCGGACAGGTCGGCGCGCACATCGGCAATCACGGTGGCGGGACGCCGCGCTTTCGGCGCGTACACGCGGTTGGTGAGCAACAGCACGAACATGTGCCGGTCGGGATCGATCCAGAGTGACGTGCCCGTATAGCCGACGTGTCCGTAGGCATCGTCGCTCAGAAAACGCCCCGAGCCCCACTGGCCATCGGCCATCGCCCATCCCAGCGCGCGGCTGCCGGCGGCACGCGCGGTGAACAGCTTCACCGTGGAGTCGCTGACGATACGAATGCCGTTGTACTCTCCCCCGTTCAGCATCATCTCGGCGAAAATGGAGAGGTCCGCCGCGGTGCTGAACAGGCCGGCATGGCCGGCCACGCCGCCCAGTGCGTAGGCATTCTCGTCATTCACCTCGCCGCGCAGCGGATAGCCGCGCGCGGAGGTGATCTCGGTGGGCGCGATGCGCGACTTGAGCGAGTCCGCCGGCCGGAACATGGTATTGGTCATGCCCAGCGGCTCGAACACCCAGTCGTGAAGAAACTTGTCGAGCCCTTCGCCGCTTACCTTCTCCACGATGAAGCCGAGTGTGATGGCGCCGAGATCCGAATACACGTAGCGCGCGCCCGGCTTCGCGTCGAGTGGCGTGGTGAGCACGATCTGTCGGGCCTCCTCCGGCGTCTGCGCCAGACGCCAGAGATCGCGATCCGCCGGCAGGCCCGAGCGATGTTCCAGCAACTGCCGGATGGTGACCGAGTCCTTGTCGCCGCCAGTGAACTCCGGCAGATACTGCACGACCCGATCGTCGAGCTTGATGCGGCCCTGGTCGTAGAGCACCATGATGGCCGTGGTGGTGCCAATGACCTTCGTGAGCGATGCAAGGTCGTAAATTGTCTGGGTGGGAGAGACGCGTGCACTGGCCCGCGACCAGTCCACGCGGCCGAATCCCTTTTCCATCACGGCGGCGCCCTCACGTCCCACAATGACCGCCGCGCCCGGATACCCGCCAGCGGTAATGCCGCGCGTGACCACCCGGTCTATCACGCGCAGGCGCTGGGGGGACATGCCGACGTCGGCAGGGGCCTTGATCGGCAGCCCGTCGCCAACGGTGATGGTCAATGCGGCGAGAATGACAGTGAGCACGGCGGCGCTCCTTCGCGACGGCTGAGCGCCTTCGGCGGCAATCGCTGCGCCGAAGACACAGACTGGTACTCTGGTACGTACGATAACGCAAGAACCGGAGCAACGGGACGAACGACAGGACCTTCAGGCAAACGCGGCGGGGAGCTTCCCCAGGGGGAGCTCTCGACGGGGCGGGCCAGCAGTATATGAGAAGGGGTACCCTGCTGGCAAGACGAAATGACTCGGTGGCCGCAACTTCCGTGGTGTCCGGACTACAGCACTGGTGCACGCGCGCGGCAGCGCCCCGGGCGCCAGTTTGGGCAACCTTTCGTGGTGCGCTGGTGACTCAATGAGCGACGGCATGGATACGGATCAGCTGCTGATACGACGCGCCATCGACGGCGACGAGCGGGCGCTGCGACAGTTGTGGTCGCGGTACTCGCCGCACATCGACGCGGTGGTGCGACGCCTCGCCGGCGATCCGGATCTGGCCGCCGACATCGCGCAGGATGTGTGGGTACAGATCTTCCGCGCGCTGCGATCGTATCGTGGTGACTCGCAGTTCGGTACCTGGGCGCACCGGATCGCCGTCAACCGCACGCTCAATGCGCTGCGCAAGGTGCGCCGATTGGAACGCGTGGAAGTGGTGATGAACGACGATGTGGCGGTGGTGGATGACGATCCGGACCGTGCCTTCGTGGCCGCATCCATAGACGAGGCCGCGCGGCATCTGCCCACGGGCGCGCGCACGGTGTTCATCCTGCACGACGTGGAGGGGTACACGCACGAGGACATTGCCCGGGAGCTCGGCATCACGACCGGGGCGTCGAAATCACAGTTGTTCAAGGCTCGCGCGAAGCTTCGCCGGTTGCTCGCGCACCTGGTGGATGTCCACACACCGGCAACGGAACGGAGTCATGCTGCACCTCGATCCTGAACGACTGGCCGCGCTGGCCGACGCCGAACCAACGGCCGATGACGCACGGCACCTCGCCGCATGCGACGAGTGCGCGCGGGAGCTTCGCGCGCATCGGGCGCTCCTGGCGCTGGCCGCGCGTGAACGACATGCCGTACTCGCCCAATCGCTGACGGACTGGGAGACGCTGTCCGCGCGGCTGCGCGATGAGCAACTCGTGCGACCCGTGCGGGCCGCTCGGTCGGGCCTCTTCGCCCAACCGTGGATGCAGGCGGCCGCCGCAGTGGTCATTGCGGTGGGCGGCGCCGCGATCGGACGGGCGACGGCTGCGGTGCCGCTCGATAGCACGGGTCAGCCCGTGGCCGGCACGGCCGCCGGTAGCGCGCGGCTCGCCGCCATGTCGCCGGACAGCGCACACGCCATTGCGACCGTTCAGGACGCGCTCACGCTCATGCGCCGCGCCGAGAGCGACTACCGTCTTGCATCCGCGTTCATCGCGGTGCATGACACGGTGGCCGGTGGTCAGAGCGGTGTCGATCTCTATCGCGCGCGGCTCGCCGCACTGGATCGCGTGTCCGATGCGGCGCTCGCGGCGGTGAACGAGGCGCCGTCGGACCCTGTCGTCAACCAGTATCTCATTTCGGCGCGCTCGGCGCGTGCTGTCACGTTGCAGCAGTTGAACAGCTCGCTCCCCGCGGGCGTGAAGCTGGCGAGCTACTGAGCGCATGCGTATGGGTGCTCGAACGTCGTATCTGACCGTCGCGCTCGGGATCGTCGCGGTTCTCCCGGGCGGCGCCGTCATGACTCGCGCGCAGGACAGCTCCACCGCGCCACCGGCATGCGACACGTGCATGACCGGGCGCCTCCGCGATCTTCAGCGCCAGATGGACGAGCTGCATATGGAAATGCAGCGGGCGCGCCGCGCCTATGACTCGGCGATGTCGCCGCGCATGGAGCGCGAGATGGCGCGGGCCATGAGCAGCATGCAGAAAGAGATGGCGGCGCACACGTCGGGATGGCTGGGGATCACCGTGTCGGGACAGTACACGATTGATTCGGACAACGGGCGTCAGGTCATGCGCTTCGAGGACTATCCGATCATTGAAACCGTGGAGCCGGCTTCCCCGGCCGAACGTGCGGGCATCGAGGCGCGCGACCAGCTCATTGCGCTGGGCGGGCGTGACGTCACGCAGGGCGCCCTGCCGTTCAGCAAGCTGCTGAAGCCGGGAGCGAAGCTCGCCGTGCGCGTGAAGCGCGGGCGCAGCACGAAGGATTTCACCGCCATTGTCGGCAAGCGGCCCCAGGATGACTGGCCCGTGTGGAACTTCAGCTACCAGGCTACGCCACGCCCTGCGCCGAGCGCACCGGCGACGCCGGGCGCGCCCAGTGCGGTCGTCACCGTCGCGCCACTGCCGCCCATGCTCGCCATGGGCATGGCGGAGCAGTCACGCGCGGCGGTGGAACTGCATGGACCGGAGTCGGCCGCGATCGCCGGCGCGCGCGTGCAGCGCGTCCTCGGCGATCTCAAGGACTACTTCGGAGTGAAGGACGGCCTGCTCATTCTGGACGTTGTGCGCGGCACGCCGGCGCAGCGCGCCGGCCTGCGGGGTGGCGACGTCATCGTTGGCGCGGACGGACAGCGCATCACGTCGCCCATGTCGCTCGCGCGAGCCATGGAGCGCAACGACTCGGGCGAGATGAAGCTGGACGTGGTGCGGAAGAAGCAGACGAGAACGGTGGTGCTGCGCTGGGGGCCGTAGCCCCCGGCTGCCATGCGCGCCGCGCGTTACTTCACCGAACCCGGCGGCAGCGTGTACAACAGCTTCATCGTTGCACGGTCGGCATTGGAGAGATCGCGGACCCGGACGCGTGCCGTCATGATGTTCGTGGTATCCGCCGTGTGATCCAGGCCGAGCAGGTGCCCCACCTCGTGCAGTGCGATGGCCTTCACCGCATCATCGTCCAGCGGTTCGCCCTGATTGTGATGCAGCGCGAGCGTAATGTTCGCCGTCACGATCCACCAGGCGTGGTCCCGCGCCCACAGCGTCTTGCCGCTGATCGGAGTGTCGAAGTGATCCGTCCAGCCAACGTGCACTTCCGCGCCGGCTGAGTCGCTCACAAATTCGAACTTCACCGGAATTCCAAGTCCCGACCATTCCTGGAACGCGCTGCGCACCTGCGCGGGAAAGGTGGAACTCCATCCCGGGATACCGCTGCCATCAGCCACCCAGACCTTGATGGGATTCGTGACCCGATCCTGCCAGCGCGCGAGCGACGAATCCCGTTCCGCGAGAATTTCACCGATGTAGGTGCCGCTCGCACCGAGCGCCAGCCGCTCGCGCTCATCGGCGAGATTGCGTGGCGCATCCGCGGCGAGGCTCGCCGGCGCCGGCGTTTCCGCCACCACGGGTGTGGCATGAAAGACGTGCTCCGCGCGCGGGCTCGCCGTGTGGTCGTCATTGGCGAGCGACGCAGCCTGCACGGTTGTCGTCGTCGTTGCCCGACTCCTCTGTGTGGCTTGCACCGCCACGAAGCCGAGAACAGGAAGGAGTAGAGCAGCTGGAATCAGGTCGGTACGCTTCATCACGCCGAGCCGGTAAGAGAGCTATGCGATACTCGTCCAGATGACGAGCAAGGTCGCGTGAAGGGCACGGCTGGGGTGGATACCACGGCAGGGTGAGGGGCGAAGCACTGCGTTCCGCCGCTGGGGATCGGTGGGGAAGCCGTCCCCGGCGAGTCGATGCACGCGGCACGATGTGGTGCTGGTGCGCGCGCCCGGAACACGAGCTGTCGATCCGGTCCAGTCGTACGATGGTGATGTATCGGGTTGAAACAGGTGCTGTGACTGCTCTGGTGTTACAGATACCGGGGAAGCCCGGCGCGCGAGGTTGGCGAATACGCGGAGGGAATGACGATGCCGGGGAGGCTGCGAAAAAATATACGACTTGAACAAAATGGCAACGGCAGTGTCGCGGTCCGCTGGCTACGCCGCCAGCAACGCGAGTTTAATGTGTTGTAATAAATATGAACAGGGGATCGGAAGATTACAATATCCCAATGATGTAAAAAACAAGCGAGTCCCGAGAATGGTTCCCGGCTACCGCCGATGCCCCCCGATCGTTCACAGCACTTTCGATTGACCTCACGCAGGGCCAGTATAGTATACAGTTTGTCGTCCCGCCTCCGCCGCTGTTCCGTCGGCCGCGCGCTGTCACCGCGGTATCTCCCCCCACGCCATTCCCGGAGGTCGCTTCGTGCGACACGCCGCACCCGTTGTCGCTCTCGCCATTCCCTTTTCCCTCCTTGCTGCCTGCACCGCCGTTCGTCCGGCCCCTACACTCGCACCCGATCTGGGGCGGCGTCTGATAGCCGACCGCGGTATGGTCGCGTCCGCTACACCATGGGCCAGCGACGCCGGGCTCGCCATGCTTCGCCAGGGCGGCAATGCCGTGGATGCCGCCGTGGCGACGGCATTCGCCGTTGGCGTGACCGAGCCGATGATGAGCGGCATCGGGGCGGGGGGCGGCATGCTCATCTGGTTACAGCAGGAACAGCGCGCGGAATACGTGGACTTCTACGCCGCCGCCGGAAGCGATCCTGACACGGCACTCACACACTACCACGGGCCGACGGACATTCCGCGCGCGGCAGGAATTCCCGGTGCCGTTGCAGGACTGCTCGATGCCCAGGCGCGCTACGGCAAGCTCTCGCGCTCCGCTGTCATGGCTCCAGCCATTCGACTGGCCAGCGAAGGGTTCCCGGTACACTCGCTCCTCCATCGCGTCATCACGGCCGATTCGGCGAAGCTCAGCCGATCGCCGGATGCCCGTCGCATCTTTCTCCCCGGCGGTCATCCTCTTTCGGTGGGTCAACTGCTGGTGCAGCCCGAGCTGGCGGCCACGCTCGGCGAGATTGCAGCCGGCGGTGACTCAGCATTCTATCGCGGAGACATTGCCGACAGCATCGTGCAAGTGCTCTCGGCCGGAGGGAACTCCATCACGTCGGCGGATTTCGCGGCGTATGCTCCGCGCTGGCGCCGCCCGCTCTGCATTGCCTACCACGGCCGCGCGGTCCTTTCCGCGCCGCCGCCGCAATCCGGTGTGCAGGTGCTCGAGACGCTCAGTCTGCTCTCCCGCTACGACTTGCCGGCGCTGGGGCTCCCCTCGCGGTCGCCAAAAGCGCTCGAGGTTCTGGCTGGCGCCATGCGCGTGGCCGACGCAGATCGCTCGTCGTTCATCGGCGATCCCGACTACGTGTCCGTGCCGGCCAACGGTCTCATCTCGTCGCGCTTCGCGAATGATCGCGCATCGGTCATCTCCGCCTCTCCGCTGCCGGACACGCTTGCGCCGGGCAACCCGTGGCCCGCGGACAGCGCCGCTCCGGCCGCCGCGTGCGGGTCGCTCGATCCCTTCGGCCCATCGGTGCGCCCGCCGCGCGTGGCACGCACCGCGAGCAGCGCGAATGGTGACGGCTACGCGGAAACGACGCACATGTCCGTCGTCGATGCCGACGGCGATGCCGTTGCGCTCACGTACACTAATGGGCTCTACTTCGGATCTGGCACATGGGTGCGCGGGATGTTCCTCAACAGTGCCATGCTCAATTTCTCGCGCGCGGATTCCGGTCCGAACACGCGCGGTGCGCATCGCATCCCCGCGTCCACGATTGCGCCCACCATCGTGCTCGACAACGGCCGGGTGGAGATGGTGGTTGGCTCACCGGGATCTGCGGCCATTCCACCGGCCGTAGTCGAGACGATCGTCTACGCGCTGGACTACGGGCTCGATCCGCTTCAGGCGCTGCGCATGCCACGCATGATTCCCTACACTACCAGCCGCCTGGAACTCGAGGATGGTTTCACGCCGGCGGTGCTCGAGACAGCCCGGCGCCTCGGCTACCGCATTCAGACTACGCCGCCCACGGACCTGACCTTCGGCGGCGTGCACGTCATTGCCCGGGTGGACGGTCACTGGATTGGTGCCGCCGATCCGCGACGTGATGGCGAGGTGAGGGGGTATTGATGCTGGTCGCTGGTCGCTGGTCGCTGGTCGCTGGTAAGGGGTAGCGGGTAGCTAGAGGATCAATGGGGTCAGAATCGATGGATTTCCATCGACTCTGACCCCATTGATCCCCAGTTACCAGCGACCAGCGACCAGCGACCAGTTACCAACGACCAACGACCAACGACCAGCGACCGCCCCCTGAACTGCCAACCTCATCCTCCCAATTCGCCACCAATTCTTTCCATTCCCGGTGTTGGCCGGTACGCCATATGCGCAAATTCTCATGCGCGGCGGGTCGGCGACAGGACCTCGCTGCCGGTTGCATGAGCGCCGCCGGCCCATTGGCGGGACCTCATGCAGCCGTGAACAGGCTGGCCGTCAATCGGAATGCCTCATGACCAAATCATGAGGCGCCCGCGGTCTGCCGGAACTGGCGAGGTTCCAGTTCGCCACGATATCTCGCACATGGAGGTGTTGGCTGCCGTGTTCCGGTGGCAGTGGGCCTTTGTCAGGGGGGAAAAAGTATGAGTACCCAAATCCATACCACGCACGGTGAACGTGCGCTGGTGCACGACATGGCGACCGGATCAACCACCGCGACCATTGGCGCTGGAGCGGCGGTCATACTCGGAATTCTCGGTCTCATCGGCCTCATCCCCGACGTGCTGGCGGGAATCGCAGTCATCGTCATCGGCGTCACCCTGCTCAGCGCCGGCAGTATCATCGCGACGCGCTACAACAGGGCACTGGCCAGTGAACCGGTCAGTGTGCGCCGTCCGGCCCGAAGCGGCATGGGGATGGAAGTCCTCGCGGGAATTGCGGGTATCGTCCTCGGCATCCTGGCGCTGCTCGGCGTGACTCCCGCGGATCTGCTGAGCGTTGCCGCAATCGTGCTGGGTGCTGGGCTGCTCATGGCGAGCAGTGCCATGATGCGACTCGAATCGCTGGTGCGGTCGCAGGCTTCCGAAAGCGGGCGCCCGATCGAACACGACGCGATCTACGCCGCCAGCGGCACCGAAGTGCTCATGGGTGTGGGCGCCGTCGTGCTTGGCATTCTGGCGCTCACAGGCCACAACCCCGTCGTCCTCGCCCTGATCTCGATGATCGCACTGGGCGCGGCGATCCTGCTCGGCGACTCACCGATCACGGACCGCTTGTTCGGGATGAACGGTTGACGATCGTTCTGGTGTGGTGATCTGACAGGAGATCGTGTTCAGTACAGCAGTGACGGTGGACCGGGCGGGCGCCCGGTCCACCGTTTTTTTCACAGGTCGCGCCCGTTGAAACGTTCACTGGATAGGGCATGTGCGAACGCGCACCGGGCTGTTCAGCGTCGCTCCCCTTCCTGCACGACAGGCGCCGCGGCCCAGAGTGGATACGGCAGTCCTGCTAGGCGATTGATCACGATGGCCTGGAGCGCGAGGATCACCACCGCCGCCATGAGGACAGCGAGCTGCACGGGTGTGTGCAGGATGCCGAGCGACACGATGAGCGTCGTCGCGCCCGCTGGTGGATGCGGCGCCTTCAGCAGCACCATCAGGCCGCTCGTGAGGCCCAGCGACAGTGCTGCCGCCCCGACATGCGCGGCGCTGAGCCCCGCGCTCAGCGCCGGCCCCGCCGCGAGCAGCCCGAACAGCGCAAGGCTTACCCAGCCGGCCACCGCGCCAATCAGATGCCCGATGATCGCATTGCGCGGGCTCGCCGACGCTGCCAGCGGCGTGTAGAAGAACAGGAATGCCGTCGGGCCGAGTGAGGGAAAGATGAATGGCTGGCCGCTCAGCACCGCCACCGTGGCCATGAGCGCGATCGAAACGAATCCGTTGATCAGGCTGAATGAGGCGAGCACCAGCGTCGAGTCGTACCGCCGCGCCAGTGTCGTCAGCCGGAATCGCATGAGCAGCCCGCGCAGTACGTGCGTAAGCTGACCGCCAATGGGACCGGTGGGTGGTGGCGTGCGCGGGGGATCCGGACTATGCGGATCGGTCATGTATGCGCTATCGGATGCGCCGTGTCCTGCGCAGTACGCCGAGCATGGCGAGGCCGCCGAGGAACACACCCCCCGACACGATCGCGGCGATGAGCGTGCCGCGTCGATCGCCCGAGAGATACAGGTTGAACGCGAGCGTGAGCAGCCAGAGCTGCACCGACATGAGCAGGATGCCCATGCTGATGCCGAGCAGCACGAGGCCGGTCTGTCCCGGCGACGGATTCTGCGGCACACCGCGTTGCGGATCACCAGGCACGTTCCGGAGCGGAGCGCTCATCCGGGTGTCTCCTGCACGGCGTAGAGCATCCCGTTCGCCTCGCTCAGCTCGATACGCGGGAGCGGTCGCGGCGGCGGGCCGGCGAGCACACCGCCCGTTTCAGGGTGGAACACTCCCTTGTGACAGGGACAGAGCAGCTTCCGCTGGGCGGCGTCCCAGTACACCGCGCACGACAGATGCGTGCACGTGCCGCTGTAGGCGACGAAGCGATCCTGCGTGAGGCGGAGCAGGATGGCGTGATCATCCGGGCCGGGATACGAGAAGTAGTGCACGTCGCCAACGGCCACATCCGACCCCTTGACGATGGCACGCAGCGAGCCGCGCGTGCGATCACGCGAATAGCCCAGCAACGCCAGTACGCCGGTGCTGGCGAACAGCGCGCCGGATGCCCACACGGACCAGCGCAGCAGCTGGCGGCGTGACACCAGTTCATCGGCATCCCACTCGAAGGGAAACTCCGCGTGCCAGCGATCGTCGCGCGTGCGGTTGCTCAGGCTTTGACGCTCGTGATCGGTCACAGGACCCATACCTCCTCGCCCGATCCGGTCGTTTCCGACGCGGGCGCGCTCTCGTCGCGCAGCAACGCGGCCACGTCCAGACGTGCCGTTCCGTCAGGCAGGACATGATAGACCTTGGTGCGCACCGTCTGCTCGCCGAAGCTCGTCACGTTCACCGCTCGTCCCTGGCGCTCGTTCACGAATTCCTCGTAGTCCCCGTACCAGATGGCCTGCGTGGGACACGCCTGCGCGCACCACGGCTTGAGATCCTGGCTCGTGCGGTCATAGCACAGATTGCACTTCTTCATGAGCCGCGCTTCCACGTCGAACTTGGGCACGCCGAACGGGCACGCGTACACGCAATTCCGGCAACCAATGCAGCGCGACGGGTCCGCCTGCTGCACCACGCCGTCCGGCGTGATGAGAATCGCGAGTGCCGGACAGACCTGCGCGCAGGGCGCCACCGGGTCCTCGCAGTGCATGCAGAGCGTCGGCTGCGTGGCCACGCTCCACGCGCGGTCCACCAGGTCCACCATGATCATGCTCTCGCCCTTGTGCGAATCACATTCGCGACAGGCGGCCTCGCACGCGCGGCAGCCAATGCAGCGCGACGGATCCACGAACATGGTCTTCACCGGCATGGTCTGGCACTCCCGAATGGCATCAGTGACCGTCCTTGCGCGCGGGCACGGGACCCAGCTGATAGGGAAACATCGCGGGCGCGTTGGCCGGCGTGAGATTCTCCGTCGCGCCGGCGGGCGATGATGGTGGGGACGCGTCTACCCTCTCGATGCGCGCCGCGCAGCACTTGAACTCGGGAATCTTCACCGTGGGTTCCACCGCGGAATTGGTGAGCTGGTTCACCGCCTGGCGATGCCCGTAGTGAAAGGGAATGAAGAGCGTGTCGGGGCGAATGGTGGGCGTGACCAGCGCGCGCAGCTCCATGGAGCCGCGTGCGGTGCGCACGCGCACGATGTCCTGCGTCTTCACGCCCAGCGGATCGGCCGCGTTCGGATGTATTTCCACCCACGGCTCCGGCGCCTGCGAATTGAGAAAACCCAGGCGGCGCGTCTGGTTGCCGCTCAGATACTGATAGACCACGCGCCCGCTGGTAAGGCGGAACGGGAAGTCGCCACCCGGCGTTTCGGCTGGCGGCCGGTACGTGAGCGGGATCATTCGTGCCCGGCCGTCCGGGTGGTGAAAACGTTCGGTGAACAGGCGCGGCGTGCCCGGGCTGTCCTCGCTCGGACAGGGCCAGAACACGCCGTCCTGTGCGTCGATTTTCTCGTACGTGATGCCCGAGTAATCGGCGGTGCCGCCGCGTGTGGCCACGCGCAGCTCGTTCCAGATTTCACGCACGGAGCGGAACGGGAAGAACTGTCCGCGTCCCAGCCGCCGCGCGAGATCACACGCGATCTCCCAGTCGCGGCGGGCCTCGCCGGGCGGTTCGGCCGCGCGATTCAGCTTCACCACGCGTCCTTCGAGATTGGTCGTGGTGCCCTCATCCTCGCACCACACGGCGCAGGGCAGCACGACGTCCGCCAGCTCCGCCGTCTCGCTCATGAAGAAATCCACGACGACGAGCAGATCGAGATGCTCGAGCGCACGCTGGACGACGGCATTGTCGGGGAGCGACACCATGAGATTGGAGCACATCACCATGCAGCTCCGGATCTGCCGGTCGGCCATGAGATGCACCATCTCGGTGGCGGCGGCGCCCACTCCCGGCAGCTCCGGCTCCGGCACGCCCCACACGCTCGCGATGTAGCGGCGATCCTCGATGTTGTCGATGTGCCGGTAGCCGGGAAGCTGCGCCGCCTTTTGCCCCATCTCGCGGCCGCCCTGTCCGTTCCCCTGGCCCGTGAGCATCATCGTACCGCCGCCGGGCCTGCCCACCTGGCCGCGCGCCAGCGCGAGGTTGATGCAGCCGAGACAGTTGTCCACGCCATGCGTGGAGTGCTCGATGCCGCGCGCGTGCATGATGAGCGACGTGGCTGCCCGGCCGTACAGCCGCGCCGCCGCCACGATGCGCGCCGCGGGAATGCCCGTCACGTGTACCGTCTCCTCCATGGACATTTGCATCACGGCGGCCCGCACCTCATCCCAGCCGTTCGTCCGGTCGCGGACATAGGACTCGTCCACCAGCCCGTCGTCGATGATCACGCGCAGCATGGCGTTGAGCAGCGCGACGTCGCCGCCCGGCCGTATGGGAAGCCATAGATCCGCCGTGCGGGCGGCCGGCGTTTCGCGCGGGTCCACGACGATGAGTCGCGCGCCGCGATCCCGGGCGCGCCAGATCCACTGCATGGCCACGGGGAAGCATTCGGCCACGTTGCTCCCGACCACGAGAATCGTGTCCGCCAGCGCGATGTCCGGCATCGGCACCGGCGACCGGTCCAGGCCGAACGCCCGCTCATATGCGCCGGCCGCGGAGGACATGCACAGCCGGCCGTTGTAGTCCACATGGCGCGTGCCAAGGGCCACCCGCGCGAACTTCCCCATGAGGTAGCACTTCTCGTTCGTCATGGACGAGCCGCTGTAGATGGCGACGGCGTCCTTGCCGTGCTCCGCCTGGATCGCGCGCCAGCGATTCGCCACGAGGTCGAGCGCTTCATCCCAGCTCGCGCGCACGAGCGTGCCGTTCCGCCGGATCATGGGGTAGAGCAGGCGATCGGGATGATCGGCCTGCTGATACGCGACGACGCCCTTGGGACAGAGCGACCCGCGGTTGTGCGGATAGTCGCGCGGTTCGACGCCAGTGACGTGCCCGTCCTTCACGCGCAGGTACATCGCGCACTGCACGCCGCAGAAGGCGCAGTGCGTGGGCACGAGCTGCTCCGCCGCGTGCGTGGCCGCCGACCACTCGGCGGGCGTGGGCCCCGACGACTGGAAGTCATAGTTGAACGCGCGAGTGGTGTCGAAGAAATCCTTGTTGACCGTCATGCCGCGCCCTCAGAGAAAATCGCGCTTGAGCAGCGCGTAGTAGGCATTGGCGCGCAGCAGGCGCTTGCACGTGGGACAGTAGTCCTGCAGCAATCCCCGTTCCGCACCCAGATCGTAGCGCTGGCCAAGGTCGGCGAGCACGCCCTCGAGGTCGGTGATGAAGAGCGCGGACGGCGCTTCCACTCCACAGCGGCGGCAGTGCGTCACGGGGCGTGGCGGCAGCGGCGGCGCGGGCTGCGGTTCATGCCCATAGTATTCCACGTCCTGCGCCACCTGCTGGTACAGCGTGACGCCAATACTGGCCGGCCGCTCCACGATGTGGAAGAACTTCCCGAATGGCAGCGAGATGAGCCAGAGGACGACGACCACCTGGTGTACCAGCGCGATGAACCAGTAGAACGCGCCGCCCCACCACGTGGAGGACGCGGTGAGCGCGAGCCCCGTGATGGCGATGGCGAAGAGCAGGATGAGCGGCATCAGGTCGAAGCCGAATCGCTGCGTGGTGAGCAGCCCCGTGTCGCGAATGCGCCGCCACATCGCGGCCGTCACGCCGGCGATGAGGAGCACGGCGGTGAAATCCAGCACGTGGAACGTCGCGAAGCCGATCCCCGCGTGAATGGGGAAGGTCAGCACGGGGAAGCCGAAGAACCACGCCGTGTATCGGTCCGGCGGAACGAGCGTGAACCGCACCCAGCCGAACGTGAGCGGTACGGTGACGAGCACCGAGAGCACGACGCCCCAGAAGATGGCCAGGTGCGTGAGCCAGCGCGCTGTGCTCCGCTTGCGGATGAACGTCTGGCCGAAGATGTCAGTCCAGAGGGCTCTGGGCACCAGCGTGGTGTAGCGCCGGAAATTCTTCCAGGAGAGAAACGTGGCCCAGCCCGCGCGAAAATAGTGCCCCGTGGGCGGCCGCTCGATCCAGAGCGCGTAGCGATACGTGAGCGCGGCGATGGCGAACACGGTCGCCACGAAGTACCCAATGAGCGCGGCATCGAAATCCGCGAAGCCGCGTGATCCGATGAAGACGAGAACGAGGGTGATGATCGTCGCAACAGCCGCCGCAACCATGGCGCGCGCCTTGACGCTCCCTGGACGCTTCTGCCGGCGCGTGACAGCGGTGTGTTCGGAATCGCTCGCGGTCATTGCAGGAGTATGCGACGGTCACGAGAACGCGGCAAGCACAACGCGAGCCGCGCGCGGATCACTCGTGCGCTGCGGGTCGGGTGATTGAGAGCTGTGTCAGGAATCCATTACCCGATATGCAGACCGCGCGCTCACTCATACAACTGGCTCGAGTCCGCCGCGGCCAGTTCCGCCAGGAACTCCGCGATCCTGGCGACGACGAGGTCGATGAATTCCGCGCCTTTCGCCGCGGTTGCTCCGTGCGGGTCGCCGATGCCCGTGTCGTCCGTAACCTGCATCCACGCGCGCGGCGTCCACGCCCACTTGTCGCGGAATCCCTGAATCCGGAAGCGCCGCGCCGTACCGGGTCCGGCTTCGGACAATGGCAGGACCAGCTCCGGCGCGATATGCAGCATGACGCTCGTCTCCAGCTCGCCGGCGTGGTCTCCAGGCAGAAAGAACTGATCGGCGTCCACCACCTGATACCAGTTCACGCTGCACAGGAGAACCCGCGGGAACCTAGGCTGCAGTTCCCGGATCATTTGCCGGAAGTCGTTTCCGCCATGCCCATTCACGATCACGAGTTTCGTAATTCCCTGGGTGGCCAGCGACCCGACGATATCGCCCAGCACCGCCGCCTGGGTCGCCGGATTCATGTTGATCGTGAGCGGGATATCGAGCTGACCCGTGTTCACGCCGAACGGTATCGCCGGGAGAACGATCACCCGTGCGCCGTGATCCCAGGCCATGCGCGCGGCCTCGCAGGCCACGTGGCGGGCATGGATGACATCGGTGGCGTAGGGCAGGTGGTAGTTATGCGCTTCGGTGGCCCCCCAGGGGAGAATCGCGACCTGGTAGTGGGTATCCTTGACCGCCTTCCAGGTGGACTCCGCCAGGACATATGGTCGTGCCCGAATGCTCATGAGGCAGCGCAGAGCCTGATGTGGCTGCGCAGGCCGGGATACCCGTAGCGGGCGAGAAAGGGGAGCATCACCGGGGCCAATATAGGAGCGCTGGAGCGCTGCGCAAACGACCATGCGACGTGTGCCGGCCCGACGTCCTGCCGAGCGCCGAACGCTGCGACGGACGCTGCTGCAAGCGCCGCGCGAACGCCACCCGGACGATCAGCGCCACGGCGCAGTGCAGCGACGGCAGCCCGCGTCCTCCCTGGTTGATGGCTGGCAAAATGCTGATTGACGTACTGGACGAGGAATTACTCCCGGCAACCTCGGCTTTACTTCCTGTAGAGGCCGACGCATTTTGTGCAACCACCTGCTTCGGATCGGTTCAGATCGCATTCACCGGTCCAGTTGGACCGCTCAGCTATCGCGCAGGCCGATCCAGATGGTTGATCCCGACATTCGGCGAAGCCACACCCTCATTCACCATGCGTGGTTGGAGGCGTCATGCGTCACTTCATTCTCGGGACAGCGGTGGCGAGCCTGGTCGTCGTGTTTGCCACTTGCTCCAGAGCCACTTCGAACGCTCATGGCGACCAGCGCGCGGCTCGTGTGCAGCCGCGCTGGGAAGGAGGCATTCGGCCAATGGAGCAGCGAACGGGTGCGGCTGAACCAACCAAACCAGCCGCGCTGTTCGAGGGCAGTGTGCAACTCACACGCTCTGGTGGAGATATCAGCCGAACCTTCGTGCATATTCACCTGAGCACCCCGGGCAACGGAAGCAGCATCTACTGGGCGCTCGCATCAGGGCGGTGCGGGAATGTCGAAACGCCAGTCCTTCCGATCAGCAGTTTCAATCCGCTTGAAGTCAGTGCGAACGGATCCATTGAGACCACGGAAGAAATCCCGTTCGAGTTCCCGACGGACGGGATGTATCACCTGGATATCTTCGGTGGCCATTCCGCGCGACTCACCGAGGTCATAGCCTGCGCGAATCTCTCGTACAAGGGAAAGTGAGAGGCAGCGATCCGAAAGGAACGTGGATGCAGTAGTGAGCGTACCCATGAAGAAACAGAGAATGGGCGCCGGGGACATGTCGTTCTCCGGCGCCCATTCACATTTCTCCCGTACCGGAAACTGACAGCCCCTCGGCGAATTCGCCGAGGGGCTGTCAGCATCACTGGTTCGTGACTGGTGCTTATTGATCGGGATACACAGGATTCGGTGGCGCACCGCCGAAGGTGTAAATCGGCAGCTGGTCGATCTCCAGCTCCTTGGCCGGCACCGGGAAGTGCCGCGGCGTACCCTGTTGCAAGCCGTCAATGCGACGGCGGTCATACCACTGCAAGCCGCCGCCCGTATCGAGCAGTTCCACATCCTGCTCGTACTGGATGTCCGCGAGCAGGGTCGCCGCACCATCGCCGGCCGCTGCCGGCGTAAGGTGCCCGCGGCCAACGCGCGTCTTGTTGATCAACGTCGCGGCGGTACCGAGGTCGCCACCGGTCCGAACGAGAGCCTCGGCCATGAGCAGATCGTTCTCAGCCGCGAGCACGAGCGGCGCCAGGCCAAGGAACGCCGACGCATACCAGCTCACGTCACTGCTCGTGGACTTGGTACCCCACCGCGAGTGCTCCCAGTTACTGAAGTGCCAGGCGCCGCGGGCACACTGGAATGGAATCGTTCCGATGTAGGTGAAATCCGTCGCGTACCGGGCATCCTGGAAGCCAGCGGCATCCTCCGGAATGGAGGAGCACGTGGTGTACTTGGCGGGAACCGAAGGATTCATCTCGTGCATGACACGCATGCTGACGCGCATCCACGGTCCGTACTCGCCGTACGCCTTGCCACCATCCCACCACACGTTGCCGCCATCCTCCTGGATGGAGAAGTCGAACGGCGTTCCAGAGCTGATGCCGTTCTGCGCGTACGTGAGCACCTTGGCCCAGTTGGCGGCATCGTTTTCGGTGCTGTTGCGCGGCGTATAGGCCACGATACGAGCAGCCATGGTGTTGGCGATCTTGCCCATGTTCGCCGCCGTAAGCGGCACCGGCATCGGCAGCGTGCCATCCGGGAGCGTCCAGGTCTTGCCCTGTACCAGTGCGATCACCGCATCGAGCTTGGCGAGCGCCCCGGCCGCAACGTCGGGATACTTGACCATGGAGGTGACCGGTGCGGGCAACGGCGTGTTCTCATCCACGACGAAACCCTGGTCGAAAGTGAGCGCAATGTTGCCCAGCGCGAGGCCCTGGGTCAGCATCGCAAGCGCCTGGTATGACTCCGTTGTTGCCGCGTCATCAATCACGATGCCGCTTCCAATGGCGCGGAGCACGTCGTTCGCCTCTCCAAGCGCCGTGTAGTTGGCGTACCACGGATCCTGCACCATGCTCGTGTAGTCACCGCCCGTGGTGTTATTGGGGTAGGCGACTCTCGGCTCGGCCGCACTGCGATTCATGCCGAAGTTGTTGAACGCGGACGTCAACGCATCGGCCATCACCGCCAGCGACTCATTCGGATTCATCTCCGTGCTCGCGTCCTGCCACGTCTGGATTGATGATGCAGCCAGCGCCGCCACATCAGATGGCGTAGCCAGTGCCGTTTTCGTGTTCGGCTCGTTCGTATCCGGAATCGTGAGATCCTGCGAGCAGGCTGCCAAGGCAAGAATCGCCCCGGCCACCGCCAGCAGTGCCCTCGAGTGGGTGAGTCGCATATAGGAATTGCTCCAGTGTCGTATGGGCATGGTCAGAAGCCGATTTCAATCTGGCCTGAAATCGTGCGGAAGGCCGGATAGCGGAAACCATCGATGCGGAAGTTCGCATCGCCACCTGCACCGGCTTCCGGATCGAAGCCGCTGTACTTGGTCCAGGTCTTCAGGTTACGGCCGATGACCGCCACCTTGAGGCTCCGGACGAAGTTGTCCAGACCGATCTGCTTGAGCAGCGAGTTGGAGAACTGGTAGTTCACCGACAGCTCACGGAGCTTCACGAAGCTGCCGTCCTCGACGAAATAGCTGGCGGGCGTCAGCAGATTGTACAGACCGTTCGAGTAGAAGTCGGACGCAATCTTGTCTTCCGTCTTTTTGCCACCCTGATCAATGTCGCCGGACCGGAGGTCGAAGAACATCCACTGCTTGGTGAAGTTGTAGATGTTGCCGCCCTGCGTGCCGTTGATCAGCGCGTAGATCGTGAAGCTCTTGACCTTGATCGTGTTGGCCCACCCGAAGGTGAAGTCGGGGTTCACGTTCCCGATCACGACCTTCTGGTTTCCGGTAGGATCAACGTAGGTGATGGGCGCTTCAGCCGTCGTACCCTTGTTGGCCGCCAGGACGACATAGCCCAGGGAGTTCTTGGTGTAGAGCGCCTGGATGTCGGCCAGCGTCATGCCAGCATTGGCCGGATTGTCAAGCAGCTGCTTGTAATCCGTGACGAACTTGGTGCCGTAGATGATGCCGAGATCTTCGCCCTGCTTGTAGTAGAAGATGCCCTGGCTCTGGCCGCCGGCGTTCTGCTGGAAGGGTGGCGCGTCCAGGCGATCAATGTGCTGGCGCGTGCGCTCGCCGGTGAGGCTGAAGCTGTAGCTGAAGCTTGGCTGTTCCACCACGCGGGTGGTCAGCGCCAGTTCCCAGGTCTTGCCGGTGACGGTCGCGGCGTTGCGCCACTGCGACTGGAAACCGCCGGCCAGCGCGATGGAGAGCGGAACCTGCAAGAAGGCGTTGTTCGTCTTGCGCTGCGACCGAACCACACTGAGGTCAAAGCGGCTGAGGAAGCTCGCGTCCACGCCGAACTCGGTCTCGTGCTGAATGGCTGGTTCCAGGTCGCTATTGCCCAGGTTGTTCTTGTTGTACTGGCCGTTGTTCACACCGTACGTCTCGTACTGGTAGTTGAACCCCGGGCGCAGCCCTGCCGTACCATTGGCGGCACGCAGCTTCAATTCCTGGATTCCAGGAATGTGGAAGTCCTGCGTCACGCGCCATGCACCGGACACCTGGTAGAAGTCGTTGTTGCGCGCGGCACTGCCGAACAGCGACGACTGGTCGTGCACGTACGTCGCCTGTGCCAGGTAGCGGTCATTCCAGTTGAGTCCCTGGTTCACGATGTACTGCAGGGAGCGCGTGTTATAGATGCCGGAATTGGCGGTGAACTGCGTATTGTCCACCGCGTTCAGCACCTGAAGATTCCGCAGCTTGAATTGATTCCCAAAGGTGTTGGCGAAGTCCTCTCGCTCGTCGTCGTAGAGGTACGAGAGTCTCGTGGTGGCCTTGAGTCCCGACAACCCGTAGGTCAACGTGCCGTTGACTGCCGCGTTGTTCGCGTGGTCGCGATCGGTCCCGTAGTTCAGATGGCCCAGCGACAGGGAGCCGTCCGTGTTGATATAACCCTTGAACTGATACTGGCTGTTCAGGTTGTTGTAGCGATCCGTACCGTAGGTCGCGTCCAGCGCCAGCCAGGAAATGGGCCGGTACCGCGCCGTGAACGCACCGAAGATGCGCTCGGTGTTGTTGGAGTTGTTGGTGTGCAGCAGATCGTACAGGGCGTTGCCACGCTGCTGGGAGTCAATGTTCGGATCCATGGCATTGTCGTACAGCACCGTGTCGGCCGGACCGTTCGGATGCGCCAGATTCAGGTCAGGGGGCGCCTGCAGCAGGCCGAAGAAGTCACCTGCGCCATCCACCTGCGCCTGATCGTTCGATGTGTAGCCGTACATCATGCTCGCCGAGACGTCGAGCTTGTCCGTGATGCCCTGATCGAGGTTGAAGCGGAAGTTCTGGCGCTTGAACCCGCTCAGGATCGGCATGATGCCAGGATCGTCAAGCCGGGAGAAGGACGCCATGAAGTTTGTGTTCCCCTTCCGGTACCCCATCGTGATGTAGTTGTTGGTAATGGTGTTCGACTGGAGCCACGTCTGGAGCTGGTTCCGCCAGAAGTGATCCGGATCCTGCTGGGGGGTGGGGAACGGACTGTCCTGAATGTGATCGTCCTTCGGCTGGCGAATGCCGGACGCGTCCGTCACGATCCGCCCGTCCGCGCCGATCTGATAGATGTTGTAATGCGCCAGCGGCGGATAATGTTCGATGTCGCTCTTGCCGAACTCGGAGCGGAAGGTGAACTGCATCTTGCCATCCGCCAGGCTCTGCCCGCGGCGCGTGGTGACCGCGATGACGCCGTTGGCGCCCTGTGAGCCGTACGTGGTAGCCGATGCCGCACCCTTGAGCACTTCCATGCTGACAATGTCCGAGGGGTCGATGCTCGAGATCCCGTTCTTCGACACGACGCCGTCGATGATGTAGGTCGGCGAACTGCTCCCGATCTGGAGCACCGTGGAACCGCGGATCTGCACCGTGGCCGCGGCACCTGGCAGTCCTGTCTCCGACAGCACCTGCACGCCGGCGACCTTGCCGGTGAGCAGCGTGCCAATGTCCTGCGCCGGGACCTCCTTGATCTGGTCCTCGTTCACCTTGGAGATGGAGATCGTGGTGTTCTTCATCTCGGTGGCGCCGGCGACGCCCGTCACGACCACTTCGTCGAGGCGGCGCACGTCAGTCTTCATGGCGAAGTCCACCGCATGCTCGCCGGCAGACAGGACCACCTGCTTGGTGACCGCGGCAAAGCCCAGGCGGCGCGCAACGAGATTCACCGTCTGACCCTTCACGTTGTTGGCGCTCACCGTGAAGGTGTACTGCCCCTTCGCATCGGTGGCGGATCCGAGCAGCATGCTCTGGACGGAGATCTGCGCCCCTTCCACCGGTTCTCCTTGCGGACCGGTGACCGTCCCCTTGATGACCGCATCCTGCGCTTGCGCCTGCGACGGCGCCGTGAGCGCAAAAGCGAGGAGCGAAGCGGCCAGTGCGACGAGCCGCCCCGCACGTGGGTTTCTCATGATTGATCCTCTATACGGTGTCGAATGGTTTGCGCTCTTCCGGTGGCCCGGGAGAGGCAGGGTGAAACCCGACGGCAGCGCCAGTCGTATCATCACTGGGATCCTGCGCTGACCGTGGGACCGGCGGGGAAACGCTCTCGAACGGATTGGGGCATTCAATTCTCCGCGTGGGGGTGGGAGGCTCGACAGGGCAACCATTCGCCTGGTTGCGCTGTCCTACGGGTGAAGCAGGGAAGCTGTCTGGAAGCGAGTGGTCGGGAGAAACAGTCCGAGCGCGGCAACCATGTGCGTTAGGAATGTGACCCACCGATGAACGTGGGCATCGAGGCGATGTCGAACCGGTTGCATGACCTGCTGGAACAGCGAGGTACGGCGAGAAAACGCAACACACGACACGCGCCGGGCACAAGCGCGTTGTCGAGAGAGTCGGGCGACTGAACTGCAGATGTAACGAACCATCGCCAGCTGGAGCGCGGCTGCGAAGCACGCGCCGGCCGGAGGCCTGCCCACGAGACTGGTCAGGACGTCAATAAAATATTCGGATTTTGTGAAGCCGAGCGCAACGGCAATTTGTCCATATCGTGGACAGAATGTCCTGTCGCGCACGATATTACCGGCACCATCATCCGCTCCCGGAACAGCGCCAGCGCCTGCGTCTCGCCGCCTGTCCATAACTCCTCGAGCGTATGCCCGGTGAGCCGGCGAGCCAGCCGGCCCAGCGTCCGGCCGTGTACCCCGATTCCGTCCGCCACGTCAGTCCAAGCGGCAGTGCGATCCTTGAGCCCAATCGCGCGAACCACGAGCAGCCAGCCGAGAAAATCCTCCAGGCGCGGATCATCCTCGGCCCGCATGACCCGCTTCCACTGATACCACAGCGTACCGCGGCGGCAATTCGCCAGTTGCGCCAGCTCGCCAACCGAACGAACGGGCGATTCGCTGCGGCACGCGACGCTGAGCGCGTCGCGCAGCCGGTCCGGCACGTGCGCCGCGGCTTCCATCTCACCCGCAAGGTCTGTGAGTGACGGCCTGAAGGTGGCGCGTCGAATCGCCGGCCAGAGTTCGCGGGAGACATCCCCGAGCCATACAACCTCCTCCACCGGCACACCCCGCAGGCAGCGGGCGTTGTCCGCGTCCTTCGTCGTCACGAGTACGACGGGGCGGGTCGGGCAGCGCTCCTTGAGCTCGCGCAGCCGGCGAAAGGGTTCGCCCGTCAGCCATGGCAGGACGACCACCGCGCACGGTGCGCCCAGTACGTCGCGCTGAAACTGAGTCCACGACTGACTGCTGGAGACGTGACAGTGCGGTGGCACAGCAGCCAGCGTGCGCGTGAGCTGCGCTTCGGCGCTACAGTAGACAGCCAGCACGGTGAGCAGCGGGACTCATGAGAAAGGTGCGGCGTTCGGGGAGGGAAATTCCGAGGTGCTGCGGGATGGATGCGAAGCTACGATTGCCGGGCTGGTCCGTCAAGCACGTCATTGCTCGCCGAGACCGCGGCGCCGTACCTTCACGCCCATGACGCAGAAGGTCATGAGGCCAGTCCCCTTGCGCGACGTGCAGCGCGCACTCACGCTGTTCGCGACCTTCGCGTACATCGCCCTCCCCGCCGCACGAAGCCCGGCGCAGCAGGGCTCCCGCGCCGCAACCGCCGCAGACGTGCCATCCGTCCTTGCAGACACGACGCCGTTCCTTGTCGTTCGCACCAATCAGATGGGCTACCTCCCGAATGGACCCAAGATCGCGGTCGCATGCGCGCTCGACTCCACACGGGTCACGACCTTTCTCGTCCGGGACAGCACGGGGCGCACGGTGCTCGGCCCGCGAGGCGTGACCGCATCGGGCACGTTCGGCCCGTGCGCACAGACCTGGCGCCTGGACTGGTCCGCGCTGCGCCGCGCGGGGCGCTACACGATCATTGCTCGGACGCCAGGCGCGGACATCTCGTCCCGTCCCGCGCGCGTGAACGCGCATGCGTACGATGACGCCGCAAACGTGCTCCTCTCCTACATGCGCGAGCAGCGCTCCGGCTACAATCCGTTCTTCCGCGACTCGGTGCACACGCTGGATGGCATCGTCGTGGACGACTCCGCGCACGCCGGCACCTTCGTGCCCGTGAGCGGCGGCTGGGCCGACGCCAGCGACTATCTGCAGTACGTGGCGACGTCCGCGACCGCCACGTTCGACATGCTGCAGGCGTATCACGATCACCCTGCTCGTTTCACCGATCGGTTCGACGCGCGGGGGCTCCCCGGCGCGAACGGCGTGAGCGATGTGCTTGACGAGGCGCGCCACGGACTCGAGTGGCTGCTGCGCATGGATCCGGGCGACGGGCGGATCTACAACCAGGTGGGGGACGACCGCGATCACACCTTTCTGGATCTGCCTACCACGGATTCCTCCGACTATGGCTGGGGGAAGGGCAGGCAGCGACCGGTCTATCCCTGCACCGGTCGCCCGCAGGGACTCTTCCAGTACAGGAACCGCTCGACCGGCCTGGCGTCCACAGCCGGCAAGTACGCCGCGGCCTTTGCACTGGGTGCACGGCTGTTCGCCGGCCGTGACAGCGCATTCGCCACAGTGCTGGCCACGCGATCTCGCGAAGCGTACGCGCTGGGCCGGGCGCATCCCGGCGTGTGCCAGACCGCGCCCGGCCATGCGCCGTATTTCTACGAGGAAGCGAACTGGGTGGACGACATGGAGCTGGGCGCGGCGGAGCTGCATGCGCTCACCGGCGATGCGCACTACCTGCACGAGGCCGAAGCGTATGCGCGTCAGGAGCCCGTGACACCGTGGATGGGCGCGGATACCGCGCGCCACTACGAGTGGTATCCATTTTACAACAGCGGCCATTACGAGATCTCGCGTGCGCGCGGTGCCACGCGCGCGGAGCGCTCGGCGATGGCCGGCTACTATCGGCGAGGACTCGAAGCGGTCGCGCGGCGCGCGAACAATGGCTTTCGCGTGGGCATTCCATTCATCTGGTGCTCCAACGATCTCATGGTCTCCTTCGCCTCGCAGGCGCTGCTCTATGAGCAGATGACCGGCGATACACGCTACCGGAAACTCGAATGGGCCGCGATCGACTGGCTGTTCGGGACCAATCCCTGGGGTGTCTCGATGGTGATCGGGCTGCCCGGCGATGGCGTCTGGGCCCGCACCCCGCATTCCGTCGTGGCGAACCAGTTCGGCGCCACGGCGCTGACGGGCGGGCTGCTCGACGGCCCGGTGTACCGGTCCATCTATCAGAACCTGCGCGGCATCACCCTGCACGATCCGGACAAGTATGCGCCGTTCAACACCGGCTTCATCGTGTACCATGATGACTTTGGCGACTATTCGACGAATGAGCCCATCATGGATGGCACCGCGAACCTCGTGTATCTGCTGTCCGCGCTAGGCGCCGGGCACTGAGCGCGAGCCGGGCGCGTTCATTGCGGAGACCGGGAGGCTCATGGAGCATTTCGTCAGCACTGTCGCACTGATCGGCATCGTCATCGTGGTCGCCGCGCTGCTCTCGGGCGCGGTGGAGCGCAGTGGCGTGCCCATTGTCGCCGTGTTTCTCGCGCTCGGCGCGGCGCTCGGCCCCTGGGGCCTTGGGCTTGCCAATATCGACCTCGACTCGTCGGTGCTGGAGTCTGTCGCGACGCTGGCGCTCGCGCTCGTGCTGTTCAGCGATGCGGTGACGCTCGACCTCAAGGAAGTCCGATCGCGACGACGACTGGCGTTGCGGCTGCTCGGGCCGGGCACCTTGGCTCCCGCCGTTGTCATCGCGCTGGCAGCGTGGGGGCTGTTGGGGATTTCAGTGCCGGCGGCAGCGATTCTTGGAGCGGCGCTGGCGTCCACGGATCCCGTGCTGCTGCGCAGCGTACTGCGGTCGCGCGCACTTCCGGGACCGACTCGGGTGGCGCTGCGACTGGAGTCGGGCATGAACGACGCCGTGCTGCTGCCCATCGTGATTCTGGCAATGGTCATCGAGCACGCCGGCGCACCAGGGCAGGGCAGCGTCGCGACGGTCCTGATTCATCGAGCCGTCGGACTCTTCCTGCTTGGCCCCGCACTCGGCGCGCTGGTGGGGCTGGTAGGGATTATCGTGCTCGGCCGTGTGCGCGGCAGTATTGGTGTGCGCCGAGACTACGAATCGCTCTACGCACTGGGCCTCGCGTTCACCGCGTACGCCGTGGCGGAATCGGTGGGAGGGAGCGGCTTTCTTGCCGCATTCGCCGCGGGCCTCCTGGTGGCCGCGCAGGACATCGAACTGTGCGACTGCTTCCTCGAATACGGCGAAGCCACTGCAGAGATGTTGTTGCTGCTCACGTTCGTGGCGCTCGGCATGTCGGTGATCTGGTCGGGGCTCGGGGTGATTGACGTGCGCACGATCGTCTTTGCCGTGGTGGTGCTCGCGGCGCGCACGGTCGTGCTGCTGCCCATGCTGAAGGGCGTCGGACTCACGGCACGAGAACGGCGTCTGATCGCGCTCTTCGGGCCGCGCGGACTGAGCTCGCTGCTATTCACGCTGCTGCCGGTGTTCGCGGGAGTGCCCGGCGCCGGATATCTGTTCGCGGTCGCCTGTCTGGTGGTGCTGCTCTCGGTGCTGCTGCATGGAAGTGGTATGGCACTCTTTCTGCGCGCGAGCCATCGGGGACGGACGGATGCTCGGGCTGCCACATCGAAGGAGGACGAGACGGATCACGCACCGGACGCTGCGACTCCGGCACCGGATCGCATCACGATTGCGGAGGTCCAGGCGCTGCTGTCTCGCGGCGAGAACATCCTGCCGGTTGACTCCCGCGCCGACCGGAGCTATCGGGCGAGCGACCTGCAGGCGCGGGGGGCCGTGCGCCTCCCGCCCGAGGATCCCGTTCGCGACGCGACCGAGATGCGGCTGTCGCGCCACGCGACGCTGGTCGTCTATTGTGCCTGAACGGACGAGGCGACAAGCACCCGTGTGGTGCGAGCGCTTCGAAGGGCCGGCTGGACCAATGCGCGCGTGCTGGTCGGCGGATGGGCGGCATGGCAACAGGCCGGCCTGCCCGTCGAGCGGAAGCTGGCGGTCGTGATGGAGCAGGGCGCGGAGGCATCGTAATGCAGTGCACCATTCACCCGTGAACGCAATGTCAAGCTCGAGCGCGGGATCGGAGCAGGCGCGGGAGGTCAGTGATGATGCTCGACAGATGCTGCGCCATACCGTGGCCACGCTCGCCTATCGCGGCGGCAAGGCCGTAGCCAACGCACCGGCGGATTTTGCAGCGCTGCGGATCGGCGCCACCACTCGCACGCCCGCCGAGATCCTGGCGCACATCGGCGATCTGCTCGACTGGGCACTCTGGATGGCGCGGGGCGAACACCGGTGGCACGATTCCACACCGCAAGCGTGGCCGCTGGAGGTGGAACGTTTCTTCGATGCCCTGGAGCGGCTGGATGAATACCTGGCGAGTGACGCGCCGCTTGGGTGGGAAGCGGGGAAACTTTTTCAGGGCCCGATTGCCGATGCGTTGACGCATGTCGGGCAGCTCACCATGCTGCGGCGGCTCGGGGGCTCCCCGGTGCGTGGTGAAAATTACGCGAAGGCGGAGATTCGCATCGGGCACGTCGGGACGGAGCAGTCGAACAGGCGAGTGGAGTTTGATTGATTGCGACTGGGAGGCTTCGCGAGGGCTCGCGCGCAATCAACTTCCTGTGTCTTTCGTCCAACCGTTGCTGGCGCGTTCAACACTCCGGGCGCGTCTTCCGTTGAGGAGGTTGGTGTCGCCGCGATGAACGACGCGGCATCGTGACTCTTCTCCTTCTCCCGGGATCTCATGTTCACCTCTCTCTTCAGGCTCGCCGGCATTGCCGCGAGCGTTGCGTTTGTCGCGATGCCGCTGCCGGCGCAGAATGTCGGCGCAGCATCAGGCAGCGACACCACGGCGGATCCCATCCGCACGATGGTCGCGCGTCTCGACCTGGCGCGGTACAGGGCCACGGTCAAGGGACTCACACAGTTTGGCGATCGCCGGCAGGGAACGGCTCGCAACCGCGCGGCAGTGGACTGGATCGAGGCGCAGCTCAAGAGCTACGGATGCACGAACGTGCAGCGCATCACGTATGACTATCAGCCGCCACCGCCCAGACCCCCGCGCTCGCCGGAGGAAATCGCGCGGCTGCGTGCGCGGTTCGCGGCCAGCCCGCGCGGCGCAGGCGGTTCGCGCATACGCGGCAATCGCGCGCTTACGGGCGTGAATACGGACTCGCTGGCGCAGCCGGATGCGAAGCTGCGCGCGCTCGACACGCCGCCCAGCGTGGCGGGAGAGCGGCAGGAAGTGTACTGCACAAAAGTCGGCACCACGCATCCGGACGAGATGTACATCGTGGGTGGCCACATGGATGGCATTGGGTGGGGCCAGGCCGCCAACGATGATGGGTCGGGAACCGCACTCGTCATGGAACTCGCGCGCGTCTTCAGCTCGCCCGATGTGCAGACCGACCGATCCATCCGCTTCATCCTCTGGAACAACGAGGAGACGGGATTGAATGGATCGCGCGCCTATGTCGCGCAGCGCGCGGCGCTGCAGGGGAAGGAGGACCCGCCGGGGTCGGGGAAATATCCGGAGCCGAAGTGGCTGGGCATGATTCAGCACGACATGATGATGTTCGATCACGGCATGCCGAAGGCCGACGGCACGGTGTCGAAGGTGCAGCGACCGGAGGCGGACGTGAATGTCGAGTTTCAGTCGCGCTCGAAATTTGCGGCGGAGGCGCAGAAGCTGGCATGGGCGTTCGCCGATGCGAACGAGACGTACGCAACCGACTATCCGGCCACGGTCGGACAGCACATGACGAACACGGACTCGTCGCCCTTCGAGGATCTGGTACCGGCGATCAGCGTGCGTGAGAACGAGCGTGGCGCGCAGATCGGGGCCGGATGGGACCCGCAGTGGCACCAGCCCACGGATGTGTACAGCACGTACAGCGACGATGACTTCCGCCTGGGCCTGAATGCGGCGCAGACCACGCTGGCTGCAATCGCGAAGCTGGTCGGGGCGAACCTGACGAAGTAGGACTGATGCAATACAGGGGCAGCCCCATGGGCTGCCCCACGGGGCAGGGGACTCAGATCCCCTCCGTGGTAGCAAGGCCGTGCCGAAGCATGCACGAGGGGATGTAGAAGTGGAGCCACCACGATGCTGCCCACCCCGCGTTCGTCTGGTACTCACCGAAGAACGGGTGGTTCACCCATCGTGACTTCGGCAGCGGGATCACTTTGGGCGACCGATTCATGCACCGCGCGAGGTACCACAGCCTGCGCTCTCGCCTGGAGAGCAATGAAGGGGACGCATTTCCCACGTACCGATACACCTTGGCGCCGTCCTTCGCCCAGGTGGAGAGCGTGATGTGGGAAAGGTTGCTGACGTAGAGTCCGTCGAAGTCGTACACCGCGCGCACCTGCTTCCGCAGCGTGGGGCAGTTCGTCATGAAGTTGTCGAGCAGGCGAAGACTGTTGCTGTAGGACGCCACGAGCAGCGGTGGGAGTGACGTGGGCCGGAGGCCAGTCAGGTCCGTGTCGATTTCTCGCAGAACCTCCGTGATCAGTGCTTCGTTGTGGTCGAAGGCGCCTACTCCCGCCCACGTGGGTTCAGGGATGACCACGCAAACGTCTTTCCATGAACACGCGATCTGGTCGAGGCACTTCAGCCGCCCGATCATGTAGTCGCCAATTCCCTTGCTGAAGCGCACATCGGCCGATCGGTAGTCCGCCGCTTCCTGGCCGATGCCGTGATGGAAGAAGAGGAGATAGGCGGACGGTCGAGAGATGCTCGCTGGCCACCCGATGCCGATGTGTGGCGTGCCGAGCGCGGGGTCGCACACGTACGCACGCGTGCGCATGGCGCGGGCGGAGCTCAAGCCTCCGAACGTGAGCTCCCATGCAATTTCGGGAACTCTGTTGTGACTGAGCTGGGGAAAGGCACGTGCGTCCCAGGGTTCCCAGGGCGGATCTCCAGGGATCGGAACGATCAACTGGTCGCCCGCGATCTGATTCAGCAGCGTCAGCGTGGCGCTGCGCGGCTCGACGACGCCGTCAACGGGCAGACCGTTGTTGCGCTGGAAGAGGGTGATCCGCGAGGCCAATTGGGCGATCAAGCCGGTCCGGTCCAGAGGCCACGGCTGCGGCAGTCCCGCTGTTCCGCCCTTGAGCACCGGAATTCGGTCGAACAGGTTGGTGACGGTCTCCAGATCTTCGGGCCTGTTCTCCACCGCTCCTTGCCCATCACGAGTGCCCACTGCAGCAGTGATGGTGACGGACACCAGCGCCATGGGGTTGTCTCCGCAGTGAAAGTTAGCCGGCGCTCACTGCAATGCGCTCGCCGCCTTCGCGAGCAGCGCCAGCAGCTTCTTGTGATCACCCATGGCGGAGCCGTTCAGCATGATCGGGCCCTTCACGGCTGCGTAACCACCATTGACGGACGATCCGATGTCGTCCCAGGGACCGGGGGGATTCGCGGGCGGCAGGAGCGTGTCCTTGGCGTCCGTCACGCCGGACAACTGACGGCGCATTCCGTTGGTTGCCCCGTTTAACACGAACTGATCCGAGGCAACCTGCGCGTGGGCGTTATTCCACTCCTGCACATCAATT
>Ga0134126_10001401_pt1 | contig 30605 bp, 32 predicted proteins | sample KB31752_FD_96881 | JGI IMG/M metagenome (GOLD analysis project Ga0134126, IMG submission 96881) | Terrestrial soil microbial communities with excess Nitrogen fertilizer from Kellogg Biological Station, Michigan, USA - KB3-175-2 | ecosystem: Environmental > Terrestrial > Soil > Unclassified ... | reverse complement strand
TACCCTCGAAGAGCCACAAGGCGCGGAGCGGTGGACGGAGTGGTTAAGGCTCACGGAGTATGGTGCCCGTAAGGGTTGAGCCAGTTTCCGAGTTCAATAGATAATTTACAGTTTTTAATACTGTTAAAGTTGAATTCTTGGAATTTTTATAGCGGTTCGAGTACAAGTGCCCGAAGACTCACGAGGAGAAGGTGATTGAGTGGAAGACAGCCAAGGCGCTTGCGCACCTGTCTCCTAAGTGAAACGTGACAATGTATTGTCACGTTTACTGTAAGTTTGCAGTGTTTTCAAGCTTTTGTAAAAAACTTGCTTATAATATCTATCAATAATGTATTATTGATAGATTAGCATATTCATCACTTTGTGAATTTAACCGGCTTCGTTTTATAATAATGTGTTCTCATGGCAGTCTCCGGAGAAATATCGGCACTTGTAACCAGTGTCTATCAGAAGACGATGGACAATGTTCTTCTGAAGGCTGGTTGCATCCATCATCCTGATAAGGTGAAGACTTACCGTCGCTGGCAAGCTCTTGTCCGATGGATGAATCTACAGCACTTCGAGCAGCTGAGCAAGTTGGAGCAGTTTGTTCCTCTCGATCACCGCATCGTAACGTGGCATATCATCTTCAACGGTGATATTCTCAGCTTCGAGTACTTCGTCAAGTCAGAGACAGCTGCATTCGATGCCGAGTACAAGCGTCTCGTTGGAGACTTCGAGAACATCGCTGCTTGCTACCATGCTATGTGCTTCCGACAGTCGATTGGTGCCATTGATTGCATGCTGGAGCATCTTACCGTTAAGAGTGCTCTCCCTGATGGCTTCATCTACCTGAAGCCCAAGACAATCACCGAGAAGAGAGTGGAGATTGACCAAGCCGTATCAGCGATGGTACGTCTGAGCACAACCATGGCGACGAAGTGAAGAGATAATCAAGCTTTCAAGGTTTTTAAGCTTTTATTTAAAAAACTTGATAATATATTATTGATAGATGATTATCAATTTGTGATTTTAATCAGCATCTTTTTCATTATAATACAGCCTCTCCTCTTTCGATTGAGAGTGCCTACGTCTGCTTATGGATTACAGTCGGAAGTTTGCGAAGCTAGGACGAGAGCTTTTCGGCACAACTACGGTCATGCCTAACCATAAGAAGTGGCTAGATGCTGGATACTTCTTGTTCCATAAGCGTCCGTGCCAGTTCACAGAGGAGGACAAGTGTGTCCTGATCGTCTGGTACATCGTCTTCAACGGTGACGCAGAGAAGTTCCGCCGTCAGGTCAAGTACGAAGCTGCTGAGTTTGGCCTGGAGCACCGCCGGCTAACTCAGAAGTTCAATGAGATCGCTGACAAGGTGGCTGGCAAGGCTCACCGCCAGGGTGTCAGGGCCGGCGACTCCTGGGCCTACGACAACACCGACGACGAACTGAGCGATTCGCCTCCGCCTAACTGCTGCTAAACTGACTTGTGTATTATTGCACCGCCTTGATGAGCTCGGCGACTTATATTCCTACACTGCCTCAAGTGGTTTAAACCTGTTTGTGATCTCTCACCAGTTAGATTCCCACCCCTCCCCCCCGTTTTTCGTGTTTTCAATAGATACCACCAGAATCTAAGCGAGATTTCTACGTGGGGTTTCGACAATCTCCATTCAATACACATTATTGGGTGGAGTTGAGCGCCAGAGCATGTATTACACTAGTTTTCCATCACTTTACCTCACCTTTACTAAAAAGTTTTTTCACCGCGTGAATTTAACAAGCATCGATGCAAATTATATCACTTGTAAGAATATAATTTGCCATGTCAGATATTACAATTCGTCGTTACTGCGATATCGTTGTTTCGAAGGACGACGATAATCCGCGACGAACACTCGAAATGTACTATGCTCCATTCTATTCTCGTCTAACTAAGGATGAAAAATTAGTTATCGAGACTCAACAAGCATATGCTGCTATGAAGACTTTCGATTCTCCAACTTACACGCCATTTGATCATGAAGAACGAAAGAAACTAGACAATCTTCGACAGAAAATGATGGAAGCTGAACGAATATATTTTGCAACTGCTAGAGGACATAGAATGATTATGCAGCCATTCATCCAGAAGCGTCCGTAAAACACTCTCTGCTAAGAAAGTTGCTTGAAATGAGCTGTCCACCATTAGAGTCTAAAGCAAGACTCCATGGTTTTCCATCAACTGTGCCTAAAATTAAAAACAAAACTCCTCGTTTAACAGGAGGATTCCTTGTTCTCAACCAATCTTTAACAACAGTTTTATTCTTCATCGACTTCATGTCTCCGCTTGGAATGAACATGTAATTATACATCTCTTCTTCATTCTTACTCGTCGGCCACACATCATTCCATTCTCTATCATAAACTCTTACTGGTTTGCCAACATTCTTTGTTAAATAATCTAGAGTAAGTGCTTGCAATCCATTTAGCTTTGTAGAAATGTATGGAGTCCACCGTTTAACTTTACTCTTGGTTAAACTCACCACCCACAATCTACCGTCATTTCCTCTCTTCTCTGTTCCAGCTTCAAATTGAGTAGCACTTTCTGAAGGAGAAATTCTAACAGACATTTTGATTAACACTGTCTTATAACAAATCGATTCATTAACGAATGATTAAAGTAGAAGTTAAACTCGTTGATTTAGTATCTGACGACGAACCATGGTGCACATGCGAGAGATATGATACAACTCATGAATCCGAAGAGAATCCCTATTACATTCTAATTTCAGATGAAGAATATGAAAAATTAAAGACTGAATCATTAGAATGGATTCAACATTATCTAGAAATTCCGTTTGAAACAGATCTTTCTGTTGTTGGCATTCGTGGAAAATGTTATGATTTGATAAAATATCAGAATGTCACTTCCATTTTTCCACAACATGAACTGAAGGATCCATATTATATTCTCCTGAAGACTAAGAAGTATGATATGTTAGTTCATCGAGATGATGAATTAAACTTCTAATAAAATGCTTCAAATTACAATTGCTGAGCATCGTCCATATTACGTTTTACTCTCCGATGGTGAATATTCACAACTAAAAGATAAATCTACAGAAGAACTTCGTAATTACTTTGATATTTTTCTAAAAAACTTTAATACAGCAGAATTAAAGCTATTCGAATATGATGATATAAGGATCATATCAAATTATGGAAATTATATGCTATTAACTTGTCCAAATATGAGAAGATATGATTTGCTCGTATATAAAGATGATTTAGACTTTTTTAATCATACATATAACCACGGTTATGTTGCTTGTACCATAGAATGTTTAAAATTTATAAACCAGTAGATTCTAGCCATTATAATTATAATGGTTTTATTCTCCAACAGATACATCCGATGGATACTCGTTTTCTTCCATAGTTCCTAAGAACACTTTTTTCGCTTGATCTTCTGGTAAATCGAAGTATGATTCAGCTCTGTCAATGTCAATATCTCTACGTAAGCGCTTGCTCTCAAATGTAATTCCTCGAGAAATGTCTCCAGGTTCACTGACAATTTGAATGGGACACTGCATATCTATATCTTTCTCCAAAGTGATTTCATGAGGCTCATGCATAGATGTCTGGGAAACCCCAATAAAGCCCTTAGCATTAACGCGTGAAACAATATAAGTTTCTCCATCAACTGATTTTTGTAATGATAAGACTACCAAATTGCTCGTTGGAGGTTTAGGCTTGATTTGTAGATATTCTTCCATAGATCGTTCATGTCTAGGCAAATAATGACCTCCAAGGGGAAGAACGATGGGACACATTGTTCTCGAACGGCAACAAAAGTTAAGAATACCAAGAATATCCATAGCTTCTCTACGAGACTTGCCTTGTTGTAATAGTCGTTTATATGGCTCTTCCAAGTGTCCCAAGGTCTTTCCACAAGAGGGACATTCTGGCCTAAAACGTGTTGAAGAATATTGACTGCCGTACATGGCTATTCTTTGTTTATATGTATATGTTTGTTATAAATAACATTTTGCAAATTGTTATTTCATCACTCGTTAATCTTTGTCAAATTGTAATTTGACAAAGATATTTGACAAAGATGAAGTTGTTAACTCATCAAACCAAACGATCTTTGACTAATATCTTCAACACTAATGAATATCGTAACAGGTCACCCTTCTTTCCACATGTATGGTTTCGATGCGTTGAACTCAGAAATCTCTTCCCTCCACGTATTCCATCTGACTCTAATCCCAGTATTGACACTGATAAATTATCCAGTACTATCAGTGCTGGATTATGGAAGAGACATCCAAACGAACACATTGATCGTGCAATGTACGAAGGTACAAGACGTGCTTCACAATTCTTAATCTACATGTTTCTCATGGCAGGACCACTTAAATATAATCCTTCAAATTATTATGAAGATATAATAACAGAGAAATGTATGATAACTGCTATATCGATGGCACTTTATGCTCACAGTAAGATGATCAAAAGAAAAGACTTCAGTGGATGTAATGCCCTCACTTACTATTACAATATCATCTACTACGTTTGTTGCTTATTCGAAGTCAGCACAGTCAGCATGCCAAATCCACCACCAAGATTACAACCACTAAACGAGAAACAAGAGATGATAAAGAGTATGATAACATGTGAAATCACAGAATCGTTCAAAGAGAATTGGAAAGTAGATTATCCTTGGGTAACAGTCGAACGCTTCATTCGCAAAGTAGAACTCGAATGGATGAAAGTATTGTCTCTCGTGTTTGATGACAATGCTTAATCTTGATATGTCAAGTTAAAAATTTTAACTTGATGTCTAGCTTGAAATGACTTGCCGTCTAGGATAACTCTTCTTAGGTGCCTCTTTATATCCATCGGGTAATTGTTGTCCATCGTTACTCCACTTGTCTTGCTTCATAATCTTAGACAACCACTCTTCCACAGCTTTGATATCTTGTGGAGGAGGTCCTTCTAACACAACAGGATTTGACTTAATCCAATTCGACTTTGAAACCATCATAACTGAAGGAACACCTAACACCTTTCTCCTAATTGTTCCAGGAACAGTTCCATTATGAATTAGAACTACTCCTGGAATATTTGAAAACTTTCTCTTAAACTCATCTTGACCTCCTGAAGCTTTCCAATTCCTACAATGCGGACATCCATCAGACGTTGATAAAACCATATAATACTTCAACCCTTCTTCCGATAAACATTCATCAATCCATTTTTGAACCATCAACCTACCCTCAGCATCTCTGGGATCTGCCACTTCAATAAACATGTTCGCTCTCAACTCTTTAACATTTGGTTCCTTCATGACTTCGTGAGGGAACATGACCACAAACGGAGTTGGTAAACCGGCAAGAGACTGAAGTATCACAGCTTTCTTCGGTTCTTTAGAATAATCTTTCCCCGTATTGAACTCTTCCACATTCAGCTTTGTTCCATATCTCTTCTTCTGCATAGTAACAAACTTATCATAATCTCCACTCTCCTTCCACTTGATACAAGCACCACAATGATCCGATACTAATATAAGCATTGTCATCTTCGGCCCTGCTCTCTCTTCAGCTTCATCAAGAGTCTCGTTAATCCAAGCATTAAATTTTTTGATCTCGAGAGGGTTCACATGTGAAAAACTTCCATCCTTGTATATTGAATAGAGTCTTGGAGCCATCTTGACATGATCTTTAATCTCAAGAGGAATCTTATTCACATCTTCAAGCTTTTTGAGATGGATCTGCTTGAAAGGGGCAATATGAGCGATTCGTTCTCCATACTTCGGTAGAAAAGTTTTTTCAACATTTACGCAGTGCATGCACCTCTCCTGAGTGATAAGAACAAATTTCACCAGTGATGAAGCCATCATTTATTAATTCTAATGATACAGTTTACCATAATCATCGTTGGCTCTCACTGTACATTAAACACTCCATGAACGTACGCTTCTACGTCAGTGAAATTAAAATCATTGAAATTACAAATCTTCACAATGTAGCTGTGGTATTCTACAAACGGCTTATCGATGCTAAGAGAATTCACGAGACGGTAATATTGATCTCCTTGTTTCCATCTTTCCATGATTCATCACACTTCTCACATTCCTCTCCATTCTCCGATAAAATGACTTCGGCATTTTCATAGAGATTCTTAGCATCTTCGTATTCTATAACATCCTTTCCAAGTCTCTTATTGACAGAGTTGTGAAATTTCCAAGTCCACTTGAACAACTCTTGCTCATTCTCTGGTGGATTCTGATTATAATATTCACTAGAATGCTTTCTGCAAGTCTTGCATGGCAGTCTCTCTAATATCTTCTTAACGAATTTGAGAAAACACTCTCTGTCTGTTTCACCGTTATCAGAACTGTCGCATACTAAAGCGAAGATATGCATTATTATCCATGTTCCTGGTCCAAATACTAATGGTGAAACTTCTTTCATTTTCAATTATTCTTCCCAGAGTTTTCGAATTGTTATCGAGTAGTTGATGACAGTGAACGTTCTCAGTGGAGTTAAGTTTTGAGCTGTTACAAAGTTGAGTGAGAAACCGAAGTTACCAGCATTACCAATTTGAGGAGGAGTGAATGACTGGCTTTTTGCAAAGAAGAAGTTCCATGTGTTGGTTGTAGGCTCTGGCACTCCATATACTTTAACACCTGATAGAATGGCTGGCACTCCGTTGAATAGAATGAATGCTTCCGTTACATCTCCGATAGGTTTGACAAATGCATCGAGAATCACTTCTATACAATATGAAGAGTTTGCAGTAACAAGAGGAGAGAATGATAATACACCATCGTTATAGGTAAAGTCTCCATAAGACTTATCAAGAATTCCTTGACTTTGAAATCCATTGTTTAACAAATGTGTATTGAATGCTACTGTTGTAGTGAGAGGAATTTGCAATGAGGGTATTCCATAATTTGCAATAACAATTGGAATGAGGTTGGGACCTGTCCAACCGGTCATGCCGGTTGAACCAGTATTACCAACCGGTCCAGTCGCGCCTGTTAATCCCTGTATTCCATAAGGCCCTGTGGGACCGGTAGGACCTGTGTATGCCCCTGTCCCAAAGGCAGGACCGATAGAGCCTGTCAATCCTGTGGGACCAGTGCCCCCGGTGACGCCGGTGAAGCCGGTATTTCCAGTGGGACCAGTTGGTCCAGCAAGTCCAGTCTGACCGGTAATGCCTGTGGGACCTGTCATTCCAAAGTTTCCTGGAAAGCCAATCTCACCGGCGATGCCTGTAAAGCCGATTGGTCCAATTGGAGGAACTTCACTCACTGACTTATTGAATAGAATTACACTACGATAGAGTAGATAGCCAGTGATGAGATATGCCATAATAATCGTAGAAATGATTATTATCTGTTGCACTAACTGAGACATCTCCAACTGTTTCTCTTTATTAGAGGTTCCACAACAAAGTAGACACTTTCTTCCGGTATTACTGTTCTAGGACTGAAAATTACAACTTGTGTAATGTGCTTGATCGTTTCAGAAAAACTGTTGACTTCTTCCTTGTAACCGAGTTCTAATTTACGAGCCATGACTGTAACAACAATTGGTCTTCCAGCAGGTAAAACAATAGGTTCAGGGAATGGTGAGATTATCCACTTCTTATCATTTTTAACTTCAACAACATGAGCATTACTCTTATAGAGACTTTCATAAGTTCCACTATCATTGAGATATCTCAACGAGAAGAAGTTTATATTGAAGTTGTTAACATCACCAACAGCTACTCTGATTGCATTAACCTCGATATCTTTCATCATCAATGTAAATTGATTACCATACTCTCCATTAGCAGAAATAAACTTCATCCTATCATAGGAGGGAAAAAGAAGAGACTCATTGTAAATGTTCTCAGTGTTGTCAACCTTCTCTGAAATGTAGAGTTTACCATACTTCGTAACGATATCTCTCAATCCGTAAGTATTGGAAGCATTCCAGTCTCCTCTATATGTTGGTTCGATAAATCCAGATCCAACCATCATCGATGATGACTGCTGTGTAGAAGTTGTTTGAACTGGAAGAGGCGAAGCGAACATCGATTCAGACAACATTCCTGATTGAGTTGGTTGAGAGAGTCCAAACATATGTAGCATTCCTCCACTTGATGATGGAGGATTGATTATACTATTCCAACCGATATAATAACCACATATGGCGAATATAATCCCACCAACCAGTAGGACTATAAATATGATAGCAAATGTTTCGCCAAACATTGTGTTATCAAACCGTGATTTTCTATTAATCAAACTTAATAAACAAGAGGAAGAGGATGAACAACACCGAGAAGACTTCAGTTCATGATAATGTTCATTGCTGGGAATCTTATAGATCTTATCGTGAAGAACCGCAAGTTAACGAAGAACCCAAAACTAAAAGAGCGAGGAGAGGACCTAAACCAGTAAACACCGTTGAGAATGGAGCAACAGGAACAAGACCATATAAGCGAGACTATTACGATACATTTAATGCTGATCCACAAGAGTCATCTTATGAAGATTAAACTTTTCGATAGCATCTGTGATGAATTGTTCTCCATCCATTGTACTGACAGAATCTGACATTGAAGAATTAATACCAAGGAATCCTCTAAACGCCATCAATTCATCTTTATTAATTTTAAAAACTGAGTGATTACCACTGATTTGTATTTCCATCTTACTAACTGTACTCTGCAAAGACTTTATCATTTGCTCGGTGCATTTCTTCGGAATTACATCATCTGCATCGCTATAAACAATTGCAACACTCTGTCCTATTTTCTTCACAGAGCTTGTCAAGTCAGGGAAGAAGTCTCTGAAGAACATAAAGGTATTCAGAAGTGGAGTAAATCTTTCCGCTGTTAAACAGTTGAAAGAACAGAATGAATTGACAAGCACTAATCTCTTGATCTCCGGATATTTCAACGCAGCAGATATGGCGGGAAGTCCTCCCAAGCTATAACCCATCAAAATAATATCTTCTTTATGGATGCTCTTCTCACTCTCAAGCCAATCGATAACAAAGCTCACATCTTCTGTTAATGTAGCAAGTGAAGGGGAAATAATACCACTGCTAGAACCATTCGGTCTGTAATCGAACATTACTAGATTTGATGAAAGTGCATTAGCAAGGTAACGAATCTTTTGAAGTCGTGGAAGAGTAGCCTGTGAAGGAGAGCAGAACACGATCGTTGGGGGAATATCATCATCTCGTTCAATGGGGAAGAACCACAAGTGAATGTTCTGTTCCATATTCTTCACTCCAAAAAGTGACTTATTAAATTTGACCTCATGCACTTCGAACTCTTCTCTATCCGGCAATTCTAAATTCTTCACCTTCTCTCTATCTTCAATAACCAAATTCCTGAAGACAAAAGCACTTGCTAAATGAATCAAAGCTAAAGCAGTTATTATGGAAAGAATTGCTAATATAAATGCTTTTAGCCAACCTGTGTTTTGCATTTATAAACTATTCATGGTTGATTTAGTTGAACGAGAATGTCATGGTTTCAAAATTATTTTTAACCAAGATGATGGCTATGTTAACTTCGGTAAACTCGTTGAAGAAGTCGACAAATCTAAAGTTGAAAGACAAGGTGGTAAAGTCCCAACCCATGTTTCTCTATCTCAATGGGGAGATACAGAACATGGTGCCGCCACCTTGAAAGAATTCGCAGGCATTCATCCATCTGTTAAAACTCACTACCGTCTCCAGAAGGGAGTTCCGCGAGCATATTCCGGTGTTTACATTCATCCAACCCTAATCTATTCAGTTATGATTTGGAGAGATCATCTCGTCATGTTCTACATGGCAAACATCCTCAACTTAACAAACAGCTTCTTTCACGGTAAAACTTCTCCAGACTCCTTCTGTGAACAACTCAAAGCTGTTACTAAACCTTCTAAGATGATTTCATACAACAAAGAAGTCCCTGAAAAACCACCAATCCTTCTTCAGCAAGAAAAAGAATTGCGTATCTTAGAATCTATCGATGCTACACCATCAGCATGTGACAAAACACAGACTGATATATCAGGTAATGTTAAACCGACTGAAACAACTGGCAATGCAGCATCGGCGTGTGGCAAAACAGCGGGCAATAAATTGCCCGCTGTTCCAACGAAAGAAGAACAAGAAGCAAAACTAACTGTTGAATCAGTTGCTAGAGGAAGAAAACGTTTTTACAAAGGTGGAGGGCGATATGGAAGCAAGCGGAAACCTGTTGTTTCAGGGACATCAACCGCTGAAGAAGACTTACAAACACTCCTTGTCAACCTTCTTCAAAAACCTTTCATCAAAGTAAGACCTGAATGGTTACGCAATCCTCAAACAGGACGTTGTATGGAGTTAGACATGTACAATGAAGAACTCAAACTTGCTGTAGAATATAACGGTGAACAACACTATCGAATTGTCAAACCATTCACCAACAGTGAAGAAGAACTCAAAGCCATTAAGGAGAGAGATCTATTAAAAGTACAATTGTGTAGAGATAACGGAGTACGACTCATCACTATTCCATATACAATTCCATCAAGTAAGTTTGCAACCTACATAACGAAGATATTGCAAACGTTAAGTATCGTATAACCGCTGTCATTGACTCAATAAGTCAATGATCAATGATTAAGTAATACTTCTATCATCTCTGTAGTATCTATTCAATGTAATAGGAATGAATGCAAACCTGTTATTCCTATTACTAATTAAATCGTTTCTTCCCTCTATCTCATCAAGTGCGTCTTGATAATGCTTGCGCATAAACCCTGCAAACTCTCTATCAATGTAAACTCTACAAATTCTATCAATATGCTGTTTGACTTCAATGATAATGTTTTGCAATTCCTCATCTATCAATGATATATCATTGATAGATTTTACTTCTTCGTAAACATGACATATTCTTTTTCGTTTATGAGGAGGCATAAACATAGATTTACTTTATTAGGTGCATCCCGAATATACCATTGCAGGAGAGTTAGCTGAACCGATAGGTAAGAGATATGGAGTGTTATCTAAGTGGAACTTGTCAACAGATACGACGGTGAGAGTAGTTGGAGTCAGTTCGATGTTGTAGAATACAAGTGTTATCTTACCAGCATCAGTTGGTGAGCTGGATGAATTAGCATATCCTATCATGATTGGAAGAGGTTTAGGATCTTCAAACAAGCCAAAGTCAACACAGTTCGTTGGATAAGGAGAAGGGGGAAAAGCGATTGCTCCTGAGATAATACATGATTGTGCAAACTTATACATTTCTGCCATCAAACCAGAAGTAGACTGACTCAAAGCGAAGCTGAATGTTCCAAGGTTAGGGACATTGAAACCGAAGGCTTGTGGAATCATTAATGGAGAAGTCTGAGTTGTGAAACCAAGGGCAGTCGGAGTGTTATAGTAACTGTATCTGATTGTTGTATTGAGAAGGTCTTGTGTTTGTGAAGGTAGTGTTGAGAACATTGATGTGATGATGACATCGTACATGTTACGAATCGTTACTCCGTAAAGTTTAGCAAAGTCTTGAATGGCTGTTAACCAATTGTAATTGATTCCAGAACCAGCAGGTGGAATGGCTGGGAAGTCATGTCGATAGATGTAAGGTCTTCCCTTATAGATAATACCATCCGGAAATCCTTCGCTTTCACACATGTAAGCATTCAATTGAATGGGATTAGGAATACCTGTGGCTGGTGGATTGTTTACAATTTTTTGATTTGGTACCACCCATGTTTCTGCAGGAATAGGAGAACCGTTGAAGATTACGTTATCATTGGGTCCTGGAACAAGACTGCTGAGTTGCTGTACGCTTGTTACAGGGCAAACTGTTGTTAGAGAGTTCCATACAGTACTAGTCACAGCATTGGTTAGCAACATACTACCAAGATTATCGAAGAAGATGGGAATGATTATCATATCTCCACTTTGATCCAAATTCCCAACAATGTAAATGCTATTAGGTTTAGCTCTGTGGAAACGAACGGGTGGAGTTAAGTTGTATGGAACGGAAGTCAACGTGAATACTTCGCTAGCCCATGGAGATCTAACATCATGAGTAATTGTACTTCCATCTTGAACAGTATTCCATGGAGTTATCCAAGCTGTTATATCAGCTCCTGTAGGAGCAAATGAGTTACTAGGATCTTTGAGTTCTCCTCCAGTTTCCTCGGCGTCAGGAGTATAGTAGAAAGTATAGATTCTCGTGTCTGTATAAGAAGTTCTCGGATTTGTTACAATGGGAAGTGAATATTCGTTAGTATATAGTATATAACCAAATCGAAGAGTTGCCATATAGGTGGAGAATGGAATGTTAATCTCTTTATTGACGAGAGTGAAGACAATACCAACTATCGCTCCGCTTCCCTTCTCATCAATCACAATCATATCATAATCTAACACTCTATGATCTTCAATGATGGGAACAAAATTGAATACATAAGGATCAGCTGGAACAAACGATTGTCCTCTAAGAGTAGAGTAAGGTCTAAAGATTGATAATAAGTAATCAGCATTAGTATCTTGCCTGTATAAATTAGAACTAGCAGCTGATGCACGCTCTGACCCCATCCCTGATGTGATAGGAGTATTGACATCATTAATAACTGTTGTACAATACCCCACAGCCTCTGACAGTTTTGGAGGACTAGCCACTGACATGTTAGCGGTGAAAGGAAAGAATGATGGAAAGTCAATAAAGACAAACGAGTAGATAGAAGCATATATATTCACTGAAGAACCAGAAGAATAAACGAGTATTTGATTAAGTGAGTAATTATAAGGAGGAAACTGTGTCATGTTCCTCAATGTAATGTTATTATTCAATGATCTCTGAGTAGGATCAGAAGTATCAGCGAAGAGAGTCATTGTTGATACAATAACTCTGTTGCCAGTACTGAACATTCCAACAAGTGTTACTAGACCTCCATTAAATCTGAATGGAAGAGTGAGAAACTTAGAAGTGACGACTTCTCCAGATGCCGGGTAATAGAAGAAGTGAAGAAGAGGAGGTGGAATTGTAATATCATCAAACTTCAACGAATTGGTATAATACGCAGCAGCTGTAGCTTGCTGTGTTATAATCATCGGAGGAGCAGCAATCCTAATGGGACCAGTCCATGAAGGGGGAAGATCTTGAGTTGCCGGTGTAAACGGATCGGTATCATTCTGATTCTTCTTAATGTAATTGCTAACAATATAACGAGTGCCAGCATCTGTTGCTCCACTATCTTTATTCATCAGATAGTCAACGGTCAAACCAATACTAGGCAGAATAACTTGAACATTAGGAGCCTGTGTTGCTTGATTAGGTTCTACAAACAATATAGTGATTGAGGAAGTATCTGGAGCTGTTGGGATATAATTAACATTGAAGATAATGTTATTCGATGACATAGGCAGCTTCGTTACCGCTGTTGCAGCAGAAGGATACGTTGGACAAGACCTAAGTGTTGTTGGTGTAACAGGCATTGGAGGATTGTTATCTGGTGGTACATTACCAGACAGCAAGCTTAACGGAGGGAATTGATAAGTACTCCTAGACGGTGCCATGTTAGGAACAATCGCTAGCGTGGATGTAGTTTGCTTTAGAGCAAGTCGTTGAGTTAGTGGATTCCAGAAGAATGTGTTTGTTAAGAATTGATTAGTTGTATCGCTTGTGGTTGTTGAAGGATATTCTCGAGACCATATTTGATTGGGAGCGAGCATAGATATGATGAGTTGGTCAACATGTTGATTTGCAGAAGGATTATCGATAGCACACTTTACAAAACAACGTGTTGATGAAGAGCATGGAGCATCTAATAAACCTTCTACACATCCTTCGGTAGGACCTCCATTCATATATTGAAGTTTTGGACATTCACTCGGAGTTAGGTCAGGAGTGGCACCAGGAGATATGTCAACCATGACACATTGATTATGAGTAGTGTCGCATGTTAGTCCAGAAGAACATTCAGAATCGACCATACAGAATTGTCCATAGAGAAATGCTTGATTGCCACACTGTCCTACTGGATTCGTGGAAGATGAATGGTGACAGATCAAACCACTTTGACATTGACTGTTGTTGAAACAGAATGCACCTGCCTGCCCGTGCGTTAAACCGGTTGTTTGGCACCTGTATAGTTGTTGGCTAAAGTCGTCTTGCATGCAGGATAGGCCGTTTGGACATAGTTGTCCTGCGTATGTATCTGCAGGACATTGATCGAGTGGATTGAGGAAGGTACATCGTCCTTGAATGCAAGCTCCTTGGAAACAATCATTCGAACTTGTGCAGGTCTGCGTAAGCCTAGTCTGACAGAAGTTAAAAACCTGATTAACAATAAGTGGATTCTGGCATCCATTGATTGGATCTCCTTCTAATACTCCTGATATGTAGGTTGCTTGCTGACATGAACCTGATTTGCAAAACGGTGTTATTGCAGCACAATCACTGTCTGCAATACAGTTAGACTTTACGTATGACTTCAGCCTGCATTGACTTGTTGGTGGATCACATATTGATAACGCTCCAAATCCCAGATCAACACAATCTGCATGTGTTACGCAAGGCCTCGTAAAACTACCTGCTCTACTCTTTCTCAACCAATCTCTCAATGCTGGAAATACAAAATATGCTAACACCAATAGCATCGTTGCAACTACAATTGCAACTGCTACCCAAACAACAGTTGTTACAATCGTCATCAAAACAACCGTTTTCCAAACATAAAAACTAATGTATAAATGTTACATTATCGTCAAGTCTACCTAGATGTCTTACAATTCATTAAAGACAATAACCTCGATACAGATGTTAAAGTGTGTGAATGTGAAGGAGACATCGTCAAAGATGGTCAAATCTATAGATGTGAAGCTTGTAGAAAATTCACATCCTACGAAGGACATTTCATCGGGAAACGATTGAAAGAACTGAAAGGACATCCTAAATTACCATCTCATGACACTCTTGTTCAAGCACAATGTTATGCAAACATGGTTGTAAGTGGTGTAATGCATTTCGACTTTTATAATAAGACTTGTCTTGGACCAGAATCAAGTAAGTTTTGCAAAGAAATATACAAGGAAGTGACTGACACTGATTACTTCATTATTCGAGACTTACATGAGAAAGTTTACGAATGTCAATTTTGATGAACATAAAATTCTTATAAACTGGAATATATGGACGCTATTCGTCGAAATTATGATGCTTATATAACTGTTTTGAAATTCGTTGAAATTCATGATCTAGAACAGAAGAGACAAACAAAAGAAATTTTAACTTATCCAGATATTCCATCGCACAGTATGGCAGACAGAGCAATTCTATATGTTCAAATGATAGAAAGAATGTATTCATTATGCCGCAGAAAGTTTTCGCGATGCAGTATTCAAGAAGAAAAAGATATGGTAGAAGCTTTTGATAAAGAGTTTTCACACAATGAAGAACAAAAGATATATCATTTCCACGATAGCATTTACTATTCAAATGCTCAAGTTACAGAGTATATACAATGAAGTATTGCAGAAGATTAACGATCAATCAACAAAACCATCACATGATGAAGTTAAAAACGCTATCAAATATATCAATATAGTTAGAGATGGCAGTGATAATCTTGCAATACAATGTTTTTTAAATGAATTGAAAGATGAAATTAGCATTGAGAATGAAGAGCGTATCAGAAGATTTGACAAGTATACATATCATTCAAAATGTCTTTAGAGACAGATATTAGTAAATATCTGAGAGGAGTTGTCAACAAACAGTTTCCAGCAAGGTTCTATCGAGCAGACACATTTACTCCATACGTCTCTTCCAATCTAACTCTAATCGAAAATTACGATGCTGTTCATGGAGCACTTTCTACTGGTGATATCGTAATGGCTTACGTCCTCTCTAGTAAAGATAAGACAAGCAAAATCGTTTCATCAATAAGAGAGTTTGGAGTCTACTTATCAAGCCGTTATAACATCGAGAATAACTATAAGCTTTACAACAATGAACAATACGAAGTAGATATTGTTCAATGGAGAGCAATGATTCTGCAGGAAAAGAACTATGAGAAGCTTCTCCTCGATAAGATCGACAGTGTAAACGAGAGAATTGCAGGCTATCCCAATTCCATTATCGCTCGTAAAGAGATTATCAAATCGAATTTAGTGTTTGATATTTCCTGGGTTGCATCTGCCATCACATCTAAAGATTTACCAAATAGAGATTTCTCCATCCAACCTATCGTTGATGGAGGTAGGATCAATCAGGAAGATGCCATTGATATCTTCTCGCTACTCCGTGTCAAGCAGAATGTTCCCTACATTGCCTATCACACTCCTGGAGGAAACCAATATAAGGTCTCTGGAATACAAGGTAGTGCCAAACCACAAAACGATGAATACACTTATAAATCGATCATAGAATCAGATCTATACCAAGAGTTACAAAACTCATTAGGATTTATCTCTTTTATCATTGACGAGAAGTTTGCCATCATAGACCTTGGTAGAAGCAGCATTACATTCTATTCAGTGAAGGAAGGAGACGTTCGTGATCTTCTAGCTTCAGTGAATGATTACCTCTACTTCTTTAAACTGTTTGATGAGAGGAGACTCCGCATCTCTAGTACCTTCCTCTTGTTAAAACACTTGATAATCTATCCTATTCTATATGCAGATCTTCTCTTAAACGAGCAGGAATATACTTACTTTAAGGAAGAAGATACACCTCAGTTGATGAAGGGTATCAAGTTGTTTTACATCTCTCCTATTCCCATTGTTATCAGTCCTGATACAGGTACTTTCAAGAAAATGCAAGAGTTCAAGATAACGATTAGCAATCACTTATCCGTTAATAACCAACTTGTTAAATTGATTGATGGAAGTACAGAACAACTGAAGAAGGGAGAATACTATACTGAATTGGATGTGACTGATGTTAATAACTCAACACTCTTAGATTTTGTTGGTGTTCTCTTGATGAAACTGTTCGGTAAGTATATCAAGAACACAGAGCCTGAATTTATGGAGATTTTTAAGCCTGACTTCAAAGATATTCTTTCTCTCGATCTGGCAAGAGAGAGTTATATGAAGAAGGATTCACATGTAAGAGACATCGATTATTTGCATCACAAGTTGCCAGATCTATTCGTTAATAATTATTCTCGTCTCTGCCAGAAGTATCAACTACCAGATGTCAAAGATGTTCTTACACCAGAGGAAGAGGGTAGTGAAGAGTGGTTAAAGTTCCCTCCCACCGGTGATACTGAATTTTACTTCTCATGTGAACATCATCGTCAAGATAAACCTCCCTATCCTTATCCTGGAGTGCGAGTAAGTAATCTGAAGAATAAGAAGAGGTATCCATTCATCCCATGTTGTTTCAAGACTAATCAAATAGCAAATTCCAAGACAGAGACAGCACAAGTATATGCTGGCAATATCGAAGGGAAAGACAAAGGTGAAATAGGCTCTTCTCGATGGGGATCATTAGAATTTCCTCCTCAACGAGGAAGTAGAACAGTCATGTCTGAAGACAAGATCCTGTATCGAGGAAGAATTGGCTTTGTTCCTCAAATCCTTGAAGCTGTCCTCAAAGATATCTTGACCAACGTTGATTCTTCTACTGAAAACTATGAAATTTACAGATATGGACTCTCTGAACCAACTCTCGTTCATGCAATCTTCCTGGCGATGGATGTGGAATATCAAAAACTCTCCACTGAAGACTTCTCCGTCCGTGATGAATACATCAAGAAACATATTAAACTACCTCACCTCGATGCTTTGAAACAAGAGATAGATTTACCGGAACGAGCTGACTTGACAGATGCAAACCTTTGGTTAACGAAATATCACTATCGTATTCTTGAAGAGTTATTCAACATTAACATATTCGTCTTATATAGAACTTCACAGAAGGAAGGCATAGATGAACCTTCTCATTACACATTTGAGATTCCAAATTCAAGAGGTGGTTTTCATGTTCGTCACAGAAGAATTGACCGTCCATATGTCCTCTTGTATAAACATTCCAAATATGAGGGTGATATAAGAATTGAAACTCCCGTAGAACTTATCATATACGGTAAGTTTGACAATGATATGACAGCAGTGTGGGGAGTAGCATGTTCAAGCATATTCGACTTATATGAGAAGTCATACAATGTTATAAGTGCCGGCTTTTCACCGTTAGATGTCTCTCCAGCATCGTATAAGATATACAGGAGCTTGTTCTCAACCGATTATCTTGCAAAGTTGAAAGGTTTTAAACCCTCTTCGCAAATACTTGATGAGTTTGGAAGATGTAGAGCTATTAACTTTGAAGGATATAATTTTTCAGTAGTATTTTATCCAACACAACCTTATAACTTACCATCTGGTCCTCTCATCAAGTCTGATTATAAAGTAGCGAAGAAACTATTTGGAGAACCTTCATATGTATCAAATGTTGAAGACGGAATCTTCTACATCTTAGGAAGTGCTGGTCAATACTTCTTCATTCCTCTTCGTAAGATCTCGACAGAGCTGGAAGATATTCAGAGAGTAAACTTCACTCCTCTCTCCGGAGAACAGAAAGGAACATTGAAGAATACGTGGAGTCGAGCATATGCTTATCTGAAAATCTTACTATTCATCTTCTCTTGGTTATTCACATTGAATAGTTCTCTTTCACCGACAGAGTTTATGGAAGAGCATGTTTCGATTGATAAATCGAAACATGCTGCTATCGTTAGCGACATATATGACTTCTCACATTTGAAGAGAATAATAGTGTTGAAGAAGAATGACATGAAGCATGCAATGGATTATCTTCATGCAGTAGTTCCGACCTTATTTACTGAAGACAACAAACTGCTACTGACAAGCCAAAAACTCTACGATGGCTTCCTTTACTTTTTGAAAACTGTGGACAAGCAGACCGAGTTGCAAAGAAAGCATCTCTCAATGAAGTGGGACATCTCTCACCTCTTCTCTCTACGAGATGAAACCTTCAATGAAGGCAGCTTATACTTCGACAATGTTTCTGCTCTGAGAACATGGTTCCAAATTCCATCAATCTCAGTAGGACAAGATACAACTGAGATTGTTAAAGAAGCGGTGAAGAACGACGTCTCAATTATACGTTGGAAGCACCCCTACACGAAACGCATCTGGTTGATTCCAGGTAAAACATTCAAGATACAGGATGCAGTCTTCCTTGTTCTCAGATGGTATCGAGAGAAAATAATTAACATGAAAGACATTCCTGAAGAAGTCAGTCTTCTTCAACAGAAAGATTTGCAATCGGTAATCAAGTATGTTTTCACCTTCGATAACAAGATTGAAATCAATGAAGTAACACAATATAACGATACTGGTATTCAAGTAGAGATACTTCTCAGTGTTCCAAATCGTTACACTCCATTGTTCGCGTTGTAAACATCAATCAATATATTAATAGATGTCTAATTAAACATCACTCAAACCAATTTACTATAAAGAGTTAATACAATGTCTTTAATGGATGATAGTTATATCACTAGCATCATTGAGATGATGGAGAAGAGTTTTGGTGTTACATTGGATCATGATACTATAACTTCAATTGCTAATAACATTGCCGAACAAGTAGGCAATGCAGAGTATAACGTTGATCCAGCTCTAGCAGCAAAGTTTATGAATTCCATTCTTAATCAAGTTATGAAGAAATATAATCCTCAGGCTACCAATCCAAACAATGGTATGGTTTCTGCTCCTACACAAGTTCCCAATTATTCATCGACAGCCTGGCAGTACAGTTACGCCTGCCCATGCTGTCCTGCAACTTGGTATTGACTGCCACTATCCTGTCAATTAAATAATTGACAGATTACAATTCTTCAAATGATTCCTGATACTCAAGATCATGAAGAACATGTTTCACATGTATTGGATTACATGCAATCAACGTTTGGTGTTAACTTAGATCGTTCATTAGCATCTTCTGTTATTACAGCTCTCAAAGAACAAGGAGACACTGAACAACTAAATATTGATCCTCAATTGGTATACGCATTGTTTAACAATCTCTATCAAGAGATTCGAAAAAGAGAACGATTTTTGATTCCTTTTTCATATTCTATTGGTTGTTGCAACTGTTATGAATGCAATTATTCTAATGGTTGTTTTGCTCACTAAAGATATCCACTGTGCAATTAAATATTCAATGATTAGTTTAGTACTTTGTAAAGAGTACTAATCATTAATGTATTGCATTGATCCATATCATCAGAGTAAACTCTTTCAAATTCTCGATCACTATTATTACATGTATGGTTTGAAATTAGATTTTCTTACATTTTCAGGATTATATAACCAACATTACCGAGACGCTTTTAACTATTTTTCCAGTTTAGGCGAGATTGATTGTCATTCACAATGTTACGTTAATGTTGACTGCAGCGAAGAAAGTTTTGAAATCAGTTCCATATGTTGTAAGATGTTTCATTTGAACAATTTGCCTAATATCGATAACGATACCATTATCGATATTTAAAATCATGGTCGACGATTTTCCATACAAAAAATATTCTATTGTTGATCAGTTGAAGTTGTTCAAGAATGCACAGATGTACAACCCGATGTTTGAGAAGAGACCAGAACTCCATCATCTACCAGGTGTGACAACGAAGACTTCGTGGCATTCATTCAAAACTCACTTCCCATTAACATTCAAACAAGGATTGCAATACGAGACGTTAGTGATTTCATCACCAAAGTGGGCATACAACGCCATAAATGTATTACCAGATTATTACACAGAGTATGCAAGAGTGAGAGACATTGGAGCTTATCAAGATATCAGTCCTTACGACTATTGGCAAGAGCATAAAGAAGAAATAATTGAATCAGTTGGTTATAATAGACATTTGCAGCGAGAGGAGTTATATCGGAGGTTCCCTAAGGAGGCTAGACAGGGAAAGATAACAAACTATCTAGCATTGTTTAAACTGTTGAAAGCGAAGAAGGTCATTGATCCATCTGCTGCATGGGGAGACAGGATGATTGCAGCGTTAGCATCACAGTCTGTCACTCATTATACTGGAGTTGATCCTCATTCAAGACTAGCGAATGGATGGAGAGAATTACTAAGTGATCTAACACCAGTATCAGGGAAAAACCTTCATAATTTCATCTTCATCAACAAACCTCTAGAACCAGAGAGTACAATCATTCCTAATGATGGCACATACGACTTGGCAATAGTAAGTGAACCACCATTTGTTGGAGACATCTACGATGTTGGAAATCCTGATCAAGCCAAGGAGAAATATAAGACCATACAATCTTATATCAATGATTTTCTGAAAGCCTATCTACTTAAAACTTCTAATACATTACTGAATGGAGGATATATGTGTTTGACTTTTCTTGATAGGAAGGATTACCAGATCACAGAACTTCAGTTGGCTCTCCTTGAAACTATCAATCCTCGCATGCATTATCAAGGAGCTGTTTTTTGGCAAGGCGATGGAGGATCACTCACTCCATGGTGGATATTCCAAAAGAAAGAAACTCCAATATCTGAACGTAGACTGGAAGAAGCGAAGAAGATTCTCAGCTTGTATAATATCGTATAATCTGTTGTTCTACTTTCTGTATTTCCTCTACTTCCATATTTTCGGCAAACCAATCAATGACTGCTAAAGATGAATTTGAAAATGGCTCGATGAAATCGTTAGGCTTAAATGAACAACCATTATCTTTCAACATTTGCAATATTGAAAGATTTCCATCAAGAGCAGGCGGACCAAAGATAGCAATGTTTGTTGAACACTTGTTCTTCAACAAGAATTCCAAAAATTCCCAATCTCTAGCACACGATGCTTCAAATGCTGTCTTACTGGAGAGAACGAATTCTTTATAGTTTTCTAACTGAAGTAATCTTTCTGATAACTGAATTTTATACTTGTAGTCATTTTCAACGAGATGTTGGAAGTCGCCGAAGTCGAGTTCGAAAAGTTCACGCTCAATAAGCCAATCAGCTAAGGATAAATCTTCCATAAAAGCCAAACAACACCAGCTGACAGATTGTAAAATAGATTCGTCAGCGGATTCATCTGCTTTTAGAGCAGTAGATTGAAGAAAATCTACCATGTCTACTTCTTCGTCAAATGAAGTTTTGCCATTTTCATCAAGCCATTCTTCAAGATACTTTCCAAATGTTATTTCTAACTTTGCCTGATGGACAATCTTTGTTGGAAAGACATCTCGATGTTTCTCCTTGCACCATTCCAAAGATTTTGCTTTGGAATATCTATTGAATGTATCCATTCTCCGACAATAATATTGTCGGAGATTTAGTCGAAGATATATTTCTGTCATTCCGCGTTGGTTGAATGTTAGGTTTCATAGTGATGAATGAGTTCTTCAGCGGGGAGCGAGTCGGCAAAGATGGGAAGTGAGATTTCTCTTAGAGCAAGGAGTTCGAAGGTGCTATCGAAGTCAATGCCGAGAACTTTACTAGCTACACGAGGAGCGAGAAAAATGACAACTGGATGTTTGGTTTTCTGTGCAATGATACAGCGGATATAATCTTCGATGTCTTTGATAGCATCGATGGTGTGAACGCGACAACTCATCTCGATAGTGTAGGGAAGTTTAACAATAATTGCACGGACGAATTGATCTTGTTCTTTCAGTTCGTCAAGCATTCTGCCTAGAGAGCGTAGTTCTCGGTGATATTTCTGAGCGCCGTAGTACTTGACGATTTGCTTTTCTAGGACACTCTTACCAACTTTACCATATTTCTCATTGTAACACCAGATGATTTCAGCATTGTAGACACCGTTATAGATGTTCTTTAAGATTTTGTATTGCCAACTGTTCCAGAGAATTTCCTTTGGAGGATTATCTGCGAATGACTCTTTGCCAGACATCATAGAATCAGTTAGAATGGTGACTGTCGAAGTATCATTCATATTTCATGAAATGAGTTGTGAGATGTCTAATAAGGAAGCTCGAAGCATCGTATTAGATGCTCCATTATCAAGAACAATACCAGTGTAGAAGACTTCACTGACTAAAGCTGTATTCAGTGGTGATCCAGTAATCATAGTACATCCTGGACCAGAATGTAACATATTGCTATCATTATTAACGAATGTGTTAATATTACTCATATAACCATAAGACATGTATTGTAAGACAGTCTGAAGATTATTTCCTATGATGGGAGGAGGGAGATCGGTAGTGGGAGGTTTAAGTGAAGGTGCAAGATATTGCAATGGAATCGTTGTGAAAGCAGAGAAGATCAATACATTTGTAGCGTTTGCGGTAATGTCTGGAGCTGCAGTATTGTCTGTCAAGTAATAATTAAGGGTGGACTGAAGTGCAAGATTGACGGTATTAGCGACGAATAATCCTATTTCCTTAGTCCACCATAGTCTTGTAATTGGAGAGTATGGAAGAAAGATGATAAATGGAACATCTGGGAATGCATTAGCTCCGAACAATGTACCGAACAACATCGCATTCAATTGCACTTGTGTATTGATACCTACCTTCAAATAGTTGTTTGGAGCAACAGGTGTTGGAGAGACCAATTTGTTGAAGAGCAATGTATTCCTCTCGAGAAGTTGAGCATATTTATTGGAAGAGCTGTTTAAGCCGGGGAATCTGAGCTGTTGATTGGTGCCAATTTCCAATGTTAGGATAGCTGTGTAGAATTGTGTTAAGCGAGTATCACCGATCCGTTGAGCCATCAAATAACAGCCGTAATAACCGTTGATAACTTCAGAACAACTTTCAGTATTGTCTCTGTCTCTGAGACCGGAGAGCCAACTCATGCAAGCAGCAAAATCAAAATGTCTAACTCTTGGGAAATAGTTATCATCTAAGTATGGTTGAGCAATGTCGCGCATTAGTGCAATGGCTGCATTGGTGAAGAATGGCTCTTCAGTGCGATTGTTGGCAAGTATTAGGTAGATGTATATGGCGAATATGATATAGCCGTTGTGAATGACGTGATCGTTACCGTATTGATTACCGAAACTAGAACCTTGGATTTTGTCCATCACAGCGAGTAGCTTGAGAGATGGTATGTAGCCGAAGGTTAAATCGATGTTTGAAGTAGTGTCTGGAGATGGATATGTGGTAGCATTATCAGGATTAATGACACCTGGATCAATAGGTAATTCAAGATTTAGAAAAGTGGTGAGACTGCTCTTCAAGAGATTGAAGAAAGTAGGATAAGTGGAATCGTTGATCTGTTTTGCCACATAAGCACATTGTGCTACATTGAGCATGATCTTACCGAAGCCATAAATATCATTAGCATTATTAGTTGGAGGAGTAGCAGTATTGAATATTTGCGGGAAAATGATTCCAGTACCTCCAGTAGTTTGATCGTTATTCAGTGCAGTGTTGAGAGAGGATTGAATAGATGAGAGATTAGAATAACTATAGTTTGGAATGGCTGCATACGAGAAGGTAATGGAGAATGTCCCATTTCCTCCAGTTGTCTTGTAAACAGGGGTTTGAAAGCTGTTTGTTGAGTAGATTGTTCCACTGATTGTTGTCACACCTTGCATTATACCAAGAGTCATTCCAAGAGTAGGAACAAAGATGAAATCGCCGCTTACATTTGCAGTGTAATTGAGAGTGAATGTAGTATCATTAAGACTTACAGAAGCACAACGAATGCTTGTCACTGCGCTCAGTGGTGGGGGGAAGATTGTCTCGGAGAGTTTGATGATGCTGTCGTCGATATTAGTGGATGGGATTTGGGGAACTGTTGAAGATGGAAGTACAGCGATTGAGAGAGGAGCTACAATCATTGTTGTCAATTGAGTGGCTTCTAATAGTACGAAGACATTTTCTGGAAAAGCAGGAGCAGATTGAGAGTTTCTTGTCGATAGAGTTACTGCATTTGAGAGTGAGAAATATGTCGATGTTGTCGCTCCGTCAGACATGGTGAATTGAGTTACATTGGATTGGTCGATAAAATCAGCCGGTTGTTGATAACCATTACCATCGTAGAAGTTAAAAACTTTAGCATCTGGATTCGCCTCAAATCCTTGGTTAAAAGAAGTTGTCGCCGTATGAGCATTCACAAAAATCGAACCAACAAAGGTTACCACTATGTATGGAATGAGTTTACTCATCGTTACTGTCATATAATGAGTGCCAGGACTAGCATTATTATCCTTATAGATGAAAGTTGATGTAAAGTCAGATCCACTTTCAAATGCAATTGAGAATGTAACATTTGTCGGAAGAGCAGGAAAAGCAGGATTATGTATTCCTGGAGGAATATTGAGCGTTGAGTTGAGAACAGGAGCGAAGAATGTATTGACAAATTGAGGAAGTACTGCTGGTTCTCTGTATGAATAGCCAAGATCATGGTAATTATTTGACGTAAAACAACCGTTGACATTACCAGCAAAACTTGCTGGATTGAGGAATCCAGCATAAGGAACAGTGTAGTCATAGTAGTAAAGATTATTAATATAAGCGGCACCAGTATTATTATCAAAATCGCATGTAAGCCAGAATAGGCCATTGCTAATTGGTAGCTTACCATATATTACTTGACCTGGAGGGTTCTGCCACAACAGGTCTTTATAAAATGCTTTTGCATACCACGCGCTTGAAGAGAAAATGATAGATGATGAAGAAGAATCAATGTAGTTATCGGCAGGATTAAAGAGAGTGGTCCCAGGAGCATTGGTAAAACTTCCTGGAGGAACTGGCTCAAGGCCAGGGAATATTCTCAATTGACCAGCAGAATTCAACGGAAGAGGGAATGTCGTTCTTGCAAAATACATCGTTGGACCATACGGATAAATAGTTGGAGGTGGTGCTGGCTTAATAGAAGTTGTGAAACCGTATACGAGGCTAAGTATCAACACTGCAAAGAATGCAAATATCAACACTACCCAAATTCCAATGGTTATCCTACTAACCATTATATTTCATTTACTCTTGTACTCTCCTTACGCAGTGTAAAAATTAATTTAAAGTGCATGAAACCATTTTACACTCTTGCAGTAAAAACTACGTGGAAAGAATTACTTGATAAAGCTCAAACATCAGATTTCCTTACTAGCTATATTGCTACATCTTTACAACCGATGGCTCAGAAAGTCAATCTTACACCTGATAAGAAATTTGATGTTAATTTGTTCATTATAAGCAAAGAATGTACAGAAAGTAAAGCTTCTGGTAAACTACTGGAGAAATTTAGAGAATTTCTAATATCGAAAGACGCACTCAACGAACAAGTCTTTTTCAATCCATCTTATCGTTCCTGTCGAGGATGTGATGAGAGATTCAAGGAATCCTACTTCATAATTGATGAAAAAACTCTACATAAACCAGGAGATCAAACATATGATAAAACTCTTGAATTATTGAAGAAATGCGGATTTGAGGAGAAAGATATAATTCATATGATATTCTAGTATTAAATAACACTGGGCGTTTGGTTATCGAGATAGATACACTTAGTCTTCTTAGAAAGCATTAATCCTTTATGCTTTTTGCCCAAGACTGATGCAGGAACATTCACAGAATAAACATGCCGTTTAAACCAAGCATGAGAGAGAATGTACATACCGTATCTCACGCCAACATCTCCCCACGAATTGATGACACGCCACCACTCTGGTTTATCAGACGATGAAAGAGAAACTGCTGAGAACATCATGGCATGTGTAGCCATTGCATTAAAGAAGTTAATTCTCTCCTTCTGCGAAGGTACTTCATGAGGTTCTGGAAGCAAGTCTTCAACAGCTTTATCATCAGGATTGAGCTTACCTCCTTCAGGTGTAATATCCTTCTTTACATCAGCTGCGAAGAAAATAGGAATATTCAATCGAAGTGTTATAATACAGTATTGAATCATATCATCCATAGAAACGTTAAAATATCTCGATTCTATTCCACCAAGCATATTAGTGTCATTCAACACAATGAAGGAAGGTTGAGGATAGCGTGGATCGCAAAGCAATGGAACAAATTTAGTGGAGGCTATAAACTTCCTGTAAAACTGAATGGGACTATAATCGAAACATAACTTCTTCTCTCTCGCTTCTCTCTTCTTTGACCTATAGGCCATCTTCTGTGGATTAACACCCGACAATGCATTGTCTGGTGTATCGCTAGGTGCGCATATTCTCATTGAAGAACAACCATCCTTTTTTACACATGACGATGGTCTGACAAGACCTGCCCAAAAACGTTCAAATTTGCTACTGCAACCCCCTATATCAGGTTTAGATTCAGCCGTTACTACATTCACTGTTTCTCTTTCTTTCTTGCGTTCTTGAATGTTATCTTCTATCTCCTGGTTTTCTTCCATCTCATCTTCAACTTTGACAGTTGATTCAACATCTGATAAATCATCAGATGCAACGTCTGTTCCAGCGTCTGCCAAGACAGTAGTACTGTTGGCATTTCCCATGTATGTTCCGTCAGTCTTCTCCATCTCCGAGAGTAGTTTATCGGTGACTTTTGGAGCTTTATCGGCTCCAGTCAACGATGTTGACTGGAGAGGAGTCGCATCGTCTAAGTCGGGAAGATCTACGTTTGTTGCATCAGATCCAGTCAACAATGTTGACTGGATTGGTTCTTCTGGAGAATCGGATGGTAAAGTAGGGGGTATTTCGGCGGCGTAATAGTTGAAGCCCTCGTTTTGTTCAATTTCCCAATGGAGGTTCTTCCATGGTTCTGGAGGAAGACCGAAGGAGAGGACAAGGATTGAGAAGATGTTATGCATCATGGGTTTGATTTTGCGCTTGTCGCCAGTTTCACGGAGAATGACTGCATCGTCACGGAGGAGTTGATTGATAATAGTGAGGATAGATTCAGTGGCTGCGGTGCCGTAGGTGCGGTTGGGGTAAAATTCAGAGGGGACGATGCCATATTTCTCCATAATGTTAGTAGCAAAGAAAAAATCTCCACCGTCTTGAATGCCGGTTTTGATAGTGTCTGCGAGAGAGGGATTGTCATCGAGAGAGTCATCTCGATGATCGATGACAATTTGAAGAAAGAGACGGGCCTTTTCGAACAAGTCCCAGAATGCAACGTAGGCTTCTGAAAATGAAGCCTTAGAATTATTGATATTATATTGTGTTCTGAACAGATGACTGTATACAGGAAGGGTTGAGAAGATCCAGCAACGACCAGTATGTTGTTGATCAGTGGGAGGAATGCCTGGCGTTATTTCATAAGTCCAAGCCGGTGAAGGGTTTTGTATTCCACTGCCTCCATAGAGAACATCAAGAATGTTGTGCTGATGTGAGACTTTTGCTAATATTCCATACTTCTCATCTGGCAGTCTACTGTAATAATCTCGAATATCTTGCAGACCTGCCATCGGTCACTTTATAAAGCAAACCGACATTTCAACAATGGTAGAATGATTTCACATCGATAGTTAAGAAAGCAAATTCTTAGAAGGATACTTTCTATGTTTCTTGATTTATCTCTTGTGGAAAACCAGACTGAAGAAATTTGTTTAGCAGCTCTCAAGAGTAATCCAAAGAGTGAGCAATACATTAGAATTCCATTTGCTCTTCCCATCGATTTTCTCATCGAGAAGATAGAAAAAGCTGGTAAAGTACTGTAAAATAGAGTTTTTAAAAAGCATAATACGTTCATATTAATGAAATCAGTGTAAATCGTACTAAGATCAGCGTAATATTATTACGCTGATATGAGCTTTCAACTCGTCGCTGGAATTGAAGTAGAATCTCTCAAGTCTGTCATTCTAGACAACATTGATGATAATTTTGACGTTCTATGGTTGTTTTTATTCTCAAGCAAAGACAGGCCCCATTATTTGCTGTTAGGAGATGAGAAACCGGAACATATAGAGACGTATAAGTATCAATATGAGTGTGAATTTGACAGAAAATGCATTGATAATGTTGAATTAGTTAAGTTTATCGCTGATGGAGAATACGAGGACAAAGTATTGATATGTCCAATTATGATTACTGAGAGAGCGACAGAATACGTTGCACTTGATATCGATGAGTATAAAGTTAGTGAGGAGCAACATTCAGAATTAATGAGTATTGCAGAGCGTTTAAAGTTGAAGGAGTTCAAGATTAGCAGATGGCTAGTTGTTTGTTAAAAAAGTTTAAGTTGGATGTTTATTACGAAAGATTCCAACTACTTCACTTGACTAGGGTCTCGTGAAGTGTCTCTTCTCAAGGAAGAGATCTTTTCTCTCTTCCTGTCGGAATCTTACCACCATGTTACTGGTGATTAGAGGTAGGTTTGTGGCAAAACCTACGAACCATCCATACTGCAGAACAGTAGGATACGAAAACCAATTTGTTCCCCTTGGTAGTCGAGTTTGGGTTGGGAAGAAGTCTGGCCGGGTTTGAAACCGGATACGCAGCGCTTCATCTAGGACAATTGAGAATCACTTACCGAATAACTACGAAAAAATAGCTATAAACAGTACCGGTTAGCGATCTTCGATTGATTTCCTAGACACGATCGGATAGTTTGTTCTCCCTCCGATCAATTTCACCTGGTGGGTGATGGGAGAATCCCAGTTGATTGTGGAAGCCTCAACTGGGAAAGGCTTGCTCAGTGATGCCCGTTCACGGAGGCTTGGTGTCGGCCTTCTTCCCCTGCTTCAGCTGCTTCTTGGCAGCCTTGTCCTTCGCTGCCTCGTCGGCAGCGATAGCCTTGGCAGCCTTGTCAGCGGCAGGGTCAGCGGGGCCGAAGGTGAGGTCGGCGTCGAGGCCGATAAGCGCAGCGCGCTCAGCGTCCTCTTCAGCCTTGATCTCGTCCTCCATCGCCTTCAGAGCGGCTCTGAGCTGGTCATCTTCGGCATGGACTGCCTTGATGTCCGCGTTCAGGTCCTTCTCCTTCTGCCTCAGCGCCTTGTAGGTGTCCATCTCTGTTGTTGGCGGCCTCGGGCCACCTTTCACAAAGTCGTCCATCTTAGGCTTGAGGCGGGCGATCTCGTCCTGGCAGTCCTTCAGGTCCTTCTCCAAGTCCGCGAGGGGCTTGCGAGTGACCTTAGGCTTGGCAGGCGGAGGCGCGACGACGGTTCCCCGTTGGGGCGGGGGAGGCGCGCTGGCAGCGGCGGCAGAATGGTCGAAGGCTGGAGCGTCGCTCGACAGCTTCTTCTTCCCCTTCTTGCTGCGCTTCGACAGTATGCTCTCGATGGCCTTGGCGACCTCCTCTGCTCCGTGGTCACGGAACTTAGAGATGGCACCATCGATGGCATCTTCGTCGAACTCGCCAGTGGGATGGACGGCGATAAGGTTGTAGCAGGCCTTCTTCAAGTACCCCGGGACCTTGACAGTCTCGAAGTGCTCGTTGATGGTCTTCGCTTCCTTGGCGATGTCCTTGTGCACTGGCGGTGCGGTGGGAGGTGGGTACTGCGGCTGCGGTTGGTACGGATAGCCAGTAGGCTGGAAATACCCTTGCGGCTGCGGCGCATACGGATAGCCAGGGGGCTGCCCATACGGCTGCTGCGGCGCGAAGTACCCTTGCGGCGGTGGCACGAATTGCGGCTGCTGAGTGCGACCCTTGGGTCCGCGACGCTGGTGCATCACAGATATTCCTTAGATTGGACTCGTTGGCTTATATAGCAATCGATGCCGAAAAAAACACAATAGGATTTTTATTGAAACATCATCTCGAT